>VYKN01000017.1_pt1 | contig 162350 bp, 158 predicted proteins | sample 5114581 | NCBI WGS metagenome assembly VYKN01 (sample SAMN12291810, study PRJNA351875) | freshwater metagenome | isolation source: freshwater lake | place: USA: Michigan, Baker Lake | collected 2011-08-08
TCTCATACTCTCTCAAGTACGCTCTAGTTTACAGACCCTCTATAATCAGTCTATCCCAATCATAAAGAATCTGCTTCCTTGCCCTTTTTGTTCCATCTTGTTCAATGAACGTTTTGATGTTTGAGAATTTAACTTCTTCAAAATCAAGTGTGGATTTTCATCCTTCGTTGAGCTTGCGTTTCCGCCTCTCAAAGCCCCTTTTCGTTAAATGGGAGTGCAAAGGTAACGGTTGAAGGTATTTCTGCAAATAGTTGCGGAAAAGATTTTCTTGATTTTGGTGCTCTATGGCTTGGTTTACCTGATTATCAGTTGGTTATAGGCGAAAAAAAAGTTGAATATTTTTCATGAAAAAAGTTTGCGTTTGCGCGGAAGGCCAAAAAGAGCTGAAAAAGTGCCAAAAAGATGGGTTTTAGCAGGAATTGAGTGCGGGCGTTCGGCCAACGATGGAGGCATTGTTGGAGCCCGGCCATGGTGAATTTGGACTGAAAAAAGTGGTGTTTATTTAGTGTGAGTGTTTAAAGGAGCTGAATCATGGCAGGCGACTGCCGACAGCGTGGTGCCTTGCGCAGCTTGGCAGGCCGCATTTTTTAAATCAGTTGACAAATAGATAAACCAGTTGACAGTTGACAAATAAGCAATTGACAAAAAGATTAAGAGGGAATGGGGGGTGCTTTGAAGAGGGGGACGGTGCTGCAGGGCTCGCCAAACATGATGCTGGCGGCTAGTGGGCGCAGGCGATCGGCTACTTCGGTATAGATGGCTATGGGCACTTCTACTTTGCTGCAGCCTTTGACGACTACTTTGCTGCCTTTGAACTTTTGCCAGTCGATTTGACTGAGGGCATCGCGGTATAGCTGTGTTTCTAAATCGGTGAGGGTGCCGAAGACTTGCTTTTTGGCATGGGGCTGCAGTGCAATGGCGATGAGCATGTAGGCCCAGGTGGGCACGATGGCATCGGCTGTGCAGGTGATGGCTACGCTCTTATTTTTATACAGCGCCCAATCGTGTTGCTTGACATAGTTTCTGAATTCTTTTTCTTTGAGGATGAGTTCTTGAAAAAGCCAACCTTTGATGTCGAGGAGCACACGCTCGGAAGGATCGTGATATTCTTCGAGATTGAAAAGTATCAGGGAGCTGGCTGCTACCTTGTTGATGATTCCTTCTGTTTCCAAATGTGTGTTTTCTGTTGCCATTGGTGTGTGAACAGCATTAAACTGTATTTGGTTTGCGGATCATAAAATCTTTGAGGTAGTAGGGCTCGAAGTGCGCGAGGTCTTCAGTGTGGCCCGTGGTGAATTTCTGTAATCCTAATTCGCCCAAGCTTTGTGCGAGCGGGACGAGGCCTTCGTGGAAATGAGCACCATGGTGATTGATTGCTTCTTTGCACTTGGCGGCTCCGTTGCCAAAAAAATGAATGGATTGATTTTCTAACTCTTCTTGAAAGCTGGTAGTGTCGATCACTTTTGCTTGGGTGGGTTTAAGTACATTCAATTGATAGTCGAGCAGCATGCAGTAAACTTCCATTCTGCGGGCATCGAGCATGGGGCAGAGTAGCGCATTATCTGCAACTGGGTTTGTCTTTTTGAATTGATAAGCAAGCAGATGCAGTGTGTTGATGGCTACTAGCGGAATTTGCAGTGTGAAGCAGATGCCTTTGGCGGTGGCTACACCAATGCGCAAGCCGGTATATGAGCCGGGGCCTTCTGAGATAATTACGCCTTGCAAATCGGCCGGAGTTTTTGCGGCTTGTTTACATACCTCGTCAATCATGGGCATAAGTGCTGATGCCGTTGATTGCGGAACATGATTTTCTTTGGACGCCAACAACTGACCGGATTGATGTAGTGCCACGGAACAGACGGTGGTGGATGACTCGATGCTGAGCAGGAGCGCCATTAGTTGGGAGAAAGCAATTTTTTGTAGCGTGCGGGATCGGCCAAGATTTTTTTCGCTTCTGCGATTTCTTTGTCGTGGGTCAAAGACACTTCGATTTGGCCTGCATTGAGGCGGTAGTGAAAACCGATTTGCTCTTCTAAAATTGAAGTGATTTCGGGGCGGTAGCGCGACCAATCGGAAGCGCGGTTTTGTGTAATTTTATTTTGTAACTCGGTAAGCGGTGCTTTGATGGCATCGTAGAATTTTTCGTTTTTAGCGGAAGCGAAAAGGTCGTTTGCTTTTTTCTCTACTTCGCTGGTGTGTGTAAAGCGTTGTTCTTTCACCCAATCTGTAAATTTCTTATATTCAGCTTCTGAGATTTTGAAGTCTTTGAGAGAAGCGGGTGGTGTTGGGTTTTCGCCACAATATTTGCTGGCGTACTCGAAGATGTAGCCTTCGTTGACTAACTCAATCAGAAGGCTGTTGAATTCTTCTGTGTTAATGGCCACATCCGGATCAAGACCTGCGCCATCAAATACTTTGCGACCTGCCTTGGTTTTGAACTCGCGCTTGAGTGAATCGGGGAATTTTTCGACACTGCCGTCACTTTTGCGGTGCGCGTAGTCGAGAGCTTGAATGCAGCGGCCGCTGGGAATATAATATTTGGCGGTGGTAATTTTTACCTGAGCATTGTAAGCGAGTTGACGAGTGGTTTGCACGAGGCCTTTGCCAAATGTTTTTTGTCCTACCAAAACGGCACGGTCATAATCTTGTAAGGAACCCGCCACGATTTCGGAGGCTGATGCACTGCCTCCACTGGTGAGAACGACTAGTGGTATTTCTGTATCGATAGGATTGTTGAGGGTGTGGTAGGTTTTGTTCCACTCTTCTAATTTTCCCTTGGTAGAAACTACTTCTTTTCCTTTGGGCAGAAAGGCGCTGACAATATTTATCGCTTCGAATAATGAGCCGCCTGGATTGTCACGCAAATCGAGTATCAGTTTTTTGGCCCCGTTCTGTTTTAATTTGGTGACCGCTTGCTCCACTTCATCGCCTGCTCCGGGAGTGAACTCGTCTAATTTGATATATCCCAAATCCGAATCGATCATACCCTGAAAGACGATGTTGGCTATTTTAATTTTTTCGCGGGTGAGTTTTACTTTCAGGTTTTCTTTTAATCCATAGCGTTTTACTTCTACGATTACATCGGTATTGGGATTTCCTTTGAGTAGGAGCGTGACATCAAAACTTTGCTTACCCTGTACGTTTTTACCATCTACAGAGATTAACTCGTCACCCACTTTGAGGCCTGCACGGTAAGCTGCAAAGCCCAAATAGGGGTTGGTAATGACTGTTTTTTTATTGACGATGCCGATCAATGCACCAACTCCGGCATATTGTCCGGTGGTTTGGATGCTAAATGCATCGCGACTTTCTTCGGGGATGTAGTCTGTGTATGGATCTAATTGTTGAAGCATACCGACTATGCCAGTTTCCACGAGTTTCTTGGGATCTACTTCATCTACGTAATGCGTATTGACTTCTTTGAAGAGAGTGGCGAAAATGTCGAGGCTTTTGGCGATGTCAAAGTATTTTTCGCCTGGAGCTGAAAAGGCAAAGAGAATGCCTGCGCCCACAATTGCTAACCCTATCCCAATTCTTTTCAACTTCTTCATGCTCTTTAATTCTGCTATTATAATGGCAGACTCTTTTGTTTTTGTAGCCGGTTGAGCGTCTGAATCAATTTTTGATGGATTTCCGCAGACGGCTTTATCTTTCTAGCTGTGTAAATATAGGCAATCAGCCACTTTTGTTCGGATACGAGTATTTGTTTATTCAAGCGGTAGGCTTCACGGATTCTTCGTTTGATTTTATTTCGATCTACGGCTCGCTTAAAGTTACGAGCGGGTACTGAAATCAATACTTTGGTAGAATCAGCCGGGTCGGTTTGAGGTAAGGTGAGGACTTTGAAGGGGTCTAAATAAAAAGAGGAACCCTTTTCAAAGAGTTCCTTTATTGCTTTTTCGCTGATTAGCTTTTCGTCTTTTCGGAAGGTAAAGTTTCCCATTTTTGTTAAATACTAACACAGTCTGACCATTGATTTTTGAATCAACAGGCAGGTGCGAAGGGAAAACTACCTAAAATTATTTAGTCTTTGAAGTGCCTTCGTCAGAAACGGTCAGCTTCTTTCTGCCATTTTTTCTGCGATTTGCCAACACTCTGCGGCCGTTGGCAGATGCCATGCGCTCACGGAAACCGTGCTTGTTCTTTCTTTTTTTCTTCGAAGGCTGATAGGTGCGTTTCATAAAAAATCTGTTTACCTTTTTCTAAAAGGGCTGCAAAGATGTTTAAGAATATCGGTTTTTGCAACAAGGAGTTGCCAAATTAAGGGGTTTGACCTCACCCCCCGGCCCCCTCTCCAAAAGAGAGGGGGTGACTCGTTCTATTAGTTTGTGCTAAATTTCTTTATTTCTGCGACTTTTTAACTCCATTGCGGTGAGCTTGGGGTCACGCTACATCTCAAGAAAAGAGATTTTAAGGTTCAAACGTGGAATGTTTCGGTGCGCTGCACCTATAAAATCTCGTCTATTTTCTTTCTACAAAGATTCTGCGGCTCTGCCGATAAATCTTGTAAAAAGCTAACCAGAATATATTCGGGTACTTGGGTTTTTGACCTCACCCCCCGGCCCTCTCTCCAAAAGAGAGGGGGTGACTCGCTCGTTTAGTTTGTGCTAAATTCTTCTATTCCCGCCACTGTTTCGGTGCGCTGCACCTATAAAAATCTCGTAAAAATGTTTCTACAACTATTAAGCGGCTCTGCCGCCATAGTTTTCAAATCATTTCCGGGTTTTGACCTCACCTCAGGTTCTCTTGGTAATTTTTCGGTGCGCTGCACCTATAAAATCTCGCTTATTCTTTATACAAATACGCAGAGGCTTTGCCTCTAAACTCTTCAAAGTCATTTCAGAGTTTTGACCTCACCCTTTGGCTATCACTCCAAAAGAGAGGGATGTGCCCACATTTTGACAAAAGAAAAGCCCCCACTTTCTGTGCTGAATGTGGGGGCCTTCGATTGATTTTTACTATTTCTCTATTTCTTTTCGCCTGCTTTTGCTTTCGCTTTGGCAAAATCGCCGGCCTTAATGATGTTCATTGACTCGTATTTGAGGTATTTTTTGGCGGCGGTATTAATTTGATCAATTGTGAGGGCCATTACTTTTTTCTCAAACTCTTCGTCCCACTTGAAATCGCGCTTAATAAAGAGGTAGTTATTAAGTGTTCCTGCCAGGCCACCATCTTGGGAGCGGGATACAGACCTTGATTGTGACCAGCCTGACTTCGCAGCAGTTAGTTCTTCATCTGTAAAGCCTGTAGTGACTACTTTCTCGATTTCTTCTTTGTATGCGGTCTCGAGCTTCTCCACATTTTCCGGTGCGTAAATGGCATAGGCGAAGAAGGTTCCGATCGGATCAAGTGAGCCTGTTGAAAACTGGGAGCCAACGCCATAGCTCAATCCTTCTTTTTGACGAATGCGTGTGGCTAATCTGGAATTCAAAAATCCACCACCAAGCATGAAGTTGGCCATTACCATTGCCGGATAATCAGGGTTGTCGTCGCGGAATTCGAAATTATAAGCTGCTACGAAAAATGCATTGGCTTTGTCAGGTGTTTCTACAAACTCGTTGATGGTTTGAACGGGTAACACTTTATTTACGATCCGGGTATACGGTTGTGTGCTTTTCCAATTGCCAAACAACTCGGTTGTAAGTGTTTTGATTTCTGTTGGGTCATAGTCGCCAACAATGGCCAAAGTCGCATTGTTTGCTCCATAAAAATCCTGATAGAATTTTTTCACTTCTTCGATGGTTAGTGCTTTGATGGAAGCGACATCTTCATCGAACGTGCTGATGTACCGTGGATCGCTTTTTGGATATGGTGAGATGTGGCGTTGAATTCGATTGAATGCTATAGCCTGTGGTTCGCTGCGATTTGATTCGATGCCAGCGAGTTCTTCATTTTTCAATTTCTCAAATTCATCGGCCGGGAAAGAAGGCTCTTTGACAATTTCACCAACCAACTTTAGCACTTCTGATAAATTGGGTCTGGTAGTGGTGATATTTATGGATGCTTGTGTTGCGCCTCCGCCAATGGATACGTTTGCCTTTAGGCGATCAAACTCATCTTTCAATTGCTGACGGGTATGCTTGGTTGTGCCTTTGTTCAGCATGCTTGCTGCATACTCTCCGGCCGTAGCTCTGTTTTGTAAGGATGCTTCGCTGCCAAAGCGCAATGTAACGCGAACCTCTACTGACTCGCCTCTTGTCTTTTTTGAAAGGCCGGCGAATTTCATTCCGTTAGGAAGTTCGGAGCGCGTGGTTCGCGATTCAATATTGGATGGTGATGGATCAAATGCCTCACCTTGTGCAATGGTCTGTGAGCCTTTGTAATCTTTTACAATGGACTCTACATCGGGGGTGGCAGGAATTTCGGAACGCTCCGGGTTTTCTGTCGGAATAAACACCCCGGTGGTGCGGTTGTCGGGTTTGAGGTATTGGCGTGCTACACGAATGACATCTAGCACTGTCACGGCTTTGATACGATCGCGCGTAACAAACAGCAAGCGCCAATCGCCTGTGCCAATAAATTCACTTACTTCTAATCCAATACGCTCGGATGAGTTGAAACTCAATTCGGTTTGTTTAATGATTTCATTCTTGGCTCTTTCCACCTCTTCTTTGGTGGGAGCTACTGTTGATAAATCATCTAATGTTTTTAAGAAAGTAGCTTTTGCGTCTTCCAACGAATTTTCTTTCAATACTTCTGCATAGGCTAATAACAATCCGGGATCTTTCCATTGGAAGGAAAATGCACCGGTGCTGCTTGCTTTTTTACTATCTACCAGTGCTTTATACAGTCTTCCGGAAGGCTCGCTGCCCAAAATGTTTGACAAAACTTCCAACGCTGCATAGTCTTTGTGCGAACCTGCGGGAATGTGGTAAGCTACCATCGCCAATTGCACATCACCCACCCGGCGTAATACTACTGAACGTTCACCATCTTGTACGGGATCTAACGTATAGGTCTTGTTGATTTCACGCTCAGGTTTTGGAATACGTCCGAATTTTTTAACGATCAGATCGAGTGTTTTTGCCTCGTCAAACTTCCCCGCTACCAGCAACACTGCGTTATCAGGTTGGTAATATTTTTTATAGAAGGCTTGTAGCTTCTCGATTGGCACATTTTCTAAATCAGCTTTTGAGCCAATAGTGGATTTACCATAATTATGCCACAAGAATGCTGTGGACATCACACGTTCCATCAATACACTGAAGGGATCATTTTCTCCGCTTTCAAATTCATTGCGCACAACGGTCATTTCGCTATCCAAATCTTTTTTAGCGATATAGGAGTTGATCATTCGATCGGCTTCCAGATCAATGGCCCAATTCAAATTCTCGTCGGTAGCATTGAATGTTTCGTAGTAATTGGTTCTGTCTACCCACGTAGTGCCATTCGGGCGAGCACCGTGCGCGGTTAACTCTTTCGGGATGTCCGGATGATTGGGTGTGCCCTTGAACACCAGATGCTCAAGTAAGTGCGCCATACCGGTTTCACCATAGTTTTCGTGCTTTGAGCCCACCATGTAGGTGATGTTGACGGTGATGGTTTGCTTGGATGGATCGGGGAAGAGCAACACGCGCAACCCGTTTGCTAATTTATACTCCGTAATTCCTTCTACAGTAGTAACCTTTACAGGTGCTGTGAGCGAACCTGTAATTTGTTTTTCGGGGGATACTTTCTTTTGCGCAGCCCCTGCAGGCTTTGCTTTTTCTTTGTTTTGTGCGAAACCAACAGCCGAAACCATCAGCAACAGCAAGAGCAACTTCACTTTCATAATTTTTTGTTTGTTATTGTTTTATTCGGAGGGGCATTTACTTGAAGTAGCAAAGTATAAAAAAAAGTGAGTGATGAAAATGTTTAGCCGACCAAATGCTTCAGTATTTGCTCAATTTCATCTTTTGTTAATCTGGGGCCCCATTGGCCTACTACTTTGGACGAGGCCAACGATGCTAATTTACCCGCTTCGGCAAAGCTGTGGCTGTGGGTGATGGCATACATAAATGCACCGGCAAACATATCACCTGCCCCGTTTGAGTCTATGGCGGTGACTTTGTATGGTTCAATTTGAATGAAGGTGTCGCCATCAAAAACGAGTGCGCCGTTTTTGCCAAGCGTCATCACAAATCGTTTGGCTAAACCTTTCAATTTTTCACGCGCTTCTAAAATATCGTTGGTGCCGGTGAATATCAATGCTTCTTCTTCGTTGCAAAAAAGTAAATCGACGCTGGCGCCTACGATCTCTTCCATTTGCTTGGAAAAATATTTTACCATGCTGGGGTCAGAAAAGGTGAGCGCTGTAGAAACTTTGTGTCGCTCGGCGATGCGCTTGGTTTCTTTCATGGCTTCGAGTCCTTTCGGGCTTGCCACCAAATAACCTTCCATGTAGATGTAGGAAGAATTTTTAATTGCATCTTCATCCAAATATGCAGGTGAAAAAAAGGAATTCACGCCTAAGAAGGTGTTCATTGTTCTTTCTGCGTCAGGGCTCGTCATCACCAGGCAGCGGCCGGTATGATCTTGCGGAAGCTGTTCGTAAACAAGATTCGTTTCTACTTGATTGCTTTTCAAATCTTCCAAAAAGAGTTTACCAAGTTCGTCTTTCGCCACCAGGCAAGAATAAAATCCTTTACCACCAAACTGGCTTAGTGCTGCTATGGTATTTCCGGCAGAGCCGCCTCCGGTGAGTTTACTTTTGTTCATATCAATGGCCTGCATGAGGTGCTGCTGACGCTTTTCGTCTACCAGCGTCATGACGCCTTTTTCCACTTCATTTTTTTCAAAGAAGTCGTATTCTACTTCTGTGACAATATCAACAATTGCATTGCCAATTGCATATACATCATACTTCGCCATTTTATATAGTTTTTGAATTTGGTTGCAAGGATACAGAATTGTTTGCTGAAAAAAATCAGATTCATTTAAGGCACCTCTAAAAACCTTCTTTTTATCGCCTCAACCCTTTCCCTTCTTCACAGAGAGAAGGGTGAAATTAGGTTGAGTCCTGGTTTACACCTCACCCCATTAACCAAGGCGAAGCCGGTGGCTAGTACAATAACCTCATTCGATTAGTCATTATTTTTTATCGGCAGCAATTTTCAGCGTAAGCTTATATTCTGCGGCACGATCTGGATAATCGGTAATGATTCCATCTACGCCCATTCCTTTCATCACCAGCATATCTTTTGCTTCGTTGACGGTCCACGGAATCACGCGCAAGCGCACTTTGCTCTTCTCTTTCATTTGTGCGTCGGTGCGATCAACCTGTTGGGTGTGCAGCCATTTTACTTTTTCCTTACTCAACAGGTTATAGTCGGGACTGTAAATAGAAGGAATAAAGCCGAGATCGTTCAGATTCTCTTCGGGAGATTTTTTGTTTTCAACCAAAGCGGCCAGTCGCAACTGGGGGTATTTTTCATGCCAATATTTTAGCACACGAAAATCAAACGACTGAATGACCACACGCTCCAATGGCAGGTATTGATCGAGAAGCTGAAACACACGATCTGAAAATTCAGCCGGTGCCGGATGGAAGAGACTATCGCCCGCAGGCTCGCTTTTGATTTCAATGTTATAATCTACTTCGTATTTGGTGTAGCTCTTGATGTGGTTTTCTATGGCTACGATTGCATCGGCTAACAATGGCTTTGCGATTTTTTGTTTTTTCTGCTGAGGAAAGCGAGGGTGAGTTTTTGAACCACAGTCCCATTGGCGAACCTCTTCGTAGGTCATGTGGTAGATGTTGTATTTCAGCTCTTCTTCTTTTGAAAACTCAGTGCCATCGGGCTTACGGCAAAATTCGGCGGACATCCACGGTTCGTGCGACACAACGATCTGCCCATCTTTGGTAACGGCCAAATCCATTTCAACAGTAGTGACGCCCAGATCGAGCGCTGTGAGAAATGCCGGAATGGTATTTTCGGGTTGCAGGCCACGGGCACCACGGTGGCCTTGCACATCAAACGTAGGAATCATCTGAGCCTCGGCCATGCCTGAAAGTAGAACCATGAGAAGAATTATGTTTCGCATGGCCAAAGATAAGCAAAGAAAAAAAGCGGAGAGCCAAAAGTTATCTTTTGGCTCCACCTGTCTATTTGGGTAGCATGAGGAATTAAAAACTGATCCGCTATGGTATTAATTATTTATGATCATTTGCATTCCACCCGGTCTGCCTCTGCGCCCTCCGCCCATTGGATTGAGTTGCTTGTTGAGTGCATACGTGAAACTCATCATGAAGTATCTTCCCAAGTTGTTGTAGGTAGTTTGTTGCAAGTAGTTGGCCGTAGCCGTTTGGTTCACACTCAAGCTTTGATCGAGCAGATTGTTTACTCCTATCTTCAATTCGCCTACATTATTCTTCAACAAAAAGCGGGAAAGGCCAATGTTTAAAATAGGTATCTCCTGACTAAAGTTGGTCGTTTCACTGGTATAGGTGTAGTAGTTGTATGCTGTGTTGAATTGGTAGTTCTTCAAAAAGGTAAGGTTTATTTCTGCCGTGTAGGTTTTATTGAAGTACGACTGGTTTTGCTTTTGATTAAAATCATATTGAGTTTGTTGCTTGCTTAAGTTGGCACTCAAATCTATAATCAAAATTTCTTTGAATGTGTAATTGTACCGCACCGTTCCGCCCACGGTTGTTTGCCGGGTTCTGTTTTCTTTATCATTCAATAGGTTGATGCCGTTCGAATAATTTCCTGTAGGGCCAATGTTAAAGCGGCTGTTCAATTTCTTCACGGGAAAGCCCACACTCACATTCGCATTTAAGGTCAGGTTATCGCTGACATTCACCGGCAAAGTAGTGCGAACGAAATTGGTTGGGTTGACAGTTTGCGCCGTGCTGATGGCATTGGTGGTGTACACACCGGTGACGAAGGCAAAGAAACTGACAAAGCTGGCCGGATCGAATGTGGTGAAGTTTGCCGAAATGTTGTGCACATAGCCGGGGCGCAATTGTGGATTTCCACTCGATAAATTAAGTGGGTCGGAATAATCGACAATGGGTTGCAATTGTTGAATGGTAGGCTCTTGCATCGATGTTTCGTAATCTAAACGCAGGTGTTTGAAGTTGCTGAAGTCGTAGTTGAAGCGTAGTACGGGCAAGAAGTTTTCGAAGGTGCGTTCAATGTTGGTGAATTGCTTGGTCTTAATGCTGTACAAAGTTCCCTCGAGGCGTGTGTTTTGATAGCTGGCGCCCACGGCTATATTGAATTTGGTGCGATTGATTCTGAAGTTAAACCCCGGGCGATTGTACACATAGTTGCTGTTGTAATTGTTGGTGAGGGAATCTATCAATGTTCCTGCCACACCTTTCTCGTTGTACATCTTGCGGTCTGCCTGATTTTTGTTGATGCGGTAACTGTAACTTCCTTCCAGATACTTTCTGCCGCCCAATGGTTCGATGTAGGTGAGTGTGCCACCGTACGATTGGCTGGCATTGGATTGCACACTGCGTTGATCCACTTCTTGCACCGACGGGTTGCCGCCAAAAAATTGGTTGTTGGAATTTAAAACACCTTTTGCATCTGTCTGAGAAATTCCCAATGTCAAATTAGCTGAGACGCTGCGTCCCTTTTTTGCAAAGCGGTGCCTGAGTAACAAACTTGAATTTAAATTGGTAGCAACTTGACTGTTGACGTTGTTTCGATCGCTTTCGTTTTGCAAAACGTTGGACGGATCGTAGGTTTGACTTTTGGTGATGGAACGCGAACCTGATTCGGAATAGGTAAGGCTATTGGAAAACTTCAGTGAATTAGCCGAATCAATTTTATGATCGATGTTCAAGTTGACCCGATGGTTGTCGTTTGTATTGACCTGCGCGCTGTTTTGATCAAACAGATAAGTCGTTCCATTGGGCAGGTAGTTGATACGATTTGTTTTTTGGCGAATGTCCTGATCGAGGCGATTGTAGAAATAGCTGGAGGTGAGTTGCGTTTTCTTGTTGATGTCTTTGTTGAAGTTAACACCACCGGCATAGTTGGTCATGATTCCATTTTGGCGACCACCAAAATTGAGCGGCACGCCATTGGTGTTGTTTCCATCTATTTGCAAACTTACTCTGCCTCCTCCTCCCAACATCTGCTGCGAACCTCCAGTAAAGTTCATGAAATCGCTGAATGAAAAGCCTTGCTCGTTTACGTTGTTGCCCATGCCCAAAAATGAAAGCTGTTTGCCTTTTCCAAAACGGTTAATGTTGGCTTTTGCCTGATAGCGATCGTTATTGCCGGCACCGGCCATCATTGTGCCGAAAGCACCGTTTCGTTTCTCTTCTTTCAATTCGAGGTTAATGGTTTTTTCTTTCTGACCGTCTTCGATTCCTGTGAAAACGGCCTGATCGGATTTTTTGTCGAATACTTGTACTTTCTCAACAGCATCTGCTGGTAAATTGCGTGTAGCTAACTTCGGATCGCGACCAAAAAATTCTCGACCGTCCACCATCACACGTTGCACTTGTTCGCCTTGCGCACGCACCGTGCCATCTGTTTCTACTTCTACACCCGGCAATTTTTTTAAGAGATCTTCTACATTAGCATTGGCTTTCACTTTAAATGAACCTGCATTGAATTCGATAGTGTCGCGCTTGACAGTAACCGGTGCTTTCTCGCCCTTGATCACCAACTCATCCAATTGACGATCTTGTGGCATCATCCGTACCAAACCCACGTTGATTTCGCTTGAGGGTCCTTTTACCAAAATTGGTTTTTGATAGGTGGCGTATCCCACGAAAGTGACTTTTAGAAAAAAATCGCCCGCCGTAACATTCTTCATCTCAAAAAAACCTTTGGCATCAGATGCTGCAAAGCTCACCAGCGTAGAATCTTTTTGATTCAATAACATAACGGTGGATGAAGGCAAAGCTACTTTTGAAGAATCGGTGACCTGACCTTTGATCGTATACTTTTGCGCACTCACTTCACTTACCAACAACAAACATCCAATGACTGCCAATAGAATTACTCTCATAATCTAGATTTTACTTTTATAATCTTTAGCTATTCCTACTTTTAGTTTCTGATGATCATTCCACCTCCGGAGCTCATTTTTTTCATTTGCTCTTCTTGTACTTTCCTGAATTCAGCTCGTGTAATTTTATCGCCTGTCTTGGGCTCCTTAATATCATTTTTCTTCAGCTCCTTCAGTTCAATCTTTTTCGCCAGCACCACACGCTCGCCGTTATTGATGTCTACCGCCAGCACCGCTCCGGGTAATGTGTTGAAGCGCTCGGGGCCAAGGAAAGGACGCAACTTGGTGGTATACCATGCTGTGATTTCGCGTTTGCGGTTAGGATCTGTTTCATCGGTGTAATAAGCCTGTTGGCATTCATAGCCCTGAATGGTTTTCACTTCTGTTCCGAATTTCCAAGGGGTGACTTTGACCGAGTCTTGAATCAAATAGGTTTTTCCAAAAAACTCTTCTTTCGAAACGTTCTTGCTGGTAGACTGATTCAGATATATTTCATTGTTTGGTTGGCGAACCACCATTTTAAAACCACCACCGCCAGAGCCTCCTTCTATTTCTTCGTCATCATCTTCAATAATGGGTTTATACAATGATTCATTCTCGTTGAAAAATAGTTGCTGCTTGTTGGTACGAAACTCAGGAATCATCGCCTTCATTTCTTCTCGCCCCGGAGGCAATGTGCGGTGCATATTTATTTTCACTTCATATTCAATGACGCCTGTTGTTTGGCCAAACACAACATTAAAAGCCGCCAGTGAAACAATAATGCCGAGAATCAAGACTAGTTTTTTCATAAGGGTTGAGGTTTTCATCTAATTTTTAATTGTTGAAGAATGAGGACGGTTGAAGTGCTCATTCGATCTGCTGTAAACGTACGGCTAAAGATGACTCACCGTGGTTAATAGTCCTGAAAGGAATGTTAATTAAGGTTAATGCATAGATCAATGAACCAAAAAGGCCGTTACCTTTGTAGAGTGAATCCAAAAAAGAATCGGCTTACGCTTTTATTGATGTGCTCCAGCATTGGGCTACTGCTCATTTTGCAGGTGGTGTGGCTTACCTCTTCGTATGAAAAGGCATTTTATGATTTGCGTAAAGAAACTTCCACGCTTTTTGACATGACGGTAAGTACCATGCGCGATTCACTTATCACCAGCAGCATTCAGCGTGTGCCCAATGATAGTGTAAATGGCATTTTCCTGCGGCAACCATTCGATTCATTGGTAGACAAAGGTCAACGCATGCGCATGAATATCCGACAAGAGTCTTCACAGGTACAGATTTTTATTTCTTCAACAAAGTCGCGCGATTCTGTCAGCAGTTTTATTCGTCCACTCTCTGCTCAGATCAGAAAAGGTAAAATTGATAATGGTAACTTTGTTTTTCGGCTGGGGCCGGATTCACTGCGTAGGGACAGCATAAAAATTCAATTCAAGAAGGCATTGCAGAAAGCCGGTTTGCCTTCCGACTTTCTGGTGTTGAAAAAATCGTTTGTGCGTCCCCCGATGTCTATCGGGCATATCAAAGAGATGTTTCGCACCGAACAGAATGAGCGGAAACGCGAAGAAATAAAAAGCCATCCGTTTGCCGATGAATTTCAAACTGATTGGTCGCAATTCAATCCCATATTTCGCTACGCTGCCTCGGTGCAGCATTTCAGAAATTTTTTGCTCGCGCAAATCATGCCGCAAATATTGTTTTCACTCTTTCTCTCATCACTGACAATTGGAGCTTTTATTGTGATGTACAAAAGCATCCGGGCGCAACAGCGGCTAGCAGAATTGAAAAACGATTTCATCAGCAACATGACGCACGAGTTAAAAACTCCAGTAACCACAGTAGGTGTAGCCATCGAAGCCTTGAAAAACTTTAACGGCATCGAAAACAAGGCGCTGACGGAAGAATACCTGACCATCGCACAAAATGAGTTGAACCGACTCTCGTTGCTCACTGACAAAATTTTAAAAACTGCGATTTTCGAAAACAAAGGTGTCGACTTTCAGCCGGAGATTGTTCACGTAGATCACCTAATCGATCAAGTGCTTTCTTCTATGAAATTGGTGTTTGAAAAAAATAAGGCAACTGTGTCGTTGGAAAAAACTGGAAGCGATTTTGATGTTCGGGGTAGCCAGGTGCATCTTACCAATGTGATCTACAATTTACTGGACAATGCATTGAAGTACAGCCGCGAAAATGCGGTAATCTATGTGCGGTTGAAAGAGATAGGTCATGAACTAAAACTATCTGTTACCGACAACGGCATTGGCATAGCACCTGAATACAAGAAAAAGATTTTTGAAAAGTTTTTTCGGGTGCCCTCCGGCGATGTGCACAACAGCAAAGGTTATGGCCTCGGCCTCAGCTATGTAGAAAGCGTCATAAAAGCGCATCATGGCAAACTGGAAGTGGAGAGCGAATTAGGGAAAGGAAGTACGTTTACCATCGTGTTGAACAAATCTTAATCATCTGCGAAAGCATGAAGACGAAAATTCTGTATGTTGAGGATGAGCCTTTTTTGGGCAAGATTGTCAAAGAAAGTTTGGAGAGCCGGCAATTTGAGGTGCGCATGGTTGCAGATGGCAAAGAGGTGATGCGCGCGTTCACCGAAATGAAACCGAACATTGCCGTGTTGGATGTGATGCTGCCAGGCAAAGACGGCTACACGTTGGCCAAAGAAATCCGGCAATTAGATGCGAGTCTTCCTATCATTTTTGTAACCGCCAAAACGCAGACGGAAGATTTGATCAAAGGGTTTGAGGTGGGTGGCAACGACTATTTGCGCAAGCCATTCAGCATGGAAGAGTTGATTGTGCGCGTGAACAACCTGCTGCAACTGACGCAAAAACAACAGGCCAGCCCTAAAGAAAATATTACCATTGGGCAATTTGAATTTGCCCCACAGCGCTATGAATTGCGAAAAGGCGATTCGCTCCGTAAACTATCGCACCGGGAAGCCATTTTGCTCCAAATATTAGCCGAAAACCAAAACAACAACATTGACCGCAAAACCATTTTGATGCGCGTTTGGGGCGATGATTCTTTTTTCAATTCGCGCAATCTGGATGTGTACATCACCAAACTCCGCGACTACCTGAAGGACGATGCGGCCATTGAAATCATTACCATTAAAGGCATTGGCTACCGGTTTGTGGTAGGATAAAATTCGGCAAAGAAGTAATTTACATCAATTCAAAACTTTACAATCTGCTTAAAAAAGGATGAAAAGAACGTGTACCAACTTGGTACATATCATGAAGACATGCAACGTTGCCTCTTAAATTTGATAAAGAAGGAGTTTTAGAAGTGCCAAAAAGCTATTATTTTAAGACATAATTTGACAGATGAACCCTTCCGATAGTGCCGGATTCATTTCAAGATAAACCACAACCTAACCGCACATGGCCAACTGGAAAATCAAACTCTCTCTGTTTCTCAACTATTTTGTTTTTGCCATTCTGCTCAATAGCGTTGGCTCTGTCATTCTGCAAGTGCAAAACAACTACGGCGTATCCGAATCTTCCGCCAGCATTCTGGAAGCGTTTAAAGACTTGAGCATTGCTGCCGTATCTTTTCTCATCGCGTCCTACCTCGCACGCATCGGATACAAGCGGTCGATGTTGATTGGTCTGGCGCTGGTGGGCGTGGCTTGCTTGCTGATGCCATTAGTAGGTGGCTTTGCAATGACTAAACTGTTGTTTGCTGCTACAGGCACCTCGTTTGCGCTCATCAAAGTTTCGGTGTACTCTACTATTGGCATCGTAACGAAAGACAAAAAAGAGCATGCTAGTTTTATGAACTTCATCGAATCATTTTTTATGGTGGGGATTCTGACCGGTTACTTTATTTTCGGTGCATTTGTGGATGATAAAAATCCGCAGTCTACTGAATGGCTGCGCGTGTACTATCTGCTGGCGGGTATCACATTGATTGCTTTTCTTTTACTGCTGAGCGCACCGTTGGATGAAAGTGCGGTTCAACCATCGGCTTCGAAAAATTCGATGGAAGAATTTAAAGACATGATCAAGTTGGCGATCAAGCCACTGGTGCTGGTTTTTATCGTGAGCGTGTTTACCTACGTTTTGATTGAGCAGAGTATCATGAGCTGGTTGCCCACCTTCAACAGCAAAGTGATTCACTTGCCCACCACACTGAGTTTGCAAATGGCCAGCATACTTGCCGCCTCCACAGCGTTAGGTAGACTTGCAGCCGGTTTTGCTTTACGCAGAATACATTGGTTTCTGGTGTTGATCGGTTGCTTGATTGCTGCCAGCGTGCTTGTGGTCATTGCGATTCCGTTGGCACAAAGCACATCGGGCGAGCCGGTGACGAGTTGGGCCAATGCGCCGCTTGGTGCATTTGTGTTTCCATTGATCGGGTTGTTCATCGCGCCGATTTATCCGGCCATCAACTCAGTCGTTTTGAGTAATCTGCCTGCACGCCAACACGGCCCCATGTCGGGATTGATTGTGATTTTTTCTGCTTTGGGTGGAACGACCGGGTCTATCATTACCGGCACTATTTTCGAATCGTATGGCGGAGAAACCGCTTTTTACTTTTCGTTGGTGCCCATTAGTCTTTTGGCGATCAGTTTATTTTTCTTCAACCGACTTCAAAATAAATCGGAGAACACAATTGAATTTAATTCATCAAGTTCTCACTAATTTCAAAACCTATGCAAATTCACGAATGCGGAGCGCTCTTTGAAGACGTTCAGTTGGCTAACGTACTGGGCGATGGAAAAACCTTTCCGGATTGTGTTCCAAAAAAATTATTGGAAGAAATTATTCGTGTCTATGAGCATCATAAGTCCGCTCCTGACTTTGATTTGAAAAAATTTGTTACGGATCATTTCGACTTGCCGCCCTCCTATTCGTCCGATTACCACAGCGATCCATCGCACACTGTCGAACAACATATTAAAAATTTGTGGAATGTGCTCACCCGCAAGCCCGATGAAGCCGGAGGGTCGCTAGTGCCATTGCCCCATCCTTACATTGTGCCAGGTGGTCGCTTTCGCGAAATTTATTATTGGGATAGTTACTTCACCATGCTGGGATTGCAAGTATCCGGTCGCACGGATCTAATCGAAAGTATGGTGAAGAATTTTTCCTTTCTCATTGATTCAATAGGATACATTCCTAACGGAAACAGAACCTATTTTGTAGGCCGCTCACAGCCGCCGTTCTTTTCATTGATGGTGGGAATTTTGCGCGATGAAAAAAGTAAACTGGCGCCGAAAGAAGAAGATATCGATCCATTAATCACGTACTTACCGCAATTGGAAAAAGAGTATCTGTTTTGGATGAATGGAGCAGAAACCCTCACTGAAAAAACAAATTGCATTCATCGCGTGGTGCGAATGCCCGATGGCAGCTTGCTGAATCGCTACTGGGATGAACACGATACGCCACGGCCAGAGGCATACAAAGAAGATGTTGAACTTTCACATCAGGCTACTATTCCTTCCAATGAATTGTATCGGCATTTGCGTGCTGCAGCAGAATCAGGTTGGGATTTTAGCAGCCGCTGGTTTCGAGTGGCCACTCAATTCAGCAGCATACACACCATTGAAATTAATCCCGTTGATTTAAATTGTTTGCTGCTACACTTGGAACGAACCTTGGCGCACGCTTATCAACTCAATGGCAATCATGAAAGATCCGTTTACTACACTAAAAAATCCATCGCGCGTCAAGCGGCCATTCGCACGTATTGTTGGAATGAGCAAAAGCAATTTTTCTTTGACTATGATTTTGTAACAGGGAAGAACAAAGAACACTTTACACTGGCGGCTGCGTTTCCCTTATTCTTTGAAGTCGCCACAGCGGATCAAGCACTGGCTGTTGAAAAAACACTTCGCGAAAAGTTTTTAATACCGGGCGGCCTCACCACCACGCTTGTGCACAGCGGTCAACAGTGGGATGCACCCAATGGATGGGCTCCTTTGCAGTGGATTGCTTTTAAAGGATTATTGAATTATGGTTTGGAAGAAACTGCTTTGCTATTGAAAACAAATTGGATCAATGTTAATGAAAAAGTATTCGCACAATCCGGCAAGATGACAGAGAAGTACGATGTAGGGAATCATTCCGGTGAAGCCAGTGGTGGCGAATATCCTAATCAGGATGGATTTGGCTGGACCAATGGAGTGTATCTCGCTCTCAAAAATTATTCTGCCTCAAAAAAATCAGAGAGAGTATGAAGACTACTTCACACGAACCGGCAACGAAATCTCCAGCTTTTCCCAGTAAACAACAATTTCGCCTTGCGTAGCAGACTCGGACTCGATTACGTATCGCAAGCGTTCCTGATTTTTGTTTTCCACCTCCGGGGTTACCTGCACACGCACCAGATCGTCTTTTGCATCATACGAGTCAGTAAGGTGTTGCCGCCAGTTTTTATTGATAATGATGGTCCACTCTTTTTTGCCGGGAATGGTGAAGAACGCATACTTGCCGGCAGGAATTTCTTTGCCACCGATGATTAATGCCTGATTGAACTCTATGCTGGTAGCTGAATGCGCACCCGTTACCCACACTTTGTCAAATGGCACGAGTCCGCCCCAGATAATTCGTTCGCGTACAGCGGGCGAATAATACGCTATTTTAATTTCTGCTATTCCTATCGTTCCGTATGCGCGGGCACGCACGCTGCCTTTCAACGAATCGGCTTCTGATTGTTCTCCAATGATGGCTGCTTCATCTTTCGCAGGCTTTGTTGCCGTGGAATCTTTTGATTGAGTCTCGGTTTTTTTTGGTTGACATGAAAAAATAAAAAAAGCGAATAAGCAAGCAACAAGTAAGCGCATAGGAGGTGTAAGATAATGGAGGTGCAATCTAAACAATTTCATTCCAGCACAAATATTCTGGCATCGGGGACATGTAAATTAAAATAGCCTAGTCCACCCTTCACATTTGAATTGAAGTTGAGTGGCTCTGAAGCAAATGCGCTCAGGTTGTAGCGTCTGTCGTTTCTGGCTTTCAGAAAACCATAATATTCTTCGCTGATGTTGGATAGAAAAACAGCCACTGTATCGCCTTTCGAAAACTTTCGAAAAAGAACTTTAAATTCTTCCTGCACAATTTTTCCATCGTAAATGCTGTCGCGCACAAGACGAGTGAACACACGTGGATTCAAATACGATGTGATCTGATTGGCTTGCGAATATTTTTGCACATTGATCATGTACCAATTCGGCCCTTGCGGATCTTGCAGACTGTAGCTGACTTGCGCCAGAGAATCATAGATGGAATTATACAGAGATGCATTTACGGTTGCGAATGGAACCTGCGCTTTCAGTTGGGTAACAGCAGAAACTTCTCCCAGCTCTTTGGTTTTTACTATCAACTCATAATCCTGTCCCGGCACTAAATTCAAATTTACATTCCCGTAAAGGCCATTGCCTAAATCAGGAAGTATATCAGTTATGCCATTGTGCTTGAGCACTACTTCTGCACTATCCAGGGTAATCTGGCTAATCAACGTTTGCGGATCGCTACCACGACCCGCATCCAGCGCACCGATGCTTCGGGTTATCAACACAATCAAAGTGCCCGCAGGTGCCACCTGTGTGGACACCACAATTTTGGGTTTCAACTGCTCGATGTTATCTACCGTAAGCGGACTTGGAATGCAGCTACTTAAAACCGCCAACATTAGCAACATCCAACCACCATGTGTTGAACACGTCACGCTTAATTTTCTAAAATTTGAATCCATAACTTACAAAAGGTAATAATCCAAAAAGTCCGGGCTGCTCATACCGAAATGAACCGTCTCCATTCGACATAATAAATACACCAATGGGTGCCGCTCTATTGTAAATATTGTACACTCCGGCAAACCACTCGCCCTGAAACTTTTTATCTGGCTTGGGCCGAAATTTTATTCCCAGATCTAATCGATGAGTGTCTGCCAATTTAACTGAATTGATAGGGGCATACACCGGAATCAAATCAACGCCGACCAAGGTAGGTGAAGGCACGGCATACTGACCAATAACGGGAGTGAATTGTGAGCCTGAAATAAACTCGAACACAGTAGAGACAGACAACTTTCTCGAAAACTGGTAGTTCATTACCAAGGCTGCGTTGTGCCTCCTATCATACCGAGCCAAAAACCACTGTCCGCTATTGACCGCATCGTATTGTCGTTCGGCTTTCGACCATGTATAGCTGATCCACCCGGTAAGTTTTCCGGCTTCTTTTTTTAAAAGAAATTCTAATCCATATCCCCGCCCTTGCCCTTGCACTAATTGACTTTCAAAATTTACGTTTAATAAAAGACTTGCGCCTTCGCGATAGCCGATGAGTTGATTCATCCATTTGTAATAACCTTCCACACTTACATATAAGTTTTGATGAGGCAATGTGCGTTGAATTCCTAGTGCGATTTGATCGGCAGTTTGCGGTTTTACATTTCGGGTAACGGGATACCAAATATCCGTTGGGAACGCTACCGCAGCACTTGATACCCGATGCAAATATTGAGACATGCGAGAGTAGCTAAACTTGATGGCCGTGGCGGAATCCAAAGTATATCGAAAAGCAATTCTTGGCTCAGGGTTGTAGTAAAAAGTCTGGTCGACATAGGCAGAAGAAATTCTTAAACCAGCACTGTAGCGCAGTTTAGGAAGCAAGAGTCCATCAGCTTGAAGAAAGGCGCTCGTTTCATAAGAAGTTTGAGGAGTAGTAGCACTTGTTTTTAGCAATTCTGAAATCTCCCCGCTAGTGTTGATGCGGTTAGGTGCCACTTGATGTTGAATAAGTTCAATACCTGTTTTAAAGGAGATTTGTTTTTTTATGGAATCAGAAGACAAAACCCACTTACCTCCAAAGTCTTCAATACTTGAGTTGACCGACAATTTGTTTTCTAAATAAGTATTTTGGATCGAATACCTAAACACGGTTCTATAAATAGAAAGTGACGAACTAAAATTTTTGTAGTAGCGGTCCCAGCGAAGTGTTTGTGAGGAATTGCCTAATACAAACTCGTTGGAAACATTTCTGTTGCGCAAAGAGGCACGCGGAAGGTTGGCAAAACTCAATACATCGTTGCCCTCATAAAAAGTAATCTCAAGGCGGCTGTTCGCGCTCGGCCGATACATAACTTTGGCATTGAAATCATAGAAATAGTAAGGTAGCTCTTGGCCTACTGCTTTCACCACTTGATCGACATACGTCCTTCTTCCGGCTGCCCAAACGGACAGTTTATCTTTTACGAGCGGTTGTTCGATCATCAATCGTGTGGCGAGCAATCCGATGTTTCCCTTAACTTTTGTTTTGGTTGGGAAGCTGTTTTTCGAACTCACATCTAAGATCGAGGACAATCTGCCTCCGTACTCTGAGGGAAATGCGCCATTAATCGATTCTACTTTATCTAAAATATCTGGATTGAAAACGGAAAGAAAGCCAAACAGATGGCCGGTATTGTAAACCGGAGCGCCATCGAGCAAAACCAAATTTTGGTCGGCAGCCCCACCACGAACAAACAAATCGGTCGTGCCATCGGCACCTTTCGTAACGCCCGGCATCAATTGCAATGTTTTGATTAAATCGGCCTCACCGCCTAACACGGGGATGCTACTGATTTCTTTTCCGCTGAGCGTGTTAGTGCTCATGCGAGTGGTTTCGAATTGATCGGATTGGAATGTGCGGTCAGCCGATATGACGACTTCGCTTAGTTGTTCTTCCTTACTTTCTAGTTGAAAAAAGACGGTAGTATCTGACTTGACAAAAAAAGAACGTGACAATTTTTTGAATCCCGTGTAGGAGATTTCAACACGTACTTCGCCTGGATTTACTGTAAAGACAAAATCCCCATGCTGCCCGGACGCGACCGTTTTCTTTTTGGGTGCCCATACTTGTATATGAGCCAAAGACAGGGCTGTCCCAGTGCTGTCGCTAACAAATCCCGTTAGGTTATACGTTTGCGCATTCGTCACAATCGGAAAAACAACTAAAAATACCAACCACCACAATCTCATAATCAAATAAAAAATTGATTTTATTGTTAAAATTACCCCATTAACGCAATAAAGGGGTCACTTGTATTTGAAGATTGCATGAAACGATGATTTCTTAACCGAAATCAATCGAAAACGTAATGAAGTGGGTATTACAGGATTCGAACCTGTGACCCCTACCCTGTCAAGGTAGTGCTCTAAACCAGCTGAGCTAAATACCCATTTTCTCGAATAACAAAAATAGCAATCGGCCTTCAAATAGTACTATTCCCGCGCTGTGAATAAATGCCTTCAATAAAATAAATTAGTTGTGCTTCGAGCTACCTATCCGTAAAATTTATGAATTTAGAGGCTGTATTAAACAATTCAATGCGACTTTCCCTGGTTGGTTTCTGGATGGGGCTTTTGTTGATTAACAGCGAAGCATCATTTTCGCAGTCGCAAGACAGTATCGCCATTGCCAAACTTAATTTTAAATCGCTGCAGCAATACTTGGCTACTCCGGATTCGTCCATCGTACTTTCAACCAAAGCCATTCAACTCGCTGAGAAAAGAGGTTCTGTTCGACAACAGGCCTTCAGTTATTATGTTTTGTCACGTGCACATTGGGCCAAAGGCAATTATCAGCTGAGCACCAAGTATGCATTTAAGTCTTTAAAAATTTATGAAAACTCTACGCAGATCTACCATTGGGGCGAATGTCTGATTGCATTGGGCAGAACTTTTGCCGATATGAAAGACTACGCGCTTGCACGTCAATACATTCACAAAGGACTGTCACTAGCACAGCAACACAATCATGAAAAATTGTTGGCCGAAGTCATGCGCGAAAAATCATTCCTGCTGGTGGAAGAAAAAAAGTATGATTCTGCATTGCTGTGCATTAATCAAGGTATTCAGATGTATGAGAAGTATAACGATTCGTTGAACATTAGCGTGTTGTATAGCCGGAAAGGACGGTTGTTGTTTGAGTTGGGGAAACTAGACGAAAGTAAAAAGTATGTTCATCAGGCTCTATTGCTCGATAGTCTCGTTAAAAACCGGCGCGGACTTGGAATTACCTTGTATCAGGCGGGATTGATTGAGTGGAAATTGGGTAACACAACAGCGGCACTTGACCTGTTAAACAAAAGCCTGCGCTCAAACAAAGAATTAAACAATCTGCAAAACACCATTAAAATCCGCACGCTGCTGGCGGAAATCTTCCAATCAAAAAATCAAAATGCGCAAGCCATTGATGAGCTAAAACAAGTTTCGATTCTTAAAGACAGTTTGTATAGCATCGAAAAAAATGTGAAAACACAAGAGATGCAGGCGGTATATGAATTGGAAGAAAAAGAACACCTTATTCGTCTTTTGGAAGATGAAAACGTAATTGAAAAGAAAACCGCGCAGAATCAGAAAATACTATTACTATCCGTGTCTACCATCATGGTGCTGCTGGCTTTGCTCTCGTACCTTTTCTGGCGCATGCGCGGAGGTCAACTGGAACTAAACAAAGCGCTGGCTACCAAAAATCAAGAGATTGAATTGCAAAATGAAGAGATTCAATCGCATTCAGACTCGTTGCATCAAATCAACCAACTGAAATCAAAATTGCTTTCGGTAATCAGCCACGACTTGCGGGGCCCGATTAAGAATCTTTATATGCTGCTGGATTTGGTGACAAAAAAAATAGTGAAGCCCGAAGAGTTTGTCGAGCTATCGGTCAAGTTGAAATCGAACCTGAACGTGACGCAACGCACACTCGAAAATTTGTTGAATTGGTCGATGGGTCAAATGGAGGGAATAAAGACCGAAGCAGTTGCTTTCAATATCAATTCGGTGATTGATGATGTGGCACATCTTTCAGAAGAGGCGGCCAACCACAAACAACTGGTGGTAAAGTCGGATAGTAAAAATCCAGTGTTCGTTCAGGCCGACATCAATCAAGTCCATCTGATACTTCGCAATCTCTTCAACAATGCCATTAAGTTTTCAAAACGCGATGGTGAGGTAGTGATCACCTCCGAAATTAAAAATAATTTTTGTTTCATCTCCATTCAAGATAACGGCATTGGAATGACACAAACTGAGGTAGACCTGATTTTGAACACCAATGAATATTTTACCAAAGTGGGCACCGATCAGGAAAAAGGAACGGGGCTCGGACTTTTGCTTTGCAAAGATTTTATCAAACGAAATGGAGGAGAACTCTTCATTTCCAGTAAACCCAAAGTTGGCACACGCGTAACGTTCTCGTTACCTCTCAGCTAACCGACAAAATCAATTTTCTTATGGCTTCCATCACAAAATGGCTTGTTGGATGAAGCGCCACATCTGCAAAAAGCTGTTACATTATTCTTTTGTGTCAGGTTTCCATCTTTGTCTTTAATCGCCACATTTCCGTAAACAAGCAGCGGTCCGTTGGGCATGGTTTCTACAATAGTTTCGGCTTCTACTTTCACCTTGTCATCGGTATCTCGGTTGAGGTAGTAGCTGAGTGCACCGGAAGGACATTTCTTCACTTGTTCAATAATTTTATCGGTAGTTGCGCCTTCGGGTGTAATCCACGGGCGCTTGCGTGGATCAAATACTTCGCCCAAGCCTTTAAAGCAAATGGTAGAATGGATGCACTCGTTGGGTTTCCAAACTACGGTAACTTCTCCGTTGGTGTATTTTTTCGTGATGTCTTTCATAGAAGAAATTAGGTTAAGAGTCAGGGATAATAAACTCAATCTCTCAAAATCGTTTCTATTTCAATCGGGTTGGTGAGTGTTTTGTGTACCGGACACGCATTGGCAATTTGTAACAAGCGCGTGCGCTGCTCTTCGGTTAAATCTCCTTCCAACAGTAACTCTCTTTTAAAAACCGTTTTGTTATCTATTTTTTCGAAATCGACCTCTACGGTAATCTTTTCTACAGACCATTTTTTGCGGTCGGCATACATGCGAATGGTAATGGCCGTACACGAAGCCAACGAAATTAATAAAAATTCTCCCGGTGCCGGACCCTTATTCGTTCCGCCCAATTCTTCTGGCTCATCGGCCACAACTTGCTTTGCTCCGGAAATTATTTCCGTGCGAAAATGCTCTTTGCCGATGGTTGCAATGGCCATATTAAAATGATTTGTTCATAACAAACGAGTGTTGCACATAACGCTCGCGTGGTGCAGCTTCACGCAATTTAAAATTTTCTGCCAGCATCTCCACATCGCCCGGATAACCGATTGCCATTACCACCACGGCTTCATGAGTGTCGGGAATATTCAACTCAGTCTTTGCTGTCTCGCGATTAAATCCTCCCATCTGATGTACGTTGAGTCCCAACTCTGTAGCTTGCAGCGACAAAAATGCGTTCGCGGCACCTAAATCGTATCGGGCCGATCCATTGGGCTTGTCATTTGCTAAAAAATTCTTTCGTGCAAGGGCCATCACGAGCAGCGGTGCCTTATTCGCCCAAATTCGGTTTCCTTCCAACAGCGTAGTCAAAAGTTTTGACCACAACTCGGGTTGCTCTTTTGTAGCGTACAGATAAACCCAAGGCTGCTCGTTGCTGCTGGATGGTGCCCAGCGTGCTGCTTCAAACAACGCTTTAATTTTTTCAGGCTCCACAGCTTTATCTGCATATGCGCGACTGCTTCGTCTTCTCTCGATGACTTCTAAAACAGGTTGCTCAATAGTACTTGACTTTTCCATTGTATCGTTTTATTCTGATTAATTTGGACTTCAACTCAAACAATATTTCAGGTGAGAAGTTCAACGCTTGTTTCAATTACTTTGCCCACTTGGGTATTCCCCATGAGGCCAGCACTCCAGAAATAGCGTGCATTGGCCCAACCAACAAAGGAAATGTGTCATCTAACTTGGTGCCATCAGCAAGAGCAGGAGTATTGAAAACCGGATAAAAACTAATCAATGTAAATCCAATAGATAGGACCAGCCAGAATACATATCCTTTGGATAAAAACTTGATCATCACAAAGAAAATAATGGAGCCTATCAAAATAGGAAAAATAGAAGAAGCTGTTACGAATATAAAAAAACCAGCTGGAATTGTAGCACCTAATACTCCGGCAATCAATGTCCATATATTGTTGAGTCCAACGGCAATCAAACCGGCAATGGCGCCACCTTTCAGCGCCTGTCGAATGGTAAGTTGTTGTGTTTCCATAAATCCATTTTGTTAGAATTTGATGTAAATTTTCGTGAATTAATGTTCGATGAGTACACCCATTTTTCCCATCTGATAATCGCGCATGGCTTCCATAATTTGTGTTTGGTTGTTCATCACAAAAGGACCGTACGAAACCACTTCTTCGTTCAACGGTTCGCCTGTCAAAAACAAAATGCGTGTATCCTCTACGGCTGTGAATGCAATGCCTTCACCATCATTCTTAAAATGAACAATATGCAAAGCGTCTACTAAACCAAATCCGTCTACCTTCAATTGGCCATCTAACAAATAGATGAACGCGTTATGTGATGGTGGAATGGGAATCGAAATAGTTCCATTTTTCTTTAATTCGAATGTCGCAGCGTTCACCACGGCTTGGGAGGGAATGGGTCCTTTTACATTCAACACTTCACCCGAAAAAACTTTTCCGGTGACTAGCCCATCGGGAGAAGTTACCTTCGGAGCTTCCTCTGCGCTCAGCGGAAAGTAGGCCGGTGGATCCATTTTGTTTTTTGCAGGGGTGTTGATCCACAACTGAATGATTTCCTGCCGACCACCTATTTCATGAATGTCGTGAGGTGGTCGCTCGCTGTGAATAATGCCCATTCCTGCATTCATCCATTGTGCTCCGCCTGCGTAAATCACACTGTCGTTGCCGCGGCTATCACGATGGTGCACACCGCCCTGAAAAATAAATGTGACCGGTGAAAAACCACGATGTGGATGTGGGCCTACACCGGCATGATCCGGCTCGACATGCGATGGCGCTTTGATATTGGCATGATGCAGCAACAAAAAGGGATCGATCTGCTCTACGTTTTGCGTAGGCAACGGCTGACGAATAGGCATGCCACCCATATCCATTTGATGTGCATAAAGCAAACGAGAAACACTACGTGATTTCATATTTTACGAATGTTTAGATTTTAAAGTGATCTCTAAAAATCTTTGTTCTATTTACCTCAACTCTTTCCCTTCTCCACAAGAGAAGGGAATAATGAGTTTTTAGAGATGCACTTACTTGATATTTCTTGCCACAAAGTCACAAAGGCCACAAATTTATTTTGATGTTTCGGCAAGGGCTTCGTGAATTTCATTGAAGAGTAAGCCACTTCCACCTCCATAATGGCGAATGATCTTGATTGCCGGGTCTTTCATCAAAAATTTTTCTTTCAACTTTTGTTCCGAACTTTCTTCCACGCCTCCGCCGAACAGCACCAGATCAAAATTTTCCTGTTGAAAAATAGCAAGCGCCTCTTCATCGGTCAGTGCGCCTTTGGCACTCCAACCGCGTTGACTTTCAATCAACCGCACAACGGTTTCCATAATTTGCGGGTGGCGTCCGATGATGAGAATGTGTATTGAGTTCATGAGAATGTTGATTAGTTCATGGGCACTTCCATCAACAGCAACTCCGCATCACTGTCGGCTACGATGTCCAGTTTCTCTACATCCCATACGCCATAGCCATCGCGCTTATTCAACGACTGTCCGTTGATAGTAACATCGCCTTGAATGACGAATGCATATACGCCATTGCCTTTCAACTTTAGGTCATACGAAGTTGAAAAACCTTTTTTCAAATTTCCCAAATGGAACCAGGCATCCTGATTAATCCATACACCATCATCTGTTTTAGAAGGACTAACAATTTGCTGCAGTTTGTTTACGCGATCTTCCGGCTTGAAGGTAATCTGATCGTAGCGGGGCGTGATGTTGCGTTCTTTTGGGAAAACCCAGATTTGCAAAAAGTTTACTTTCGAATCTTTGTTCTTATTGTACTCGCTGTGATAGATGCCCGTGCCTGCACTCATAATTTGCACATCGTTTTGGCGAATCACCGCTACGTTGCCCATGCTGTCTTTGTGTTCGAGGTCACCTTCCAGTGGAATCGAAATGATTTCCATGTTATCGTGTGGATGCGTGCCGAAGCCCATGCCGCCATCAACAAAATCATCGTTCAACACGCGTAACTTTCCGAAATGCGTGCGAGTAGGATCATAATAGTGTGCGAAACTAAATGTGTGGTTGGTGTCTAACCAGCCGTGGTTGGCGTGGCCGCGCGTAGCAGCCTTGTGCAATACTGTGTTCATGGTTTTTGTTTCTTTAATGGGTAAATGATTGAATCCTACCAGCTCCGGTGCGTCGGTTTTGGATTCTGCGGAGGCAGCCAAACCCAACGAAACGGTGGACAAAATTCCTGTTTTTATAAAATCTGATCTCTTCATATATGCCCTAACAACATCAAATGTACAAATAAAGTTTATACAATTGTTGTATATACATTCATTTCTATAAATAACTGATTATCTGTTATTTAATTTCCATTTAGTTCGAAAAATAGCCGGTAGGAATTCGGTTTTCGGAGGGAATACCCAGTTTTTGCTGCAGGTCTAAGCAGTGCTGGATTAATTCTGAAGGGCTAAACTGATTCGTGCGATCAATGGCTTCGATCTCGATAAACTGATCACCTGACGGAAGAAGATCGAGGTGGATTTTGATGTGCCGGATCAAATAGATGTGACGCGTTTTTTCTATGATCTGAATTAATTCACTTGAACGACTCAGCTCATCCAAATTATTCTGTGTAGGATTCAAGTCATAGCGATATACAATGGTCCGTTCCGCTCCTTCTTCGGCAATCCGTTCGTAATGCGTAATCAAATTTTCAATGATGCCTTGTCGCCACTTCAACTTTCCTTTGGGTGTGGAGAAATAATAATCGCGTTGGTGATCGGTTCCTATAAAAGTAGCGTTGAGTTCTCTCAACCGCGTATGAAAAATCTCCAGATCCGTTATGCGAGCCTTCAGGGTATAGTCTTTGTACTCCATTTTTAATTTGAAGATGAATCAGAATGTAGTTCAACCAAAGGAAGGATTGCATACTCAAATCGGTGTTTTGGAGAAACAGACAATATGCTGCAACTAGCTTTGAAAACGATCAATGTAAACTCTTTTAAAAAGTAGCACATACAATTGAATGAAACTTAAATTTCAGTTGGATTCAAAAAAAGTATTTTAAATATACGTGAAAATAAACCTTTAAATTACAGCGGTAGAAATCCATGCAAGTTAGATTGAAAGGACATGAGTAAACAAGCAATCTATTTTCCAGGGTTGAATGGTCTTAGAGCTATTTCAGCCATTGCTGTTGTCTTTTCTCACATCACAACCGATCTAAACGAATTTAACTTAAACCCCAACCTATTTGGAAAGTTGCCCGACGGTAGCCCAAAAGGTTATGCGTTGGCCAATTATGGAGTAACTATCTTTTTTGTACTAAGTGGGTTCCTAATCACCTATCTGCTTCAAGCTGAAAAAGAGATTCAAACCATAGACGTCAAAAAGTTTTATTGGAGGAGAATTTTACGAATTTGGCCATTGTACTACCTCTATATTCTTATCGCTTTAGTGGTAATTCTATCTTTTAACATTGACCTTAACCTTCAATCGCTTTTTTTAACTGTCTTTTATGCTGCCAATGTTCCATTCATTTTTGGGGCGGGAGTTGCGTTTATCGATCACTATTGGACGCTAGGCGTGGAAGAGCAATTTTACATTTTTTGGCCTTGGTTTAATAAAATAACCGGCTCGCTGATTAAACCCATTTTTTTCTTAATCATTGGTATCGTTGGATTAAAATTAACGCTCCACGTCCTCTACCCAAATTCAATCATCGAAACGATAATCAATGTCAACCGCTTTCATTGTATGATGATTGGCGCGCTGGGGGCCATTCTTTATAAACAGCAACATTCACTGTTTCTAAAACTAGTAGACAATATTTGGACACAAGCCATTTGCTGGCTAATCATGTTACTGATTGCGATCAATAAATATCATCTGGCTTCGGTTATTGATAATGAGTTTATCTCTCTTGTTGCCGTTCTTATCATCATCGGTCAAATCCAATTAAAACATCGAATTGTTAACTTAGAACTGGCACCGTTAAATTTCTTAGGGAAGATATCCTACGGAATATATCTAATCCATCCATTGATCATATTTCTCTATGCTAAACTGCTAGCCGGCTTATCGATGGGCTCTACTTCTAAATACCTTCTCGTCTATTTCCTAATACTTACGTCAACTATTTTGTTGGCTCATTTTTCCTATCACTATTTTGAATCCTTTTTTCTGAAGTATAAAAAGAAATTTGAGGTAGTAAAAAGCTCAGCCAGCAATAACCCAACATAGACTTGGCCTAACCCATGCTATCGACGCCATCAGCGCTTGATTACTTTGAAGGCCAGATTTCGTCCATGTCCTTGCATGATCGCGAGGTTAATCCAACTCAACGCAAATTTTTCGAGTAACTCCACTTTATCATCGCCCCCAAAATCCCAGCACTCGGCAAAACCCATTTGCTTCGCCAGATTTTGAGCCACGGCTTTAGCTTCTTTATTATCACCGGCACAAAACATATCAATGCCACCAAAATCCGGATAGACCGGATTGGACATGTTTTCAAAACCGGTGCTGTTAAAACACTTTACAATCTTAACCGACTTCGTCAAATCTTTCAAAGCGTGATAGGCTGTGGCATAAGGTTCCGGCTTGGTGCGAATGGAATTGGTGGTGTCGATGAGTATTTTATTCTTTACATCACCTAGTTGATCAACCATTGTCAATACCGCTTCGGGTGGTGTGGCAATGACAATCACATCTGCCGTTGCGCTTGCTGCTTCAATTGACTGAAGCATTGTACCTGCAATTGTACTTGCCTTTTGTGACTTAGTTGAAGATGCATCGCGTACACCAAAGCTTACCTGATTACCGGCCTGTACTAAACGTTGGGCTAAAGCACTTCCTACATTTCCGGTTCCAATGATTGCAATTTTCATAGTAACATAATTTTATGGAAGATAACAAATTGATTGGCTGGATGTAAAATTCCACGCACTAACTTTTCGATAGATACACGTTTGATCAAAAATTGCTGATGGTAAATCCATAGGTCCAGAACAAATCGAACGGCTTGAGACCGAGTAACTCCACATTTTCATACGAATAGCGCACGGCAGTGCGAAGTGCGATATGTTTGGCAATCGGAAACTCGAGTGATTCTTCGGTGTGAAAGCGGTAATTGAACGATTCGCTCAGCGATTGCTGCCACCAAAATTCATAATTGATGCGCAGCTTACTCTTCAACACATGCCGTCCAAAAATTCGCCCGGTCAAACGCCATGTTTCAATCACATTGTTACCATTGTATTTTTCGTCATCGAAAATAGTTCCTCCATATCGCGTGTTTTCGTAGGTAACCGTAGCCGATAACTTGAGCAGCGATGGTTTGGTTTGCACCACATTCCATGTAGCACCCGGACCAATCTGATAACGAAAATCAATTTTTCTTCGCAGATTAGTTTCTACCAATCCCATCACGTAAGGATACACTTTACTCAATGGTTTGAGGTAAATAAAATTAGAAGAAATGACATCACTTTCGGTGAGGTTGTATCGTGTGGTTCCGTACTGGTAGTCGTTGCGTGTGCTCAAACCCCAATTCGCATTTGCGTGCGCTACTTCCAAACGATGTAGTAACGATGTTCGTGCTACGTTTCCATCTAATATCGATCCAGTGGCATTAAATCGTGCCTGCCAGTGAATGCTGTCGCTTTCATTTAATTGTGCTTTCGCGGAAATACATACTACCCAAATTAGTATGGCCGTGATACAATTTTTCATGTCTGGTTAGCTATCATTCAGAAATCAGAGGTGTCAGATCGTTGGAGTGATCGGACACCTCGTTAATGAGCATTACTATTTGATGCTAGTTAAAATCTCCAAGAACTCAACAGGCTGCACCACAAATGGCAAATGCGAAGTATTCATCACAAAAGTTTGTTTGATCGTTCCATTGTTCTTCACCATCATCTTCTGCAAATCATATCCTACGGCGGCATCGTTTGAAGTGTGGATGTAATACTTTGGCACGCTGCCAAACTTAGCTGCTGTTAACACTACTTTCTCTCCGAGTGGTTTTGCCGGTTCGGCTTTGTGGTACTTCACGAGTGCTTCCTTCATAAAATCAGGGCAGTCGGCACACACGGCTGGAGCGATTACATCCTTTTTGATTGCGGCAGCTGAGTAATCGGCTGTGAATTCCAAAGAGGTACCTGCCTTGCTTTCTTTATCCTGGTTTGCGAGTGTTAGCAAATCTTCTCCATTGCGAGGCAAATAAGCGGACACATAAACAAGCTTGCTGATTTTAGCAGGAATATTTTCTGCTACCTGCGATACAACAATACCCGCCATGCTGTGACCAACCAATGTTACTTTTCCCGGTTGCTGATTCACTGCATCCGTCACTGTTTTCACATAATCTTTCAGCGTTACCTTATTCGCCGGTGTTAAATCAATGCCGTGTGCGGGTAGGTTTACTACAACCACATTCGCGTTTTGTGCCAATTGATTCCGCACAAAGCCCCAAGCGCTCTCATCAGCCCATGCGCCATGCACCAGGACGTACGTTGGATAATTTTTACGTTGCTTCTCCAACTCCTTCACTACCAACTCCGCTGCTGCCGCGCCTGAGTTTTGTTGTTGCCCTGTAATGAGATTGCCATCTTGTACCGCGAATGCAGAAAAGGGAGTGCCTACAGTAAATTTAGAGTTAGGCATTTTACGTGCTTCGTCTTCAATTCGAAAAGGTTGGATCTTCATGCCTACATAATTGTCGGCATATTGTTCCTCTGATGATGCAAAGCCCGTCCATTTCTTTCCTTCTACCAAAAATTTACCGCTGGGCAATTTTGTATTCAACAAAATAGAAGTGCCATGACAAATGGCTGCTGTCGGTTTTCCGGTTAAATAAAAATCAACAAAGAACTTTTCGATCTCTGGATTCTTATATAACGTGTACATCGGTCCCTGTCCGCCACATACAAAAACCGCTTTGTAGTCGCTGGCCTTTACGTTCGATAGCATCAATGTGTTTTTTACAAGTGCCATCTTTGCCGGGTCTTTCTTAAAACCGAGTGAGATGTAATCAAAAGCGGCGTACTTGCTCGCATCTTCCGGATCGCTAAAGCCATCGAAATACAGTTCTCCTCCTTCTAGGCTGGCAATATCTACTGTATAACCTGCCTCACTGAAAACCCAATAGGGGTGGGTAAGCTCGGCATACCAAACACCAATCGGCCAAGCTGTTTGCTGACTGGTCGATTTGTTAGATGCAATCATCAATACCTTGCCGTTGTTTCCGGCATTGTGTTGTGCGTGAGCAATCAAACTACTTACGACAATGATGAGGGGTAAAATTATTTTCTTCATAGTTTTTTGTTTTGAAACTGATCAATCAAAATTGCATCTGATTTGTTCCTTGCCACAACATATGCGCCTATTTGAATGATACTATCCTTTAGGAAAGTATGATAGGCAGTGTGGTTTGAAGAAAGTGTGTTACCTTCATTTTAAATTAGTGTTATGCCCGACTTCATTTACGACAAAAAAGTGTACTACAATCCGGTAGAGTTTGCGATGGATCGTATCGGTGGCACCTGGAAGATGCCTATTTTATGGCGCTTGCGCGAAAAGACGCTGCGCTATGGTGAACTAAAAAGTGATCTGCCACACATTACCCATAAAATGCTGTCGAGTGTATTGCGTAGTTTGGAAAAGGAAGGATTTATTACCCGGAAAGTTCATCCGGTGGTTCCACCCAAAGTTGAATACACCATTACCAAACGTGGATTAAAAGCTATACCCATCATTGTAATGGTTCGCAAGTACGGCACAGACCTGATGAAGGAATTTGGTGTGAAGGTAAAAGAAGCTGAGAAGAAGTAACTTTTAATGACGTACTAATGCAATCGCCTGCTTAATAATGTCATTCACTTTTCGCAGCGGAATATCTTTTGCCGGATCGATCAATAAAATTTTCATTCTCGCGCGCTTTTCCCGAATCAAGTCGGGGTGAATAACTTTTGATCCTTCCACAATACCCAAATAGGGTTGCCCTGTTTTTCGGTGTACCCACAAATAGCAAAACCGTTTATCTCCTAAATAATAAAAAGGCATTCCATACTGCCATACTTCACGAATCGATTTGTTCTGTTTCAATATGTGCGCTCGCAAAATTGCAAACACGCGCGGATGGGTTCATCCTGTTTATGGAAATACTGATCTGCCGGACTCATAACCGCACAGCTTCCTTGTTGTATCGGTTTCGGTAGTCGATGGGTGACAGTCCGGTGATTTTTTTAAATACGGTACGAAATGCTTTCGTGTCTGTGTAGCCTACATCGTACATCACTTCATTGACATTCTTCCCGCTCGTTTCTAAACTCTTCTTGGCCGCTTCAATCTTCACCCGCTGAATGTACTCTACCGGTGTGTTGTTAGTAGCTTTCTTAAATCGTCTTTCAAAATTTCTGCGTCCGACGGCAAATTTAGATGCCAGGTCTTCCACCGAAATTTTATCCGCTACATTGCTCTCAATAAACTGTTGTGCTTTTTTCACCGGCTCGTCGGCGTGGCTGCTTTGCCCTTTGAACATGATAAAGGGTGATTGCGTATGGCGGTCTATTTCAATTTCATAATACTTAGAAAATAAAATGGCCATTTCACGAGTCGTGTATTTTTCCAATAAGTACAAAAGCAAGTTCCAAAATGAGTTAGCACCTCCGCTGCTGTAAATTCCACTTTCATCTGTAATGATTTTATCCGAAACTAAATGTACATCCGGAAACAGTTTTTGAAAATCTTCTGTTGCCGACCAGTGCGTAGAGCATTTTTTGCCTTCGAGCAAACCGGTGGCCGCCAGCAAAAACGAACCCACACAAAGGCTTGCTACCTCGGCGCCTTTCTTATGCTGCAAATTAATCCACGGAAAAAATTCTTTATTGTTTTCAATTACGTGTTTCATTTCGCCATTCACAGCTGGAATGATAATTAAATCTGTTGCTTTGACTTGCTGAATGGATTTATCTGGTGTTACCGCAAAGGCACGTGCATACACTTCGGGTTGATTGGTAAGCCCTACCAACTCTACCTGAAACAACTCCGGCTTCCCTGCGCTTTTGAGAAACTCGTTTGTTTTTGAAAACAAATTGTTGGCGCCATCAATGCAACTGAGGGCTACGGCACCCCTGGGAATCAAAATAGAAATGTGCTTCATCGCAAAAAATTAATTCTACGAATATAAGACGGTCAATTGTCGCAATCAACCCTTTAAGATGTCGCGATTGCACATCGAATTAAGGGCCTTACGGAAGACATTTGTTGCATTGATACCGATATGGAAGAAAAGTTTCTCAAAAACGACATAACAGCGCTATGCGTAACGGCCCGCTCTTTCCCGGAAGGCATAACAGATGCATTTACTACCCTTCATTCTATGTTACCCTCGAAAGAAAGAATGTTGGTGGGTATTTCCAAGCCCAATCCGGAAGGCACCATTATTTACAAAGCGGGCTTTGAGTTGCTGGCAGGCGAAGCGGCAATGGCAGAGTTGGAAGTCGTGGTGATACCATCCGGAAAATACCTGCGCCAGCGCATTGAGGGGTTTGTAGAAAATCCTCAGTTGATTAAAAATGCCTTTGATGAGATGCTGAGCGATGTGCGTTTGGACCCGAATGGATTTTGTCTGGAACTTTATATGAAACCCGATGAGGTGTGGTGTCTGGTTCCTTGCCGCAAAAAGATTAAATTTTGGTATTGATATAATTGTACAACATCTTTTCATTTAAAATTTCAATTTTAAGTTATGAATAGTATCGTACCCGAAAGCGTTGATGCGTATATCAACTCTTTCGACTCTGCCACACAAGCTAAGTTGCAAACTTTGCGTACGTGCATACGCAAGGCCGCACCGAAGGCCGAAGAAATCATCAGCTACCGCATGCCGGCGTATCGCTATCATGGCGTGCTGGTTTACTTTGCCGGTTATAAAAATCATATCGGTTTTTATCCTACCGGCGCGGGCATACAAGAATTCAAAAAAGAGCTTGCCGGTTACAAAGGCGCGAAAGGATCGGTGCAGTTTCCAATGGATGAACCTATTCCCACTGCGCTGGTAGCTCGCATTGTCAAATTTCGCATGAAAGAAAACGAAGCAAAGCTGGAGCTAAAAAGTAAAAGCAACACCAAAAGCAAAAGCACAACCAAACGAAAAAAATAATACCACCTTAACCCACCCATCATGCTTAAAACAAATACGTTGTATTGGATCGTCACCTTGCTATTTGCCGGAATGATGCTCTTCTCTTCCGTGCCCAACATCACATTGGAGAAAGATGCCGTTCAGTTTATTACGCATCTCGGCTATCCGGTTTACTTCATTGTCTTTATCGGCATTGCAAAAACAGCGGGCGTGATCGCCATCTTAGTTCCCGGCTTTCCGCGGATCAAAGAATGGGCCTATGCCGGACTCGTCTTCGATCTGGTCGCAGCTGTGTATTCCATGATCGCTGTAGAAGGTTTTCAAATGCAGATGACGTTTATGATCGTCCCTTTTGGACTCGCCATCGGTTCATATTTGTTGTACCACAAAAGATTAGCAAATGGTAAATAATAAAATCTATTCATGTCTTTGGTTTGACGGTCAGGCCAAAGCAGCCGCTGATTTCTACTGCACCCTTTTTCCGAGCGCAAGAGTAACGGTGGACACGCCCATGGTGGTGAACTTTGAAATTGAAGGTCAAAAGTTTATGGGGCTCAATGGCGGACCTCATTTCAAGTTGAATCCTTCGGCATCCTTGTTTGTGATCAGTGAGTCCGACGAAGAAATCGAAAAACTGTGGTCGGCGTTGGCACAAGGCGGCCAGGTGATGATGCCCCTAGGATCGTATGATTGGAGTGAAAAATATTTTTTCATACAGGATCAATTTGGTGTGTCGTGGCAAGTGATGAAAGGAAAATACAGTGATGTGAATCAGAAGATTTGTTCGCTGTTGTTATTTACGGGAGCACATTTTGGCCAAGCAGAAGAAGCGGTGCGCTTTTATAGCAACGTGTTTCCTCTCTCTACGATTCAGGGAATTTTACTTTATCAGGAAAATGAAATTGCACCGGGCAAAGTAAAGCACTCGCAGTTTGTGTTGAATGAAAAAGTAATGATGGCCATGGACGGCCCCGGTGAACATGCTTTTCAGTTTAATGAAGCATTTTCATTTGTTGTGGAGTGCGAATCGCAGAAGGAAATTGATTTCTATTGGAACCAATTAACAGCAGGCGGTGGTCAGGAGAGTCGCTGTGGATGGCTGAAAGATAAGTTTGGTGTTTCGTGGCAAATTATTCCTAACAATCTGGGGATGCTGATGAGCGGAAGTGACCCAGCCAAATCGCATCGCGTGATGCAGGCCCTCTTGACGATGAACAAACTAGATATGGCTGCGCTCGAAAATGTGTAGGATTTTTTACGCATAGTAAAAAGCTATTAATTCTCTTTGTGTTTTTGTGCCGTTGTGGCAAATATTTTTTACGAACTCTAATTTAAAATAATCTTAAATGAATACAACTGTAACTATTGAAGCAACTATCGCTGCATCTATCGAAAAAGTATGGAAGTGCTGGACAGAACCCGAGCATATCACCAAATGGAATTTTGCTTCCGATGATTGGTGCGCTCCGCACGCAGTCAACGACCTACGAGCAGGTGGCGCCTTTTCTTTCCGCATGGAAGCTAAAGATGGCAGCTTTGGTTTTGATTTTGGAGGTGTTTATGATGAAGTAATCCTTTATCAAAAGATTGCGTATACCATCGGCGATGGAAGAAAGGTGTCGATTGATTTTTCACAACAAGGTAATAGTTGCCTTGTTGTTGAAACATTTGAGGCCGAATCCATGAATCCCGTAGAAATGCAACAAGACGGTTGGCAATCTATTCTCAATAATTTCAAAAAGCACGTAGAGGCTACTCACTAAAAATACTCGTTATGGCTTCAAAAATATTTGTAAACCTGCCGGTGAAAGATCTTTCCCGTTCGATGCAGTTCTTCTCAGAGCTTGGCTTTCAATTCAATCCTCAATTCACAGACGAAAAAGCTGCGTGTATGATTGTTGGTGAAAACATTTACGCAATGCTCTTGACGGAGCCCTTCTTTCGAACCTTCACCAAAAAAGAAATTTGCAATGCCAAATCGCATACAGAAGTTTTATTAGCGATTGATGCCAGCAGCCGCGAAGAAGTAAAGGCCATGGTCGACAAAGCCATCAAAGCCGGCGGAAGTCATTACATGGATGCGCAAGATCATGGCTGGATGTATCAGCACAGCTTTTCCGATCCGGATGGGCATCAATGGGAAATACTTTATATGGATGAAGCAGCGCTGGGGCAGGCTTAACATAAGATTTCTATCAAGAGTTAATTCCGTATTTCTTTCTAATTACTAGAAAACTAATCTTCAAAAAACTACATTTGAAGAGTATCTAATCTTTCGTATGAAACTCTTCACCTGTTTACTCGTCGCATTCTCCTTTCACCTCACAACCTTCGCGCAGCTTTCCAAAACAGAAAAAAAGATTGCCCAATCGGTGGATGCACACCAAAAAGAAGCGCTTCATCTTCTGGAAGAAGTGGTAAACATCAACAGTGGCTCTATGAACTTCGACGGGGTTTACAAAGTAGGGCAAATTTTTAAAGCGCAATTGGACAGGTTGGGCTTCCAAACACGCTGGGTGGATGGTAAACCATTTGGCCGTTCCGGTCATTTGGTGGCTGAACACAAAGGCAAAGCTAACGGAAAAACATTGTTGCTCATCGGGCACTTAGATACCGTATTCGAGTTATCAAGCCCATTTCAAAAATTTACATTCGTCAACGATTCAACTATTACCGGTCCTGGCGTTGGCGATATGAAGGGCGGAGATGTGGTGATTATCGAAGCCCTTCGCTCGCTGAAGGAAGTGGGCTTACTTTCAACGATGAATATTATTGTAGTGATGACAGGCGATGAAGAGTTGAGTGGCAAGCCGCTCAGTCTGGCGCGACATGATTTGATCGAAGCGGCTAAAGCCGCTGACATTGCCATCGGCTTTGAAGATGGCGCTGGCGATCCGCGCACGGCTGTGATTTCCAGACGCAGCTCTTCGAACTGGTCGTTGCGAGTAAGCGGTGTGCCCGCGCATTCATCGCAAATCTTTACCGAAAAAATCGGAGCGGGTGCGATCTACGAAGCAGCACGAATCATCAACAACTTTTATGAAACTCTTTCTACGGAACCCAACCTTACCTTTAACCCGGGAGTCATTTTAGGAGGCAACTCTGTGAATCATGATAAAGAAATGGACGGAGGTACAGCCTACGGAAAAGGAAACATCGTAGCAAAGGAAGTGGTGGTGACAGGCGACATACGCGCCATGTCGCCGGAGCAATTAAAGAAAACACAAGAGACCATGCTGGCCATTGTAGCCCAACATCGCCCGATGACACAAGCAGAAATTACATTTGGTGAAGGCTATCCTCCGCTTGCACCTACCGAAGGAAATAAATTATTGCTCAGTCAGTTCAACCAAGTGAGTAAAGATTTAGGCTATGGCGAAGTGGTGGCGGTACATCCGCGCAAAGCGGGCGCTGCCGATATTTCGTTTACAGCCGAATTTGTTGAGATGGCTATTGATGGATTGGGACTACGTTCTACCGGTGGGCATACCGTGAACGAAACGGCCGATCCACGCAGCATTTCCATGCAGGCCAAGCGCGCCGCCGTTCTATTCTACCGGCTTACGCAAGCGAAAATTTCTACCGGAAAATAATTCTCCATCGACTCAAAATAAATTTTTAGAGGTCGCGTCTTTTTAAATGAATATTTATTCATTTAAATTTGCGCCATGGCACGACCGAAAGACGAAAGCAAAATAGACGCGATTTACGAAGCCACGCTACGGCTCGTGCTGGAAACCGGGTTCAATGGCCTGAAAATGGCCGAAGTGGCGCGCGAAGCTAAATTGGCAACTGGCACGCTGTACATCTACTTTAAAAACAAAGAGGTGCTGATAAACGAATTGTACTATCACCTGAAAAAAAGTAAGGTGACACAGATGATGGCTGTGTATGAGCCTTCGGACTCATTTCAGGTGGCGTTTAAAAAACTGTGGTGGAATTACTTCACCATCAGTTTGAATGAGCCGGAGCGCATGAAATTCATTGAACAATTTACACATACCAGCTACCTGACCAAGAAGACCAAACAACAAGGCGATTTGTTGTTGAAGCCGCTGGAAGATTTGTTGGCAGCTGGAATTAAGCAAGGGCTCATCAAAAAACTTCCAGTAGCGCTGGTGCTCAGTCAGCTGATGGGGCCGATTATCGAAATTGTAAAACTGCATTACGAAGGATCTCTCAAAATAACGCCGGCACTCAAAGAAGAACTCTTTGCCATGGCCTGGGCCAGCATTCGAAAATAATTTTTTTAACCATTAACTGAATATTTATTCATCAAACAAACCCTATGAAAAAAACCGTCATCATTACCGGCAGTTCATCCGGAATTGGAAAAGCCGCTGCCATCTATTTTAATCAGCAAGGGTGGAATGTGGCCGCCACCATGCGTACTCCTGAAAAAGAAACCGAACTGAACAAACTGCCCAATGTAAAACTCTATGCCCTCGATGTAACCCAAAGCGAAAGTATTCACAAAGCATTGGAAACGATTCAAAAAGACTTTGGAACCATCGATGTGGTTGTGAACAATGCCGGTTTCGGAGCCGATGGTGTGTTTGAATCTATGACGGATGAATTTATCGAAAAACAATTTGATACAAACGTATTTGGCTTGATGCGCGTAACGCGCGAGGCAGTGAAAATCATGCGCACACAAAAGAAAGGAACGATTGTGCAAATCGCTAGTGTGGGTGGCCGTGTTGCTTTTCCGCTCTACAGCATCTATCATGGTACTAAGTGGGCCGTGGAAGGTTTTACAGAATCGTTGCAATACGAAGTGGCACCGTTTAACATCCGGCTTAAATTAGTAGAACCCGGCGCGATCAAAACAGAATTCTATGGCAGAAGTCGTGCGTTCATGAAACCAGACTACACCAACGACTACAATGAGTTTGTTAAAAAATGCGAAGCTGTGAGCATGGATGCCGGCGACAAAGGTGCTTCCGCAGAATCTGTGGCGCGAGTAATTTTTAAGGCAGCCAACGACTCTTCTCCTAAAATGCGTTACCCGATTGCATATCCAGCCAATCTTCTATTGCCACTCAAACGCCTACTGCCGGAGACATGGTTCTTCTGGATGGTTCGCCAGTCGTATAAGATCTAACTACGATACGATGAAAACAATCTTGAATCCAAATGATTTGTTGAATTTGAAAGAGCGCATCACTGCTCTTTCAAGCAGCAATAAAAGAAAATGGGGTACCATGACAGTTGATGAAATGCTGGTGCATTGCAAGACACAGCTTCAACTGGCACTGGGAGAAATTCCGTCCGTTCCACAAGGTTCGGCACTGATGCGCACCGCGTTGGTAAAATGAATTTCCTTCTCCGCTCTGCCATGGCCAAAAGGATCGATGACACCCAGCGAAATGAACAAGAACAAAAATTCCTTTCAATTGAAAGACATCGAAACCGAAAAAGGCGAATTGATCTCCTATTTGGATAAAGTGATGGGTGCCACTATTTTATTTCCGCATCCATTTTTCGGTTCGCTTTCACGGAAAGAGTGGGGCCAACTTATTTACAAACATATTGATCATCATCTGCAACAATTTAGTCGGTAGACTATATTTAATCTGGGTTACCAATGGCTGAAATTTTTCTAAAATGTACCAAAATTTGGTAATTTTGTTTAAACTAAATAATCATGGGACGAAATACCTCAATCTCGTTAGGAGATCATTTTGAAAGTTTTGTGGACAGTAAAGTGTCGAGCGGTCGATTTAAAAACGCGAGCGAAGTGATCCGTGCTGGCCTTCGCTTATTGGAAGAAGAAGAAGCGAAAGTGGTCGCATTGCGAAAAGCAATTCATGAAGGTTTTGAAAGCGGCATGGTCAAAGAATTCAACCCCAAGAAACATCTGGAAAAATTGAAATCTGCAAAACGTAAAAATGACAAAATACGCTCTTTCAAATAAAGCGTTAGAAGATCTCTCTAAAATTTGGGAGTACACGTTTGAAGTTTGGTCCGAACTTCAAGCCGAAAAGTATTATTATTCGCTTTTAGAGGCATGCCAGAATTTAGCTGAAGGAAAGCTTACTGGAAAACTATACGTTGAAATTAGTCCTGAAATTCTAGGATACAAATCAGGAAGGCATATCATCTTTTACAGAAAAACAAAAAAATCCATTGAGGTGGCGAGAATACTACATGAACGAATGGATTTAACCGTAATTATGCAATAGAAAATTCTATTGCATAATTTGACGAATCCTGACGGTAACGTCAGGATTGTCAAGGTTAAACCCTGACAATCCGAAGGATTCGTCAATAAACTAGCTAACTCTTTAATTCCTAATGCATAATTTGGGTTTAAAAATTCGACTCAAAGAATAATCAATACATTACATCACTTGATATGGACTTCATTAAAACTTACTTCACTGCCGAAAAAAACGAAAGTTTGATTTTCATTCTTTTCGGGGTTCTTACGATTGGCTTCTCCGTCTATGCTCTCATAAAATGGGGCGATGGCTTTTATCGTGGATTTGCTGTTCCCGCCATTCTGATTGGGATCATTCAGATTGTCGTCGGCAGCACAGTTTATTTGCGCACCGATCAGCAAATCATTCAAATAGAAACCTTGTATCAGAAAGACAAAGCTGCTTTCAAAAATGCAGAAGGACCCCGTATGGACACCGTAATGAAAAACTTTTCTATCTACAAAAAAGTCGAAGTGGCTTTTGTCGTAATCGGATTGTTGCTCATCTTCCTGGCAGCCTCCAGAGAATTTTGGTTAGGCATTGGCGTAGGCATGCTATTGCAAGGTGCCCTCATGCTCACAGCCGATGTTTTTGCAGAACGCAGAGGCAAAGAATACATACATTCGATCGAAACTACCTCTGATACAACGAAAGCTCAATAAACTAAACTTGTTTATTTTTTCTCACGCTGCAATAATTCATCGAGGTAATTCAATGTCATTGTAAATCCGCCCTGGAAGCCCATTTCAATCATTTTCTCTAATCGCTCGAGCGATTCATTATAGATTGCAATGCTAACTTTTGTTATGCCATTGTGTTCACTAAAACTCAAATCCCAATTGGAACCCGGTAAGTGAGGGTTCTCGTCTTTGTCAGCAAAAACACTAAAATATTTGAAATTTGTTTTTGGCGTAATGGACGTGTACTGTTGAAGTTGCCAGTTTTCTTGTCCTTCCGGACTAACCATTGCGTAGAATCTTCGTCCGCCCACTTTGAACTCCATAATTTTTGTTCGTGATTCGAACGGCTTAGGTGCCCACCATTGATCGAGAATTTCTTGTTTGGTGAACGCATCCCAGACGAGTGAAAGCTCGGCATCGAATTCTCTTGTCACATAAACCGTTTTTGCCGGCTTGTCCAGCGTAAAATCAAATAGCAAATTGTTTTTCATTTCTTTTGTTTTTTCATGGTTGATAATATTTTGTCGAGTTGATTGAATCGGGTTTCCCAGACTTTTCTGAACTGACTGAGCCATTTGTCAATCTCTTTCATTTTTTCGATTTCGAGGGAGTAATAAATTTCCCGGCCTTGTTGCTCTTGTTTCAACAGTTCGCATTCCGACAGCAATTGAATGTGTTTTGAAATAGCTTGTCGGCTGGTGTGAAATTCTTCGGCGATGGCATTTGGAGTCATGGCTTGAGCTGCCAGCAATACCAAAATTGCCCTACGGGTGGGGTCGGCTATCGCCTGAAAAACATCTCGTCTCATTGTTATCACTTATTTATTGCGCAATCATTCAGTTGCAAATATATGTGCAATTAATTGGTTGCGCAAATATTTTTGAAACTAACTCGATGAATCACCAAAGTTGGTAAATGGCTCCGCACCCGGCCATGGGATGGAGGCATTTGTTTGAGCCCGAAAGGGAATGTGTGTTGGATGGCGAGTGCCGACAGCCCGGCCGAAGCCGCGTGGCTAGGTGCGGTAGATGATGAGGGGCCGCCTGATAAAACTAAAATCTTACTTTCTCAATTGACTTGATTTTTTCTTCGACTCATAACGAAATAGTTTGAGTAAAATGCTTGTAAGCAGCGACGACTTTAGAAATTTTCTTTTCAGAAAGAGTTGAATGTTTCCGCAAGGTTTCTGCCAATACCGACATGCTCTTTTCGTAATCTTTAAAAATACGAACAAGGCGACAAATCTGTATCTTTGCGCATCTCGATTGTCTGACAAAAAATATGCGCTACTTCCCTTTGCTGCTGCTAATTATTACTGCATGCTCATCCGATACAAATCCACCGGCCCCTGCCGCAACCAAGACATACTTCCCGCCTACCGCATCATCTACGTGGGAAACGGCTACGCCTGCATCGCTGGGGTGGAACGAATCGAAAATTGCAGACCTTAAAACCTATTTGCAAACATCTAACACTCGTGCTTTTCTGGTTTTGGTAGATGGCAAAATCGTGATGGAAGAATATTTCGGAAAAGAATTTAACAACACCACTAATTTTAGCGCGACCAGCAACTGGTACTGGGCTTCGTCCGGAAAAACGTTGACCTCTGCTTGTGTTGGGATTGCCGAAGGCTTGGGCAAAATAAATTTAGATGCCAAAACTTCGGATTACCTCGGAACGGGATGGACGAGCCTCACGCTGGCACAAGAAAATAAAATTACAGTGCGTCACCAACTCGCTATGACGACCGGACTCGATGATTACTCAGAGCCAAATTCCACGGGCAATAAAGACTGCACGGATAAAGCGTGTTTGATCTACAAAGCCGACCCCGGCACGCGCTGGGCCTATCACAACGCACCGTATACTTTATTGGATGGTGTAATCGCCAATGCTACCGGAAAAACACTCAACACATTTGTAAGCGAACAAATTTTTGCGAAAACCGGCATGAGTGGTTTTTATATCAAAGACACGTATAACAATGTATTTTACAGCAACGCCCGCTCAATGGCACGCTTTGGTTTGCTGCTATTCAACAAAGGAAAGTGGGATGCCACGCAGGTTATCCCCGAAAATTATTTTCAACTGATGAAGACCACCTCACAAAATATCAACTTATCCTACGGCTACTTAACGTGGCTCAATGGCAAAGCATCATCGATGGCACCGGGTTCACAAATAGTTTTTCCCGTCGAAATTACTGCCAATGCATCTGATGATATGTTTGCAGCCATGGGTAAAAATGGCCAGTTGATTAATGTAGTGCCGAGCAAAAAATTGGTGATGGTTCGTATGGGCGATGCGCCAGACAATCTGCTGGTTCCATTCACCTTTCAGAATGAATTGTGGGCGAAGCTCAACCAAATCATTCCGTAGCTTATTCTACTTTCAATCCTTGCACTGGATTAGCTTTTATTACTTTTCGGATTTGAGTAGATATAGTGGCGAGCAGTACTGTCACTAAAATGGCAATGCCAATCAGCACGCTTGTAAAAGTAATTGGCATGTGGTAGCTGTATGCAAAATCAAACATAGCTCGCATCAGTTGATAGGTAAGCGGTGCGCTGATCGCAATGGAAATCAAGATCAACAGAATATAGTTTTTAGAAATAGTGAATGACAAGCTACGTGCTCCAGCTCCCATCACTTTACGAATGCTGAACTCGCGGATTCTGCCCGAGACATTTAGTGTGATCAACCCATACAAACCTAAGCTCGCCAATACGATGGCCATGAAGGCAATGACTTTCCAAAACCGTGCGTGGTTGTTCATGGTGGTGTAATAATTTCCCCATACATCTTCCTGATAACCTCCAGCAAAGGGCACTTCAGGATTCAATGCAGCCCACTTAGCTTGTACGTGTTGATACGCCTCACGTTCTTGTCCGGGCGCAATTTTCATTGCCAGGTAGCGATACGCACTGCTATCTGCCAATCGAAAAATCGCAGGCTTGAGTTTTTCAAAAAAACTGTAGCTATGAAAATCTTTGGCCACTCCAATAATGTCATACGAAATACTGTCAATCTTAATTGACGTACCGACTGGCTCACTTAGGTTTAATGTTTGTGCGAATAACTCATTCACAATAACAGATCGTTTGTCATTCTCGGATTGATCTTTAAAATTTCTTCCTTGCACCAGTTGAATGCCCATCGTCTCCAAATAATCGGCATCCACCGCCAATTCATCAACCGATTCATTTCTGGTTCCCAGACGAATAATGGTAGTGGCATGTCCTCGTCCTACATGTTGAGCTGCGCCTGCTACAGAAAGCACACTAGGGTCTTGCGAAACAGCTGTGCGCAGTTGATCGAAGCTGGCATAATTTGGAACAGCCACATACATGGCCTGGTGTTGGTTATAACCCCAGCTGCGTTTGGCAACATAACTTGAATTTTGTGTGAACAACACGGCTGATGTAATCAACAGCAACGCCAATACAATTTGTAATCCCAGAAATACTTTGGTGAGTGGATTGCGTTTTCCAAACTGCAAGGTTCCTTTCAAAATAGTCACGACCTCAAAACGCGAAATGTAAAATGCAGGGTAGATACCCGATAAGATACCCGTGAAAAATAAAATAGCGGGTAGGTACATCCACAAGGTGGGATCTGTCCATGAAAATTCCATGCTGAAATGAAACATACTTTCCATCCAGGGAATAAAAAACAAAATACCCAAAGCCAATCCGATAACCAGCGCTACGGAAGTGACTACTACATTCTCAGTTAAAAACTGAATGATCATCACGCTGCGTGTAGCGCCAATGGTTTTGCGCACACCAATTTCCTTCAATCGCTTGGCTGCTGATACAATGGCAATATTCACATAGTTGAGACAGGCCAGGATAAGCATGACCACGCCAATGGCAATTTGAAACATGATAGCCGAATAGTTATCTGCCGAGCTGGCGGAAATATCATCTTGAATATTCTCTGACTGAATGTGCAATGTGGCTAAGGGTTGAAATCCAAATTCAGCAATAGCCCAATCCGGTTCGGCAGTTTTGTTTTGCGTTTGCTTGTAGGATTCCATGCGCTGTAGTATGGCCTCTATGTCTCCCGCTTGGTCTGCCTGTACGAACGTGGCATTCACCGTCTTGCTCCAGTCGTCCAAACGGTAGTTATCGCGCAACGTGCGGATGTTGTCAAAATGAATCAGGAAATTAAAATCGATGGTATGTGCATCGGGAAATTTTTCAGCTACTCCGCTTATTTTAAACGCCTTACTTTTGGATGAGCCAAATTTTAACAAAATCATTTCGCCGATTGGATTGCTGTCGCCAAAATATTTTTGAGCTATCTCTTCATTCAGAATAATGCTGTTGATGTCTTTGAGTGAAGCGGCAGAACCCCACTTCATTGGAAACGTGAACATCTCCAGAAATGAAGGATCGGCATAGCGCACGCGTTCATGAAAAACCAAATCCTGATATTTCACCACCACCGCTTCATCTTCCACGCGGCACATGCGCTTCACTTGTGGAAAATCCTGCTGCATGAGTTCGCCTAATGGCCGTGGTGATTTTCCGTATTCCTGTAAGACACCATTTCGTTGCGCCTTGTAGGTGACGAGGTAAACAGAATTTTTATTATCGTGAAATTGATCCGTGTTAATAGTCCAACGCGCAAATGCATACCCCAAAATGCAAAACCCAATCGCCATAGCCAGACCAAACACATTGATGAACGAGTTGAGTGGATTTCGCAGCAAACTCCGTGAAGATGTTTTGAAATAATTCTGCATCATGGGCAAATGATTCACATTGTTAAACCATTTCCAGTTTCGCATGAGTGACGGGCGCAGCAACTTAAGTGCATCCCAAGTGTAACGCCACTTTGCTTTGGAGATTGATTCTGCTTTTACATTCTCGTAAAACAGTTCTTCCATGTCGCCTTCAATCTCTTCGATAAATTCCTTCTTCAGAAAAAATCGCAAAAACTTCAAAGGCCATGAAGGTGGAACGATGGGGGATGGATCTGTTGGTGTTTGCATCATTAGATCATTGATTTGTTTGTTTGAGCAACCGGATATTCCTTTGCACCCATTGTCAGCAGCCAGAGACATGCGCCCATTTCACCCAGCGTCGCGGGCAAGCGAACCCATCCGGCAATTCCTAAATCGGCATACGCCGGGTTGATCACATTCGCCAATATATTAATCAGGTAGCCAACACAACCGGCCATCAGCAGCACACCCAACACTTTCGGCAAAATTCCTGATTTAAAAACCAGATATCCAAACGGAAACAACCAGAGGCCCCAAAAAACAGAAGCAATGAGGATACCATCGTTGTAGGCATGCAAATGAAACATTACTTGTTCTTGTAGGTCTGTTTGCGTGATCGTAGAAGAAATATCCGCATGTAAGAATGTGAGAATGGAAAACTTGTGCGACAGGTTGAGGAATGAAATTGGAACACTTACGATAGCCAACACGACCATGGAGTAGGCATGCCAGCGGTGAACGGATTCCAGTAAACGAAATAAACAAAGTGGCAAAAAAATGAAGAATACATAGCAGGCCATGCTGCCGACTATTCCCCATCGAAATAAAGTTTCGGACGTAGAAATATTTTTGAATGTAGTTGCTGCATCGTTCCACACGATCAACTGCGATGGCACGTACATCAAACTAAAAATTCCGGTCAACACTACTCCTAAGTAAAACCAACCAGCTTGACGAGCGATTCTGCTGTTTGAACGTGGTAAAAAATGATTCGTCATAATTAACTTGGTGTGTTACTCTTAGGCCAACTCCACGCATACCATACGATTAGGGCGGTAAGAATCGCTTCTACAATGGCGAGAAAAACATAAAATGTCCACCACGGTGCAATAGAAACAAAAGCAATCAGCACCATGATGCCGGTGTAGAATACGCCAAACAAAATGTTTAACCAGCGATTGATCGGAGCGCGCAGCGCGATCGATAAAAAAATCATGACCGAGGGTACTGCCATCAACACGGATGCTGCAAATAGTTTGACTGGCGTATCTAATAATGTTTGACCGTGAAGAAACGTGTCCAGTTTACCGGGTACATAAAATGAAAAGTAATCGCCATAGATGTAACAACACATGACGGCTGCCCAGAGAGAAGCCAGCTTAATTTTAATATCGATGGTAGAATTCTGCCACGAGGTACTTTCCATACTATTGAATTGAATATTTTATCTAAGTAATCGACGTCTTTAGCTTAAAGGCCAACTTGGGCATGTCGTTCCACAAGCCCGCGCGAATGTCTTTCATTTCGCGCAGCACCTTATGTGCGTGCGAGGTAGTAGAATAAATTCGTTTGCGCTTCCCTCCTCTTACCTGAGTGGCTTCGCCAAATGCGGATGTCAAAAAACCTTTTTCTTCCATTCGTTTGAGTGCCGACTGAATGGAACCTACACTGAGTGTTTCGTTCAATCTGCGTTCGAGTTCTCTTTTAATTTCTACACCATAGGCCTCCTCTTGCAAAGCGGCCACGGTTAAAAGCACCAATTCTTCAAATTCTCCCAGTTTGGTTTTTTTCATTCGTAAAGACTTTATTAAGAAAACATGATATTAATCGTAATTGCAGTAAATATAGTTGCGTTTTTTAGAAAAGAAATTTTGAAGTCATTATTTTGATTGTTACAGGTTAATCGCCACCGCAGCCTCCACAACTGCTGCACGAACTACCACAGGAAGATCCACATGATGATCCACAGGAAGAATTAGAAGAAAAACTTGATCCGTCACTTTGTTGTTTCTCAACATGTGTAACTGCCGGAATAAAGGATTGTGATAGAGCCAAAGATCCCACCAAAAAATATTTCCATTGCAAATCGCTTGATAATGCGTAGTCTTTAGCAAGCTTATCCCTGTAAAGCGATGGAATGGAATGAGTGCACATCAGATTAGTAAGTCGGTATAAGAAATACGCAATCATTCCGGTGAGAAGTAAAACTAGTATGAAAATGTAATCAGAAGGCTTATGGTGTATAATTCCGGTAATCAACCGAATAAGTGCAAGCATGAGTAAAACCGCTAGTGAAATAAAGTTAATGTAAAAGAGCTTCCCAAATTTTGCTGATTTGATAAAGTACTTTTTAAATGCATCCATGCTCTTTTCAATTCGCTGAAAGATGGGCTTATTCATAAGCCGTGTTGATAAATTAGAATAATATGCTTTTTGCAGATGTGTCAATTCGCTGACTACCTGTAAGTGTTCAATTGTTTCTACCTGCTCCAATTTCTCCACTTCCATTTTAAAGTCGGGATGGATAAAAATGACTCCTTTGTTGATCAGGTTATTTACTGCAGCTGTAACAACTGTAAGAAGAGTACCTTTTTCAAGATAAATTACTTCGAGTGATGTCAATCGGTGAATGAAGGAATTCTCCTTAAAGCCAATAGCTACATTTTTTAATTGATAATCATTGAACTGATTCAATAAAACAAATAGAATAGTCGACAATGCACTTAGCCAAATTAAAAAATCGGGGTTAGGTATGTTTCGGTAAAGTGGCGCTAACAGAAAATAAAAGGGAAGGATCAGAAGCGCAAACGCTAAGATGCCTCCAATAATGAAAGATCTAATTTTCCACTTTGCTTTTGGAAGTTCAAGGCTGTCAAACATCGAAGCACATTCCCAAATATCAAGCGGGATGGATCCAAAATTCTCAGTATAAAGTTTCCGGGTATGCTCTCTGGCTTTTTTAAATCGCTCTGCCTCTTCGCGGTTATGGGTATTGGGCACATGTTGCACCTGTTTACCAAGCAGCGTACAAAAATCCTGATACGATTGTGTAAAAACCAAATGCTGATGCCATACGGCATCTACCACTTCCGAAGGAGAAACCATTCGATCGGAAGTGGCTGCCAGGTACATGAATTTTTTATACTCGAGAATGGCACGATGGGTAAAATCACTCGTCCAGAAATTTTCAGTAGCCAACCGAATGGAAAATGAATATTCCGTTGGTGGGTCATCCAAATTATATTCCAAAATTTTCTGCCACAATTCTTGATTCATTTTCCGAAGAAATTAAAGCTATGCCAACTCAATTGCTTTTACCGAATCAAGCTGTTGGCTTTTGTGTTGGCTCTCCATCTTTCTTTTTCTTAAAATAATTCCAGATGGCTCCACCGGCACCGGCCAAGGCCAATGCAATCACTTTCCAGAATTTAAGTAACACTACAAAGAAACCGGCTTTGGCCAAGAGCTTTCCGGCCACCAGCCCACCAATCGTCCACGCAGCTACTTCATCTAACTCCGGGTCAAAATCTGCATACGTTTGGCCTTCTTTGTATTGAATACTGCGCAGCACTTGATTGATGTTTGCCTTCACTTCGGGCAATTCTGACATGGTGGCAATTGCATTTACTACAAACACTCCTTTGCGACCCAAAATGCGTAGATTATAATTGAGGGTGCTCAAACTGTCTTCACCAAAGCGAAGTTCTTTTGCCCAATGCAGCACTTTTTTCTCTTTATCATAGTACGGTGCAGAGGCCCAGCCGATAAATTCAATTGGTGGATAGCCTTGTTTAATGCGATCAGGGTTTGCCTCGTTGGTCTCTTTCTGTTGCTCTTTCAGCAAATCATCGTAATCGATGTCATCGGCATCTTCATCTTTCACAAAACCCATTTCATCAAACTTAATGGTAAACACCCAACTGTTAGAGGCGAGCACACCTCTGTTCTCGGGAACCAGCAGTCCGAGAACGGTAGAGTCGGCCGGGTTTCCCCACAAATCGGTTAAAACAAAAATACTTTGGGTCGGATCGAGATATCGAAATCCTTTCGGAACTTGTAGCGTAGCGTTTCCACTCGCCAACTCGATTGTACCTGTCTGATACTTCAACGAGTTTTCGATGGACTGAATCCGAATTTCTGTGCTGTCGATTATTTGGGCAAAAGAAAAAGTGGCAACAAAAAGTGCCAGAAAGGTGATACGAGTTTTGAGCATGTGTATTTAGTTTTAGTTGTTCCTCATTTTTTATGGGGAGGCTGCACCGTATCTGCAAGCTGATTAACCAAATAACACCGCCTCAAACAGGTAGAACGAAATTAATAAAAACACTTTTCAGAACAAGGTGTAATTTCAAAAATGGGCTTAACAAATATGGGCACTTCTAAAAACTCAATTTCATCCTTCTCTCTGTGGAGAAGGGAAGGGATGAGGTGATAGAAAGAAGGTTTTTAGAGGTGCCTATAGTTTAGAGGCTGTGAAGCTCATTTGCCAAGTTAATTCGAGCCGGCTGCTCCCAGCGCTCATAAGCAAAATCCGTTTTATAAATGCGCGGCATGGCTAAAAAATGGTTCAGCACTTTTCGTCGGCTCGGTTTATAGATCAAATCCGGAAAGACCGAATACTCTTTGCGCACCTGCGCACAATAGGTTCGGTAGGTTTGAGCATCTTGGCCCAGCACCGAAAGATCGGCATCGGTGAAATAGTTGGTGTCGGCAACCGGTGAAAGTGCGTGCGCCTTCGTAGCTTCTATCTGCAAGCGGCACAATGCGATTTGTGCGTCGGGTACCCCAATTAGCTTCATGCGATCAACAGCTACTTCGGCACTCTTCGCTTCATTATCTGAACGAACAGGATTGTAAACAAAATCGTGATAAAACATCGTAAACAAAAGAGTGTGCCAATCGTGAATGGCGGATTGCATGGTCAATAGCTGCTGATACAAGTTTTCCAGATGTGCCAACGTATGGTAATACCTTCCTTTCGATTGATAGGCACGGGTTATTTCTTCCCACAACTGATCGCTACGCCCAGAGTTATCGGGGTAGACAGATACCAACTGGTTGAATACAGATTGCAACATACGAACATGGACTACCGGTCAAAGATAGCAAGGCCAGCCTGCTTTTCCATTTGCAAAATAGAGGGAATTAGCGAGGAATGCGCCCAAACCTTACGAGCCTTCGGTTGTCCCTTTCACGGTTTGCATTGATGAAATACCAAGTTTAAACGAAGCCTTTCAGTGGGGTATAGATCGGTCGACGGCCATTTAATGAAAAATCAAGTGAAATCTTGCATGGATTGAGTAACCATTCATTTACACAAAATCGATTGCAATCGATCTTCTACTTTTGCATCCTCTATTATGAAAAGAATCATCCGCAACCTGATTATTGGGAAAAGTGCTTATATCGAATCAGTACATGAATACCGGCAGGTTATGCTTTCCGGACAATACGCGCTGATCTCTCTGATCGTTCTTGGTTTCTACATTTTGATTGAAATCAGAAACGGCTATCAATTCATGGAATCGGTGGTAGTTTATACTGTTGCTTTTCTACTCATATTGAGTTCCTTGGTATTGCATCGGCAACAAAAACATGTACAAGCCAATTTTCTTCTCTTTCCCACTTTCAACTTGGTGTTGTTTTTAATCGTATCGAGCGAAAGTTTAAATACCTGCTCAGGTGTATTTTTTATTCCGGTGGCGCTCGGTTCGTTTGCTGTATTTAATTATACGCAGCGCAAAATTGCATTGGGGTTTGCCGTTTTCAGTTTTATCCTATTTTTCATTGCCATGATGGGGCCGGTGCCATTACTCAGTTATCGCCACTACTCCGAGCCGTACATTCAGATCAATCAGGTGACTAATTTTTCCATCGCATTTCCGGTTTCGGTTATGGCAGTTTATCTACTGATTCAGTTAAATCATGAAAATGCCAGTCAACTTCTGGATCAAAATAAACAATTAGAAAAACTCAATCAGGAGTTAGATCGCTTTGTATACAGCACCTCACATGACTTACGAGCTCCGCTGCTATCGGTACAAGGGTTGATACGCCTCAGTACCCAATCTGCCGACGCAAATGAACGGATGCGCTACGATGAGATGATCATGGCTCGTCTTTCATCGCTGGATTCATTCATCAAAGAAATTACTGACTACTCGCGCAACAATCGGCTTGAAATCTCGCGTGAGCCATTGCATCTGTCATTGATTGCCGATGAAATTTGGGAATCGCTCAAATACAGTTCGGATGCTGCCGGCATCGAATTTAGAAACGAAATTCCCACGCACTTACTAATGACCAATGATGGCAAACGTTTGCGCGTCGTGCTGGCCAATTTAATTGCCAATGCTATTCGCTACCACGATCAACGCAAGGAGAAAAAGTACATCCGGCTGCACCATCAACTGACGGCCTCATCCTTTACTATGTATGTAGAGGACAACGGGCAAGGAATTGCGCCCGAGCTACACGCCAAAATTTTTGATATGTTCTTCCGTGGCAACGAGTCATCTCAAGGCTCTGGTCTGGGCTTGTATATTGTGAAAGAAACATTGGCGAAGTTATCCGGCACCATTCAACTCACTTCGGTGCCCAGGCAGGGCAGTACCTTTTCTATTGAAGTGCCGCACATCACATAGGCATACAGTTCGGCAGAAAATTATTGCTGTATTGCGGCAACATTTGTTTATTTTGTAGACAAATGCGCGCCTCCCTAACTTGTGCACTATTCGCTTTTTCGTGGGCTATACTCCTTGTATGTCTAACGATGCCTGCCTTCACACAACATTCAACAGTCGATAGTCTAAACCAACGTGTGCAAACACTGCGTGGCAAAGAGCAAGTGGATGCGCTCAACGCTTTATCATTTAACTATTTGATCATCGATTTGGCGAAAGCCTATGAATTGATTCAAAAAACAAAAGAAACGGCACAGCAAAATAACTACCCGCTCGGAACGGCGCAGGCCGAAATCTATGAAGGTCTTTACTTCAATTTGAAGGGCGACAAAAAAAAAGCATTGCAACTTTTACACAAAGGTGGCGAGGATGCTCAACGATTAGGGCATAGGGGCTGGCAGGGTTATGCACTTACTCAATTAGGAAATTTTTATCGTAATCAAGGGTTGTATGATTCTGCCAAAATCTGGTACAACCAATCATACCATGTGTTGAAAGACAGTTTGCATCCATGGCACTTGTCTGTATACTATCGCAACCTGGGTCGCTACTACGGCAACCTAGCTATGCCGAAGCAAGAGATTCAATACCTGGAAAAATCGCGCGTTATTCGCGAGCGGTTGCCTGATAAAGTTTTGCTGGCCGATATTTACGTTAACCTCTCGAATTGGCATTTGACGCAGTCGAATCTGGATCAGGCGCTCGACTATTTAAAAAAAGCAGAGAGCGTACGAGCCGATGCTTCGGCCACTGAAATTCAACTGGACATTAAATACCAAAAAGCGATCATTTATTTCCGTCAGGGAAAATATGCGGAAGGGTTATCTTATTTTGAAGAGGTTAAAAATTTCTATCTGAAAAATTCTTCACTCAAAGCCTACACCAAAGCATTGATGGATCTGGGCGAAGTGCTGGAAGAAATTGGCGACTACGACATCAGTCTGAAAAACTACTACGAAGCCCTGAAGGTATCAGAGGCAAAATCATATTTAAATGATCAGGTTATAGCCCGCATTGGCATCAGCCGCAACTTCTACCGCCTCAAGCAGCCGGCTACTGCCAATTCATTTATACGCAGTGCCATTGTGTTGGCCGAGGCGAATCGCTTTAAAGCAGATGCGGCCCGTGCCTACAATCAAAAAGGGTTGATTCTCAAACAAGAAAAGAAATATGACAGCGCCATTCATTTCTTTTCTATGGCATTGGCCATTCGAATGGATATGAATGACAAAAAAGGGAAGGCTTCAACACTCGCCAACATTGGTGAAACGCTGGAAGCAAAAGGGAAACTAAAGGAAGCACTGCATTACCTGATGGAGAGCATTCAACTGAAAGAAGAGATCATGCACCAAAGCGGTATGGCGTGGGGATACTTTGATTTAGGAAGCGTGCACACCAAGCTGGGAAACTATGCTGAAGCTAACCGGTATTTAACACTCGCCGAAAAAACCGCGCGGCTCACCCACCACGGCGTAGTGTTGGCCAACACCTACGAAACACGCCGGAATCTGCTGATGAAACAAGGTAAATTGAACGAGGCCCTGCGCTATTCAATTTTATATGAAAAGCTAAAAGACTCTGTTACCAACTCAGAATTGAGTAATCGTATTTTAAGTTTACAAACCAACTATGAATTGGATAAGCGAAATCAGGAAATAAAGTTATTGCAAGCCAATGATGACCTACGCTTGAAAGCGATGGAAAATCAACGACAAGAAATCAAAAACCAGCGAATCATTATTTCTGTTTCGATTATTGGACTTTTGATTTCCGGAGCTTTGTTGTTCCAACTTTATCGCACATCTCAAGGAACAAAAGTTCTAAATAAAGAACTGCAAGAACGAAACGAAGAAATAAGTGCGCAAAGCGAAGAGCTGAGCGAAGCCAACAACGCCCTGCAAAATGTAAATATTGAATTGGGGGAACGAAGCGAAGAAATACAGGCACAAGCTGAAGAACTGACAGAAGCCAATTCGTCACTAATTGAGTTAAACAAAGCACTGGCCGAAAAGCAAGAAGAAATACAGGCACAATCGGAAGAACTCCGCGAAAGCAACGAAGTTATCCGACAGCTAAATGAAGGGCTCGAACAAAAGGTAGCAGACCGCACCCGCCAACTTGAACAGGCATACAAAGAACTGGATACCTTCTTCTACCGATCATCGCATGATTTCCGCAGACCACTCACCACCTTCATGGGGTTGGCGGAAGTAGCTAAAATTACAGTCTCCGATCAGAATGCGCTTCACTTGTTTGAAAAGGTAAAAGAAACTGCCGTACACTTAGATCGCATGCTGGTCAAGTTACAATCCATTAGCGATGTAGGCGCACAACAATTTATTTACAAAGAGGTATCGATCGTATTGTTGCTGGAAGCCTCCGTGGATACTTTTCGTGAAGCCATCGACCGAAAGAAAATCAAGTATCAGGTCAATATTCAGGGCATTCAAACATTTTATTCGTATCCGGCCTTCCTTAAAATCATAATCGAAAACCTAATTGAAAATGCCATTCAATTTTGTCGCGAGCACGAAGCCACCATTGATGTTATAGTCAGGCCGCTGGAAGGAGGTTTGCAACTCACTGTAAAAGACAATGGCATTGGTATTGAGCTCGAATACCAAGATCGTGTGTTTGACATGTTTTTCAGAGGCAGCGAACATTCCAAGGGCAATGGTCTAGGGCTGTACATTGTAAAAAAAGCAGTGGAAAAACTGGGAGGACAACTGACGTTTGAGAGTGTGTATGATGTCGGCTCTTCCTTCACGGTATGGATACCGAGCGGCCACATCCGTCATTAATGTTTAATCGGCTGCGCCTTCCGCTATCGGTAATTTGATTTGAAATGATGTGCCTACATCTTTTGAACTGGTAACCGTAATGGTTCCGTTATTTCTCTCCGTAAAATCTTTGCAAAGCAACAAACCCAAGCCGGTACCGGTTTCATTTTTTGTCCCCCGACTCGATTTTTTCTTTAGCGACCATAATTCCTTCATTTGATCTTCATTTATTCCAATTCCTTTATCTGCAATGACCACCACTGCCCACGGCGCTTGTGTATATACATGGCAGCTAATGCGGGAACCCGTCTGACTGAATTTGATTGCATTTGAAATTAAGTTACGCAACACGGAGCGGATCATTTCCTTATCCGCATACACCAATGTGTTAGCCTCTGCTACAAGATCGAGTTCTATCTCCTTGTCGCGACTCATGGGCTGAAAAAGAATTTTTACCTCTTCGAGCACCTCCGATAAATTAAACGTGATGGGATGGATCGACGCGCCAGTCATTTGGCTTCGCGCCCATTCCAATAAATTCTCCAATAAGGATGTCGTCGATTGCAACCTGCTTTCCATCGTTTCAAAATAACCGTCCAGGTCAGCTGGTTTTACGAGCTTACTGTTATAAAGCATCACCATACTTTGAAGTGTACTCATTGGAGATTTTAGGTCATGTGCCACTACCGAAAAGATCTTGTCTTTCAACTGGCCCAGGCGCTCCAGTTCCTTTTTCTGCTCTTCAATCTCTGATTTTTGCCGGGCCAGCACTTCATTAATAGAGCGTTGAGATGCAAAGTTGCGGTACACAACAAAAGCCATGATCGCAATAAGGATTGCAATACCTGTCGTCATCCAGTTAATCAACTTTTGCTCATCCGTTTGTTGAATGGCGCGTTGTTTGTCTTTTTCGCTCGTATCCAATTCTTTTTGTTTGTTGCTGATTTCATATTCAAACCGGGCCCGGTCAATATCTCGTAGCTCTTGACGCGCCAATATCGAATCGCGCATACGCCACCTTTCTTCCAGAAAGTAGTGCGCTTTTTTAAAATCACCCTGCTGCTTAAATACATTGGCTAACACTCCAAATGCTTCTTCCTGCACTTCGTTGTTTCCCAACTTTGCTGCCAGTGAAGCCGCAGCGTTGGCATAGTCGATACTCTCCTTCCAGTGGCTCAACGAAAGGTAGAGCTGCGCCATTTTTACTTGCGTGGTGCTACTCTCTACGGCATTGCCAATTTTGTTAAACGTACCCAATGCTTGATGATTAAGTTTCAAAGCTTCTTGCACTCGCCCCTTCGCCCGAAGAATATCACTTTGTACTACCAGCGCCAGTGCTTCACCTCGCGTGGCTTTTACCAATTGAAAAAGTGACTGCGCTTGCTGCACATACTTTTCTGCCTTGGCAAAGTTGCCTTCGGCCACTTCGATGCCTGCGAGTTTTAAAAGTGTTTGTGCCTTGCCTTGATGGTAGCCTGCCCGCTCACTAAATACCAGCGACTGCTGATAGTTTTCGCGGGCTTTGGCAATGTCGCCATGCTTCTGATAGATTTCGGCCATATTGGTATAACATGCACTTATTCCAATCCAGTCATTCTCGTCAAGTGCTATATCCAACGCTTTTTGGTGGTAGGTCAATGACTTTGAAAAATTGCCACCGTGAAAATAAACCAGTGCCAGATTGCCATACGAATTTCCCAATTCCTCTTTCCTCTCTGCCTGCTGAAAAAGTGCAATCGCTTTTTCATACAACTCCACTGCTTTTAAATACTCGCCCCGATAGTAATGGCATACGCCAATGAGATTATAGCTTCTTGCTTCCAGCATGGCATCGCCCAGCCGCTGCGCTATAGACAGCGATTGTTGCGACAAGAGAAGCGCAGAATCATATTCATTTGTACTCCAGTATGACATGGCCAACGCATGTTGCATGTGGCCTTCCCATTTTTCTGATCTTATCTTTTGTGCAAGGCGCAAGGCGCGCTTTGAAATCAACTCGCTGGAATCCGGATTTTCGGTGTGATAGCCAATGGCTAGTTTGTACCAGATCGCAAGCTTACCTGTATCTGTAGGCTGTTGTTTCAACACGCGGGTAAGCGAATCAAAGTTTACCTGCACAGAGCGCTGGCACAATCCCTCAGTAGGTATCCAATAGAAGAAGTTAAGTAGAAGTAGGGCTGGCCGGATACGAAATTTCATTCCGTGGGGATTTCATTTTCAATATACCAATTGTTTTGGAAAAGGCCACTTCATTCTACAAACATGAAATGGCCATTGAGTCATTCTACACCCATCGGAATGATATCCTCGGCCCCCGCTTGCAGCGGGATGCCCACTAAAACAAATTATTAACACCTGAAACATATTTATTACTTTCACGTTTGTGGAACTAATCACATTAAAAAATGAAAGGAAATTACCTCGGAGAATTGGAAGAATTGGTATTGCTTCATGTAGGCATTTTATACCCGAATGCATACGGAGTAGCCGTGATGGACGAAATTGAAAAGCAGGCTGGGCGTAGCCTCAATATTAGTGCGGTGCATTCTGTACTTACCCGATTGGAAGAAAAGGGTTTTCTCAAATCGAAAATGGGTGAACCCACAGAAGAACGCGGTGGCCGGCGCAAACGGATTTTTCTACTGACTGCTGCGGGCAAACGTGCCTTGGAAGAGGCCAATGAGTTGCGGACACAGCTGTTCAGCCAGATACCAAAAGTGGCACTTCAATTTCGTTTGGCATGAAGTACCAACCTCCCACATGGGCCGATCGATTTTTACAATGGTATTGCCGACCGGAGTTACTAGAAGAAATACAAGGCGATGCCTATGAATTGTTTTATCGCACTGTGGTGCAGCATCCGCGCAAAGCAAAAATCCAATTTGCATGGAATGTGTTGCGCTTTTTCCGATGGAAAAATATGAAGCGAACAAAAAATAAATCCCATCATTCAATGGTAGATATGGATATGCTAAAAAATATTTTAACTGTAGCTGCACGCAATTTCGTTCGTCAGCCGGGACATTCCTTTTTAAGCATATTTGGATTATCATCAGGGCTAAGCTGTGCACTTTTAATTTTAACCTGGATCATCCATGAAACTTCGTTTGATCAATTTCATTCTGAGCCAGATACGATTTATAAAGTGATGACACATGTAAAATCCGATGGCAACTTTCAAACGTATGATCTTGCTTCGTCAGTTTTAGATGTTTCATCTATTCCAGAGGTCACAACGCTGGCCAGTGTTTCGGCTGGTAGCCGTTGGCCGCATGAATTGTGTTTTCGTCCGGAAGGAAAAACCAATGAGTGCATCTATCTGAGTGGTGTCTATGCAAATGAACATTTGTTCTCACTATTTAACTTTCCTATTTTGGAAGGTGATCCTCATCCGCTAAAAGGAGCTGCCAACATTGCCATCTCAGAAAAAATGGCGGAAAGGCTATATGGAAACACCAGTCCGATTGGTAAGACCATTAAAATTGATGATCGACACGAAGTAATTATTGCTTCCGTATTTAAAAACGTTCCGATTAACTCGTCATTGCAATTTGACTTTGCGCTTCCGTATGCTATTCTACAAAAACAATGGGGCGTTGATGAAGCCATGATGGCGCAAAATTTTTTTAACATCTATATCAAAGTAGGCTCACCCATTTCTGCAGAAGCACTCACAGCTAAACTAAATGACATACGCGTTCTCACCGAAGAACATAAATCGCAAAATGTAAGCTACCAGGCTTATCCGCTATTAGATTGGCATTTGAAAAGCAAATTTGAAGGTGGCAAAAATACCGGTGGCAAAATAGAGTACATCAATTTGTTCGGTATCATTGGTGCACTGGTTGTATTGATGGCTGTTATTAATTTGGTCAATATGTCTACCGCCAGAGCTTCCATGCGAGCGAAGGAAATTGGCATTCGCAAAGTAACGGGTGCCTTGCGCGCCAGCATTGCCAGTCAATTCATGATAGAGTCATTCGCTTTAGTACTTTTCTCATTTATAATTTCCGTCATCGCAGTGGAATGGATTTTACCATACTTCAGCTCGTTGCTTATGCAGCCCATCGAATTCCATCTGCTACAAGGTAATACACTACTCTATTTGATTGGTTTTCTATTCGTTGTTGCCATTTTGGCGGGATTGTATCCGGCAGTCATCATGTCTTCCTTTCAGCCGGTTCGTGTTCTGAAAAATCAACTCGCTACTAACACATCCGGCAATCATGGCTTCCGTAAATCTCTGTTAGTAATCCAGCTTAGTGTTTCTTTGATCATTGTGATTTTTAGCGGTGTCCTTTACCAGCAGTTGGAATTCATCACTCAAAAGAACCTTGGTTTTAATCGAAGTAATATGATCCGTTTGGAACCTACCTTTCGATTATTAAAAAGTTATGAAAGCTTTAAAAATGAATTACTAAAAAACCCAAACATTATAAACGTTGGCGCATCCAATGACAATCCATTAAATTCTGCAGGTGCCAACACTGGTGTTACCTGGCCAGGAAAGCCAGATGATTTACGCGTATCCATCCGTACGATAGGATGCAATCCCGATTTTCCGCGAACAATGGGGCTAAAAATTCTGGCTGGCAATGACTTTCAAGCTGAAAAAAGAGATTCGCTTAGAACAGAAGTTTTGGTAACTCAAGAAGCGGTAAAAGTAATGGGTCTAAAAGATCCCATCGGAGCCGAACTAAAATTCGGGCAAATTCCTTGCGTAATCATTGGTGTAGTCAACGATTTCCATACGTCATCATTGCATGAAGCACTTCTTCCCGTCATTCTTTATCGGCAACACATTCAATCTGTAAGTGCGCTTTACATTGCTTTTCAACCCGGTACCACCGAGCAATCCATGATGGCGATTAACAATACTTATAAATCATTTGAACCAGACTACACGATGAAGTACTGGTTTCAAGACGAAACATTCAATGAAACCTACAAAACTGAAATTGTTGCATCGCGATTGACTTTTCTCTTTACCTTCATTTCTTTAAGTATTGCAATCATTGGAGTTGTAGGACTGGCCACTTTTACCACGATACGCAAAACCAAAGAGATCGGAATCCGCAGGGTTTTTGGTGCCTCTGCTACACAGGCACTTCAGGTTCTCACGCAGGAATTCATCGGTGTATTGATAATCGCCATACTGGTCGCAGTGCCATTGGCATGGTACACCTCTCATCATTGGTTACAAGGATTCGCTTATCGCACCAGTCTACCTTGGGGTATTTTTATAATAAGTGTTGTTGGCTTATTCGTAGTGATTATGCTGGTCATTGTTATACTCGGAATAAAAACCATTCGAAACAATCCAACGCAATCGCTGCGCACTGAATAAGTTATTTTGATAAGAGGCCTTCTTTTTTTCGCTGATTCATAACAAACTCAGTGCCGAAAGAAAGTTTCTTATTGAGAGCCGATTTCTCATCTACCACGCGCCAAAAAGGAGTGATTTTATTCAAGGTCGAACCCTTTTCTAATTGCTCGTGCGCAGCTTCCGAAACAATGCGTAAAAATATTCCAGACGTAACGGGGCAGGTATAATCTGCTCCATACTCATTTGCCAAATCTCTTCGCATGGTTGTCAGGCTGCCACTTTTACCTTTCGGGATTTGCCTAATGTACTCATCAATCATTTTTGGTGTGGCGATCAGCATTTTTGATCCGGCCGGCATATCCGCAAAATCTTTATCTAGTTTTTTCACGATGTATTCTTTGGTCGGGTCATTCACTTTGTCGGCCCATGTCTTTCCCTTGCCCGGCTTCATGGTAGGTTTGGACACTTTGCTTGCTGTTTTTTTGGGAGCTGCCATACAACTTACTTTTCAATTAATTCCTTCATCGAATTTACAATCATTTTCCAATTTTGTTCCGAGTGTGCCAATGCTTCCTGATCGGCAATGCGATCTTGCTGAATGATCAGCGTGGTTTGTTCCTCTTGTTCCTCCAACCGGTAAACGATGGTGGCGTAATTCTCCGGCTTATCTTCCTTACCAGAAAAAGAGCTCCAGTAATTGTAGGCAACTGATTTACCTTCATCTATTTGAAGAATAGTGCCTTTGTCCACATACGCTTTACCTTCCCATTCGCCACTGAAAGTAATCGGATCACCTACCTTCCAGGTAGTTTGAAGACTAGTACCAAAAAAATATTGCTTCACCATTTCAGGATCGGTTAAAGCTGTCCATACTTTTTGTGATGATGCATTGATTAAGAAAGAAAGATTGAGTGTAAGTGTTTCCATGTGTATTATTTTTTTAGTTCCTTGTTTTATGAGAAATAGGCGTCAGACGGATCTCTTCTTTGGTAAATAGTCGTCAGACGCCTAAGTGCTAATCGTGTTTAGGGCACTCTAGGGCACTTCTAAAAACGTTCTTTTTTTACCTCAACCCTTTCCCTTCTCCACAGAGAGAAGGGTGAAATTGAGTTTTTAGAAGTGCCCTCAAATGTAGGCGTCAGACGGATCTCTTCTTTCGTAAATAGCCGTCAGACGCCATGATCAATCGAGTTCATTGCATTGAAATCCATATTTTTCTAACAGTGCAATCGCCTGTTGTGGCTTTACTTGATCAGATGCAATCCGAAGTATTTTATCAGAATCATCCAGCGCAAAATTCCATCGCCCCTTTCCCGCTAAGGAATTAATTTGCGGTGTCAGAATTCGTACCTGATCGGTTGACTGCACCGAAGTGGCAAATATCAATATCTCCATAGTTAGTTTTGGGATTTGTAGGTTACTATATCAATACCGATGCCGTTGGGATCAACGATCGCAAAATGTCGGTCGCCCCAAGGCTCATCTCGGAGCGTGATGGCAATTGGAATTTTCATTTCTTTGAATTGCTGAAACACTTCGTCGACATTATCCACTTCAAATGTCAGGTAAGCACCTTGGCCATTGAACGGCGGCTGAAACAACGGTTGCTGACTTTCATGATTGGGCAACAGAAAACTAAGTTGATCGCTCCTGTCCTTCACTTTTAACAAAAGATAAAAGTCATTTTCGAATACAATTTCCATCTTCAACACATTGGTATAAAATGATTTGGTCTCCTTCAGCTTAGAAGTTACAAATCCAGCATTCATTTTCATAGACTTCGATATGTTTTGTGCATTCGCAGAACAGATCATCGCACAGAGGAGTGCAGCGACAATCCCTAAAAAAAGAATCCACTTTCGCATGGCTTGTTTCAATGAATGCCCATTTGAATTTCCGTAACGTTTGCTTCCGGATTCACAAAATCCGCATTGATATACAACTCGCGCGTGATGCCGGTTGGTTGCAGTTGATGTTTTTGAATAAACTCCATTAAGATGCCATAGCTCTTTGGAATCTCGTGCCATCCTCCTTCATGCAAAAGCGAAACACATTTAAAATCTTCTGTGCGCTTCAAATGAAATGCGCCATCGTAGTCCGCCGGAATGGAAGTGGTAGGTAGACAAACCTCCAGCGTGAAGGGCTTGGTTTCATCGCCCATGAATCCAAAGTAGTGCCAGTGAATCGGGCCTGATGGATGGAGATCCAATCGAACGGATTCTTTGAAAAGGTTTTTTGCTACTGGAATTTGATTGACCAAATCGCTGATCTTGACTTCAGCACGATGAAACAAAAAGTTAATAGGCTTTACTTGTTTGATGATGGGTTGATTCATAACTAAATTGATTTATGTGAATGATTTTATTTTTGGTTAAATGAAAAAGGTGAACACGTAGATGACTGCGAGGTGAATCAACACGATCGCCGGGGCTACAACCTCTTTGGGTTCGCGTGCGCGCACATGCGAAAAAATTGCTCCAACTACTATTGTGGCAGAGAGTACAATGGCGATTGTACGGGTAGGTTCAAAAAGCAAACCGGTGGCGGCGGCTACCTCTCCAAGTCCCACGGCGACCATAAACCACACTGGATACCCCAATCGCTGAAAGAGTTCTACTTTATCTTTTTTGCGGATGATTTTGGCAAAGCCGAAAATGAATGAAGGTGCTGCCATTGCGAGGAGCACAACCCAGAAAAGGATGATTTTGATTTCCATAGATTGATTTTTTCTCAAATCAACCTATGCAGCCTGTCAGCCCTATGTCAGCAGAAAAAAAATAGCTGAGTTATTTTTCGGGTGTTAGTGACAACCCTATGTCAGGAGGGTGCAATTATCGGGTCTCGAGCTTCAAATAATGTTCTTGCAATTCCTCCACCAATTGCTGAATAGTTTCTTTCAGCTCTTCTGGCTTATCAATTTCCACACCCCTGCCATACGAAAGAAGCCAGCGCGCCATCATGTTCAGGTCGGCTGTCAGAAAATGCATGCGTATCTGACCATCAGCATCTTCCTCGGAAACAAATCCAAAATAGTGCCGCGAGTTTTGAACGTAGTGTGCTTCTTTCCGGTCAAATAGAACAGTGGCCGATTTCATTTCTACATTCGCCTGTTGCAAGCTGTTGAAATACTCTTGCATTGTAGAAATGCTGCGTGGATGAAATACTTCTCCAGTCGAATTCAATCCTTTGATTCGATCGCAGCGAAAATCACGGAAGCCATTCCGCAGACGACACCAGGCAATGAGATGCCAGGCAGCACTGTAATAAAATAAACCGATGGGTTCTACGGCGCGCTCCGTTAACTCATTTTGATGGTTGCTGAAATAATGCAGGTGGATAACCTGCTTGCTCACCACTGCTTTCTGTAAATCGGTTAAAAAATTTCCTGCCTGTACCGGTAGTGTGACACGCGGCTTCATCACCTCTATGTGATCTTGCAAACTTTCTAAATGATCTTTTTGCGCTTCGTTCAAAACCGATTTGATTTTAAAAAGAGCTCCTTCAAAAGAAGTCTGTACCGATTGATCGGTCATACGTTCCACTAACTTTCCTGCCATCATCATGGCGCTCGCTTCGTTTTCGGTAAACATCACCGGCGGCAGGTGGTAGCCATCGACAATAAAATACCCAGTGCCTGCTTCCGATCCAATGGGCACGCCTGCTTCCATCAGTGCTTTCACATCGCGATACACTGTACGCACGCTGATTTGAAAACGCTCGGCAATTTCTTCGGCCTTCACAATCTTCTTGGATTGTAGCTGAACTAAAATAGCGGTAAGTCGATCGATCCGATTCATATCAGATCAAAAATAAAGAATAATCGGGCAATAAATACTGATCTCGTTTAAGACATCTCCAAAACTGTTGTTTATCACCTCAACCCTTACCCTTCTTTCCCGATAGAAATCGGGAAGAAGGGAGGTTGTGCTTTTGGAGCTGTCTTAAAAAAACACATCGAAGCCGAAACGTAAAATGGTGGCGCATACTACACACAAAAAGAAAATGCGAATGAATTGATTTCCGCGCAGCAAGGCAAAGCGTGTGCCCACAAAGCCTCCAGCCATGTTACATCCGGCCATTGGTATGGCAAGCTCAAACAAAATATTTCCGGTGCTGGCAAAGTAAATAATGGAAGCCATGTTGGTAGCCAGGTTGACTGTTTTTGCATGGGCACTGGCGTGCATAAAATCATGTCCCAATAAACTGATAAAAATGAGCACTAAAAAACTACCGGTGCCCGGGCCGATGAAGCCATCATAAAAGCCAATGACCAATCCACTGATTAATCCACGTGTTAGTGCCCAACCAAATGGCAAATCCTTTTCTTCGTGTTGCCCAAAATTCTTTTTGGTGTATGTATAAATGGCAACGATGATAAGTGCTACTAAAATGATGGGTTTAAAAGTTTGGTTACTGATGGTGCTTACCAAATACGAGCCAAACATGGCGGCACAAAAGGCAGCAGTTGCAATAAACCCCACCAACTTCCACTGAATGGTAACTCGTTTGGCGTATTGATATAATGAAACGGAAGTGCCCAGAAAGGAAGGCAGCTTTGTGGTACCTAACAAAGTGGCTACCGAATAATTCGGAAATGTCATAAACAAAACAGGCGTTTGTACTAACCCACCGCCACCTACAATAGCATCAATAAATCCAGCCGCAAATGCCGCGATGCAAACAATCAGAATACCAATCGACACAATAAAAAAATTTAGTGCCGCAAGGTAGTATAAAATCAGGATGAGAAGATGGACTTTTACTTCTCCTTCATCAGTGTGCGGATATCTTCGATGATACGTTCCATTTCAAACTTAATGGTACCGTTGTAGACGCCGCGAATTCGGCGGTGCTTGTCCACCAGAATAAAATTTTCTGTGTGTAAAAAATCACGCTGGTTGCCATAGAAGCCAATAGAATCACCGGCATAATATTGTCGCTTTGCCAAACTATAAATCGAATCGCGGTTGCCGGTGAGCAAATGCCACTTCGATGAAATGATTCCTTTTCGTTCGGCATATTTTTTCAAAACGGAAACACTGTCCACCGTGGGCAATACTGAGTGTGAAAGTAAAACCACCTCTTCATCATGTTCAAATTCCTTTTGCAGGATTTTCATGTTGTCGGTCATCACCGGGCAAATGCTGACACAACTGGTAAACATAAAATTGGCCACATAGATTTTGCCTTCCACCATTTTCTCAGTCACGGTTTGCCCATCCTGATCGGTGAATGAAAAAGAAGGAATGGTGTGAATGGAATCATACCATGCTGACGATGACTCTATCCAACGTGGTGTAAACTCCGGATCATTATAAAATGGTAAAGTATCCTCTTTGAAGGACTGACAGGCAGTGAAGAGCAAACCGATGATGATACTATTTTTTATTGATCGAATCATTGGGATTGAGACAAAGTTTAACGCCAATTGAACCGTACTTTTTTCCGTTGCGCACCACATAATTGGCACGAATCCGTCCATCGGCCCACCACATTTTTTGTGCGCCTTCTTCCTGGCCATTTTTATAATGAAATTCTTTGGCAAGTTGCCCGGTGCTGTACCATTCTTTCAACTCGCCCGTGTATGCATCATCGCTTACTTCAAAAATAAATTTTGGTTTGCCATCTTCCCACCATGACTCGTGTACACCTTCTTTTTTTCCGTGAATGTAGAGGCGCTTCTCTGCCAACTGACCGTTGTCGTACCACTTGCGTGTAGTACCTTCCTGCACTCCATCGATAAATGAAATCACCAGAGCCGTATCTGCGCTTGGGTACAATTGAAAAAGATGTCCTGAAAATTTTTTATTGTTATAGAATAGCGTATCCTGATGTTGAGTGAATTTGTTATCAGTAGCGTCTACCCATTTTGATGGAATGGGTCGGGGACTGTTTGTTGCTTTCTCTTCCTTTTTTGAAGAGCATGCGAACAAACTGGACAACATCAGAATAACTAAGCAATTCTTCATGTTATTGAGAAACCGTACCCGCAGTTCCGTAAAATCCGGAGCCATTTAAGTAAGGTGCGTCAGCCGTAATGTGATAATGATAAATGCCATTCGGATATTCTGTGGTTACGGCAGTGTGGCCGTGGTATGTATCCAAATCTGAAGTTACTAATGTCTTTCCGTTTTCTTCGGGGCCGTACACCGGAAATCCATCCAATAAAAATCCAAGCAAAGCCGACTTCGATGCTTTTACAGTAGTGAGATATTTCGGCTCTACGTGATAATGATATTGACCAGAGTTTTGCGGATGCCCCCACCACTGGTCGAAGCCAGCGATTTCATTTGTAACAGGAGAACCACCAGCCGCATATTGATTGAAAAAAGGAATTCCGTTCACAGATACTCCAATGGGGCCCATGGGTGTAGCGGCATGGGTAGAAGCCACTTTAGGATCTAACGGAATTTTAAAAGTCAATGTCTGCGATGAAATGCTATTCGGGTTTTTAGAGAAAGTATACCCGGCATACGTAGTGCCGCTGAAGTTGGCATACAAGGCATTGCCTGTTGCATAGTAAACACTGGTATGATCGGGCAGTGCATTTGTTTTTATGGTGATGTACGTTCCATCAGAAGTAACACTGGTGGCTCCATAGATTTTTTTATACACATCCGGAACAGTTGATGATGTAGTAGTAGTGGGTGCAGGATCGCTGCTGCTACATGCTATCAACAAGACCAAAACAAAAATGAAACTTAAGAATGGCAAGATGTTTTTGAATTTCATAGAACTACGGAGTTAAAGTTATACAGTTGGTGAAACTAAAATTTATATAAATTATTGCTTTAGATGTTGCTGATTTGCGATTTCTGTCGTGATCTCATTTTGGACAACGCATTCGGTTTTATGATACCATACTTTACTATTAAACCAGTTGCGCTTAGAATCACTAAAACAACTAACCAAGGAATTAAATTATTGTTTGAAACAGAATTTGTAGAAGTCTCAATAATCCATGCTTGTCTTCCTGCATTTAGAATCACTTCATGGTTATTGCCATTGAATAAAATGTATTGCTGTTGCGGACGATTGTAGGTGGTGAGAATCAATTCGCACTGGTTGTTTGGCATATCCTGAAACAGCGTACACCGAATGAAGTACGATTCGATGTTCTTGTTCATATTTTCTAGTTCTGCAAAAAGAGTAGCCTCGTGGCCGAGTTGAACTTGTGGGTTGATCAAACGAACGGTATCTCCGTTTACCATTACCAAAAAATTTTTCTGAAAGTGTCGTATCACCAATTGAATAAACTCTTCCGGTGTTTTGTAAGCATTTTTACCAAAATGATAATCCACTTCTCCTTCAAAAGCTGTGAGCGAAGCTTTAATCACCATAAGTGATTTACCATTTTGTTCATTTAGCATCAGCGTGGACAAATCAGGGCTATGTGCCTGCACCCATTGAACACTGATCAGTAAAATGATGATTGTGAATCGCATGGTAAATTAATTTGCGTAAGCACCGGCAAGGCTGTTGATAAAATTGTTGGAGCCGGCTTTGTCCACATGGTAATGATATCCGCGTGTATCATCGTAGTGTCCACGGCTTGCATCCAAATCGGTATATTCTGTTCCTGCGGCACTAAGCCTTTCATACATTCCAAAACCATCCAGTGCATATCCAATCATTGCAGCATGACCATCTGCTTGCGTAATTTTTGTTGATTTTCCCGTAGCGGCATGATAATGATAACCGGCACCCAAATTGATATGTCCACCTGCATCGTCAAAGGGTGCTAAGGTGTAAGCCGCTAAGATGACGTTGACAGGAGCAGGTGCATCAAATACTACTCCATTGAATGCTATCCCACGAACACTCGGTCCGCTTGCTCCGGGTCCCATGCCAAAACTGACTGCGGCTGTCAACTTTACGGGTGTAACAGGAATGTAAATAGTTTTGGTTACAGATGATACGTAAGAAGGCAAACATTCCACACAATAATTTTTATACTCAGCACCCACATTTGGATTGGCGGCTGCTTGACAATCCGCTTGTGTTAATGTTTTAGTAATTACACCTGTACTCGCATTATACATCTGCCACGTCGTGTTGTTGTAAAACGTAGCCAAGTTTTTTACAAATGCTCCGTCCACATCGTATACATTTCCGCCATCCAACCAGATACCTCCTTTGCTTGCATCATCTGTAATGTTTGTAGGGCACCAGGGCCCCTGATTGTGGTCGGAGGGCGTACTCTTGGTCACAATTTTATAACAATTCGCAGAAGCTCCGTTCGCCAGCGTGCGGGTAACAATACTAATCGGTTCTGCGAGTCCGGCAGAAAGAAATTTAGCTGCATCTACATCAATAACGGTTCCTTTGAAATTGGTATCCGTAGTGGGTGTGATGCTGTCGCTGTTGCATGCAAACAGTACAATAAGCGCACTAATGGTCAATAATTTGCGAAAGGATGTTTTACTTTTCTTCATCATAAAATAGTTGTTATAAACACTATTACGACTTTTGTAAAACAATCCTTCGCAAGCCTGATAAAATAATTACTCAGGTCTTCCTGGTCGTGGCTTATCCGCATTAAAAAAGTTAGCCAGATTCTCTGAAAGCTTGTCGAAGTATGCCAATTGATCCTGCCTGCAAAGCGCTTTGATATCTTTAAAATGATTGTAATGGGTAGTTTCAATTTGCATTTGCAACGATCCCAGTGTATTAATTAACGAATCTTTCATCGCACCATTTCCACCTGCAAGTGATTGATAGAGCGAACTCTTTGCTTCAAGCATGCGATCATTCAACTCGCGAACGGTTTGCCGATGCTGAGCGATCAGTTTTTCATAATCGGTTATTTGTTGCTGATCGAAATGCAGGCTCTCTACTATCTGATTTTTCGGCTCCATCCGTCCAAAAGGAGGTGGGCCACCAGGGCCGTGTGGCGGTTTCGCGAAAAAGAAAAATCCAATCGTACACGCATTGATCAGCAATAAGCTAATCACTGCTATCGTCAATAATTTTTCTCTACTCATGGTAAAAATCATTTTGGTTAGATAATTCCATGGTGGTCACAATGTCTTGAATCTCCGCAGTGTCTGCATTTGAAGAGCGGACTAGGAAAATAGAAATGTTAAGCGCTGCCACCAGCAACAAGCCTGTTCCAAAGGCCACTTTCCAGGTGGTAGAGGCAAGCATCGGCTCCGATGCATTCAGGAGCTGCCGGATGCGGGTGAGCATAAAAGGCGGTGCATCTACCTTCTGTATTTTCTTTAGCGAGTCTAGTTTTTGATCGATGTTCATACTATGGTCAATTCGTGATACGATGTTTTAATCATAATCCTTCGCGGTCTTTTAATTTTTTTTCAATGGTCTGCTTCGCCCGTTGCAGCAGCGATTCAATTGCCTTCACATTCATTTGCATAATCTCCGCTACTTCCTTTTGTGGGCGGTCTTCTATCTTCGTTAAAATAATAGCGGTCTTTTGGTTGTCGGGCAAGGCGTAAATGATCGATAACAATGCGTTCAGACTTTCTCGGTCTTCCATTGCCACACCCGGATGCTTCACTTCGGCTATCTCGTGCAAGGGTTCGTTTGAATCGGCGTGAAAAAGGGAGGTAATAAATCCCAATCGCTTCTTCGTTCGTTTGGCTTTTAAAAAATCGAGCGACTGATTTATGGCAATTCTGTAAATCCAGGTTTTAAATGATGCAGCCTCGGGATTGTATTGATCCAAATGATAGTAGACTTTCACAAAAACTTCCTGCGCTACGTCTTGTGCATCTTCGCGATTTAAAATATAATGCAGACACACATTGAATACCAGGTTTTTGTATTCCTGATAGATGGATTCAAATGCTGTTTCGTCTGCCATTTAGTGAATGTGCTCTTTGCGGAACGTTTCGTGAATCTAAGATTAATTAACAAAACATTTCCATTAGGTTAACCGATCAAAAAGTTAGATTACCCATATTCGTGAAGAAATACTATGATCAGCAAAATCGTATTTTTATATTCATGAAATCACGCTTAACCCATGTTTCGCACAATACCATGAGTATTCAACAGTGGTTTTCTTTTATCAGAACAAATTTCAATCCACTCGCCAAATTCTTTATCTCTTCCCTACTCGTAAGTCAGTTCTTCTTTCTCTTCTCTTGCAAAGAAGATAGCCCGGTTGCGACCACACGAACCTATTACATGGGTTTTCAAAACTCTGCCCCTCGCTACGATGATTTTAATTTAATACTTCAAACCATAGCACTTTGGAGCACACGCGCCGATGCCGCCATGATTACCACTGAGGTGCCGTGGGATAGTTTGTTGGCCGGCAAAACACCGCAGCAATACGTAAAAAATAATTATGTGGGTTTGGTCGAATACTACCGCAGCAAAAACTTTAAACTATGGGTGTACATCGATCCGCAAAATGGATTGAACCGAACCTCCGATGCAAATTCTCTTGTTGCCGTGGGCAAAAGCATTGCGCAACCCGAGATGCAAAAATTGTATCGCCGGTTTGTAGTAGTAATGGATAGCATGTTGCGTCCCGAACATCTTGGGTTAGCGCTCGAAACCAATTTGATCCGGGTGGCAGCTCCGGCTGCGATTTACAATGGTGTAAAAAAAGCTGCGAATGATGCAGTGGCCGATGTACGCGCCATTGACCCAACTGTAAAATTAAGTGTGAGTGTACAAGCCGATATAGCCTGGGGAAAACTACTGGGCAACGGAACGTATGTGGGTATTCAACAAGATTTTACTGATTTCCCTTTCATCGAAGAACTGGGCGTTTCCTCGTATCCTTATTTTGACTTCACCAATCCTGATGAAATTCCAATCAATTATTATTCGCGATTAGTGGAAGGGAAAGCGATGAACCTGATGATCACAGAGGGGGGTTGGACTTCTGCTTCTTTTGAAGGACCTAATCAAAAAATGATTCAAGGTAGTCTGGAGACGCAACAAAAATACATTTCCCGTCAAAGTCAATTGTTGGATGCAGCCAATGGGATTGCGTGGTTTCAATTGCCATTCACAGACATCGACCTATCAAAAGTTCCAACCAATGTAGATCCTTCCATTAGTTATTTCTCCTACCTCGGGCTAGTGGATATAAACCTTAAACCAAAACCATCTCTTACTACGTGGGACAACATCTTTCAGCGAAAGCTGAGTTCAAAATAAAACGCCTGACTACTCAGTAATCAGGCGTTCTTTAAAACGGATTCTACTTTTTAGAATTTATAAATCACCGCCATACCAAGTGTGGATTGTGTGTTCTTATTGAACTTGCCATCCGAACCTTGAAACTGCTGTGGTTCATTTTCACCCAAGGGGCCGCTCATCTTTTGGAAGTTATCGAAGCGGAATTCAGGCTTCAGGGTAAGCTTGCCATCGGCTAGCGCAAAACTTCCTGTCAACGTATATGTGCTCACATCTGTTCCTTTTCCGTTGGTCAACAAACCGCGTGCTCCCGATGTATTATCAAAGTATTCAATGCGTGTACCCAATGAGAAGATATCGGTGAATTTATACGACACATACAAATTAGCACCTGACCAATTTTTTGTTTCGGCAAAGTAAGTGCCTCCTTGAAATTCGCCACTCACAGAACCTTGCATAGCCCAAATTGCCAGCAGCAAACGATCCGTTGCCTGATATGTAGCCACCAAATCCAACACACCAAAATAAGAAGTGGTGTCGCTGCCGGTAGCGCGTGCATTACCTTCGTTACCCTGAATGGTATTCAAATAAACTGTCAATCCTTTGGCAGGTGTCACCATCAACTGACCAATAAAACTTTTCCCACGGTTGTTGTCATTGACATTGTCGGTTCCATTCACCACGCCACCCATCAATGTTACTTTGTCGCTGAAGGCATACGATGCTTTTAATCCTAAATGATAGAAAGGGATCCCCGCATTGAAAGTGTTGTTGATGGAGTAGTGAAAATTGAGCGGCGCATCAATCATTTCATAGCCGATGTGCGTTCCGAACTGCCCCATCGTCAGGGTTAATTTATCGGTGGGCTTGTAATTGATGTAGGCTTGTTTGATCATCAGTGCCGAGTAGGTGCTGTTGGCCACTACTGTTCCCCAGCGGTATCTGAAATCACTTCCATAGCTACCATACTCCACATTCGGACCGAAGCCAATCTCGGCTACTACTTCTGTGTTTTTGTATGCATAGCTCATGCGGTTTAAAAACATACCCAATTGAAACTGCCCTACGTAGCGGTCAAATCCACGGCTGATGCCGGAAGACCCCAAGTTGTTGCGGGACGATGGTGAGTTTAAGTTGGCGAAGTAGTAGGTATCAAAATAGCCGGAGTAGGTAAATTTCCCTTTGTCTTCGGGTTTTTCTTCTTCGGCAGCGGCTTTAGCTTCGCCGGCGGTTACAATTTTTTCGTCGGTTGAAACCACCGCCGGTTTGGCAATGGAAGCGGTTAACTCACCCTGCGCAAGTGCCGAATTTGCGAATAAACTAATTAGGGATAGGCATAAAAAACCAGATAGAATTTTTTTCATAATTTTGAATGTGTTTTAATGAACAATAAGCTAGAGCCTCCGGTGGGGAATCTCACCTCCCCCCGGGGCGCTTTAGTGATTTTCTAAACTGCTTCTCTCATGGGTTCCATGTCGTAGTTTTGCAGACGCTCTCCATGCTGACTTAAATCAGAACCAATTTTCTTTTCTTCGTTACTGATTGTCATCGGTGAAAGCAAATCGGTAATCTTTAAAATGATGAATGAACCTATTACGATAAACCCGATGGCCAATACCAAACCGATCAGGTGAATTTTAATCAGGTTAAATTCACCAAACAATAATCCGTTTCCGGTTGTATTTGCTGCGTTCACCGCTGTGTTAGCTAGTAAACCGGTCATCAACATACCTACTGCACCACCCACTCCATGGCAAGGGAATACGTCCAATGTATCTTCTAATGAAGTCTTTGATTTCCAATGTACCACTACGTTGCTAATCAAGCTGGCAATGGTTCCGATGAATAAGCTGGAAGGAATCGTTACGAAACCGGCAGCAGGCGTAATGGCTACTAATCCAACTACAGCACCAATGCAAAAGCCAAGGGCCGAAGGTTTCTTTCCGCGTACGGCATCAAACAATACCCAGCACAATCCGGCGGCAGCAGAAGCGGTGTTTGTAGTAGCAAAAGCAGAAGCAGCTAACGCACCGGCACTTAGCGCACTACCGGCATTGAAACCGAACCAACCGAACCACAACAAACCAGTACCCAGCAATACAAATGGAATGTTCGCAGGAGCAATTGCTTTTTTCGCTACCGTTTTATCGCGTAAGTAAATAGAAGCTACCAAGGCAGCAAAACCTGCCGACATGTGTACAACGGTTCCTCCTGCAAAATCCAGCAAGCCGAGTTTAAAGAGGAATCCATCCGGATGCCAAGTCATGTGTGCCAAAGGCGCATAGATGAAAAGGCAGAAGAGAACCAAAAAGATGATATAGGATTTGAATTTAACACGCTCGGCAAAGGTACCGGTGATCAATGCCGGAGTGATGATGGCGAACTTGAGTTGGAAAAAAGCAAACAAAACTAAAGGGATGGTTGGCGCAAGAGACCAAGGTTTACCATCCAATACATGTTGAAACATAAAGAAGGAAGCAGGATTGCCAATAAATCCACCGATGGAATCTCCAAAGGCAAGGCTAAATCCTACTACAATCCACAACACGCTCACTACGCCCATGGCAATAAAGCTTTGCAGCATGGTGGAGATAATGCTTTTGGTGTCGATCATACCACCATAGAAATAGGCCAATCCGGGTGTCATTAATAATACCAGTGCTGAAGCGGTCAACATCCAGGCTACATCGCCGGAGTTAATTCCTTCAGTAGGTATAGACGCAGGAACGGCTGGAATAAACAGTGCCAGCACACTGACCGCTATCAGCAGTACTAAGTAGATAACAGATTTTCTCATAAGCTTTGGTTTAAGATTTAGTAACAATAAGTTCATAAATATTCGAATAGAAGGGTAATTTTTAATGCATTATTCAAAATAAATTACCGAATTCGTTTGAAATAGGCTCATTTTTGAACTGTCTTTCATTAAAAATGCCAAATTTTATAAAAGTCGTGTCTTTTTTCTAACCTAATGACTGTTTGCTTGACATCGCTTTAAAATCTACTTTATCGCCTGAAATTCGAGGCAGATGAGGAAGCTGATTTTAGTGTTGTTAGTAGGGTGTTCGAATGTGGTGGGAGCACAGATAGTCGGAAAATATGATCAGTTTGAGATCATTGATGACGATCTGGTGTGGACCAACACCTATTCGCAACCCGGCAACCGCGACAGTGTGCGGGCGGCGGTTGTGCAACTGGTGAAATCGAAATTTTTCACCTTCAATGTCATTCGCAATGAAACAGGCTACAATGGGGAGATCAAACACTATGCTGTCAATTGCAAAAAATACGGTCGCTCGTACATCACCACACCGAAGATGTATTGGGAAGGTGAATGGAGTGGCAAGTTTAAAATTGAGGTGGCCGACAATTTTTTTAAAGTGACAGTGTACGCACTTTATTACGAAAGCACTCGCCCATCGGGTGGTTATTACAAAACTCAGGAAACAGTAAAAGGCCGTTTTATCACAGCTGTCACCAAAAAGAACAAATTAGTTTTTCGCAAACGCGAACTTGCCAACATCAGTCTGATGAGCATTAGCTTGAAAGATGAGTTTAGTTTAATGGGGTTGAAGAAGTGAGATCACAAAAAAGCGTCTGATCACTTCAAGCAATCAGACGCCCTTTAAAAATTTTATAACATCGCTGTTACATATCCTTCTTCGCCAGTGGCGGAATGATGCCCATGTTGTACCATGTAAAAGCATATTGATCGGCTGTACCTTCGATGGTTTTGGTCAAGTTCGAAGAGCCATGCCCCGAGTTCGTTTCAATACGGATCAAGACCGGATTATCACCCACATGATTTTCTTGTAACGCTGCCGCAAACTTAAACGAGTGTGCCGGCACCACACGATCATCATGATCGGCAGTGGTCACTAACGTAGCCGGATAGGTTGTATTTGGTTTCAATGCATGCACGGGTGAATACTTTTTCAAATACTCAAACATCTCTTTCGAGTCATCGGCTGTTCCATAGTCATATGCCCATCCCGCCCCGGCGGTAAACTTATGGTAGCGCAGCATGTCCATCACACCTACGGCTGGCAAGGCCACTTTCATTAAGTCGGGACGCTGTGCCATGGTAGCACCCACCAGCAAGCCTCCATTCGATCCGCCTGAGATGGCCAAGTATTGACTTGACGTGTAGTTCTCTTTAATCAGATATTCGCCAGCAGCAATAAAATCATCAAACACATTTTGTTTGTTCATTTTAGTTCCAGCCTGGTGCCACTTCTCGCCATACTCGCCACCACCGCGTAAATTGGGTTGTGCAAAAATGCCGCCATTCTCTAACCACACAATCCTTGCGGTACTAAACGAAGGGGTCAGGCTTACGCTAAAACCTCCATACGCGTAAAGCATGGTGGCATTTTTTCCGGTCAACTGCATTCCTTTTTTGTACACAATAAACATGGGCACTTTTGTACCGTCTTTGCTGGTATAAAAAACCTGTTTGGTTTCATAGTCATCCGGATTGAAATCCACTTTGGGTTTTTCATAGAGTGAAGATTTGCCCGAGGCAATGTTGTATTTGAAAATAGATGTAGGATAGGTGAATGAGGTGAACGTGTAGTACACATCCTGATCGGTAATCCTTCCACCAAGTCCATTGGCCGAACCAATGCCGGGCAATTCCACTTCGCGTTCTACTTTTCCTTTGTAGTCCATTTGTTGAATCAAGGTGCGTGCATCTTTCAGGTAATTCACAAACATTTTCTTGCCCGCTGTCGAAACTCCCTGCATGGCATTTTCTGTTTCCGGAACCAAGTCTTTCCAATTTGCCACACCGGGTGATGCGAAATCAACTTCTATAATTTTGTTGTTCGGTGCGTTCAGGTTGGTTTGAATAATCAATCGCGAGCCATCGTTGTCAATCACATTATGATCATTATCAAAATTACCAACCACAGTTACCAGCTTTCCTTTCGGGTCTTTCAAATCCTGTACATATAATTCATTGCCTGTGGTGCTGGTCGCCGCGCTCACTATTAAAAAGCGCTCGTCTTCGGTAAGTCCTGCACCTACATATCGGCGAGGCGTGCTCTCACCTCCGAAGATCAATTGATCCGTAGATTGAGGTGTGCCTATTTTGTGATAATAAAGTTTGTGGTATTGGGTTTTGGCAGAAAGCTCGCTGCCCTTCGGTTTATCGTAGCTGCTGTAATAAAATCCATCATTGCCTTTCCATGCCAATCCGCTAAACTTCACATCGCGCAAGGTGTCTTCCACCTGTGTTTTGTTGATCGTCTTAATGACAATCACTTTGCGCCAATCCGAACCACCTTCTGAAATTTGATAGGCTGCCAATGACCCATCTTTCGAAAATGAAATGCCTGCCAAAGCTGTGGTGCCATCTTTTGAAAAATTGTTAGGATTCAAAAATTCCTCCGCTGCACCTTTCTCGTTGGTTTTGCGATAGAGCACACTTTGATTTTGCAATCCATCATTTTTATAAAAATAGTAGTAGTTGCCTTCCTTGAAAGGAGCGCTCAGCCGCTCGTAGTTATACAACGCCTTCAAGCGTTCCTTCAACGCTGCCCGATACGGAATCTTATCTAAAAATCCGAAGGTGACTTCATTCTGTGACTTTACCCAACTTGCGGTAGCTTTAGTGGTATCGTCCTCCATCCACCGATACGGATCGGCTACCACCGTTCCAAACAAAGTATCAGCTACCGTTCCTTTTTCACTTACCGGATACGCAATCATCGACTTTTTCTTTTCCGAAGGAGAACAAGCCGCAACCAAAAATGTTACCCACACTGCCATCTGAAGTTTGCTCATAAGTATTTTTTTAAGAAAGATAAAGATAGGTTATCAGTTGGCAATTTAGTTTCTTACCAATGTGAATAATCAGTTATGAACGCACGCAAAACCCTACTTTTCGGAAATATAGTGGCACTGATCGTCGTACTGACGGTAAATGCGCTCGCGAATATTTTGCCGATCAACGGAATGAACACGGGTGAAATCTCTAACATGTATCCGAGTTTGTTTACACCGGCCGGTTTTACATTTTCAGTTTGGAGTGTTCTGTATATTTTACAAATTGGTTTCGTGATCGCTCAATTCAGCATCAAAGACAAGCCTTATTTTAAAGAATTATCACTGTGGTATTTGGTTTCGTGTGTGGCCAACGCCAGTTGGATTTTAGTATGGCATTACCTACTAACTAGTGCTTCGTTGGTTGTGATGTTTGTGTTACTGTTTTCGCTTACGCGGATCTTTTTGTTGTTACAAAATCAATCTTTTGAAAAGAAAACCGAATGGCTCTTGATCAAGCTGCCGTTTGTGTTTTACTTATCATGGATTTGTGTGGCTACCATCGCCAATACGTCTGCGCTGCTCATCTCGCTGGATTGGCATGGAGGTTTCCTATCTGAAGAAATCTGGACCGTTGTTTTGTTGTTGATCGCTACCGCACTGGGGCTCGTTATTGCATTTCGCTTTCACGAGCCTGCCTTTTTACTCGTGTTGATGTGGGCCTTCTTTGGCATTTACATGCGATGGGTAGAAACCGAACACGACTTTATTGCCTCCACCGCACGAATGGGTGTAGTGCTGATGGCGCTGGTGTTTGGTAAACTGGTTTTACAAAAGCCTAAAACAACCAATGCCTAGCATCACAATGGTTCACCATTTTCATTCGTGGTTAACACGCTGCTCATGTAATCAAAGAAGGGGCGTATGCCTTTAAACTTTTGATTTACGATTTTCAAAAAATCAGGAGACGTTACTTCGGCATCGGTAAACGAAACTTCAAACCAATAATTTTTGTAGCGCAACAAATCAATAGCAGGGTGATCTTTATCAAATCCTCTGGGCGTAGTTTTCACCTGATCGCCTGTCATTTCACCAAACGCTGTTTGAATGGATTTTCGGTTTAGCAATTTTTTCCAGTCTTCGTAGTTGTACTCAATATCTTTTCGAACCCGATTTAAATCTTCGGAATTAGGGTATGCAAAGCCGCAGGCAATGCGCGAAGCTCCGGGTTTAATCCAATAATAATAGCCTCCGCGCAAACCTGGCTTGAGCCGCTTTAAATATCCGGAGAATCGCGGGTTATAAGGCGTTTTGTCTTTGGAAAACCGAACATCATTATAAATGCGGTATAAGCTTTTTTTGCCCGACGGTGTTTCCAGTTGGTCATGCTTATTCATTTCTGCAATCAACGCATCCACAAACGAAATCAAATTTTGCTGTGCTTGCAGGTATTCCTCTTTGTGCTTTTCAAACCACTCGCGGTTATTATTTTTTGCGAGCTTCTTTAAAAAGCCCATGGTGGTGGTTTCAATGACAGAAATTTGTTTTGTAGACATACGTATTATGAAAGGAGTGAAAGTACATCAACGGTCATCGATATAAAAATAATAGCATTCAAAATTAAGTCATGCATCACTCTTTCTAAAAAGTTCCCACATCACACATTTTATTTTCTGTGTAAGCTTCACAAAAATTTAACAAACCAAATGAACTCGCTCTTCATTTTTAAGGTTATTCTCGCATTACAAAAAATTAAACCAAACCTATCAACATGAAAAAGACAATTGTGGTGACCGGCTCTAGCACCGGTTTTGGAAAATTGACCGTACAAACATTAGCGAATGATGGACACCAGGTATTCGCCACCATGCGTGGCGTTGCCGGAAAAAATAAAAAGTTTGCCGATGAGTTAACGCTGTGGGCCAGCGAAAAGAAAGTCAACCTGGAAGTAGTAGAGTTAGATGTAACCAGCGATGAATCCGTAACGAAAGCAGCTGCTTACATCAATGAAAAAACAGGCGGTGTCGATGTAGTGGTAAACAATGCCGGCATCTATGGCGGAGGTTTGGATGAAAGTTTCTCCGTACAAGACTATAAAAACATTTTTGAAGTAAACGTATTTGGTGTGTTGCGCGTCGTTCGTGGATTCTTGCCGGCGATGCGTAAACGCAACACTGGTTTGTTCGTACAAATTTCAAGTGTCATGGGCCGCATTGTGATGCCGTTCGCTGGTGCGTACACTTCTTCCAAGTGGGCTATTGAAGCTGTTGCCGAAACGCTTCGCTATGAATTAGCTCCACAAGGAATTGACTCTGTTATCGTGCAGCCCGGTGCATTCCCTACCGAAATTTTTTCCAAAACCTATCACGGAGAAAATGAAATTGTAACCGCTGAGTACACGCATACACAACCGTATTTGCAAGGATTCTACAATGCCTTCACACAAATGATGAGTGGCGATGTGCCCAATCAACCACAAGATGTGGCCGATGCGATCAAAACATTGATTGACACACCGGCAGGTGAACGTCCGCTACGCGTGACTGTTGATAAAATGATGCCGAACACAGCTGTGCCCGTGAACGAAACACAGGCCAAGGTGCAGGAGGGTTTCTTCGGCTACATGCAATTGGGCAATTTATTGCAAACAAACAGCCTAGTAGAAAGCAACTAAACTAATTGGTTTGTCATAAAAGAGGCTACCCGAATAAGGTAGCCTCTTTTTTTATTTTTAAGAATCTATTGAATCCACTCAAAACCGGTATAGGGTATCAGTACCTTGGGTATTCTGATTCCTTCCGGAGTTTGATTATTTTCCAATATCGCTGCCACAATCCGCGGAAGCGCCAAAGCACTACCGTTGAGTGTATGCAGCAACTGGGTTTTGCCTTCTTTATTTTTGTAACGCAGCTTTAGGCGGTTGGCCTGAAACGTTTCAAAGTTACTTACCGAACTTACCTCGAGCCAACGCTGCTGTGCGGCAGAAAACACTTCCATATCGTACGTCATCGCTGAATTGAAGCCCATGTCGCCACCACACAATAATAATTTGCGGTAGGGCAACTCTAATTTTTCCAGCAAGCCTTGCACATGCAGACTCATTTCTTCCAATGTGTCGTAAGAATTTTCGGGCTTGGTGATTTGCACAATCTCTACTTTGTCGAATTGATGCAGGCGGTTCAGTCCCCTCACGTGCGCACCCCAGCTTCCAGCCTCCCTTCGAAAACACGGTGTGTACCCCATGTTTTTGATGGGCAGTTGTTCTTCGGTTACCATCACATCGCGGTACAAGTTGGTGATAGGTACTTCCGCAGTAGGAATGAGGTACAAGCCATCTTCATTTATAAAATACATCTGTCCTTCCTTGTCAGGAAGCTGACCTGTGCCGTAGCCGGAAGCTTCATTCACTACGATGGGCGGTTGCATTTCGATGTAGCCGGCTTTCTCTCCTTCACTTAAAAAGAAATTAATAAGTGCGCGTTGTAATTTGGCTCCTTTGCCTTTGTAGACAGGAAACCCCGCACCAGCGATTTTTATACCCAAATCAAAGTCGATGATGTCGTATTTTTTTATCAGCTCCCAATGAGGCAAAGCACCTGCATGCAATGTGGGAATGGTGCCGTGTTCATAAGCGACCAGGTTATCTTCGGCCCCGCGCCCGGCCGGAACTTTCGCAGCAGGCACGTTGGGTATTTTATAGAGTAGGTCTGTCAGTTCTTTATCGATCACTTTCAGCTTCTCACTATTTTCTTTGGCCGATTCTTTTGCTTGTGCAATGCTGGCGCGTAAGGCTGCTGCCTCGTCTTGCTTGCCGGCTTTGATCAATTCACCCACGCGTTTCGACTCGGCGTTGAGTTTGGTTTCTTCGTCTTGCAGTTGGGTTTGCAACAAGCGCTTGGCCTTGTCTTTTTCTACCACCGAGGCTACGATGGTTTCGGCATCTTTGAAATAGCGCTTGGCTAATCCTTCAACAATTCTTGCTTGTTCTTCGCGTAATACCTGTAACTGCAACATACTTTATAGATTAAGGCGCAAAAATAGCCAATAATTAGTGTGGCTGTTTGATACTCATCAAATTTTGCCTTATACTTGCACTATCATTAAGGCTCTATCGGGCCATCTTTCAACAAAAATCTGGTTCTTTATTTTCTTCTATAGTTTATCGAATTGTAAATAATTTTCGACCTCGCTGTCTGACAGCGATTTAAATCCCCAAGTTTTGCCTTACACCAACCCATCTATATTCATTCTGCATGCACACAATTGACGAACTCAATGACAAGCTCATATCCGAGCTTAAAGAAATGGCCGAAGGCCTCGGTATAAAAAATACCAAAAAGTTAAACAAGGAAGAACTCGTGTCTAAAATTCTAGCGCAACAGACTCAGCCTGCTTCCGAACCGAAAGTCGCTGCCCCGGTTAAAAAATCAGCGGATGGCGCAGAACCGGAACGCAAAATGCGTCCGCGCCGCCGTGAAAATGTGGCTCCCCCTGCACCAGAACCAGTGGTGGCGGAAAAAGAAGTTTCGAGCGAAGAGATGCTCAAAAGTCTTGACTTTGAAGTAGACCCGGCTGTAACCAACTTCGATTCCCCTTCCGAATCTGAAAATGTTTCAGAAAACGCACAACCGCCAATATCCAATGAAAATCGGGAAGAGCGCCCCGAACGTCAACAACCCAATCAACCCAATCAAAACCCCAATCAACAGATACAACCGCCACGTAAAGAAAGTCTAGTAAAAGATTTCGATGGGGTGGTTTCCAATGAGGGAGTGCTTGAAATAATGCAAGATGGCTACGGCTTCTTGCGTTCATCTGACTATAATTACCTCGCCAGTCCTGACGATATTTACGTATCGCCATCGCAAATCAAATTGTTTGGTTTGAAAGTGGGCGATACGGTGCGTGGACAAATTCGTCCGCCCAAAGAAGGTGAAAAGTATTTTGCCTTATTAAAGGTAGACAGCATCAACGGCAAAACCACAGAAGAAATTCGCGACCGTGTTGCTTTTGAATATTTAACACCGCTCTTTCCGGAGCAAAAGTTGAAGCTGAGCACTACTCCGGACAACATGAGCACGCGCATTCTCGATCTTTTCTCGCCGATCGGAAAAGGTCAACGCGGAATGATTGTAGCGCAACCCAAAACCGGTAAAACAGTATTGTTGAAAAATATTGCAAACGCTATCGCCGAAAACCATCCGGAAGTTTACTTGATCGTATTGCTAATCGATGAACGTCCTGAAGAGGTAACGGACATGGCGCGTAGCGTACGCGCAGAGGTGATTGCCTCTACGTTTGATGAGCAAGCCGAGCGTCACGTAAAGGTGGCCAGCATTGTTTTGGAGAAAGCCAAACGTATGACCGAGTGCGGCCATGATGTGGTGATCTTATTAGATTCCATTACCCGTTTGGCCCGCGCTTACAACACGGTGGTGCCTTCATCCGGAAAAATTCTTTCCGGTGGTGTGGATGCAAACGCACTGCACAAGCCCAAGCGCTTCTTTGGTGCAGCCCGTAAAATTGAAAACGGAGGATCGCTGACTATCATTGCCACGGCATTGATCGACACCGGTTCAAAAATGGACGAAGTAATTTTTGAAGAATTTAAAGGTACGGGTAACATGGAATTGCAGTTGGATCGCAAACTTTCCAACCGCAGAGTATATCCGGCCATCGATGTGCCTGCATCGGGTACCCGACGGGAAGATTTGTTAATGAAAGAAGAAGAACTGCAACGCGTGTGGATTTTGCGCAAGTTCATGGCCGATATGAATTCCGTAGAGGCCATGGAATTCCTTCAATCAAAAATGAAGGGCACCCGCAACAACGAAGAGTTCTTGATTTCGATGAACGGATAATTTTTGGGCGCCTCTAAAAACTCAATTTCAAGGGTTGAGGTGAAAAAAGAAGGTTTTTTAGAGGTGCCCATTTATCTATTTCAATTATAGTAAAGCGTGTCTGGTTCACCCGGCACGCTTTATTTTTTTCCACACACCGTGATTTACCCCGCGGTAATAATGGAGCAGCCCCACATATGCTGCCGCATTCATCATTACAAACTGAAAAGGAATGCTGATAAAAAATGGCAGTTTGCTGCGATGGCGCAACCCCACTCCGACCAAAGCCAGTACGTAGGTAATAGCCTGCAAACCAAAGAATAGCTGGTAAACACCTCCGTTATTTTTGGCCAACCAAAAGGTAGCCGCCAACAACAGAGGAAGCAAAAAAGGAACAACGGCCCAGCGCAACACGCGATGCGAAATGAGCAGGTAGCTGAGCCAAGGATGCCGGATGGGATTGAACAACCTTGCATAACTCACTATCTCGCGAAAGCCTCCGGCACAAATGCGCACTTTGCGCTTCCATTCTTCTGCCATGCTTGAAGAGGGCTTTTCAGCAGCCCATGCTTTTGGTTCGTAAACTACTTTGTAGCCGCGTTCCACAATAGAAAGAGACAGAGCAAAATCTTCGATGATGGTTTGGGGCGGCAGATGGATAAACAATTCTTTACGGAAAGAAAATAATTCACCGGCTGCTCCTACTACTGAAAACAAGTCGTTGTCTACTTTCTTTAGCAGCGATTCATAGCGCCAATACATTCCTTCGCCCAGCCCGGCGCCCATCGCCAAAACTTTTTTCTCACCCGACACAGCCCCCACTTTAGGGTCGCGGTAGTGTTTCATAATCTCTTGAATCGCATCTGTATTCAGCATGCTGTTGGCATCTGTCAGTAGAATAATCGATGCATCGATCAGCGGCATTATGCGCTCAATGGCGGCCCGCTTGCCGGCTCGCTCTGGTGCATGAAATACCGTCATGCGCGGGTTGGCTGCCAGCCATTCTTCAGAGCCATCGTCGGAGCCGTCAGTTACGAATACAATCTCCAGATTTTCCTGCGGATAACGGAGGGCCAGACAATTTTTTACCTTCTCTTGTAAAATCGTGCGCTCATTATAACAAGCGACAATCAACGCTACTTTTTCATTCTTCATTTTTAAAAGAATTAATCAGACGTTTAAATCCTATACCCAGCACGGCATATCCGCCATAGGCATGAAAAACCACTGCACACAATAAATAAAAGGTCAATTCCATAGCTTCGTTGCTTTTGATGTCTCTTTACTCCCATTTTTGATTTTTATTTCCCAATCTGAAACAGAACACTCCTGAGTTTTCTTGCCAATGATTCAAAAGTAATGGTCGCTTTATCGAAATCTGTCGTTTTTCGACTAATTGGCGGCATGATTCGGTTAACTAACTGAAAACATAGTCTTAACCAGATACTTGCACGCACTTTGCAATGAGAGGCTCTCAGCATGAAAGCAATCTCCCTATTTGCCGATCAACGTCAAGAGATATTGAATATCTCCCGAAGAATGATTGCCGCACAAGATGAAAATGCGGTGACTCAAACATTGGTCGACGGGCTATGCAACTTGATGCATTATGATACCATGGCCGTGTATCTGGCCATTCCGGAGGAGAGCATTTTACGCCCATTGATTGTAGAAGGGCCCAGCATCATTAATCCTGATTTAAGTGCCTGGTCAATTCCGTTGGGGACTGGCATTATTGGCGATGTGCTGGCGAAAGGAGTGGCCGAACGAATTGAAAATGCGCACCTCGATGCTCGCTCGCTCTATCCATCGGATGTGCAAATGCCGGAAGAACAGCTGATGGTGTTTCCCTTAAAGCAGGGTGATAAAAGCTGGGGTGCGTTAGTAATCAACCGAATTTCAACGGTGGTCTTTACACAAGATGAATTTGAAATTGCTGAGTTCCTCGCATCGTATGCCTCGCTTGCGCTGAACAATACCACACTCATCAAAAAATTACGCGAAAAAGAGCAAGCGCAAACAACCGTTCTCAAAGCCATTCCCGATTCCATCTTCCGGATTCGTCAAAAAGATAACCATCTGGTTGTGATCAGTAAAGGCGGTAAGATTCGTCCAATCGAATCCATCCTGGATAAATCATTGGTAGATCTTTATCATCGCAACTTTTTAAAATCCATTTCTACCCAAGGGGTTGTCACGTTCGAGCATACCTCGAATCATAAAAATCAGCAAGTATTTTTTGAGGCGCGTATCGTATTCATGAACGATGACGAATGTTTAGTGTTGGTTCGCAATGTGACAGAAACCAAAGCCATTCGCAAAGAATTACAAAAATCAGAAGCACTTAAGCGAATTATTGTTGATACGATATCGGATGTTGTCATTACGATCGATCGCTCCGGCACCATCTTGTTTGTGAATGAAGTTGCAGAGAAAATGTTTGGCTACACCAAACAAGAACTGGAAGGTCAGAAGCTTACCCTGATCATTCCCGACTATTTGCGTGCGCTACACGAAAAGGCGATGGCCAACTATGTGGCCACAGGCAAACGCAAATTACATAGCTGGATCGGTCTTGAATTACCAGGTTTGCACCGCGATCAATACGAAGTGCCACTCGAAATCTCGTTCGGAGAAACCAAGATTGAAGGCGAATACATTTTCAGCGCCATCATTCGCGATATATCGCTGCGCAAAAAAGAAGAAGCACTTATCAAATCAACTTCTGCGCGCATGAGCAGGCTTTTGCAAACCATGCATGCCGGTGTATTGGTAGAAGATGAAAATCGAAAAATAGTATTGAGCAATCAGAACTTCTGCTCGATGTTTGGAATTCCGGCCAGTCCAGAGATGATGATCGGTGGCGACTGTAGTCAGTCGGCTGAACAAAGCAAAGGATACTTTACCGATCCGGAAGGTTTTGTGAAGCGCATTGATCAATTGCTGGCTGAGCGAAAAAATGCAACGGGCGATGAGCTCACATTGGTCGATGGCCGTGTATTCGATCGAGATTATGTACCCATTTATGTCGATGAACAATACAAAGGACACATGTGGGTGTATCGGGATATCACAACCCGCAAGCAAAACGAAGCCGAATTAGTGAAGGCAAAAAAAGAAGCGGAGTCGTCCATGAAAGCCAAGCAAGAATTTTTGGCACACATGAGCCACGAGTTGCGTACTCCAATCAACGGTGTACTTGGATTGGCCAACCTCGTTTCTGCATCTGATCTTAGTGATACCAACGAACAATACATCAAAGGCATAAGGGCATCGGGTGAGCATTTACTCTCGTTGATTAACGATATTCTTGACTTGGCCAAAATTGAAGCCGGCAAATTGCAAATTGTCGATCAGCCGTTCAACTTAAAATCAATACTCGCCACTTTAGTTGATGGGTTAAATCCATTGGCCAACCAAAAAGGCATCAAGTTGCTTGTGTCACTCGACACATCTCTTCCGAACTGGTTGATGGGCGATGCAGTGCGGGTGAATCAGATTTTGCTCAACCTGATTTCGAATGCCATCAAGTTTACCAATCAAGGCAATGTTACACTGGCATGCCTCGCCCAAAAAAGAGACGAAGATTATTTGATAGAGTTTAGTGTTCACGATACCGGTATAGGCATTGCCCGTGAAAAATTGGAAAGCATTTTCGAAAGTTTCACGCAGGCCAATAATCAGATTTCCATTCAATACGGCGGCACAGGACTCGGCTTGAGCATTGTTAAAGAACTTACCGGACTGATGCATGGCAATGTGGTGGTGGATAGTGAACTCGGTGTAGGTTCTTCTTTTGTGGTGTTACTGCCCTTCAAAGAGGCTGCGCACATGAAAGATGAAATAGTACCTGCAGCCAGTCCCTTTACCGCACTCCGTTCATTTAAAAACAAGCGCGTGCTGGTAGCTGAAGACAACAAAATCAATCAGTTGGTTGTTCGCAGCACTCTCAAGAAATGGGATTTGGATGTGACGCTGGTTGAAAACGGACAAGAAGTTTTAGATCAGTTAAAGAAACAAACTTTTGATTTAGTAATACTCGACGTGCAGATGCCCATCCTCAACGGGTTGGAAGCTACTCACCTCATACGCACTACTTTTCCAGAGCCCGTACGCAGCATACCCATCATGGCCATGACTGCATCCGTGATGTACGATCCGGAGAAACGGGTGAAAGAAATTGGCATGAATGATTACATCGCGAAACCTTTTAAGGTGGAAGATCTTCATGCTAAAATCAGCCGGCTCTTAGCTACCGGTTCCACCGAAAAACCGAAAGTAAAAAAAGAGCCTGTAGCTACGGGTAAACTCATCGGCCTGCACTACTTAAATCAGATTGCTCCCAACGATGCCTCATTCGCCAACGAAATGCTCTGTCTGTTTGAGAAACAATCGGCTCAATTTCTAGTACAAGCCAAAGCTGATTTCATTGCCAACAATTTTAGTGCGCTTTCTAAAGTGGCTCACTCATTCAAACCACAAGGCGCTTATTTGGGTGTCGATGAATTGAAAGACATCATCGGAACCCTCGAAACTATTTCGCGCGAAGGAAAAGATTTGGATCAAATGGCAGGGCTGCTGGCGCGGGCCGAAGTACTCATTGAGATCATGCAAAAAGAAATACCCGAACTTAAATCAACCTTAAAATGAAAATGATATCCGATTCGAAACCGTATTTACTTGTAGTCGACGATGAGCCCGCCCTGCGTTTGTTGCTGGCTGCCTATTTCAAAAAACAATACGAAGTGTTGCTAGCCGAAAACGGTGAGCAAGCGTTGGAAATGTTAAAGCTGAGCGAACCACAAGCCATGGTAGTTGACATCTCAATGGATGGCATGGATGGCCTGTCGCTCATACGCGAGTTGCGTGCGTCTACTCGATGGCACCATGTTCCGATTTTAGTTTTATCAGGAAACGACACTAGCAGCGACCGGATTACCGCACTACGCGCCGGAGCTGATGACTATCTCGTTAAGCCTTTTAATCCCGAAGAGTTAGAGGTGCGTTTGGAAAATATTCAAAAAAGAGTGGCTTCACTAAATAAAATAAAAATACTATGATAACCTGTGTTATAATTGATGACGATCACATGTCGCGCCTCGCGCTAGAAGCTCTTACCAAGCACATTCGCTCTATCAATCTGAAAGGATCTTTCTCCAGTGCGGTGGAAGCGCGCCACTTTCTTCAAGAAGAACCGGTAGATCTGATCTTCGTAGATGTAGAAATGCCTGAGCTTTCCGGTTTGGATTTCATCCGAACACTGACCAAGCGCCCAGAGATCATCATTACCTCGGCTAAAGAAAAATATGCGCTGGAGGCATTTGAAGTAGAGGTTGCCGATTTTCTGTTGAAGCCTGTTTCGCTGGAGAGGTTTTTAAAAACTATGAACCGCATCGAATCAAAACTGGCATCGGCGCCCAAAGCAACTAACGGAAGCATGTATGTAAAGGCAAACAATCAACTGATCAACCTGAGCCTGTCGACCATTAACTATATTGAAGCGTATGGCGACTATGTAAACATCTTCACCGAAAAGGAACGCTTCATTGTGCATGGCACCATGAAAGGAATGGAAAGCAAACTGCCCGCCGATGAATTTGTGCGCGTGCATCGCTCACACATTGTGCGCCTCGATAAAATCAATGCCATCGAAGAAACTGTGATTATCATTGGCAAAAAATTAATTCCAATTGGCGATTCATACCGCCACGTGCTGATGAATCAATTGAGTTTCCTTTGATTTGGTCTTGCTTTGATCTAATCCGTCATCCGGTTTGTCGATAAAAGCGTCTGCTTGATCGAACAATCCGCGCGTGCCTGAGGTGATCCGCTACTTTGCGTTGAAAAAAGAAACCAAAGTAGCATGAAAAAAATTGTACTCCTCTCTCTGTCCCTCCTTTGCGCCGCGTGCGTAAAGGAAATTGTCCATGAAGGACAGCCCGCCACGATCGAGGTGGCAACACCTAACTTTGGATACCAAACATCCAAAGCCATAGGACTTCAAATCACCACGCTCGATAACCGCGATGTGCCGCTGCATAACGTTCCGCTGGAAGTAGGATTTAACTTAGACAATCAGTTTGTGGTGCTCATGACCGGCGCAACAAATGCCAAAGGTCAGTTCACATTTCAAAACACCATACCCTCCTATCTGGAAGAGGTAATCGTTCGCACCGACTATCCCAGCTTGCCCTCAGAAACCACCGTTACACTGGCAAGCGGCACTACGCTTACGTTGGGTGGAAAAATGAATTCATCCACGAAGAAAAATTCTTCCGGTGGTGGTCGCGTAGATGCTAGTGGTTTTAGCTATCTCAGTTCATTTGATTCCAATGGCGTGCCCAACAATCTGGAACCGGTTAATGATTATATCGCGCAGGATTTGCTGGATATGATTAACACGACCCTTCCGGAAAGAATGCCGGTACCCACCAATAATCCACAATATCTTTCTTCCACCATCGATACGGATACTCGTATTACCAGTCCTGCTGAAGTATGGGTGACATTCGTAACCGAAGGTGCGGGCTATCGCAATGCGCTTGGATACTATACCTATCCGTTAAATTCACCGCCGGCTACGGTAGCCGATATTCAAGAATTAAATATTGTCTTCCCGAACGTATCGCTGCCCGGCAGTGGTGGCAACTTAACCACCGGAAGCAAAGTATCGTTGGGAACTTTTCCGGCAAACACAGGCATCGGTTGGTTTCTGATTCCGAATGGATGGAATGGATCGGCTGTAACAGCACAACCTGAAACTAAATACTCCACCAAAAATTTAAACACCTATACATCTGCTGCTTATCGTCAGCAGACGGTTCTTCTTCACGATGCTAACCGGGAAATTATTTTGTTGGGAATGGAAGATCTCTCCCGGCCTAGTGGTGACAACGACTTCAACGATGCAGTGTTTTACATTACGGCCAACCCGTTTTCTTCCATTGCCACCGATAAATTGGTAGACACGAAGACAACCGTAGGTACAGATACTGATGGGGATGGTGTGATCGATCGCAACGATAAGTATCCAACCGAAGCCAACAAAGCATTTGATGTTTTCACTCCGGGTGCCGGAATCTACGGTTCTCTTGCTTTCGAAGACCAGTGGCCTGCCAAAGGTGATTACGATATGAATGATTTGGTGATAGACTACAATTTTCAATTGGTGGCTAACACCGCCAATGCTGTTGTGGAAATGCGCGTCAACTTGTTGGTGAAAGCTGTAGGTGCTGCCTACCAAAATGGTTTTGGAATTGAGCTGCCCATTTCACCTTCTAAAGTAGCTTCAGTATCCGGAACATTTCCATCGCGTAGCCGCACAAGCTTATTGCCAAATGGTGTTGAAGCCAATCAGTCATCTGCGGTGATCATCGGCTTTGAAAATACGTCATCTGTTTTCAACACGTCCGGTTTTGTCAATACAAAAATCACGGATGCTTACATTACACCCGTGGCACTCAATTGGGTAATCACCTTCACTGAACCGATTAAAATGTCCGACTTAGGGTATGTGCCCTACAATCCATTTATCTTCGTCAATGGCGACCGAGCACGCGAAGTGCATTTGGCTGACTTTACTCCCACCTCGCTGGCAAATACTTTATTGCTGGGCACAGCCGCCGACAGTAGCCGACCAAACGAAGGCCGCTACTACAAAAGTGGAAGCAACATGCCGTGGGCTATCAACATCGCTTTGCCTTTTGATTATCCGCAAGAAAGCAGACCTATCAACGAAGCGCACACCAAGTTCAGCTCGTGGGCACAAAGTGGCGGATTTACCTTTAAAGATTGGTACAAAAACCTAAATGGATATCGAAAGTCGAACTTGATTTACAAGAAATAATTTTACCTACACCCCGAGAAAGTCCGGCCCCGTGGCTGGACTTTTTTTTATGTCTTCAAAAGAAACGCATTAATCGAATGGCGTAGTGGGTTGGTCTAATAAGCGGCCACACCCTCTTTTAACCTGGTACTTTTGACCATCTAAAAAGTCAAAAAATGCGTCTGATTGTTTTGTTTTTACTGCCTGTTCTGTGTGTTGGTCAGCCCATAGGCCCCACTAGCATTGATGCCGAGCGGCAACGTATGGAGGCCATTCTCGCTAATGAATCGGCTTTGGATTCGCTGACGGAAAATGCCATCAAAAATTCGTACTACCTCAAAAGCTTTGAAGGCGAGTTGGCACAGCAATACGAAAATGTTATTCAGGAAAAAAATAAATGGCTGAGCACATTTCGTCTGGGTGTTAATTTCCTTTCCGTAACGACAACTACATTGAACAACGAAAGCGCAACAACCGCCGGTGTGCTGCCCAATATTGGTTTTACACTTGGTTTGGATCCGGAAAAATTTATCAACCGCAGAAGCTACATCCGCGAAGCCAAGCAAAACATTGTACGAGCCGAAAATCAATTGAAACACCAACGGAGACAAGTGCGTGATGAAATTCTTCGCCTGTTCTATCAATATCTTGAAACGCTTGGCATCCTCGACTTGCGTCAGGAGGCCAATCAAACGCAACAAGAGCATTGCCAGGTAATCGAAGAAAAATTTAAACGAGGCGAGGCACGGATGGAAGAAGTTCTACTCAACCAAAGCGCACTGGTGCTTACACAAGAGTCGCTCATGAAAGCACAGTTGGCAGCACGCAAACTTCAACAGCAAATCCGGTTGATGACTGCCGATAGTGAAACGGGGTTTACGTATCAATATTCACCGCGCTAGTTTATGGAAATTGTTGTGTCAATCCTTCGCATGCTCTTGCAGCATCGCATCAAATTGGTGACAATTCCATTGTTGACGATGGGGCTAATTTATTACTTCTCTAAAAATACACCCGATCGTTTTAAAACAGAGGCGAGGTTATTTCTGAATCTGCAAGAAAGCAAAGGCATGAGCCTGAGTGACGAAGACTTGAAGCAGTACCAGGTACACACCTATTTTCAGAACACCATCGAGTTATTGAAGTCCAAACGAAATTCGGAGTTGGTTCAACTTAAACTGATCCGCAAAGCGCTAGAGACAAAAACCGTTTTTAGTTCCGGCAGCGAAGCCTTGCAATCGCATCGCGACAAAGTATTGAAGCGGCTACAGGAATTAGAGGTGTCCAAAGAATTTCTGCAACCCACCGAGTTTCCGGATAGTTTGATGCTGCAATTTTTACGATATCACCGAATCAGCACGGCACAATTGCGTGATCTGGTGATGGCTTTCCGCATCATGGACAGCAACTTCATCAAGCTGGAAATTAACGAAACATCTGCGGGGCGAGCGAAAGCGTTGGCCGACTACTTCATTGAGGCTTTGATAGAAGAAAACCGGGCCCTGGCCAAAAACAAAGTGAAAGGCCACAAAGACATCATTGAAAGTTTATTGCGTCAGGCCAAAGCCGACCTTGATGATAAAATCAAGCGATTGGAAAAATACAAGGTGGCGAACAGCATCATCAATCTGGGCGAACACACCAAGGCGATCGTTACCTATCTCGTGCAATTGGAAGGACAACGGGCCACATTGCTTACGCGCGTGCAAGCCGGAAAAACAGGCAAGAGCGAAGTAATCAAAAGCGTGCAGCACGGCAATGAGCTCACACTTGATCTGAGCACACACCAGGATATTCTCCTGTTGAAGGAGCAACTCAAGAAAATGAATCGTGAAATGTTGAAGAAGTCATTTGGTCAGTACACGGCGGAAGATCTGACGCCCATTCAACAAAATATAGAGCACACCAAAAATCAAATTCAAAGCAAACTGCAAGAGCTTGCCCGCAAAACACCATACGATCCCAGCCGTGTTCAACTGGATTTGGTAACGAAATACGTCGCGTACGATCTGGAATCAGAAACGTCGGAAGATATGATTCGCATTATCAACGAAGAGATTCAGCGCGTGATGAAATATTCTTCGCGCTTTGCACCGTTCGAATCAACCATCGGAGCTTATGAACAGGAAATAAGCACATCTCAAAATGCCTACCTCGTATTGTTGAACAAACTCAATCTGACGCAATCCATGGAGTACGGATCGGGAGAGAATGTCATCGAGGTGGTAGACCCGCCCTTTGTGCCCACTTCGCCTGAGCCATCCAAGCGAATGATCTTACTCATCGTGGGTGGATTAGTGATGTTTTTATTGATGGCCGGTGTTCTCATTCTCATTCAACTGTTGGATGCAACCATCACCAGCGTAGAAAAACTAGAGCGTGTGTGCAGCTTGCCCATTCTTGGTGCCACTCCAAAACAAAAAGCAAACGCCAGCCCCGGATTGCAGGCGGGCATCGATCTGATCCGCCAATTGCAAATTGAAAAAATCGTGCAGTCACTTGTCAATCAATCTATACGCATTGTGGTGGTCAGCGCTAATCAACGTGAAGAAGGAACGCATCCACTGGCTCTCCAACTTGCCGCTTGCCTTCCGCATCATGTGGGCACAGTAGGTTTGATCGATGCCGATTGGACTTGTGAAGCCAACGAGGGTTTTCAATCGCTGCAATCGCTTACAGCACAGCATGGGTTGAGCAAAAATAAAGTAGCCATTCAGGAATTTATCCAGCAACAACAAGCAGCACATGATCTGCTGATAGTCGTTGCGCCTCCCATCAGTCTGAGTACGGATTATTCATTCTGGTATTCCATCGGCGATGCCATCGTGCATCCCATCTGCGCCAATCGTTTGTACACGAAAGCCGATCAGCGAATCGAAAGAGAAATTCTTCGCCCACAGCAGGCGCTGCGCGGAGTTGTGCTCTTTGATGCCGACATCGAAAATCTGGAAGACTACGTAGGTGAAATTCCAAAAGAACGTGGCAGCATTCGCAAAACAATAAAAAAACTGATTAACCGAAATTTCAAATGATTATACTTCAAATACTATTGACGGGCGCAGCTACCTACTTTACTTTCTACAGTTTGTATTGGCTCATACTGACGCTGGTGGGTCTCTCGCATCGCCCGGCCACCTCAAAAAATAATTCATCCACCACGCCGGAAATTCTTCTGGTGTTGCCGGCCTACCAACCAAGCCAGCGCTTTTACGATGTACTCGATGCACTTCCCAAAGCAATTCAAAACAGACCTATCAAAGTGTTGGTGTTGTTGCAAGATGCCGATGAGCGATATTATCATTACGCAACTGCCAAAGGATTTACTGCTATTCAAAAATCATTCGCACAGCTGCAGGGCAACTCGTATCAACATGCGCTCCGGTGGATCACGCGTTGGATTGAACAACAGCGGCTTCGTGGCGCATGTCATCCTGAGTTTGTCATGCTCATCGACAAGGACAATGTGCTCGCGGCTGATTTCTTCGATCACATCGAAGCGTATCAATACGATCAATTCGATATTCTGCAAGGTGCTCGCAAATCCGTTTCTACCTCCACCACGGTTGCCTTCTTCGATCATTTGTCCGAACGACTGAATGACCTTCTTTACCGGGCTGCCAAAGAAAAGGCTCATCTGTTTTTAGAGATCAGCGGCAGCGGTGCCTTAATTGAAACCGATTTATTTATTCGCTGCATTCGCCAACTAGACCCGAACGCTCCGGGCTTTGACAAAAATTTTATGGTTCAGTTGCTCTCGCAAACACGACCTGTGAAAGCTACCTTTCTACCCTCGTGTGTGGTGACCGAAGAAAAAACTGACTCGATTCACCACCACAATCCACAACGCATCCGTTGGTTTGGCGAACAATATTACAATGCCATTCATCATGCGGGCACATTGCTACGTGCCGCTGTGCAACTGCGAAGGCTGGCACCGCTCGATTACTGGATTACACTTTGTCGTCCGCCTCGATCCATTCAGGTAGTTCTCTCTCCGCTTTTTTGTATTGCGGAATGCTTGTTCTTTTGGTTTACCGGAATGTGGCCGGCCGGTGCGCCACTATTCAGCATCGCCTGGTTGCTTTTGTTGCTTGCCATATTCATTTTCTTATTCCACGAAGGTGCGTTGGTGCAGGCAGCCCTCTCCGTAGGCAGTCTGCTAAAGCTGGCTTACTTCAATTTGTTTAACGCAGCCAAAAGTGTGCGTGCAGAAAATAGAGGAAAGTTTATACACACTACCCATCAACTGTAATGCCAGTATCGTATTCCCTCGCCAATCAAACACATCGCTTTTTGCGCGGCGAAGGTCGCTTGCCCGAAGTTGCGCAGTGGCTGATCTGGGTTTTGTCGGCAGTGTTTGTAAGCTGGGCCATTCATCGCTTCACCTTTAAAGCTGCATTTGGAATACCGCTAATCCTCGTGGCACTACCCGTTGGTTTTTCTTTGCTGTGGCGAACGGACATTGGATTGTATCTGATGTTGTTGCTTGCTTTCACCATCAGCGTATTCAATCGCCTGGTAGAAAATGTTCCGATGGGCATAGCCATGGATGCGATTATTGGCGTGATGTTGTGTGGTCTTTTTTACCGCGCCCAGTACCACCGAAATTGGTCTGCGTTTCAAACACCCATCAGTCTGGCAATTTTATTTTGGATAGGCATGAATGTGTTGGAGTTCCTCAACCCAGTTGCTCCCTCGCGCACGGCATGGTTTTATGTGGTGCGACCTGCTGTTGAATATCTGATGCTTTATTTCATTGCATACCAAACTCTGGATACACCCACAAAGTTGTTTCGTTTTTTCTATTGCTTGATTGCCTTCAGTGTGATTTCGGCACTGTGGGGCATCTGGCAGGCCACTTTCGGTTACTTCGCGTGGGAATACAACTATGTGGTGCGCCATGATTTAGTTCACCTGGTTTTTAACTATGGCCGGTGGCGTGCCATCGGTTCCATCGGATCGCCTTCACAATTTGGCATCATCATGGCCTTCATCTGTGTGTGCTGTTTATCACTCGCATTTGCTGCTGCGGGTTTTTGGAAAAAGGTAAGTTTGTGGATCGCCTCGGGAATAACCGGACTGGCGATGGTATACTCTGGCACACGATCCGCTTTTGTTATCGTGCCGATTTTCTTATTGGTATGGGTGGTGCTTTCGCAAAATCCAAAAATGTATGTTTTGTTAGTGGCCGGTGCCATTGCGATGACGGTGCTCATCATCACACCCAGCAACAACTACCACATCCTACGCATTCAGTCAACTTTTCAACCATCGGCGGACGCCTCGTATCAGACGCGTGCAAAAAACAGAAGCATGATTTTTCCGTGGATTATCAAACACCCGATTGGCGGTGGATTGGGTTCTACCGGCATTTGGGGGCAACGATTTTCGCCCGGCACGTTTCTCGCCAACTTCGCTCCCGATAGCGGACTCATTCGCGTAGCGGTAGAACTTGGCTGGATCGGGTTATTGTTTTTTCTGTACCTCTATTACCGCGTGATCGTCTACGGAAGCCGTGCCGTACTGAAAATGAAAAAACCAACCTACAAAGCGATGGTTGCCGGAATCATCGGCGGCATTGTCGCCTTGCTGGTGGTGGAGTGGGGACAAGAAGTGGTGGGTGTTTTTCCCATGAGCATTCTGTTCTGGTTATTACTGGCGATCCTGTTTCGTGCCATCCATTTCGATCAAACTGAATCTGCTCAACCATGATTTCAACACGCAAACGAATTCTCTCCTTGGCCAACATGATCCTGGAATTTTTGTTGGGCATCGGACTTACTATTTTTATCACGCGCCTCTATTCATTGGAAGAAGCAGGACAATGGTTTTTGTTCATCGCCATTTTTGCATTGGCGGGCAGCTTACGCGATGCATTGGTGCAGGCGGCATTGATCAAAGGAACGGCAAATCCCACGGAGGCATTTCATGTACCTCATTTAAAAACCAATGGCACTGTAGTGCTGGTGGTGGAAGCATTGATGTGCAGCATCATTCTGGCGGTTGCCATCACTGGCACAGGTGCGTGGTCGCAGTTGCTTCTGTTCTATCCCATTTATTCATTGCCGAATGCCATCATGCGCTGGCTGATTTTTTATTTGCGTGGCAAATTGATGTTGGCACCTATCTTCATTGCTAATGCCATTAACAGTGCCATCATTTTGATCGGCACCATGCTTATTGTTTATGAAAAATTGCCACTACAATTCGTTGTCATTATGCTTGGTAGTGCCAGCGGGGCGGCCGCACTTTATCTGCTGCAATTTTTACCACTCAAAAAACTATTGACTAGCGAGTGGAGTCGCGATCAAGTGCAATCCATTCGACACATAGGCGTGGTGGCGGCGGCCCGCGAAGCAACGTCCGCTATTTCATCGCGCATCAGTTTGTTTATCACCGGCTCGTTACTCAGTCTTCAACAAACTGCGTTGCTGGGTGTGTCGCAGCGATTTGCACAAGTAGCGCTGCTTCCCAACAACTCGTTTCAATCCATTCTCTTTCCTTCGTTGATGCAATGCTTGCAAAAAGGCGATCTGCCGCAGGCACGAAAACAATTTCATGAATCCATTTCGCTGCTGCTGGCCATTACACTTCCCGTGTCGGTCATCGGCATTGCCCTATCGCCCTATGTACTTGCTCTTCTCAATGGTGCTGCCTATCAACATGCGTGGCTCTATCTGTCGGTGTATGTGGCTATGGCAACCTGCATCACTCCATTTGGTGCGGCCTTCGGAAGTGCAGTGACTGCCTGGGGAAAGCCACAGCTTGCCTTTCGGTTGGTGCTGATCAATAGCATCCTCACCATTGCGCTGAGTTTTATTTTGATCCAAGCACTCGGCATCATAGGCGCGCCACTGGCGATGTTGATCGTAGAGATAAGTGGGCTTGTATGCGTCGCCTACCTGCTCAAAAAAGTATGCGGTATTCACTTGACCGAAACCATACAACTGGTGCCGGGTCATTACATGCAAGCCTTTGCTCTGCTAAAATCATTCATGGTATTTCCCATTATTCCGATCTTAAAAAAATAAATATGAACACGCCCAAAATTTCTGTTGTCATCGCTACCTACAATCGAAAAGAATCCTTGTTACAAACACTTGGGGCATTGCAGCAACAAACGCTACCTGCCCATTTTTTTGAAGTAATTGTGGTGAACGATGGAAGCTCTGATGGCACAGAAGAAATGCTGACGCAATATCAAACCAACACCTCGCTTGCATTTCGGTTCTTTACTCAAATGAATGGCGGCCCGGCCGCAGCACGTAATCGTGGTATACAGCAAGCGCAAGGCGAGTGGATTGCTTTTACTGATGATGATTGTATTCCGGAAGCAAGTTGGTTGCAGACGATCCATACTGTATTTTCTGAAACATATTGGGTGGGCATACAAGGCTGCACCTATACCGACCGCGATCAGATTACACCACTCACGCATCAAATCGATAATGAAAAGGGAAATCGCAGCGTGCCAACATGCAATGCAGCCTATCACCGCAGCGTATTGATTCATGTAAATGGCTTCGATGAACAATTTCCGTTTCCGCACAACGAAGATGCCGATCTGGCCTGGCGTATACAATCGTTTGGCATGATTGGATTTTCAAATGCCATGCGCGTGCATCATCCGCCACGTGTCGATCAGTTTAAAAAAGTAGCCAAGCGAATGCGCATTTTAGAAAGTGAATTTCGTTTGTTTTACAAAGACCCCGGCATTTATCAATTCAATCGGGCATCTTCTGCCTGGAAAAATATCTATTGGGAAATCGGTTGCAAAACACAGTGGTACTACCTCAAATCCAGACTTAAATTTTGGAAGCAACCACGACTGCTTGTTCAGGGCATTTCGCTTACGCTGATCTGGTGGTATGATCTTATTCGCCTCTACCCACGATTCCGAAAAAGCGCTAAAGAAAACCAATTGATGTTTGCTCGCTAAACGATCAACTCTTCTCCAAGGCACCTCTAAAAACCCTTCTTTTATCACCTCACCCTTTGCCCTTCTCCACAAAGAGAAGGGCGCATTGAGTTTTAGAGATGCCCTCGATCAATAACTTCGCTGGCTACAGTGCCATGCGAAAGCTCTGTTGAAGATGCGCGTGGTTTAAACCAAATGATGCATTTGAAATTAATGAGTTTTGTCAATTTACTAATGAATCCATCAGATGTCAGGGTTTAACAGTGCATCTTCTGTTTATAACCATCAGCCTACATAAAAAAAAGAACCCGGGACGTTCGTCTCAGGTCAGATTAAAGTTAAAAAATTGTACGACTAAAGAATGGCTTGTCGAGAAGGAGGCTTCACCCACTTCTGCAATGTGGCGTTCCAAACGCGAACCACCTTGGCGGGGTTTCCAACGGCTACAGAATACGGAGGAATATCGTCGATCACTACGGAGTTTGCACCAATGCGACAATATTTTCCGAGAACCAGCGGCTCTCCGTTTTTCTTTCCCATGATCACAGTGCCAGTGCCAACAAAAACATCTTCTTCCAGAATCACCGGTGCTTTAGTAGACGGATGATGATGATGTGGCCGATCTGGATCAATGCCGTGGTGCATGCCTAAAATGCGGACATACTGTGAAAGCCCCACATGCTTGTGCAACGTGATCGGGCCAATCAGCACACACCCCACTCCGGTGTGAACTTCGTCTGCGATAATCACATCGCCCATTCCATTGTTCACAATCACGCTGTCTTCAATACGCGAATACGATCCTAATGAAAATTGATTAAACGGCACCAGGTCCAAGCGCGAGCGCCAACTGATGCCGCGCCGGAAGTAGCGGGGAAAAATAAAAAAGCACCACACATACCAGCGTACTTTTGCCTGATAAGGTCTGCGCCGGAATAAAATACCCAGAACTATTTTTTTGATCGTTGGATTACTTTTTATCCACTCTTTTAGTCTCATAAAATTTACTATGCTACTTGTAATTGAATCAATTGTTTGAACTGTTTGGCGCGATCGTGCCATGTATTTTCCTTCGCCACCGACACTCGTTTCTCCTGTTCAGTTGCCGATGTAGAAGCTGCTGCGTGTTGCACACATTCCACAAATTGTGCTGTTGTATGAGCGATATAAACAACATCCTTCAACGCTGCGAGTACGGATTGATTGAATGGAGTTGTTACTACCGGCTTGCCTGCAGCCAGGTATTCAAACAACTTAAGCGGATAAATACTTTCGCTTACCTGATCTACGACAAACGGAATGATGGCCACATCAAAACCTTTTACCACGGCGGGTGCATCGTCGTGTGCTACCGAACCAATCCAGTGAATGCGGGGATGATTCATCGCCTCTGTTGGCACATACGTTGTTTCTACAGGTCCCGCCATCACAAGTTGAAAATCGGGCAGGGTATCCAGCACCTGCAACACCAATTGAAAATCAATCCGGCGCTCAATGTTGCCGAGGTATCCAATGGTTTTTTTTGTGTTTGCGGGTAAACGCGGATGAACGGGCAAATTTTCATTTACCGCCTGATGAAACAATTGAAAGTTAGCCGCATTGGGTATGCAGTACACATTCGAAAATCCGCGATCAAAAAACTGTTGTCGCAAGGCAGGCGCAGTGGTTATGATCAGCTGAGCGTTGGCTGCTGCATCCTTTTGTAAAGCAGGTCCATGCTTTAATGTATATTTTTTTACCATCGGATCGATGCAATGATACACCGACGTGTGAATGGGCACCCGGAGCAAATGCTGAATGGTTGGAAAATAAAATTCAAATGAGTTAACGTACACAATGGATGAAATTTTCCTGCGCAACAAGTAAGCATTCACACGCTTCGCAACGAGTCGTTCATTCCAATTTGTAATAATTTGATGCAAACGTCCGGGTGATAAAAAATGGGTTGGCCATACAAACGGAGTGGCTAGTACGATAACTCCATCTACTATTTTGATTGTTTCCTGAGTGTACGACTTTAAGCGCCATTGAATTTTGGGAGTGAAAAAACTCTTGAACGCTTCCCAAAAATTATATGGGTGATCGATGTAGATAACTTCTTCTTGCTGCGCAAGTTCGCGCGCCAGTTGCCACGGCGTGCTGGTGTAAGGGTCATCGTGTTTGGGCAACGAAAAAAAAAGATATGTATGCTTAGTTTGCATCTGCCCGTAAGTGATATTGAGACAGAATGTAGTCCTTCAGGTAATTCACTAACTCAAGGTGGCGATCGTATTGATGTACAACCTTCAGTGATGAGCCTTTCTTATTAGCGATAGCCCCATTGCTAAAGTGAAATTCCTTCAGTGATGAATAATGCAACGTAGCGATGGCGCCGCTTCCATTGCTCTCAATTCGTTTGCGAATTCCATGCAGTCGTTTATAAATCAAATGAATGTGAATGGCCTGATCCGCTCCTAGCAGCCCGACGATTTTCGGAAGGTTCTGAAAAGTTTCTTCGATCATTTCGTTGACATAGCGCTCAATGGCATCGCGCGAGCCAATAGTAACACCAGCACAAAGTACCTGACGATGTTGAATCTGCTCCAGTTCATTAGATGAATACGTGGCTTGGTACCATCTCCGATTAAACTCGCTTTCACGAATTGTCACAGGTTCTTCTCCTGTTACAATCATTTGTTGGCCTAGGTTTTCAAACGGGTCAGCTACCAATAGCACATCGCGAATATCGGTGAGCATAAATTGATCGTGCGGCAATGTGGTCATCAGCTTACGGATCAGAAAGAATCGCTTGACCATAAACTGCAACAAGGGCGTCGCCCACATTTCAAGTCCTTGCGACTTTCCGGTCCATTGGTACAAGTGTCGAATGAGTTCAGCTAAACGCTTACCACCCCAATTGGATTTCATGGCCACTTTACTCAGCACTTTTGGAATGAAAGCCTCGCGGTAGCGGATCAAATGCACGCGCTGAAAGGGGCGGCACTGCTCTTGCAGTATAGATAAATTGTCGCCCACATAAATAAACAAATCAGCTTCCGGGCTAAACGTTTTACAGGATAAAATGAAATGTTGAATGTGTTCAAAATGGTAGCCAACGGCAAAAGTGATGATCGCTTTTCGTTTCATAGAGGTCGTAATAGCTGATTGATTTTATTTTTTCTCTGTTTGCAGATGATCGGTAGTAAAAACAAGTTGACGGGAGCCAAAAGCGTATTCCAGCAGTCGTGCCGTTTCTTTTGCCAAACGCTTGCGGAAGGCTTGTGTCAGTGTGCCGTCTTTCAGCAGCCTGCGCGAACTGGTCCAGATTCTGGCGCGGTAGCTGCGTACTAATTTTAATTTTCCCAGCTCGCCTAACTTTCTGCCCATGCGGCCATCTTCGCCAAACACCACATACGTGCCGGCACTTTCCTCATTGTCATACACGCGCGTTATCGGCATCTCAAAACCCTTTACCGCCAAACCCTCGGCTACGCGAAAACCAAAGTTGGCACCCCGCACATTCAAATATTCTCTACGCCAGCGTCTGCATTCAAACAAACATTCGGCTACCATTTCATACCAGCCCAGTTGCCACCGTGAAAGGTGAGCGGCCGGTGTGAAACTATAATTGCCATACACACACTTCACCATCGGATCTTTTAGCAATGGGCGAACCATCTCTGAAATCCAATCGGGTGGATACAACGAATCACCGTCTCCACACAATTGATAAATTCCTCTTGAGGCACGAAGTCCGGCCAAACGAGCGTGGGCAATGCCTTGTCGTTTTTCATGAATAACGTTCACGCCCAGTAAATCCAAAATCTCGGCGGTCCGATCGGTGCTGTTGTTGTTGACGATGATCAATTCCGTTTCGTAGGGAATGTTCATTCGTGCAAACGACGATAACGTGCGCACAATGTTTTTCTCTTCGTTCCATACCGGAATCACAATGGAAACAAGGGGATCGGGCGATTGAAATCGCATTAACTGTTTTCGCAAATGGGCCAACTCATCGAGTTGCATGAGCGAAAAATGGGCTTGTGCAAAATCATGCTGACTCACCCACGTAGGAACTTGAAATCGATTATGCATCATGGCGCAGATAATTAAATTTATAACCAATGGTAGTTGAATGGGTGGCGTTTACCCAGTTCCATTTCAGTGCTTGTAAAAAAGCGCGGGCATTGCTTACGTTTCCTGTTACTAAGCTTTGAAACAAATGCTTGGGAGTGGCCACACCTAAAAAGAAAATCCAAAAGAGTATGAGGTGAATCCGTTGCGAATACTTCCGCATAAACAAAATACGGTTGCGGGTAAGCAGATAAATTTTCAATTCGTTCAGCTTTTCTACGGATTGCGATTCCTTATGATAGAATGAGGATTTCGTATCTACGGCAATCTGATAACCGGCTCTGCGAATTAATTCGCTCCAGTCCAATTCTTCATAATACAAAAAATAATTTTCCGGCATCTCCCCAATCTGATCAATCACGCGGCGTGGCACCAACATGGCTGCACCGTGCGCATAATGTGTCAGCGCCATTCCGGCCGAGCCGGATTCTGCGGTTGTCAAACAAGTGTTTCTACCGGTAATCGTATTGAGTGGTGTAAAACCGGCATATTGAATTCGTGCTGGATTGTCATGATAATGAATGGTGGGGCACAACAAGCCTACATCTTGAAATTTTTCGAGCAAACTGACCATGCGCGTGAGGATGTCCGTTTTAAACTCGGTATCGTTGTTAATAAAAAACAGATACTCGCCCCGCGCTTCGCGCATCCCCAAATTGTTGCCACCGGCAAAACCCAAGTTCCGCTCGCTTCGCACAAAATCAATCCACGGAAACTGAGACAACAAAGTATCTTGCGGATTGATGACTGAGCCATTGTCGACCACAATCACTTGCAGTGTTTGTCCGTAGTGTCGCTCAATGCTCTTCAACAAAGCCACCGTATGATCAGTGGTATTGTAGTTGAGTGTAATGATGGATACTGGTTTCATAAATACCTTGGTAAGAATTGAATTAAACCGCCAGTTTCAATTGCACTTCAAAAGTAACCTCAGCAGGCACAGTGGCGCGGCCAACACTGTGATACACAAAACCCATCGAGGCCATCTTCGAGGGATCAAACAAATTTCTTCCATCAAAAATGACAGGGCTCAACAGCTCATACTTCAAACGTTCGAAGTCCGGATTTCTGAACTCATTCCACTCGGTACAAATCAGCAATGCGTGGCAATTGGTGGTGGCTTCGTAGAGGTCATTAGCATACGTAATCGTCGGCAATACTTTTTTGGTGTTTTCAATAGCCGCCGGATCGTACGCTATTACGGTGGCTCCACGCTTGGTCAATTCTTCAATCAACCACAGGGCGGGTGCCTCACGAATATCATCGGTATTGGGTTTAAAGGCCAGACCCCAGCAGCCAATTCTCTTTCCGTGCAACGACCCCAGTTGTTGCTCCATGCGCTCAATCATTTGCATACGCTGCCGTTTATTAACATTCATCACAGCATCTAAAATCTCGAATGAATAATCAAACTCATGGCTCGTGAATGACAATGCCTGCACGTCTTTCGGAAAACAACTGCCACCATAGCCCAAACCGGCATATAAAAATTGGTGACCGATGCGGCTGTCCGCACCTATTCCCTTGCGAATCTTCTCAATGTTAGCTCCACTGCGCTCACACAAGTTGGCGATCTCGTTCATGAAACTAATTTTCATCGCCAAAAATCCGTTGGCTGCATACTTCACCAATTCAGATGAGCGGGCATCCATCGTTAAGATGGGATTGCCATTGCGAACAAACGGTTCGTACAATGCCTTCATTACTTCTTCGGCACGGGCACTGGGTGTCCCAATCACCACGCGTTCGGGTTTCAAAAAATCAACTACAGCCGAGCCTTCGCGCAAAAATTCAGGATTGGAAACAACATCAAAATGAGTACCTGCCTGCAGTCCGGCTGCTTCTAGTTGGCGAGTGATCTTATCTGCCGTACCCACCGGAACCGTGCTTTTGGTTACCAGAATTTTATAGTGCTGCTTCAACACTGGCACCAGTTGATCACAGACAGAAAGCACATACGATAAGTCCGCTGAGCCATCTTCTTGCGGAGGTGTAGGCAGTGTTAGAAAAATTACATCTGCATGCATAGCAGCCATGTGCAAATGCGTGGTAAACTGCAATCGGCCATCGCGCACATTGCGCTCAAATAATTGCTCAAGGCCGGGCTCATAAATAGTCAGTTGTCCATTTTGCAAACGCACTACTTTGTTTGCATCAACATCCACACAATACACTTGATTGCCCATCTCAGCAAAACACGTGGCACTCACTAAGCCCACATAACCAGTTCCAATAAATGATAGATTCATAATTTTATTTTTTTCGGGTTAAACATTTTCTTTTTGAAATAAAGCCGGGATGGTGCGCAGCACGAGTTGCATATCGCCCATAAAGGAATACGACTGCGCATATTGATTGTCGAGTTGAATTCGCTCATCTTCAGACATTGCTCCGCCTTTGCCACGCTTGGTCACTTGCCATAATCCGGTGATACCCGCCGGACCTAAAAAACGTTGTGCGCTTGCGTCGGCTGTTAATTTCTCTGCTTCATACAAGGGAAGAGGTCGGTTGCCTACCAGCGACATATCGCCGCGCAAAACATTCACTAGCTGAGGCAATTCATCCAAGCTGGTGTTGCGCAAAAATTTTCCGAAGGGGGTAATGCGTGGGTCATCTTTGAATTTGAAAAAAGCTGCTTTCGATTTTGCCTTGGCTGCCTCCCAGCGTTCGCATGAATACGTACCATTGCGCAATACAATCAAAGTGCAGGCAGCTACAGGGAGATGGCTGCATTCATGGCATGCATCATCGGTAGTCTTTACGGAGTCGTATTGATTCAGGTGTGCCAGGTCCTTTAGTTTGGCATCGGCATTGGCATTCATCGTTCTAAATTTTAAAAGTTTAAAACGCTCGTAGTCCATGCCGGCACGGTACGAAGAATAGAATACAGGGCCTGGCGATTCAATCTTAATAATAATCGCAATCAGGATGAGCAGCGGTGCCAATATGAGCAAGGCTGTTGAAGAGGCAAGAATGTCAAAGGTTCGTTTCATCGGTTACTTGTTTATTTAATGTCACTAAGTTTGCTCCGCAGCCAGCAGCGATCTTTCAGTTATATCGCACACACTTGCTTTTTGCGGTGGTTAATGGCTCAAAAGTAGATAGCCAGCGGTGGGCAAAATTTTCTATTCGACTAAAGCACTGAGCCATTAGATCAATGCCTTCTTCTTGCGGACAAATGCCGTTTGGAATTTTTCGATCGCAAAGTGGTACAACACTTGCAGAACACAGGCTTACCAAATGCAACTAACTGCTATGACTACATCCATTCGTCCCCGCTATTTCGTGTTCAACCATCAGGAATTTCATCAGGCAATTGGCGAGAACAAAGGACTGGGCAAAGAGATAGTAACGATCGTTTTAAGTGAGTTGCCCACGCGCATCGACACCATTCAAAATAGCGTAAAATTGTCAGAAACAGGCGTATTGCGAAGAGAAATGCACGATCTAAAAGGAATTGTAGGACTCTTAGGATGCACCCGACTTTATCAGTTGATCAGCGAACTCAAGCTCAACGATCAGGCCATAGACCCGCCACAACGACTGAGCCTTCACGCCATTTTAGAGCGTCTTAAAATGCTAGAAAACGATTTGGTTCAATTCTCAAAAATGGAACTTCTGTCTTAAAATGAGATAATTTCTTCAACACCTATAATAAATATCCCCATGAAAACTGCTTTTGTAATTGACGACAACGTGAGCTACCAAAAAATTATCAGCGCTCATTTAAATCAGCTCGGCTTTGAAGTAAAATCCTTTCTTTCCGCCAAAGACTGCCTCAGTCATTTAAACAATCCCCCACATCTGATTTTGCTTGATCAACATCTCGGCGAAAATGAATTGGGTCTGGACTACATTAAAGAGATTAAAGAGAAGTCGAACGAGGCGCCTATTGTTTTTCTTTCAGCCGATAATGATGTTTACACGGCTACGAAGGCATTGAAAATGGGCGCGTTTGATTACATCGAAAAAAATGGCTCTGCACTCGTTCGATTGCGCACCGCTATTGACAACATTCCCGAGTACCTTCGAAAAGTGAGACGCAGAAAAAAAATGCAAATCATCAGCATCATTCTGGCGACGGTTACGGTTGTTGGAGTTGCGCTGTTCTTTTTGTTGAAATAGAAGCGCGCACTAGCTCTGCGCTCCTTTTTTTTCATGAAAGGCCCCTTTGAATTCAGGGTCTTCATATCTTTTTTGGCGATCGATTTCGCGTGCCATGTCTTGCGCTTCTTCGTAAGGTGTTTCAGCAATTAAAATATGTGGCGGCATGATGCGCACCGGAATTTTCTCGCGGATGATTTTTTGAATTTTGTCGATGTGATATTTTTCAGCCTCCGTTACCAGCGTGATGGCTTTACCCACTTGCATGGCTCTGCCCGTGCGGCCGGTGCGATGCACATAGTCTTCGTAAACAATCGGCACATCAAAGTTGATCACATGCGACACGTTGGTAACATCGATACCACGGGAGGCCACATCCGTAGAAACTAAAATACGCAACTCTCCTTCTTAAATTTAAAGATCTGATTGGCGGCTTCCTTCGTGCGTGTAAAAATCATGACACGGTTAAAAACTTCATGATCTAATAGCAGGTGTTCTAAGAAATTAATCTTTGTTCGGCTGTTGGGAACAAAGTACAATTCCTGCTCGACCTGAATAGAAACGGTAGCGGGTGGAGTAATTTCAATCCGAACAGGGAACTCTAAAAATTCTTGTGAGAGTCGCTCTACACGTTGAGGGAATGTGGCCGAAAAAAGTAAGTTCTGTCGCTTGTTGGGTATTACTTCAAATATTTTACGCAACTGCGGCATAAAGCCCATGTCCATCATGCGGTCTGCTTCATCGAGCACCAGCGTTTTGATTTGTTTGGTCACAATTTCATTGCGCTGATAGATTTCTAAGAATCGCCCGGGTGTTGCTACCAAAATATCGCATCCGTTTTGAATGTTTTCGATTTGTGTTTTGGGACCTACACCTCCATAGATATGTACAGTGCGTAAGTCAGTGTATTTGGCCATAGCCGCCACTTGGGTTGCCACTTGTACTACCAATTCTTTGGTGGGCACTAAGATAAGTACTCGGGGATCAGTGCCTTGCGCAAATTTTGCCTTCATCAGCACAGGTAAAAGGTACGCAGCCGTTTTACCTGTTCCAGTTTGCGCAATTCCAATTACTTGTTGGCCACCTAAAATCAGTGGGATACATTTCTCTTGTATCTCGGTGGGTGTTTCGAAGCCCGCATCTGCCACTGCATCCAGCAATTGCTTATTCAACTTAAAGTCATTCCATGTCATTTGCGGTGGGTTCAGTCTGTATCGTATCTTTACAAGGTAATGAAAGCTACACTCATAACGAACGCAAAAATAGTAAACGAAGGCAAGGTCTTCGTTGGCGATGTGCGAATCAAAGGATCTTTTATTGAAAAGATCGATAAAAAAATTTCTGCCGAAGCAAATGATGAAGTAATTGATGCTTCCGGCAAATGGTTAATGCCCGGTGCGATCGATGATCAGGTTCACTTTCGTGAGCCGGGCCTTACACACAAAGGCACGATCTATACCGAGTCGCGTGCAGCTGTGGCTGGTGGCGTTACCAGTTTCATGGAAATGCCCAACACCAATCCGCCAGCGTTTACACAAAAATTATTAGCCGATAAATACGAGATCGCTTCGCAATCTTCATTAGCGAACTATTCTTTCTTCATGGGAACCTCCAATGACAATCTGGAGGAAGTTCTAAAAACTGATTTGAAGAATGTTTGTGGACTGAAAATTTTTATGGGTTCCTCCACAGGCAATTTGCTGGTCGATAATCCGACTACGCTCGAAAAAATATTTTCGCAGTTTCCCGGATTGATTGCCACACACTGCGAAGACGAAGCTACGATCCTTAAAAATCTGGCCGACTTCAAAGAAAAATATGGCGAAGATTGCCCGATAACCTATCACCCCATCATCCGAAGTGAAGAAGCGTGTTACAAATCATCTTCGTTTGCAGCAGGTCTTGCCAAAAAACACGGCACCCGTCTACACATTCTTCACATATCGACGGCAAAAGAAACTTTTTTGTTCGACAACACTCTTCCACTAGAAAAGAAAAAAATTACAGCCGAAGCATGCATTCATCATTTATGGTTTAATGATGCCGACTACGCTCGCTTAGGTATGAACATCAAATGGAATCCGGCTATCAAAACGGCTCACGATCAACAAGAAATTTTGAAAGCTCTGTTGGATGATCGGATTGATGTTATTGCAACCGACCACGCTCCCCATACCATCGAAGAAAAAAAGAACAAATATTTCAGTGCTCCATCGGGTGGGCCGCTCGTGCAGCACAGCATTGTGGCCATGCTCGAGTTCCACAAGCAAGGAAAAATTAGTGTGGAAAAAATAGTAGAAAAAATGAGTCACAATCTGGCCATCCTTTTCCAAATCGACCAGCGCGGGTTTATTCGTGAAGGCTATTTTGCGGATTTGGTGCTTATAGACCCTAACAGCCCTTGGAAAGTGGAGAAAAATAACATTCTGGCGAAGTGCGGCTGGTCGCCATTTGAAGGTGAAACCTTCCACTCAAAAATTACTGACACGTGGGTTTCGGGGCACCGCGCCTATAAAAATGGTCAAATTAATGAAGGCAAAACAGGCGAAAGGCTTCAATTCCTGCGGTTCTAGCTTTGTGATTTGAATTTGGGTGCCTACATTTGCAGTCCTCAAACGGTGAGCGTAGTTCAGTTGGTTAGAACATCAGATTGTGATTCTGAGGGTCGCGGGTTCGAGTCCCGTCGCCCACCCCATAGAGCCTTTCAGCAATGAAAGGCTTTTTTATTATACCAGCATCTTAGACTCTTGAATGAGTTCCTCGCGGTCAATGGGCACAACGCCTACGTGCTGACAAACCAGTCCCCCGCCCAAATTGGATAACTCTGCAACTAATTCAGTTGGAAGCTTTAATGCCACACACAATGCCGCTACACTAACAACTGTATCACCTGCTCCGGAAACATCGGCAATTTCGCGGGCATGGGCTGGAATTTTTATCTTTTGCTGTTGAAAATCGATGTAGACGCCATGCTCAGATAAGGTGAGCATCACTCCTTCGGCATTCAACTTGTTTTTCAACAAAGTAACTGCGCTTTCTACTTGGTTCTGGTTCCCAGCCTCCACTTCTACTTTTAAACCTTCGCGTAATTCTTTCAAATTGGGTTTGAATAACGTGACGCGCTGATAGGCTAAAAAATTTCTCTTCTTCGGATCAACTACGGTAGGGATGTTGAGTTTCAGTGCCAAATCAACTGCCTTCTCAATCAGCGCAGCAGACAATACTCCTTTATCATAATCTTCAAAAACAACTACGTCACACTGTGGCAATAATTTTTCAATACGCTTCCAGAGTTGCTCTTGCTCAGCAGCACTCGTCACTTTATCTGATTCATCATCCACACGCACTACATGTTGGTGGCTTGCAATGATTCGGGTTTTTACAGTGGTTGGTCTTTCAGTGCTTACAATAATTCCATCCACAGACAAATTTTTTTCATAAAGGCGTTGTACCAGCTTTTTTCCGTCATCATCATCGCCAATTAATGCGCACAGCACCGGCTTTGCTCCAAGCGCGTGTATGTTCAAAGCTACATTGGCTGCACCCCCCAAACGATAATCTCTCTTTTTCACATTGATGATAGGCACCGGAGCCTCCGGAGAAATCCGATCTACCGATCCCCAGATGTAGCTGTCCAGCATGACATCGCCAATGATCAGCACATTGAGTTTTGTAAATGATTGAAATATGTCTGCGGGAACAACCATTGGAATTAAACTAGTGTGGCCAAAGCTTCTTTCATGCGCTTCATCGCTTCTACTAAATCTTTTTCAGAAGCAGCATACGACAAGCGAACACAATTATCATCACCAAACGCACCACCGGGTACGAGTGAAACGTGTCCTTTATCTAACATGAAGAAACAAAAGTCATCTGCATTTTTAATCACGGTGTCTCCATCTTTTTTACCGAAGTAGTAGCTTACATCCGGAAAGAAATAGAAAGCGCCTTGCGGATAGTTTGCTTTTACTCCCGGAATTTCTTTCAGCAGATTGTACACAATGTCTCTGCGCTTGTGATACTCACTCACCATTTTATTCGTTGGCTCGATGTCTCCTGTAATCGCAGCCAATGCTCCACGTTGAGAAATAGAACAGTTAGCTGAAGTAATTTGTCCTTGTACTTTATTGCTGCCATCGGCAATCCATTTCGGTGCCGCGATGTAGCCTACACGCCAGCCTGTCATCGCAAAGCCTTTCGCAAAACCATTGACAGTTATCGTGCGATCAAACATCCCCGGAAGGGAAGCCATGCTCACACGCTCTCCGGTGAAGTTGATGTGTTCATAAATTTCATCAGCAATGATCAGCAGGTTTTCATGCTTCTTCACTACTTCAGCTATTGATTCTAACTCAGCTCTTGAAAAAACAGAGCCAGTAGGATTGCAAGGTGAAGAAAAAATGATGGCTCTCGTTTTAGGCGTGATCGCTTGCTCTACTTGCTGGGCAGTTACTTTAAAATCGTGGTCGATTGTACCTTTCACAATCACGGGCGTTGCTTCCGTCAGGCGAACAAGGGCATCATAACTTACCCAATAAGGTGCGAAGATGATCACCTCATCACCGGGATTGAGCAGCGCCAGCATCACGTTGGCAATGGATTGTTTTGCTCCGTTGGATACAACAATATTTTCAGCCTTGTACGGCACTTTGTTTTCGCTGGCATATTTTGCAGCAATGGCTTCACGCAAATCTTGGTAGCCGGCTACGGGAGGATACGAGAAATATTTTCCTTCATCAATCGCTTTCTTCGCTGCATCGCAAATGTGCTGGGGGGTTTTAAAGTCGGGTTCTCCCAAACTTAAATTAACCACGTCGATGCCACGGTTTTTGTATTCGCGTGCTTTGGCAGCCATGGCTAGTGTGGCAGATTCCTCAATTGCGTTGATTCGATTTGAAAGGTGATTCATATTTATTCGTAGATAATAATTTGTGGATGTTCAATGGATTTAAAGTCAGTATCAGAGGTTATGAGGGGAAGATCTAAATACTGAGAAGTAGCCAGAATGATGCTGTCCGGCAATTTCAACTTGTGAGTTCTTCGTAAAGAAATCACCTCTGTTTTTATTTCTTCATTGATATCGATGACGATACATGCTTGAATAAACTTTGAGATTTCTGCGTGCTGTTTGGCGGTTATCCCTTTAAATCCTAAAAGTTCCAACTGCGATATGAAAGAAAGATATAGCTTTTTTTGGAAGAGTAAGCTGGACAATTTTTGATCTCCAGCCAGCAAATACAAGGCGATGTTTGTGTCAAGAACAATACTACTCCCACTCATCCCGAAGTTCCTTTTGAATGACCAATGGATCTTTGGCCAATTTTATAACGCCACAAAATCTGGTTGTGTCAACGCCCTTCACAGCAATCGCCTTATTGAATTTCTTCGACCGCTCTTTGTCTTTCAGATTTTTCTTTAAAACCGTAGCCATTCAGCCTATTTTAAGATATAAAAGTAGTGAATTTATAAATTATGCCAAGGCAATAACTGGCTTAATTGAACAACGTGCGCCCAAGAATGCTTCTTCCCAACGTGATTTCATCGGCATATTCTAAATCGCCACCCACGGGAACACCTCGTGCAATCGATGTAATCTTCAGAGGCATAGCCGAAAGTTTTCTGTTGATATAAAAGCTGGTGGTGTCTCCTTCCATGGTGGGGCTGAGCGCCAAAATAATTTCTTTGATCTGCGATTCGGGAGCTGATACACGAGACACGAGCGAATCTATTTTTAAGTCAGACGGGCCGACTCCATTCATGGGTGAGATCACGCCTCCAAGAACATGATAAATCCCTGTGAACTGCGAAGTGTTTTCAATGGCCATCACATCTTGTGTGTCTTCCACTACACACAACACCGTTTTATCTCTGCGATGACTTTTGCAAATGCCGCACTCCTCTTCGTCTGAAATATTATGACATGTAATGCAGAATCGAATTTGGCTGCGTAGCTGGTTGAGTGCTTCGGTGAGTGCGGTGGTTTTGTGTTGCCCTTCCTTTACTAAATGAAGGACCAAGCGTAAAGCCGTTTTCTTACCGATGCCCGGCAATTTGGCCACTTCGTTCACAGCGTCTTCAATCAATTTCGAGGGATACTCCACAATTCTTATGTCGTTAGAAATTCAGCGCAGCAAAAACTGCAACTGCATTAAATGATTTTTGCGTCAATGCCCGCATCGCAAATAGCTTCGCGCATTGGGTTCAGCTGATCGTACGAACCCGTGCGCACGGTACACTTACCTTTGAAGTGAATGAGCAAGGTGCACTGCTCGGCTTGTTCGGGCGTATGTTTGCACACGCGAATGAGCGTATTAATCACATGGTCAAACGTATTGAAGTCATCGTTGAAAACAACCAGATCTTTCACATCGGTTATCTCCACCGCTTCCAACAAATCAACCAATTCTTGTTCTTGTGTATTCACGATTATCAGTTATGCAAAAGTAAAAAAAAGGATCGATAGATCAGATCAAATGAGCTTAGTTCCCGCAAGTTCTTTCTAGGGTTGGATCAGGTTTTAATTCTACAAAACTTAGCGTAGTTTTCCGGTTCAATCAACTGACTATGTCGCCATTGCTGGTATCTTCCATTCTCGTTGTCTACTTTCTAGCACTCATCACTATATCTTACTTTACCTCTAAGGGAGCCGATAGCACTACTTTTTTTACTGGCAACCGACAGTCGCCCTGGTATTTAGTCGCCTTTGGCATGATTGGTTCCTCTCTTTCGGGAGTTACCTTCGTTTCGGTTCCGGGCAATGTGGGAAAAATTGGGTTTGGCTATTTTCAGGTGGTAATCGGGTATTTGGTTGGGTATTGGGTGATCATTACCATATTGATGCCGCTTTACTATCGACTGAATGTTGTTTCTATTTATACTTATCTCGAGCAACGCTTCGATAATTGGGCGTATAAAACCGGGGCACTTTTCTTTTTGATCTCACGCACCGTTGGCTCCAGCCTGCGGTTATTTTTAGCGGCCACCATTCTTCAGCTTTTCTTGTTCGATGCTTGGCATGTCCCCTTCATTGTTACAGTTGCCACCACCATCTTACTGATTTGGGTGTACACATTCAAGGGTGGCGTAAAGACCATTGTGTGGACGGACTCTTTCCAAACTCTTTTTTTAGTGACAGCGGTTGCTGTAACGGTTTGGCAAATTGCGGATAAACTCGATTTCAATTTCGCTACGATGGTTTCTGCTATTCAAGAAAACGGCTACGCTCGTATTTTCTATTTTGACGATGTCAATTCCAAACTGTTTTTTCCTAAACAATTTTTTGGCGGAGCCTTTATCGCCATTGCCATGACGGGGCTCGATCAGGAGATCATGCAAAAAAACCTGACCTGCAAAACATTGGGCGACGCGCAGAAAAACATGTTTTGGTTTAGTCTCACCATAGTTTTTGTAAATCTGCTCTTTCTTACTTTGGGTGCTCTACTATATATCTACAGTGCACAAAAAGGCTTGGCAATTCCCGCTGTGTCAGATGAGTTGTATCCGCGTCTTGCCTTCAATGAATTAGGCACTTTCGTGGGAATTCTATTTTTGCTTGGGATTACAGCCTCCTCGTACGCCAGTGCGGACTCAGCTTTGGCTGGGCTCACTACTTCGTTTTGCATCGACTTTCTTCAATTCAAAAACAAAACCGAAGCGGTTAAGCAACGTCAGAAATTTATGGTACATGTGGGCTTTTCATTGCTGTTTCTCATTATCATTCTTGTATTTAAAGAATTAAATGAAAAATCGGTGATTGATGCTGTGCTGAATGTGGCCGGATATACTTATGGGCCACTGTTAGGTCTTTTTGCGTTTGGGATTTTCACCAAACGAAAAGTGCAAGGTGTGATGGTGCTGGCTTGCTGTATTCTATCTCCGATTCTCTCTTATGTATTGAGTTCGAATTCAGAGAAGTGGTTTAGTGGCTACAAAATCGGAATTGAAATTTTGATTATTAATGGTGTGCTCACTTTTGCAGGACTCTTTTTGATATCTCAGCTTCAGAAAAAGCCTACAACCAAATAAAAAGCATGAGGTAGACTGTGCGGGAAAAAGTGGTGCGGATAAATTTCATGGGATCAATTAGTTCTTGGTAAACGTAAACTCCTGGAGATAGCTGCCTTTTTTTACTTTGATTAGGTAGGTGCCTTGCATTACATGCTTGAAGTCGATTACGAACTTTCGCCGGGTGAGGCGGTGCGACGTGACCAGATAACCCGACGAAGAATACACCTCTACATCGCCACCTTTAAACTGACGGGTGGTTTTCAATATAAAAAGATGATTTTCTGATACCGTTGTCATGCCGGGCTTGGGTGCCGCCATGGATAATGAAGCGATAACAAGCAGCATGGTGGTGGAGAGTGTGATGAATGTCCTCATGAGGTGGTGGTTTTGGATTTTATTCGCAACTGATATGCCAAAACTTTTTATTGCTGGTTCGTATGATTTAGCCGCCGCCAAAACCGCGAATGCTGCAATCCATTCAAGTTTTTTTGTTTCGCTTCCATTCGTTCCACTTACCTTATGATCAAAAGATCAAATCCAATTCTCCAAGTTTGGGAAAGTTAGTCTCAGATAATTTTTTTACTCGTCAGATTCAGAAGTCGATTTGGTTATTAAGTACAATGGTTCTACTTTTGCCATCCAAATCGCGGGGTGGAGCAGTTGGTAGCTCGTTGGGCTCATAACCCAAAGGTCACAGGTTCGAGTCCTGTCCCCGCTACAAAACCAAAAGAGACCGTTTAAACGGTCTCTTTGCATTTCTATCCTAATCAATGTCCACTACACACAAATCCGGTTTCGTAAGTATTGTTGGCAAGCCCAATGTAGGTAAATCGAGCCTGATGAACCGGTTGGTGGGTGAAAATCTATCCATCATCACCGCCAAGGCACAAACCACACGCCACCGGATTATGGGCATTTTGAATGGCGAAGATTTTCAAATCGTCTATTCAGACACACCCGGCATGCTCGAACCCAAGTACGAACTGCACGAAGCTATGATGAGCTACGTGAAAGTTTCTCTGGACGATGCGGATTTAGTGTTGCTGATTGTGGAACTGGGTGAAAAATTTGATGAGAAGTTGTTTGAGCCGCTTAAAAATCTGGCCACTCCCATCATTTTATTGATCAACAAAATTGATTTGGCGAAGGGATCACAGGTAGTAGATAAAATTGCCTACTGGAAAGACCTTATCAAGGCCGTAGAAATCATTCCGGTTTCTGCCGTCTCAGGCGAAAATTTAGACACACTCCTTCCCATCATCAAAAAGTATTTGCCCGAGCACCCCGGCTATTACCCAAAAGATGACCTGACTGACCGCAGCGAGCGGTTTTTTGCGGCTGAAATGATTCGCGAGAAAATCTTCACTAACTACGACCAGGAGATTCCCTACAGCTCGGAAGTTGGGATCGAATCGTTTAAGGAAGAAGAAAAGATCATTAAGATTCGCGCCACTATTTATGTAGAGCGCGATTCGCAAAAAGGAATTTTGATTGGAAAAGGAGGCAGTTCATTGAAAAAAGTGGGTACCGAAGCCCGCAAAAGCCTCGAATCCTTCTTTGGCAAACAAGTATTTCTGGAAACACATGTAAAAGTGGCCGATAACTGGCGCAAACACAGACTGAAACTGAAGCATTTCGGCTATCTGGAATAAAGTGCTCTCAATTAGGCACTATTGACTTAACTTGCGGCTTCAAACATCATTTATGGGCTTTTGCCCCGGCTTTTAAAATCTTATGGCAAATATTGTAGCAATTGTAGGAAGGCCAAACGTAGGAAAATCTACTTTTTTTAATCGTCTGGTAGAGCAGCGGCAAGCCATTATGGACGATATGCCGGGCGTTACCCGTGATCGTCACTACGGCTATGCTGAGTGGACCAACAAATTTTTTACGGTTATCGATACGGGCGGGTATGTTACCGGCTCCGACGATAAGTTTGAATCGGAAATTCGCAAACAAGTAGAAATGGCGCTTGATGAGTGCACGGCTGTCATTTTTATGGTCGATTGCAAAACAGGCCTTACGGGATTTGATAACGAGTTCGCCAAAATCATTCGCAGATCTAAGAAACCTGTGTTTGTAGCCGCCAACAAAGCCGATACCCCATCCAAAAATTTAGAAGCCAACGAGTTTTATGAATTAAACATGGGCGAGGTTTTTCCGATTTCTTCTGAAAATGGAGGCGGAACTGGAGAATTGCTCGATGCGTTGGTAAAAACCTTTGCCAGTGAAGGTGTGGAAGATCCGGATGCAGGTATTCCAAAAATCGCGATTGTCGGTAGACCCAATGCGGGAAAATCATCTTTGTTAAATGTTTTGCTGGGTAACGAGCGCAGCATTGTAACAGATGAAGCCGGTACTACCCGCGATGCCATTCACTCGCGTTACAAAATGTTTGGCAATGACTTTATTTTGATTGACACCGCCGGTATCCGCAAAAAAAGTAAGGTAACGGAGGACGTTGAATTTTACTCGGTATTGCGATCTCTTCGGGCGTTAGAAGAAAGTGATGTGGTAATCGTAGTAGTCGATGCCGAAAGAGGCTTGGAATCACAGGACATTAACATTATTGTGCTGGCACAAAAGCAGAATAAGGGTATCGTCATTATGGTGAATAAGTGGGATTTGATTGAAAAGGACACCAAAACGGCCGACACATTCAAGAAAGATATGTTGGAAAAGTTGGCACCCATCGATTATATCCCCATGATTTTCGCTTCGGCCCTAACCAAGCAGCGCATTTTTCAAGTAATCGAAAAAGCGGTGGTTGTTTTCAACAATAAAACGAAGCGCATTCCTACTTCTCAACTTAATGATGCCATGCTTCCGGAGATTGTACACTATCCGCCACCGGGCATGAAGGGCAAGCACATTCAAATAAAATACATCACGCAGGTAGCAGCCAAGTCTCCGGCCTTTGCTTTTTTCTGCAATCTGCCTCAGTATATTCAAGAATCGTATCAACGGTTTTTGGAAAACCGACTGCGAGAAAAATTTGACTTTGAAGGCGTACCCATTCGTTTATTCTTCCGGAAGAAGTAATTACAAACGATTGATTTGCCTAATGACTGATAGGGAAGATCAGTTTTGGAGCACTTTTGGATAAAAAACATAATTTTTTCTTACGTAAAGCTCCAAATCTGCCCGTTTCTGCTACCTTTGCGCAAAATTTTAATAACCTGTAAACTATGAAAAAATTTATCGCATCTGTTATCGTATGTGGCTTTGCAGTAGCAATGGTTGCTTGCGGTGGTGGCAAAGCTAAAGAAGAAGCTGCTGCTAAAGCTAAAGCTGATTCAATTCGTGTGGCTGATTCTGTTGCTGCAGCTGCTGCTGCCGCTACTGCTGCAGCTGATACAACGAAAGTTGATTCTGCTGCTGTTAAGTAATCAATCTCACAAAGATTGTTTCCCGGGAAAGGCTTTAGTGATAAAGCCTTTTTTTATTGCCTATGAATTCCGAAAACGTCCGAAAAATACTTTCTGAGCACATTCCAGCAGCCGCGATCGAATACTGTTTTCGGTTGTGGGAGGAAAATCCGTTTATTTTTAAAACCACTAAAGCACGGGCTTCGAAAGTAGGCGATTTCAGCTACCGACCCGGACGCACGCAGCAAATCACCATCAACAAAGATTTGCACCCCTACCTCTTCTTAACCACGTATATCCATGAGGTGGCTCATTTAAAGGTACACGCCATTCACGGGTCGCGTGTATTAGCTCATGGAAATCAGTGGAAATCGAAATTTCAGGAGTTAATGCATCCTGTGTTGAATCGGGAAGTCTACCCTGCATCGTTACTATCCATTCTAAAAAAACACATGGCCGACCCAATGGCTTCTAGTTTTTCTGATTCTGAATTGACAGCCGCCTTTCGCCAGCACGATGAAAAAGCGGGCAAGGCAATTTTTTTATCGCAGCTACCGGAAGGAAGTATTTTTGGATTGCAGGGCAAATGGTACAAAAAAGGGAAAGTCCGCCGAACGCGTGCTTTGTGTGTCGAACTAAAATCCAAACGAAATTACCTGGTGCCGTTGGATATTGAAGTGAGCAGCGCACAGTTGCCTTTGCTGTAATTGCTTATGGCCAAATCTAATTCAATACTATTTTGGAGAATATTCCTCGTTCCTCGGAATGACAAAGCGTTACTTTCGGCTATCGATTGCTTTGCGCACGCTACCGAATTGTTGCAATAGTTGTTCGGCCTCCTCGGCACTAATTTTTAACTCTTCCATGATCATGCCCACGCCTCGCTTCACCAGCTTATGATTGGTCAGCTGCATATCTATCATTTTGTTGCCCTTTACATGCCCCAGCTGAATCATCACAGCGGTGGAGATCATGTTGAGCACTAACTTTTGTGCAGTGCCTGCCTTCATGCGGGTGCTACCGGTTACAAACTCCGGCCCTACTACCACTTCAATCGGATGGTCAACGGCAGCAGCCAATTCACTGCCTTCGTTGCAAGTAATGCAGCCCGTAATCACTTGGTTCTTTATGGCTTCTTTCACCCCACCAATTACGTAGGGTGTTCTTCCAGAGGCTGCAATGCCAATGAGAACGTCATTTTGATTGATTGAAAATGCCTCCAAGTCTTTCCAAGCTTGTTGTTCATCATCTTCGGCATTTTCTACAGCGCGACGAATGGCCTGATCGCCACCCGCAATCAACCCGATTACTTTACCATGCGATACCCCATAGGTTGGCGGAATCTCAGAAGCATCTAAAATACCCAGTCGGCCGCTGGTGCCAGCACCGATATAAAATAAACGGCCTCCGTTTTTCATTTTAGCAACTATGGCTTTTACCAATTGCTCAATGTTGGGAATGGCTTTTTCAACTGCCGCTGGCACAGTGCTGTCTTCGCGGTTGATGCGTAACAAAATATCTGCCACCTCCATTTTATCGAGATGATCATGCAGCGAGGAAGCTTCGGTAGTTGTCACGGTTAGTGAATATCTTTTTGGTGAAACAAAGTGAGACCAGCGATGGGCCCTTCCAAAATGTTTTTGACAGTGATTCCTTTATCGTTGGCAACCTGACGCAGCACATCGCTGAAATAAAATGCGATAGAACCCGTAAAGTGCACTTTCAGATTTTGGTAGTTGTCGTACTTCATCACATTGTTTTCGTAAAACTCAGCGAAGCTTTCATACACCAGGTTGTAGCAATACGGTTCTTTCAGGTGTTGAAAGATGAACTTGGCGAAGCTGGCCAAAAAAGCGCCCGGCTTTTCCTGTTGATATACTTTCTCTAACACTTCTTCTCTCGACCATGGGAATCTTGCATTGAATTGTTCTTCTAACTTGGGCGGCATTTTTTTACGGAAGCGATCAAAGATTAACTTTTTTCCTAACGAAGTGCCCGAACCTTCATCGGCTAAAATCCAGCCAAGGTTAGCCACGTTGCCAATGATCTTTTCGCCATTGTACAAGCACGAGTTGGAACCAGTGCCTAAAATACAGGCGATGCCAGGCTCACGTCCACACAGAGCGCGCGCTGCTGCCAACAAATCCCAACCAACCTCAATATGTGCGTCTTTGAAGTGTGCTAAAAAGGCTTGCTGAATAATGTGCTGGTTTTTCTCAGACGAAACTCCTGTGCCATAATAAAAAATTTTTGTCACAGTCTCTGTCGCTATCGGTAACAACGATTCGGTTAAAACACTTTGTAAATGTTCAATAGGTTGGTAATACGGATTAAAGCCCGGGCTTTGTGCTTGCGCGATCGAACCATCTTGTCGCAATAACCGCCAATCGATTTTTGAACCTCCACTATCTGCTACAATTATCATCCTTGCGTGTAAAAAGTTAGAACTGCTACTAAGGTCTTAAACTGAAAGTGATCACTTTAGTTACCCCACCCGCAATGTGCCGATAACCTTAAATTTTTCAAAGACCCTTTCTGTATGCGGAGCATCTTTCAACTCATGGGTCAAATCCTGCCCGGCCCAGTGCTCGTAATGTTTGCCGGCCCGCCACATTTTAGATGCCGTCACATCGTAAATCACTCCCTTGTAAGCAATCCACACCTCCGGTTTATCTTGTCCATTGCGCAAAGCGAGCTGGGCTTGCGTAAACTCAGTCATTAAGCTGAGAGGTTACGTGTTGGTAATCTTTGACGATCGTATAGAGAAACTTTACGGGAGGCAAGTCGGACTCAATGCCGAGCATGGATTTTACTTTGATGTTGAGAATGGCCATCGGTTCGGCGTTACCCAACTCAACATTTACGCGAAGTGCCTCTTTGATCAACTTGATATCCTGATCGGATAGACTAACGACCTGAGGAAATTGCGCCACATATCCGGCTTCGGTGTTGCGCAGAATCTGTGAAGAGGTATGATGGGCGATGGCCTTTAGTTTTACCACAGTAGTGCCCCCGGCTAAATCACCCAAACGCTGGCCGTGTGTTGTAAGCATGATAAGCGTAATAGCCACTGAGCCACCAAAAAATACATCGATGGGCCACAGCAAAAATCGAAACAAATAGTTGAGTATGGTGGGCGATTTGCCATCCAGTCGCACCACTTTTAAGCCGATTGCTTTTTTGCCGGGGCTCTGGCCGTCCATGAGAATTTCAAAGATCAGATTGTAAAAATAAATTGGGAGGTAGACAAGAATAGCGGTCCATTGTTCTAATATCCCTGTATTCGCCAGTGTGACCAAGGTGATGATCAGGTAAGCAAAAAAGATCAAAAAATCGATTATGAATGCTAAAATTCTATCCCAAACGCCCGCTACCTGATAATTGATTAAAACATTTTGAGTGGTGCGTACATTTATGGTTGGCATAGCAAAAAGGATCAATTATCTTTCCTGTTCAAATATAAAACCAAAGTCATGAATAAATTGAAATCGGTAACCTTATTGCTGGCAGTTTTTCTTCTGGCCTCATGCAGCGAGAAACGCCCTGTTGATCGGATGAACGATGAGGAACTGCGTGCCTATGCCGATGAGTTGGCGCATCAATTTATTATTACCGATGGGCACGTCGATCTGCCTTTTCGATTAAAGGTTAAGAACTTTCGAATCGAACGTGAATACATGGGCATTCCGGTATCAACACCCGAGGGCGACTTTGACTTTGAGCGTGCTAAAAAAGGAGGATTGGATGCACCGTTTATGTCCATCTACATTCCTTCTTCGTATCAGTTGCAGCCCGATAATGGCAAAGCGTTGGCCGATTCGATGATCAATATGATCAATGGCATTGCCGCACAAATTCCAGATAAATTTGCATTAGCCAAATCACCGGCCGAAGTAGAAACCAATTTTAAAGCCGGTAAAATTTCATTGCCCATGGGCATGGAGAACGGTGCGCCGATTGGCACAGACTTAAAAAATGTACAGTACTTTTATGATCGTGGCATTCGCTACATCACACTCACACACGGTAAAGACAATCAAATCTGCGATTCATCGTATGACACGGCCCGCACGTGGAATGGTCTTAGTCCTTTTGGGAAGCAAGTGGTAGAAGAGATGAATAAGGTGGGCATTATGGTGGATATCTCGCACGTTTCTGACAGCACTTTTTATCAGGTGATGAAGCTTTCAAAAGCACCCTGCATCGCCTCGCACTCATCTTGTCGTTTTTATACGCCCGGCTTCATTCGTAATATGAGCGATGACATGATCAAAACACTGGCTGCCCACGATGGCGTCATTCAAATTAACTTTGGGTCTACCTTCTTAGATTCGACCGTTCGTGCCGAGAATGAAATAAATCGCAAGAAACTGCGTGCCTTACTGGAAGAGAAAAAATTGAGCGAATCTGATTCGTTGGCCAAGCCGGTGATGGAAGAATTTAAAAAACAAAACCCATCTTTGTTTGCCGATGTTGAAACCGTTGCCAATCACATTGACCATGTGGTGAAGCTGGTAGGCATCAATCATGTGGGCATTGGCTCGGACTACGATGGTGTAGGCGATAGTTTGCCCACCGGCTTGAAAGATGTATCGCAATATCCTAACCTTATTTATGCCTTGTTGAAACGAGGCTATACTGCAGAAGATATTGAGAAGATTTGCCACAAGAATGTGTGGCGTGTGTGGAATAAAGTAGAAGAAGTAGCAAAATCTCTGTAGTTGGTATGCGCGAAGCGGCCTTTGTAAAACAAAATAGTAGTCGGTGGCAAGAGTATGAAAAAAAACTAACGTCAGGAGAATTGGCTCCCGACGTGAAGGCAGACATTTTCATTCAGTTGACCGACGATCTTTCCTTTTCACAGACTCAATATCCGAACAGCGAAACCACCGCTTACCTGAATCATCTTGCCTCGCGCATTCATCAAACCATTTATAAAACGAAACGCGAGCAGCAAAACCGATTCATTACGTATTGGACACGGGAGGTGCCTGAGTTGTTTGCATCGCTGCGCAAGCCCATGTTTTATTCGTTGGTGATTACACTGGTGGCCACCCTCATCGGCGTGATCTCTACCCTCAATGACGATACTTTTGTGCGATTGATTTTAGGTGATGGCTATGTGAATATGACACTGGAAAATATTAAAAGCGGAAATCCCACCGGCGTCTATGCCTCGTCCGACCAGGTGAATATGTTTTTCGCTATCACGTTCAACAACATTCGTGTCTCTTTTTATGCTTTTGCCATGGGCCTTTTAATCTCCGTTGGTACCGGCTATGTTTTATTTAGTAATGGTGTAATGATGGGCGCCTTTTTCACGCTCTTCTATCAACATCATTTGTTGACCGACTCAATCCTGGTTGTGATGCTGCATGGCACACTCGAAATTTCTGCAATCATTTTAGCAGGTGGCGCCGGATTGCGCATGGGCAATAGCATTTTGTTTCCTGAAACCTATAGCCGAATGGATTCTTTCAAACAGGGAGCGAAAGATGGATTGAAAGTAGTAATGGGCTTAATGCCTGTGTTTATTGTAGCCGGATTTATCGAATCTTTTGTAACCCGCTATGCCACCCTGCCAACGGTAGTAAAAGGTGCCATCATCCTGGGTTCTCTAAGTTTTATCATCTACTACTTCTTTATTTTACCTATTCTAATTACCAAAAAAAATGACATCAAAAATTGAGCTTAGACGAACACGAGACTTTAGCGAAAAAATCAATATCTCATTCGAATTTACACGGCAAAACTTACTGCCATTGAGCAAGGCGCTAATCTACATCAGCGGGCCTTTCATTTTATTACAAGGCTTCTTCTCGGGCTTGTATCAAAATGAAACGTTAGGGCGTGTTACGTTGGGTAGCATGGAAATGTATGATGGCAGCTTTAACTCTTTTCTGTGGCTCGGAATTGCGTACGTCTTCATCTTTCTTGGGTATGTATCATCGCTCATTGTGGTGTATGAATACTTGCGTATTTACGAGTCTCGCACGAACAATGATCCTATTGAAGTAAGCGAAGTGTGGAAGGGAATCAAAGAAAACTATTTCTCAATGGTGGGTGCGCTTTTGATCATGTTTATTATGAGTTTGCTTGGCCTCATTTTATTGGTTATACCTGCAATTTATCTCGCTGTGGTATTCTCATTGATTCCTCCGATCATGATTATTGAAAAATTAAATTTTAGCGATGCCCTCAGCCGTTCATTCAGACTGATCACCGATAAATGGTGGAGCACCTTTGGGCTGATTTTCGTGATGTCGATTATTATTGCATTCATGGCCATGATTTTCAGTATTCCTCAACTGATCTTCACATCGCTGATGGCAGTTCACGGAGTGGAAACAATCAATGAAATACCCCTTTGGCAACAAGCAGGCATGATTATCAGCAGTGTGATTTATTCTTTTGGCGCCGGCATTTTGCAATCGCTGGTATTTCTTGCGGTAGCTTTTCAATTGTATAATTTGATTGAACGAAAAGAAGCGAAAGGGCTGATGAGCAAATTAGAAGCCTTCGGCAAAGTGGAGACGAAAACGAGCGAAAGCACGAATGAAACATTTTAGTATTCTCCTTTTATTTTATTGCTCGTTCGCTACGCAGGGGTTTAGTCAGCTGGCTACGGCAAGCGACTCGACGTATGTTTCGCGGTCATTTTCGAAGAGTAAAATAGATGGGTTCAAGGCCGACACTGAATTTATCTACGGACGTCCCCAACAGGGGCAATCATTTTGGAGCCGGATTGTAATTGCGATTCTTGGTTTCTTAGGCAGGCTAATTTCTTTTACGACCAATACCTTTATTGGCAAGATTTTGCTCTACGGCATTTGCCTGACTTTGCTGATTTACGTGATTCTGAAACTCATGCATATTGATGCGAGAGGCCTATTTTTCAAGCCAGTAGCATCGGCCATGCACAGCTCCGTATTAGAAGAAAACATTCACGAACTCAATTTTGATCAGTTGATTGCACAGGCTGTCGAACGAAAAGAGTATCGCCAGGCGGTGCGCCTTACTTTTTTGCATGCGCTGAAAAAATTGGCAGATGCCAATCTGATCAAATGGCTGCCCGGCAAAACCAACGACGATTACCTGCGGGAAATCAAAAATCACCCCTCGTTGCCACGCATTATTGAGCTTCGCTATTATTTTGACTATGCTTGGTATGGACACTTCGAGATTGATTCAGTAACGTATCAATCGATCCGAACTGCTTTTCAGGAATTCAATCAAACAATAAAAAAGTAATGCTTTTAAATTGAAAAGTGACAAAAAATATATTCTGATCTTAGGCTTGATCTTCATCGGCTTTGTTGCTTTTCAGCTATGGGGGCCGAAACCTTTGAATTGGACACCCACGTATTTGCCCAACGACAAAGACCCGTTTGGCAACTACATTTTAAATGAGGTACTGACCGATATTTTTCCCGGGCAAAAAATCAGTCGCTCCAATTTTACTTTTTATGAACTGGAAGATTCTATTTCGGGACACGAAAATATTTTAAGCGTAAGCGATGAGTTTGCACCCGATAAAGAAGCCGTAAAAGTATTGCTTGACAAAGTAAACAAAGGAGCCAATGCTTTTATTTCTGCCAGTCGTTTTCGCGGTTTATTCCGAGACACGCTCCATTTGGCAACCAAAGATATTCTGTTTGAAAGAGGGGTCGACTTTCAAGCGAGCCTTGATACAACCTACATTACGCTGGGTGACAACCGAAAACGGTATTACTATCAATCGGGAAATATCCCTTATTACTTCAACACCGATTCCCTTCGCAAAGAGATGAAAATTGTAGCACGCAACTCTGCTAAAAAACCGATTACCCTTTATTTCTCCTGGGGTGCCGGAACGATTGTGTTGAACAGTACACCATTAGCATTCACCAACAATTACATCGTATCAAACGAAAATCACCACGTCATTTCATCTACGCTTTCCTACCTGCCGGTTGAAAAAATCTGGTGGACGAGTTATTATCAAGTAGGTCGGTTAGAGTCGTCTTCGCCCCTGCGCTACATCTTAAAAACCGATTCGTTGCGATGGGCATATTATCTCACCATTTGCAGCCTTTTACTATTTATTTTGTTTGAAGGAAAGCGCAAACAGCGTATGATTCCTATTGTAACGCCACTCGCCAACTCTACGCTTGAGTTTGTGACCACCATTGGCAATTTATATTGGCAGGCAAAAGATTATAAAACGATAGCGCAAAAGAAAATTCTTTTTTTTATGGATCGCATTCGAGCCAAATATTATTTGACACACGAAACCGACGATCGGCTTGCGCAATTGCTGGCCAAAAAAACAGGTAAGACCCCGGAAGAAACACAAAAATTATTTTCGCTGATGAAAGTGATTCAAAACTCTCCGGCTATTTCAGCGCAAATGCTTCTTGATCTGACTAGGGAAATGGATACGTATAATTACAAAAACTAATATGGAAGAGATTTTTAAAACACGAATTGACCTATCGCCTTTGCATGAAAATGTAAATCGGATTAAAGCAGAGATTTCAAAAGTCATAATCGGGCAAGATCAATTATTGGAATTGCTGCTAACCGCTATCCTTGCAAAAGGTCACGTGCTGATTGAAGGTGTGCCGGGTGTTGCCAAAACACTCACCAGCAAATTGCTCGCGCAAGCCATCGATTCACAATTTTCACGCATTCAGTTTACACCCGATCTCATGCCATCGGATGTGATTGGTACCGCTATTTTCAATCCTAAAACTACTGCCTTCGAATTTCGTAAAGGCCCGATCTTTTCGAACATCATTCTGATCGATGAAATCAACCGCGCTCCGGCAAAAACACAGGCCGCCCTTTTTGAAGTGATGGAAGAGCGGCAGATTACAGCCGATGGCATTACCTATCTGCTCGACGAGCCTTACATGGTTTTGGCAACCCAAAATCCCATCGAACAAGAGGGCACTTATCGCCTGCCCGAAGCGCAGCTGGATCGCTTTCTATTTAAGATTGTAGTGGGCTACCCAGGGCTGGCCGAAGAAAAAAAGATTCTTCAGTTGAACTTACTCAATGATTTGAAGAGTCAAATGGTGCAGATACAAAAGGTGCTAAATGCTGATCAGATTAAATCGTGCCGCGAATTAGTATCGCAAGTGCATGTGGAAGAAAAGATCATTTCATACATCGCGGAAATTGCGCAGGAGACGCGCACGAATTCATCCTTGTTTCTGGGATGCTCACCACGGGCCAGCGTAGCTTTACTCAATGCCAGCCGAGCATTGGCCGCCATCCGGGGCCGTGATTTTGTAACACCGGAAGACATCAAAACATTGGCCATGCCGCTGTTCTGTCACCGTTTGATATTGACACCTGAAAAAGAAATGGAAGGGCAGCGCATTGAAGATGTGATCATGCAAATAGTAAATAAAATTGAAGTGCCACGCTAAGTGAAATTGCTACGCTCCATTTATTTTGGCAATCGCTTTTTTATAGCGGCAGGTGTTTGTATAGCAGGTTTCATCATCAGCTACCAAATACCTGTGCTGTTTCCCATTGTCAAAACCAGCTTGTTGCTCTTCGTCAGTTTAACACTAGCCGATGGGTTGATTTTATGGGCAGGCAATCAAACGGTTGTTTTGGAACGTAAAATACCGGAGCGACTTTCTAATGGAGATGACAACATCATCCAATTGTCACTGATAAGTCGGTACAAGCAGTCCATTCATATCTCCATCATTGATGAAATTCCTATTCAATTTCAAAAGCGCGATTTCGCCATCGAACGCACGCTGGCACCCGGCTCAAAAGAAGAAATCAATTACGCCCTTCGTCCGGTAAAGCGCGGCGAATATCATTTCGGAAACACGCAAATCTATGTTACCTCCATGTTGGGGTTGCTTACACGAAGAATTGAAGTAGTGCACAGCAAGACCGTGCCCGTGTATCCATCTTTTATTCAAATGCGCAAGTACGAACTACTGGCCATTTCCAATCAATTGGTTAACACGGGCATCAAGCGGGTGCGCAGAATTGGACACAATCTGGAGTTTGAACTGATCAAAAAATACGTGCCTGGTGACGATGCACGTACTGTAAACTGGAAAGCCTTTGCGCGGCGTGGGGAATTGATGGTCAATCATTACCAGGATGAACGATCGCAGCAAATTTATTCATTGATTGATAAGGGGCGGCTCATGCAAATGCCCTTCGAAGGAATGAGCCTGTTGGATTACGCCATCAACGCCAGTCTGGTCATTTCAAATATTGCCATCAAAAAATCAGACAAGGCCGGACTGATCACATTTCAGGATAAAGTAGGAACCGTGCTGCAAGCGGGCCGCGTGAATAATCAAATCGCACAAATTCTGCAGGTGTTGTACAATCAAAAAACGGCCTACCGTGAACCTGATTTTTCAACGTTGTTTTCATCGGTGCGCAAGAATATTTCGCAGCGGAGTTTGCTATTGCTCTTTACGAATTTTGAAACCTTGCAAGGCTTAAATCGGCAGCTTCGCTATCTGCGCAAGCTGGCTCAATACCATCTGGTAGTGGTTATCTTTTTTGAAAATACCGAACTCAAAAACCTTATTCTGGAGCCACACAATGATCTACAATCGCTGTTTTACCAATCTGTAGCCGAGAAGTTGAACTATGAGAAGCGCCTTATCGTGAAAGAATTAAACAAAAACGGCATTCATTCCATTCTTACCCAGCCACAAGACCTCACGATCAAGACGATCAATAAATACCTGGAGTTAAAAGCACGTAGTTTAATTTAATTTCAGGAAAGAAATTACGTAATTGTAGCTGAAATTATACGTGTAGTCATCGCACAAAAGCCTAAGCAGAGGGGAACGGATCAGGTGAATTCATCAGCCTGTTTGGGTTTGAAGGCAACATCAATCAACATAAAATTATACTAAATGAAAAGAATTTTACTGCTGTCTTTTGCGCTGTTGGGTTGTGTCGTTTATGCTTCGGCACAGCAATTAATGAGTGTTACGCCCCGTAAACCGGTGGTTTGTTATTTGGAGGCTGTCAACAAAAACACGGTTGTCCCTCCACCGGAGGCCTACCGAAGAGCCAAGGCAAACCCAAATTCCCGCACGGCGACGGCCGTATTTGAGGTAGAGTATATTGGTTTTAGCAGCCAGGCTCAAACTGCTTTTCAGGAAGCAGTCAATATCTGGTCTACCCTAATTAAATCTCCCGTAAAAATTAAGATAAGAGCTTACTGGCGCCCGCTGGGTACGAATGTACTAGGCTCTGCTATCTGGGGAAATGCCTATGCCAATTTTCCAAACGCACAAAAACTAAATACCTTTTATCCGGTAGCCCTTGCCGAGAAGATGGCCGGAAAAGACCTCAATCACCCTGACTCCGTTGACATTTTCGCCAATTTTAGTAGTGAAACTGCCTGGTATTATGGTACTAGTGGCATCCCTCCAACTAATACGACAGATTTGGTATCAGTGGTTCTTCATGAAATAGGTCACGGTCTTGGTTTCACTGACTCCTACGATGTGGAAAGTGGCTTAGGGTCACATGGTGTGCAATCCACTCCCATTCCAATCGTATACGACTTAGGAGTGGAAAATGGGAACAATCAAAATTTGTTTCGCACATTCACTTCACCTTCCGGCGAACTAGCAACTGAACTTACCGGCAATAATATTTTTTACAATTCAGCTCTGGCTAAAGCCGCCAATAACGATCAACTACCCCAGCTCTATGCACCTGCCACGTGGAATGGAGGCAGTAGTATTGCGCATTTGAATGAATCAACCTATGCCAAAGGAGATCCCAATTCGCTAATGACTCCATTCATTGGATTCAGCGAAGTAATGCACGACCCGGGGCAGATCGTGTTGGGCATTTTCAGCGATATGGGCTGGGTAGGCACACGCATTGAACATACACCAGTCAATAAAGAGTCGATCGGAGCAACTACTATCCTTGCAAAGATCAATTCGGATAACGGCTTTGATGTGGCTAAAGTAAAATTGAAATACATCAAGAAAAGTGGTGGCTCTGAAACCGAGGTGGCCGGTACTGCCACTGCCAATGCAGGTGAGTTTTCCTTTACCATTCCAGCATCAGCCAATAATGACAGTATCTATTATTACCTCTCTGCAACCGATGTGATCAATCGTGAATTTACCACCCCCGGGAAATTTGCCCGTGCAAAAAACACTGAATTGCAAGGAAGATTTACCATTGGACTAGGTGCCGACTTGACTGCACCAACCATTACCCACACCCCTAAAACTTTCATAGCTGAGACAGCAACTAATCTGAAAATCGATGCCGTGGTGTCGGATAACTTTGGTGTTCAAACTGTGATGTTGGATTATTGGATCAACAATGTTCAGCAAACATCGGTACAAATGAATCAAACCGGAACGATTTCATTAATCTCCGGATCACTCCTAGCCACCTATTCATCGGCCTATACGATTACTGTTCCGTTTGCAAATGGGGCAATCAAAAATGGCGATGTGGTTTCATACCGCATTCGGGCAACAGACAATTCTTTCGCTCAAAATATTGGTTACAGCCCCACCTCCACTACGAAACACAGTGTTAGTGTAGTAGGTTTGGCGGCCACGCAAGACACGTATCAAAACAATTTTGATAATCTTTCAGCCGCCGATTTCTTTGGCGATACTCAGTTTAGCATTACCAAGCCTTCCGGATTTACGAATGGAGCCATTCACTCGATCCATCCTTACCCGGAAGCCGGAAGCGGAAGTTTGAATTTTGTCTATCAGCTACGCATTCCCATTAAGGTAAAGGCACAAGATGCTACTGTAAAGTTTGATGAAATTGTCTTGGTGGAACCGGGAGAACCAAACTCAACGTTTGGTAACGCTGATTTTTATGACTACGTGGTAGTAGAAGGCTCCAAAAACGGTGGACTTACCTGGACACCGATTGACGCCGGCTACGACAGCCGCGACTACGATCTTTGGTTAACACGATACAATTCATCAATTGTTAGTAATATTTCTCAAGGCGTGGGAGATCCCGGTTTATTCAGAACCCGCACATTGAATCTTCTAAATAAGTTTAGTGCCGGTGATGAGGTAGTGATCCGCTTTCGCCTTTTCAGCGATCCGGGTGCTGCCGGCTGGGGATGGGCTATTGATAATTTGAAAATTCAAATTGACGAAACGCCTCCAACGGTATTACACAATCATCTCAATTTTACAACCAACATATCAACTCCGCTGGCCATCACAGTAAATGCAACCGATTTTAGCGGTTTGAAATCGCTGGCCGTCGAATATAAATTTAATAGCGGCGCCGTCAACACTTTTAACATACCCGTTAGCTCTGGCGTTAGTGAGTACACGTTTCAGTTAGGCATTAATGCTGCATCTGTAGGTGATGATGTACAATATCGTATCCGGGCTACTGACAATCTCAACAATGAAGCTGTATTACCTTCCACCGACTTCTTTCACGTGCCCATCATCAGCATTGGTGCGCCTGTTACACAATACACTTCCGACTTCAATACAACAAACACTGATTTTGTTGGAAATTTTTTCAGTGTGTCAACTCCTGCCGGCTTTACCAATGGAGCAATGAATACTGTGCATCCGTACCCAAATGGTTTTGGGTTGAACGGGTCGTCCGATTACATTTTTATGCTCAAAAAACCGATTACGGTAAGCGCCAGCAATTCATTGATCTTATTCAATGAAGTGGTGGTGGCAGAATACGCTGCCAATACGGACTACGTAATTGTGGAAGGATCGAAAAACAATGGCACCACATGGGAATCGCTAGTTGACAAATATTCCAGCAGCGCATATCTGGAATGGAAAGTCGCATACGATTCTAAAACAAATGGCACTGCATTTATCTACAAACCACGGTACATCGATCTGGTGAAGGGAGGAAAATTTGTGGCAGGCGATGTAATCCTGATCCGATTCCGCTTGGCGGCAAACAGCACCAATAATGCTTGGGGTTGGGCTATCGACAATCTGAGTATCCAAGGTCCTATTACCGGATTTGAAAAAACGATGCTGGATAACTCTTTTAGCATCTTCCCAAATCCGTCAAAAGGAAATGAAATAAAAGTAGAACTAGCTTCTGAAAATGGTTTGCCTGTGCGTTTACAAGTGTTCAACTCACAAGGACAGAGTATTCAATCGGATGAAATAGCTCCGGTGGACAAAATGGTTCGACATGCATACAATGCTTCTGACTGGACCAATGGCGTTTACTTACTGAAAGCAGAAGTGAACGGCATCATTGTCACGAAAAAATTTATCAAGAGTGAATAGCAGGGGTACCTCTAAAAACCCTTCTTTTTTTATCACCTCAACCCTTGCCCTTCTCCACAGAGAGAAGGGTAAGTTGAGTTTTTAGAGGTGCCAACAAGTAAATTGAACCTGTATTAAAAGGAGGTCACAAGCCTCCTTTTTTTATTTTCACATTTTCTGTAAATAATCTTTCAAACCGAAGGTTTGGTTTCAAACAGTGTTTATTTTTGCCTGCTTTTTGCCTACCCGTTTGTGCAAAAGCAGCTCAATCATCCTACCTAATTAACTATGCCAAGAGATCGCAGCATTCGCTCAGTACTCATCATCGGAAGCGGCCCTATTATTATCGGCCAAGCATGTGAATTTGATTATGCCGGCTCACAGGCATCACGATCCTTGCGGGAGGAAGGAATTGAGGTAATTCTGATTAACTCAAACCCGGCTACCATCATGACGGACAAAGTGACAGCCGATCACGTGTACCTCAAGCCGTTGGAGAAGAAATACATTCGCGAGATTCTTGAAAAACATCACGTAGACGCGGTATTGCCCACCATGGGTGGGCAAACGGCCCTGAACCTGTGCATTGATTGCGATAAGGCCGGCATCTGGGAACATTATGGTGTAAAAATTATTGGTGTTGATATTAAGGCTATCGAAACCACCGAAGACCGCGAGAAATTCCGCCTGAAAATGTTGGAGTTGAATGTAGGTGTTTGTAAAGGTGCCACGGCCACTTCGTTTTTGAAAGGAAAAGAAATTGCGCAGGAAATCGGCTTTCCTTTGGTGATTCGTCCATCATTTACTTTAGGAGGAACAGGCGGTGGATTTGTGCAGAAAGCGGAAGATTTTGATCACGCACTGAATCGCGGCTTGCAGGCTTCGCCCATTCACGAAGTGTTGGTGGAGCAAAGCATCATGGGCTGGAAAGAATATGAATTGGAATTGTTGCGCGATGGAATTGGCAACGTGATCATCATCTGCTCGATTGAAAACTTCGACCCGATGGGTATTCACACCGGAGATTCCATCACAGTGGCACCGGCCATGACCTTGCCAGATACCGTCTACCAGCGCATGCGCGATCTGGCCATCAAAATGATGAATGGCATTGGCAAGTTTGCCGGTGGTTGCAACGTGCAGTTCTCTGTCAATCCCGACAATGACGATATTATTGGTATTGAAATTAATCCACGCGTTTCACGCTCTTCTGCTTTAGCTTCGAAAGCTACCGGGTATCCTATCGCTAAGATTGCAGCGAAACTGGCGATTGGCTACAACCTGGATGAATTGAATAATGCCATCACCGGTACCACTACCGCCTATTTTGAACCGGCCCTCGACTATGTGATTGTAAAGATTCCTCGCTGGAACTTCGATAAATTTCCCGGAGCCGACCGCAAGCTCGGTCTTCAAATGAAATCAGTGGGCGAGGTAATGGGTATTGGAAGAAACTTTCAGGAAGCCTTACAAAAAGCCTGTCAGAGTTTAGAGATCAGAAGAAATGGTCTTGGTGCGGATGGCAAAGAACTAACCAAGCAGGCGGACATACTTTACAGTTTAGAACATCCAAGCTGGAATCGTCTCTTTCATATCTATGATGCGATGAAGTTGGGAATTTCGATGAAGACCATCTACAATCTTACCAAGATCGACAAGTGGTTTTTAGAGCAAATCTGGGATTTGATCGAGTTAGAAAAAGAAATTGAGAAGTATAAGTTAGATACTATTCCTGTTTCTTTAATGCGTACAGCAAAAGAAAAAGGCTATGCCGACAGGCAACTCGCTCACTTGATGGATTGCCTCGAAAGCGAAGTGCATCTGAAGCGCAGAGAAATGGGCATCAACCGCGTATTCAAATTAGTAGATACGTGTGCGGCTGAATTCGAAGCGAAGACTCCGTACTACTACTCCACCTTTGATTCAGAAAACGAATCGATTTCATCCGATCGCAAGAAAGTGATTGTGTTGGGCTCCGGCCCGAATCGCATTGGGCAAGGAATTGAATTCGATTACTCTTGCGTACATGGAATTTTGGCTGCGAAAGAATGCGGCTACGAAGCCATCATGATCAACTGCAATCCGGAAACTGTTTCTACCGACTTCGATATCGCGGATAAACTGTACTTTGAGCCGGTGTTCTGGGAACATCTGTGGGATATTATTCAATTTGAAAAACCGGTAGGTGTCATCGTTCAACTTGGCGGACAAACTGCCTTGAAGTTGGCCGAGAAACTTGAAAAGTATGGTGTTCGAATCATGGGCACCTCCTACGAAGCATTGGATTTGGCGGAAGACCGTGGTAGCTTCTCCACCTTGCTGAAAGATATGAACATCCCTTATCCGGAATTTGGTGTTGCCCGCGATGCCGATGAGGCGTTGGAAGTTTCGAAAACTATTGGGTTCCCGTTGCTGGTGCGTCCTTCGTACGTATTGGGCGGACAGAGCATGAAGATTGTGATCAACGAAACAGAGCTAGAAAATCACATCATCGACATCTGGAAACATTTGCCTGAAAACAAAGTGTTGCTCGATCACTTCTTAGAAGGTGCCATTGAAGCGGAAGCAGATGCCATTTGCGATGGTGAAGATGTGTACATCATCGGAATCATGCAGCACATCGAGCCAGCCGGTATTCACTCCGGAGATTCGTATGCCGTGTTGCCCCCTTATAACCTGGGTGATTTTGTGTTGAAGCAAATTGAAAGCTACACCAAGCGAATTGCCATTGCCTTAAAAACAGTAGGGCTAATCAATATTCAATTCGCGATTAAAAATGACAAAGTGTATATCATTGAAGCGAACCCACGCGCTTCACGCACGGTGCCTTTCATTTGCAAGGCGTATGACGAGCCGTATGTGAATTATGCCACGAAGGTAATGCTGGGTGAAAAGAAAGTGAAAGACTTTACCTTCAACCCAACAAAGAAAGGGTACGCCATTAAAGTGCCGGTGTTCTCGTTCAGCAAATTCCCGGAAGTAAATAAAGAACTGGGGCCGGAAATGAAATCAACGGGTGAGGCCATTTACTTCATCGATGATTTGATGGACGATTACTTTCTGAACATCTACAACGAAAGAAACCTCTATCTAAGTCGATAGAAAATTTTGTTTATAAATGACGAGGGCCGAGTTTGTTACCCGGCCCTCTTTTTATTTCGATCAATTGTCCGTTTTCACACCAAACATCAGAAACTCGCGGCCGTGAAGAATTTTATTCAGTTCACGCTGTGTTTTCATGATGTCATCCAGCGATAGCTTGAGTTCATTGTTATAGATTTTATAAATCAACGCCCACTCCTCTTTGTCCATAAACCCATCCGAGTTAGCAATCACACACATCCACGAAATGGAGCGAATCATTTTTGCAGAATCCAGCTTGCGCAAACCGATCAGGCAGTCTTTGTAGGTACTTGCATTCTCTCTGCTTTTAAATTGGTGGAGGTCGGCTTCAAACTTCTCTTCGTTGAACCCTTCAGCCTTAATCATTTTCTTTCCAAGAAGCAGTTCTTTTTCATTCACCTTACCATCGGCACAAATGAGTAGATAATATAATCCCGTAAGAGTTGAGTTGTAATCCATGTTGGGAGCCTAGGAATTTTGGCGCGCAAATTAGGCAAAATCTTCAAAATTTTAATTCCTTCTATGCACAAAAACCCTGATTCTTACTCCCTTCGAAGCGATTTTACTGGATTTACAATTGCTGCTTTTATCGATTGATAACTAACTGTAGTCCACGCAATGATCAAAGCAACCAGCCCTGCCAGTAAAAATGAATCGAAGCCCAATTCCATTCGATAGGCAAAACTTCTCAACCATTCCGTCATCATCCACCAGGCTAAGGGCACGGCCAAAACAAATGCGATTACAACTAATTTGGTGAAGTCTTTCGATAACAATACAATTACGCCACCTACGGAAGCTCCTAATACTTTGCGAATACCAATTTCCTTTGTCCGCAGGCTGGCTGTGTATGCTGATAATCCAAACAAACCCACGCAAGCAATCAAAATTGCTAAGCCGGAAAACACCGAAAGCAACTTACCGGATCGCTTTTCTTCACGGTAGCCTTGATCGAGGTTGTCATCTAAAAACTGATACTTAAACGGTTGGCCCGGCACTAACTCCTTCCATAGGTTTTCAATTTCGGCTACTGCTTTTGTGCCTGAGCCTGCCTTGAACTTGATGGCCACAAACGCATTGTTTGCTCGCCCAAAAGCTTCCTGGCTATAAATTACGAGCGGAGTGATTTCATCGCGCAATGATTGAAAATGAAAATTCTTGACCACACCCAGCACCGTGAAAAATTTAGTGGTAGTGGTTCCGTCATTGTTCTGCACCACGTTTGATAATCGCTTGCCCACCGGATCGCTCACTCCCAAGGTTTTTACGGCGGTTTCATTAAGCAAAATATAAAGCGAATCATTGGTAGTCTTTGAAAAACTACGGCCTTCTTTTAATTCAAAATGCATCACGTCCATCAATTCATCTGCTATCACCATCGACTTCACGGTTAAAATATCACTCGATCCTTCCGGTTGAAACTGATCGCCAAACACATCATCGCGATTTCCAATGCGCGCGCTACTACCGGCAGCTGCCAGCACCAAGGGCATTCTTTTAATCTGCTCAATGAATACTTCTGTTTTATTCTCTAACACAAAGGCACGCTCTACCATCAGCACTTGCTCTTTGTCAAAACCAAGGTTTTTATTTTGCATGAATTGCATTTGCTGATTCACCACCACCGTGCCCACAATCAACACGATAGAGATCATGAACTGAAACACCACCAATCCATTTCGAAGCCACGCACCTTTGTTGCTTCCTGAAAAATTTCCCTTCATCACTACGGCTGGGTTGTAGCTACTCAGTACAAATGCGGGATACAATCCTGCCATCACACCTACAAAAATGGCTATGACTGTTAAGCCGACAATAGCCTTTGCACTAAACAAAAATGGCAATTGTTTTTCAACTAAGTCATTGAAGAAAGGCAATGCCAGCAGCGCAAACAAAACCGCCATCAACGTAGCGAAAACAGAAAGCAAAACCGACTCTGTCAAAAATTGAAACACCAATTGATTTTTTACTGAACCCATTACCTTGCGCACACCTACTTCGCGGGCACGCTCAGCCGAACGAGCCGTTGCTAAATTCATAAAGTTGATACACGCGATGATCAAAATCAGCATGGCAACAAAAGAGAGAATGTAGATGTATCGAATATTCCCGCTGGGCGTAATGGTAAACTCCAAATTGGTAGGGTCCAGATGAATGGACGCAAGTTGTTGTAGAAAATAGCGATAACCATTACCCGCTTTTTTATATTCTTCCCACGACTTACCCAAATCATGCTCAATGTGCCCGGCAGCATAGGTGTCCACCATTTTAGGAAATTTAGCTTCCAGTGCTTTCGCATCGGCACTCGGCTTTAGTTTAATGTACGTATGCGAATCAAAGCTGGTGTAGTTTTCACCATTGATAAACTGCTGAAACTGCGGGCCGGCAAGTGAACCTAAAAAATCAAAACGTAAATGCGATGGGCCAGGCAACTCTTTAAAAACTCCCGACACTTTCATTTCTCCAAAATCACCACCCAAAATTTTACCGATGGGCTCCTCCTCACCAAAATATTTTTTCGCCATACCGGTAGATATAACTACTTGGTTTGGCAACGCTAAAGCGGTGTTCTTATCTCCTTTTACTAACTCCAAATCAAAAAAATGGAAAAACGAAGAGTCAGCCTGCAAAAAATAATCTTCTTCAAATGACTTTACTTCTGAGTCGCTAATTTTATAAGTGACTACTGCATTTTTAGTAGGGCCAAACAAATGCATCACTCGCTCTACTTCTGGAAAATCTTGCTGAATGGACTTTGCGAAAGAATGAGGTACCAATGAATAAAAGGTTTTATGATTGGGATACTTCCGCTCGAGTGCCATCTTATACACTCTTTCTCCTTCCGAAAAGAATTTGTCATACGACAACTCGTGAGTAACATATAATAAAATGAGAATGCAAGCAGAAATGCTCACTGACAAACCCAATACATTAATGGAGGTATACACGCGTTGCTTTAAAAGGCTGCGAATAGCGATTTTAAGGTAGTTTCGAATCATGGTTTCGTTGATAAGAAGATTACTTTCAGACGATAAATACCCACGCTTGGTTGAAAAGTTACGCGAATAGGGTCGATGAATTTTACAAAAGGCATATTTCAGCCCTTTAAAGGCGGTATCTGAAGTCAATTTGTCACCTCATTTTGATGTTCCATAAAACTTTATCTTTGCCTTCTCAGTTGTAACACTATGCTACGATTTTTAATCATTACCGGGTTGATTTCCTACGTACTTTATAAAGTGGGGGGATTTTTCTTTCGAATGGGTGCCAACTCTCAAACCAGAAATTACCCTCCGCGTCAACCTCAAACAGACTTTCGGCAGCCTAAAAAGGAGAAAAAAGGCGGCTCCATTAAAGGCGGTGAATATGTGGATTATGAAGAAGTAAAATAACCGTGAGAATACCCTTTTTCAAATACGAGGCAACAGGAAACGACTTTGTAATTATTGATAATCGCAACAAAGAGTATTCCTTTTCGGCAGATCAGATCAAAAAAATCTGCGATCGCAAGTTTGGCATTGGAGCAGATGGATTGATGCTGATTGAGCCACATGCTTCCTTGGATTTCAATCTGCTCTACTTCAATAGTGATGGGTCTTCCAGCTTGTGCGGCAATGGAAGTCGTGCGGCGGTAGCGATGGCCACGGCTCTTCACATCATTAAAGATAAAACCCATTTCAATGCCTACGACGGCGCACATGAAGCTTCGCTACAGGCAGATCAAACTGTGCGTTTAAAAATGAATGACGTGGCAGATATAAAGCCAATGCCAACAGGTACCTTCATTAACACGGGGTCGCCGCACTTTATTAAGCCCGTATCGGAGGTAGAAAAATTTCTGGTGAAAGAAGAAGGAAGAAAAATTCGCTACAGCGAAAGTTTCGGCCCGGGAGGGACCAACGCGAATTTCATTGAACTTCTACCTGATAACACCATTTTTGTGCGCACTTACGAGCGGGGCGTAGAAGACGAAACGTTATCGTGTGGAACGGGTGTTACAGCCGCTGCCTTGGCTGCCTCTTTGCAAGGCTATCAATCACCCGTAAAAATTAAAACATTGGGTGGAAATCTGTCCGTTGAATTTACCAGCGAGGCAAACGGGTCATTTACCAACATTTACCTGATTGGCCCAGCCAGAAGAGTGTTTGAGGGTTTATATGAAGTATAGGATTACAAAACAGTGATCGTTATATTTGATAATTCTAAATTGCTTAATGGAAACAGTTACGATTGAGTTACTCAATGAAAAAGCGTACGGTCTGTTGAAGGACTTAGAGGATTTGCATTTAATCCGATTGGTGGAAAATGACCATAAATCGAACGCAAGTTTATCAGATCGGTTTGAAGGAAAGCTGTCTAACGAAGCAGCTGATGCGATGAGAAAACATGTTGAACAAGTTAGGCAAGAATGGGATCGGGGTATTTAATTGACACCAACATTATCGTCGATTACCTGAATGGCAATTTGCCAAACCCAGCAAAGTTGTTTCTACGGAAGGTAGTAAATGACACCCCAAAACTATCCGTCATTTCAAAAATTGAAATTCTAAGTTTCAAAACTGAAGAAGAGTCTTATCGACTGATTTATTCATTTGTAGAGTCCTCTCTGGTGCATGAACTTTCGAAAGAAGTAACGAGCGCGGCCATTCAAATCAGGCTTCAAAAACGAATTAAAATTGCAGATGCTATCATTGCGGCTACTGCGTTAGTCTTTGATTTCACTCTTCTCACCAGAAATACGGAAGATTTCAAGGGAATAACAGGTTTAAAAGTGAATAATCCTTGGCTAATAACTTGATTTGAGGCGTCCATTCGATAATGCAGCCATAAAATCAGGTCAATGAGTCACATTTCGAGTAGCTATACCTGCCAAAAAGGTATTTGAAAACATTCTGGAACTATAATTGCGCTTCGATTTCCTTAAATTTACCGCCCGGTAACAACTTTTGGCATTTAGTGGATCGCTTGAAAGCATCTAGCAAAGGCGTCAGGGATTGTGAAGGCTAACTTTCATTAAAATTCGTTTATGTTAAAACTCATCGCCAAGTTATTTGGCACCAAGTCAGAAAAAGATATCAAGCGCATGATGCCCTTGGTAGATGCCACCAAAAAGGAAGGAGAAAAAATCACCTCCATTTCGAATGACGAATTGCGAAACCTGACGTTGGCTATCCAATCTGAAATCAACACCAACCTAAGCTCCATCGATAGTCGGCTAAATGACTTACACAAGCAAATCAACGATCAACCCGATCTGGACATCAACGATAAAGAAGCCATTTTCAATCAAATCGATCAAATCGAAAAAGAACGCAACAAAGAACTTGAAAAAGTTCTCATTGATGTGTTGCCCCGCGCCTTCGCCATCGTACGCGAAACCGCGCGCAGGTTTAAAGAAAACGAATACCTCGAAGTAACAGCCACCGACTTTGATCGCTTTCTTTCTGCCAAGCATCAAAACATAAAAATAGTTGGCGACAAAGCCCAGTGGAGCCGTCAATGGATGGCTGCTGGTAACCTGATGACATGGGACATGGTGCACTATGATGTGCAAATCATTGGTGGTATTGCTCTTCATGAAGGTAAAGTGGCCGAAATGGCAACGGGTGAAGGAAAGACATTGGTCGCTACCTTCCCAGCATTTTTAAATGCCCTTGCGAAGCGTGGTGTGCACATCGTTACAGTGAATGATTACCTCGCCAAACGCGATAGCGAATGGATGGGGCCAATCTTTCAATTCCACGGCCTCAATGTAGATTGTATTGATAAACACGAGCCTAATTCAGTCGCTCGCAGAAATGCCTATCAGGCCGACATCTGTTACGGAACGAACAACGAATTTGGTTTCGACTACCTGCGCGATAATATGGCGCGTGAGCCGGAAGAATTAGTACAACGTGGCCATCATTATGCAATGGTCGATGAGGTGGATAGTGTATTGATTGACGAAGCACGTACTCCGCTTATTATTTCAGGACCGGTGCCACGTGGAGATGAACACGAATTCTATGATTTGAAACCGCGCATCAACAAGTTGGTAGAAGCACAGAAGAAGTTGGTAAATCAATATCTCAACGATGCCAAGAAATTAATTTCAGAAGGTCAGGAGAAAGATGGTGGCCTCGCACTCTTCCGCGCCTATCGCGCCATGCCCAAATACAAGCCGCTCATTAAAGCACTGAGCGAAATGGGTAACAAAGCTATTCTGCAAAAGACAGAAAACTATCATTTGCAAGACAACAAAAAAGAGATGCCGGCAGCCGATGCGCCACTCTATTTTGTAATTGATGAAAAAGACAACAGTGTAGATCTTACCGAAAAAGGCATTGACCTAATTACCGGTGAGGGCGAAGACGCACGATTCTTTATCCTTCCGGAGATTGGCATCGAGTTGAATAAAATAGAAAAAGATCCAAGTCTTTCAGAAAACGAGCGCTTTCAGAAAAAAGAAGATTTAATCCGCGATTACACCACTAAGTCGCAGCGCATTCACAGTGTCAATCAGCTTCTCAAAGCTTACACTTTATTCGAGCGCGATACTGAATACATTCTCGTAGATGGCAAAGTAAAAATTGTAGATGAGCAAACCGGTCGCGTGCTGGATGGCCGCAGATACTCCGATGGATTGCATCAAGCGATTGAAGCGAAAGAAAACGTGAAGGTGGAAGATGCTACGCAAACATACGCTACCATCACGTTGCAGAATTACTTCCGCATGTATCACAAGTTGGCCGGTATGACCGGTACAGCCGAAACAGAAGCAGGCGAATTGTGGGATATCTACAAATTGGATGTGGTGGTTATTCCAACCAATAAGCCAACTACCCGCAAAGACCAAGATGATTTAGTATTCAAAACCACACGCGAAAAATTCAATGCCGTGGTAGAAGAAATTGTAAAACTGACGGCTGCAGGCAGACCGGTGCTGGTGGGTACTACTTCCGTAGAAATTTCTGAACTCGTGAGCCGATTGCTGACGATGAAAAAAATCAAGCATCAGGTTTTGAATGCGAAGCAACACCAACGCGAAGCAGAAATTGTTGCCGAAGCGGGTAAACCGGGTACCGTAACGATCGCAACCAACATGGCCGGTCGTGGTACGGATATTAAACTTACACCCGAATCAAGAGCAGCAGGAGGTCTGGCCATTATTGGTACAGAGCGCCACGAATCGCGCCGCGTAGACAGACAGTTGCGCGGTCGTTCCGGTCGTCAAGGCGATCCGGGTTCGTCCACATTCTATGTTTCGTTGGAAGACAACCTAATGCGTTTGTTCATGCCAGAGCGCATTGCACGCATCATGGACCGTTTGGGATTGAAAGAAGGTGAAGTGATCTCCCACTCGATGGTAACTAGCTCAATTGAGCGCGCACAGAAAAAAGTAGAAGAAAATAACTTCGGCATACGTAAGCGCTTGTTGGAATACGACAACGTGATGAACTCACAGCGCGAAGTAATCTACAAACGTAGAAAGAATGCCTTGTTTGGTGAACGTCTGAAGCTGGATATTCTCACGATGCTTTATGATACCTGTGGCGAATTGGTTGGCAACGCCAAAGCCGGAGGAAGTTATGAAGAGTTTAAATTGAATGTATTGAGTACGCTCGGTGTAGATTTTACATTAAGCGCGGAAGAGTTTGCCAAACTAGATGCAGCCGTGGTGAGCGAAAACCTATACGAAGAAACGCTAAAGCAATACAACCACAAGAATAAATTGGCTGCTGAAAAGTCGATGCCAATTGTTACGGATATCTTCCGAACACGAGGTGCTAACATTCAGGATATTTTAGTGCCTTTTACAGATGGCTCGAAACAAATTGGTGTTGCTGCCAACTTGAAGAAATGTATTGAATCTAAAAATGGCGAGTTGATCAAGGCCATGGAAAAGATGATTTCATTGGCGATTATCGATCAACAATGGAAAGAACACTTGCGCGACATGGACGATTTAAAGCAATCGGTTCAAAATGCCGTGTACGAGCAAAAAGATCCACTTTTGATTTACAAATTTGAAGGCTTCGAAGCATTTAAGAAATTTATCGCGAAGGTGAATGAAGATACCATCTCCTTTCTGATGAAGGCGGATATCCCGGTGCAGGATTCAGATGAAGTGCAGGAAGCACGTGCTCAAAAGCGTCAAAAGTTGAGCGAGCAAAAAGAAGAATCGCGATCTTTGTTGCAGGGAGGCGGCCAACCTGCTGCACCACAGCAACGCACTGAAGAAAAAGTAATGCCGGTGAAGTCGGAGAAAATTGCCGGTCGCAATGATAAAGTAACAGTGCAATATCAAAACGGCACGGTGATGAAAGACGTGAAGTATAAGAAGGTGGAAGATGATATCGTGGCAGGAAGATGCATTGTAATTGAACAATAAATTGAATTGACGAATGGTATTAGTTGAAAAGCAGTCAAAGGAAAAAGACCAGAGCACCCAAGGGAGCAATGTAAAATTCTTCTGGCTGCTTTTTGTTCTTGCTCTATTCCTCTCCATGTCTGGTTGGGCACAAAAGCCTGCTTACACTGAAGATCTCAGTTCGCTACGCCCTAAAGTGGTTGGCGATGTTGGTAAGCAAAAAGATACCCTCAAGAATAAAGTAGAAATCGAACGCACCACTCCACGCTACACAGTGAATGCCAAAGTAGATCAGGTATTGGATAGCATTGATCGTTTTAACCTTACCCGTAGATTTGTGGATGGCTATACTATTCAAATTTATTCCGGTCAGAAAAGAGAAGATGCTCTCAATGCTTCTAAGAAATTAACGGAAACCTACACAGACTTAAAATCCAACATTCAATATCAACAGCCAAAGTTTAAAGTGACCGTGGGCAAATACTTTACCCGACTTGAAGCGCAAAAAGATTTTCTTCGATTGAAACGCCTGTTTTCGAGCACTATTCTCGTTCCCGAAAGAATTATGATAAAGTAAGGCATTGTTGCCTATTTTTGCCTTCATGTTGCTGTCAAACATCCAACGCTTATCCCGTGAATATGCCAACGAAGTAATCTCATTTCGCAGGCATTTACACGCGCATCCCGAACTTTCCTATCAGGAAGAAAACACAGCTAAATTCATTACTGAGAAACTACTCAGTTTTGGATTGACACCTGTGCGTATGGCACAAACCGGAGTGGTTGCATTAATTGAAGGAAAGAATCCCTCCAAAAAAACCATTGCGCTGCGAGCGGATATTGATGCACTGCCTATCACTGAACTAAATAAAGTTGAGTATAAGTCTACCCAGCCTGGTGTGATGCACGCCTGCGGTCATGATGTGCACACCTCTTCATTACTTGGCACCGCCAAAATTCTCAGTCACCTGCGAAATGAATTTGAAGGAACCATCAAATTGATCTTTCAACCGGGCGAAGAAAAAAATCCGGGCGGCGCTTCGATCATGATTCGCGAAGGCGTACTTGAAAACCCTACTCCTGAATCCATCATTGGTCAGCATGTGTTTCCACTTCTCCCTGTTGGGAAAATTGGATTCCGCGAAGGCAAGTACATGGCAAGCAGTGATGAAATTTATTTAAAAGTAATTGGCAAAGGAGGCCACGGTGCCACTCCGGAGTTGACGATTGATCCGGTGGTTATCGCTTCCCATATTATCATCGCCTTGCAACAAGTCATCAGTCGCAATGCCAGCCCGAAACAGCCCACAGTTTTAACCTTCGGAAAAATTACCGCCAATGGTGCTACGAATATTATTCCTGACGAAGTAAACATTGCAGGCACCTTTCGAGCACTCGATGAAAAGTGGCGCAGCGAAGGCTTGAAACGAATTCAAAAAATGGCCGAAAGCATCGCCGAAGGCATGGGTGGAAAATGTGAAGTAGACATTCATCATGGTTATCCCTATCTCGAAAATAATCCAGCTCTCACGCAGCGCATTAAGCAAGCAGCTACTGAATACGTAGGAGCCGAAAATGTGGTAGACATCGACCTGACGCTTGGTTCAGAAGATTTTGCATACTACTCGCAAATTATTCCTGCTTCTTTTTATCGGTTAGGCACTCGCAACGAATCAAAAGGCATCACATCATACGTACACACTCCCACATTTGACATTGATGAAGATGCACTCGTTATTGGTCCTGGTCTAATGGCGTGGATGGCCATTACGGAGTTGGGTTAAACTAAGCGTGCTTCAAAAGTATCGTTACTTTATTCGCTTGCTTGGATTATCAGGTAAAATTCAATTCATGAGGATTCTATGGGTTTTGATTTTATCTTGTTACAGTTTACCTGCCTTCTCGCAATTCACTGAATTTGATTCACTTGATTTTACACTGCCCGATAGCATTGCGGCATACTATCGTGGCTATAGTTTAAAAGATGAAGAAAAACTTGCCCTAGCATTGACCAAAGAGTTCTCACGTGAAATCGATAAATTCCGATGTGTTTTTAAGTGGGTTACGGATAACATTGCCTATGATCTGAATCTCTTTCACGAATCGAACCAAAAAAATAACGAATATCGATTCAAGAGAAACAAACTTGAGAAGTGGCGCAAGCAATTTGACAAAAAGCTAATCAGACACCTCATTCAAAATAAGTCCAGCATTTGTTCGGGCTATGCATCACTGTTAAAACGACTTTGTCTGTACGCTGGCATATCATGTGAAATTATCTCCGGCTATGGGCGAACTAAATTTCCCATTGGCCGGGGCGCTATTAATCATGCATGGAATGCCGTGTCGATCAATAATCGTTGGTACTTGTGTGATCCTACTTGGGCAAGCGGATACTTAGATGAAGATGAAACGCACTTTATCCGACGTTTCGATCGCCATTATTTTCTTGCAGATCCTGTGCTGTTCAGTGCAAATCATTTTCCGGCGGACCCGAGTTGGTTTTTAACTTTTGATAAACCTACCCTTCGAAGTTTTTTGGATGCTCCACTAAAATCGACTGGCTTTATTCAGAGCAAACTCAACCACTACCGGCCGGAAATCGGAAGATTGAATGTAACTCCTGATTCGCTGATGCGGTTTTCATTTACCTCCAACCTTCCGGCTAAAAGCATGAAATCAGTTCACGTTGATATTTATAAAAAATCAAAACGCAGTTTCAAAGTTGTCGATAGTAAAAAAATTGACTTACTGATTGACAAAGAAGATTCCTACTATTTCAGCTTCAACCTGTGCGATAAAGGTGAGTTCAGAGTGTTGATCTTCTACAATCGCACCATGCTAATGGGATACGAGGTTTTTTCGAAATAATTTAATTATTAAGCAATCGTGAAGTTAAAAATTGCTTCCCTCCATTCGTTATATTTACCGGAAGCATGCAGGAAAACCAACCCCTTCCAATAAACCCTACTTCGGAGAATCCGTGGAAAACGTATGCCCGAACTGCGCTGTTCATTGCGCTGGCGCTGTTGGTTTTTTTGTTCTCTATTGATTTGATGATTGCCTCGCTGCAGCAACTGGGCAATGTAGCCACTGATACCATCTTACTTGCTACTTCCAATCCGTTTACCGGATTATTTATTGGCCTGCTGATAACGGCCATCATTCAAAGCAGTTCAGCCACCACCTCGATGGTGGTAGCGCTGGTGGCCTCAGGTTCCATGTCATTGCAAGCGGCAGTGCCCATTATTATGGGCGCCAACATTGGCACCACTATCACGAGCACCATTGTTTCGCTGGGGTTCATCACCCGAAAAAAAGAATTCAGACGAGCCGTAGCTGCCGGCACGTACCACGACTTTTTTAATATTCTGACGACAGTCATTCTCTTTCCATTGGAATATTATTTCGGTTTCTTATCAGGTCTTTCCAGAAGCATTGCGACCAAATTTTTTCATGAGCCAACCGGACATGTAGCGGTCGATTTTTCTTTCTTAGGTGGCTATTTTAAATGGGCTGTCGATTTTTTACAAAGCAGCATCAACAATGGCTTTGTGTTGGGATTGATGTCCATTGTTTCTCTTTTTGGCTCAATACTTTTCTTTCGTAAAATCATTACTCAATTATTGGGGTTTGGCTCGCCCGAAAAATTTCAGCGTTTCTTTTTCCGCAACACATTAAAATCGTTCGCGTGGGGTTTGCTAACGACTGCCGCCATTCGTTCCAGCACAGTGACCACATCGTTAGTAGTGCCGTTGGTTGCCAAGAAGGTAGTCAAGTTGAAGTCAGCCGTACCGTTTATTTTAGGTGCAAATATTGGTACCACCATCACGGCATTTATCGCGGCCACGCTCAACTCCAATGCGGCCATCAGCATTGCCATTGCACATTTCCTCTTCAACTTTATTGGGGTATTGATTTTTTTGCCGATTCCCTACGTCAAAGATTTGCCGCTTAAACTAGCCAATGGACTTGGGAGGCTTACCTTGAAATACCGATTGGTGGGCTTCTCGTACCTCTTGTTCACATTTTTTTTCATTCCCTTTTTACTGATCTACCTGAGCAAAGGAATTGTAAACATGCAAGAGGCTACCTATGAGCGTGTCAACGAACAAGGCGTACGATCTTCTTACAAATTGCTCATTAAAAAATTTTCCGGTAATCAACTAAGCGGATGGACTGACTATGATGCAGATTTGGAAGTGACCGGGTCGAACAAAGTGGTTTCCGTTTTCCGGAAAAGAAATTTATTGATTATCAACAACGATTTATTCGAGTTGAATAAAGAAGGCTTTTGCCGCGATGGAGAAGATGATCAGGGAAAATATGAATTGTGTATTCGCGAAATAAAGCCGAAGTTAAAGCTAAGTGATCAGCTGACTGCTGATTCGATTTTTGTTTTTGAGAAGCGCTCGTATGAACCTCAAAAGACAGACTCGGCCTACACCCTTCTGTATGTAAGTGCGCAAGAAAATCTGCTGGTAAAAAAGGAGCGGTTAGATAAAACCGGCAAACTGCTCTGGCACGAACAAATCACCCGCATCGAAAGAAAGTAGCCAAGGCACACAAAAAGCCTCTGGAAAATCCTGAAAATGGATGCATATTTGCGTGGTTTAGCTATTACAATCAATGAAATACAAGCGCATTGTTCTAAAACTCAGTGGCGAGGCACTGATGGGTTCTAAAAACAGCAATATCGACCCAGCTGTGTTGGAGCAATATTCTGAAGAAATCAAAGAACTCAAAGAACAAGGCGTGCAAGTAGCCATTGTCATTGGTGGAGGCAACATATTCCGGGGCGGTCAGGCCGAGGCACTGGGCATCGACCGGGTGCAAGGCGACTACATGGGCATGCTGGCTACAGTAATCAACGCGATGGCATTGCAAAGTGCGCTGGAGCGTCATGGCATGTATACGCGCCTGATGGCTGGAATTAAGATGGAGCAGGTGTGCGAGCCTTTCATTCGCAGAAGAGCCATTCGTCATTTAGAAAAAAACAGAATTGTCATTTTTGGTGCCGGCATTGGCAATCCATATTTCACAACCGACTCAACTGCCAGTTTGCGTGCGATCGAAATACAAGCCGATGTGGTATTGAAAGGAACGCGCGTGGATGGTGTTTACACGAAAGACCCCGAAAAATATCCCGATGCCGTTCGTTACAAAACTCTTTCTTTTCAGGAGGCATACGAAAAAAACCTGAACATCATGGACATGACGGCCTTTACGCTTTGTCAGGAAAACAAGTTGCCCATCATTGTTTTCGACATGAATAAAAAAGGCAACCTGTTGAAAATCGTGAGAGGAGAAGAGGCTGGTACCCTCATCAGTTAATTCTAAATTTTAGCTTCCGTTCGAATAGTAGTTTTCAGAAAGACCAAAGTTTCTTTCGGGAGCTTTGTTTTCCAGATCGTGAAAAGCCACCGGCGTGAGACCGGTAAACAATTTATAATCGCGGACTAGATGTTGGTAATCGTGGTAGCCACACTCAACTGCTACACGCAACCAATCATAATGTTCAAATCGATTTTTGCACCGAAAGGCTCTATCAAATCGTGCAATGCGCAAGTAGAGTTTAGGATTCACGCCAGTCTGTTGTTGAAATATACGTTCCAATTGTTTTGAACTCAGGCACGCCAAATCTGCCAACTGATCGATGGATGGGATTTCACGCTGCTGCGTAATGAAGTTGAATAATGGAGTTAACGACCGATGGTTCTTACGCTGCTTTTTAGCAAGCGACAGGACAAAGTTTTCTACAATCCCTATCATTTGCTGATAATCCGTAGCAAAATGAAGTTGCTCGTTCACATCGCGCAGTTGAGAAGAGAATAACTCTTCGGCATGCAGATACAGGTTGGTGAAATCCGATGCAGGTATTCCCAGCAGGGAAGTCAACGCACCGGGGTGAAAAATAATTTGTACAACCAAAAACTGATGGCCAATGTGACGATGCGTTACTTCCGTTTGCTGTCCGTAAAAAACCACGGGCAAGTTTTCAATAACTCTTCCACTCGAACGATATTCTACTTTCTCTCGATCGAATGGATAAAATGCCAAACAATGCTCTGGTCGAGGTGGATACGCTTTGAAGGGCACCGCCTGACTTTTGTCAAACACCAAATGCACGATGCGGTAGAGCTGAACAAAGTCTTGTACCTGTGTGGACGGTATGAAATCGCGTAGTATCAAATCTCTTTACGATCTCTGAAGATAATTGAATTATTTACAGCGTGAGTGGTGGTCCAACGCTTTTTATGCCATGTTCAGCATGAATGCGATCCATTTCTTCATCAGTGGGTCGGGTCTTAAAGGCATTCATCGCAATGAAAAACTCTTCCATTTTTCCGGCAGGTTGCAAAAAGTAAATGAGTTTGCCAGTATCTGAAAGTTGAATCCACGTGTGAGCAATGCCTCGTGGCAGAAAAATCGTTTGCCCTTTATCAAGCACATGTGTTTCATCACCTACCACAAAACGAAACTTGCCTTCGGTAACCGTAAAAATTTCATCCTGATACAAGTGCATGTGCAAAGAGGGTCCGGTTTTCTCCACTCCCCGGTATTCAAAAACTGAAAGCTGTCCGCCGGTATCTTTCGATGAAATTTTCAGGTCGTTGTGGTTTACGCCTTTAAACATGACTACATCGCCAAAGCGCGATTTGTCGGCGTCGACTACAAAAGGTTTGGTGGTCGACTTTTTACCTTTCTTTCCGCCTTGGGGCATGCCGAGTGCCAGCATTGGCGAAATAGTTAAACCTGCCAATAAAAATTGTTTGCGATTCATAGTATTTAAAATTTTAGGGAAGATGCCGGTTAAGTGAAGCGCTTTGGTGGTAAAAATCAGACATTCTTCAAATGGCATGCTCATCTCACGAGGCATGCTTCAAAAGAAACGACTGGTTTCCCGAAAGGCTAAAAGCCATAAAACCGCGCGAAACGCGTAAAAAACAAATAAGGGGGCATGAAAATGCGAAAGAAAAAATCGTAATTCGTGCCCAGTAAATTTGAACTGACTATGGAAGAAATTGAAATGTATTTAGAAGAGGCCAAAGACCAAATGAACAAGGCTCTCGCTCACGTATCACATGAACTAACCAAAATCAGAGCTGGCAAGGCCAATCCGTCTATGTTGGAGGGAATTCTTGTTTCCTATTATGGAGCGATGACACCCTTACAGCAAGTTTCGTCAATGACTACACCCGATGCGCGCACTATTTTTATCAAACCTTGGGAAAAGGGGCTCATTCAAGAAATTGAAAAATCCATTATGAATGCGAATCTGGGTCTTACCCCACAAAATGATGGCCAGCAAGTGATCATCAACGTGCCCATGCTAACAGAAGAAAGACGCAGACAGTTGGTGAAGCAAGTAAGTCAGGAGTGTGAGCAAGGAAAAGTAAGCATCCGTAGTATTCGCAAAGAAACGAACGAGAGTTTGAAAAAAATCAAAGGTGTATCGGAAGACGATGTAAAAAACGGTGAAGCCACTGTTCAAAAGCTAACCGATGAGTCGATCGTAAAAATTGATGCTATCTTGAAAAAGAAAGAAGCGGAGATAATGACGGTGTAGCCAAACCAAAAGTATCGTACAAAAAAAAGCCCCTCATCAGGGGCTTTGCTTTTTATAAGATTGGCTAGCTTAAATTTTGAATGCCTTTTTAATGGCCTCCACATAATCCAGTTTTTCCCAAGGGAACAATTCTACCTTCACTCTCTTTTCCGTTTTCTTTCCCTTATTGAAAATTTTCTCAACTACTTTCGACTCGCGACCCATGTGGCCATAAGCTGCTGTTTCAGAATAGATCGGTGTGCGTAATTTGAAGCGCTCTTCAATGAAATAAGGACGCATATCAAACACTTTTTCAATTTTACGGGCAATCTCGCCATCACTCAAATTTACTTTGGCCGATCCATAGGTGTTTACATACAAACCTACCGGTTTCGCTACACCAATTGCGTAAGCTACTTGCACCAATACTTCATCGCAAACTCCGGCTGCCACCATATTTTTTGCAATGTGGCGCGTAGCGTACGCTGCTGAACGGTCTACTTTACTTGGATCCTTACCAGAGAAGGCACCACCACCGTGAGCACCCTTGCCTCCATACGTATCTACGATAATCTTTCTTCCGGTTAAACCGGTGTCACCGTGCGGGCCGCCAATCACAAACTTGCCGGTAGGGTTAACGAAATATTTAATCTCAGTATTAAAGAGATTTTGAACGCGCTTCGGTAATTTTTTCATGATGCGCGGTACCAGAACGTTGATCACATCATCTTTAATTTTCTTCAGCATGGCAGCATCTTTATCGAAGTCATCGTGCTGGGTGGAAATAACAATTGCATCAATGCGTTGCGGCTTGTTATCATCACTGTATTCAATGGTCACTTGCGATTTCGCATCCGGACGAAGGTAGGTCATTACTTTTCCTTCTTTGCGGATCACCGACAACTCGCGCAAAAGTAAATGGGCCAGTTCCAATGGAAGTGGCATAAAGTTATCCGTTTCGTTGGTGGCATACCCAAACATCATTCCTTGGTCGCCAGCGCCCTGATCTTCTTTTTTCTTGCGCTCCACGCCTTGATTGATATCTGCCGATTGTTCGTGAATCGCGGAGAAAATACCACAGCTGTTAGCTTCAAACATGTACTCGCTTTTTGTATAGCCTATTTTGCGAATGACCTCGCGGGTAATTTCCTGCACATCCAAATAGGCTTCTGATTTTACTTCACCCGCCAATACAACTTGTCCGGTGGTGACCAAGGTTTCACAAGCTACTTTCGAGTTGGCATCGTATGCCAAAAAATAATCGATGAGAGCATCAGAAATTTGGTCAGCAACCTTATCGGGGTGGCCTTCAGAAACAGATTCGGAGGTGAATAAATACGCCATGTTGATTTTTTAAGTTATAAGCCGCAAAAATAGGGAATAATTTGATTTGCTAAGGTCTTGTTTTGGACCGAATCGGCTGATTAGAAAATCTGCTCAATAGGTTTGTCCAAACAAAAATAAAGAAGGCACCTTGGGCAAGGTAGGCTTGGCATCGCGCCAGTCACTTACGCTTTTGGTGCGAATATTTTCGGTCGTGCCGGTGATGTCCAACGCAATGGTAAGGAAAGTAGATGGGCTAAGGGCGTTTAGTAAGTGATCAAACACCTGATTATTGCGATAGGGGGTTTCGATGAATAGCTGCGTTTGATTTTTGCGAATAGATTCTTTCTCCAACTCCTTGATGGTTTTAATTGCTTCTTTAGCATCTACCGGCAGGTAGCCGTTGAATGCGAAACGCTGGCCGTTCAAACCGGATGCCATCAATGCCAATAGAATGGAAGAAGGCCCCACCAAAGGAACCACCTGAATATGCCGTTCGTGGGCATAATTAACGGCCATCGAACCGGGATCTGCTACACCCGGACAACCGGATTCTGAAATGATGCCCATGTAATTGCCCGCCATGAGTGGGCTCATTAATTCATCCAGCTCGGATGGTTTGGTGTCTTTATTCAAGTTGCCAAAGTGCAATGCTTCAATGGAATCATAAATTTTTAAACTGCTTAAAAAACGTCGGGCAGTGCGAGCATCTTCCACTAAAAAATGAGTGGTTGCCTTCAGCGCTTTAATGACATGTGGAGGGATGACATCAAACTGCGTACCCTCAGCGATGGTATTGGGTACCAGATAAAGCTTGGGAATATGGAAAGGTACGGTACTAATGGTTCAAATGATTTAAAACAATTGATACGAACTCCTGTGGTTTTTCAGCCTGCACCCAATGGCCCGTGTCGAGTGTTTCGATTTTGGCGCTTGGGAACAACTGCCTGATAAGCGTATCGTCGCCTTCTTTAAAATAGGATGAACGCGCTCCTTTGATAAATAGTGTGGGCTTTGAAAAAGTTCCAGAATACTGCAAACCCTCCCCCATCTCTTCGATATGGTTATCGATTGCGGGTAAATTAATTCGCCATTCAAAATTACCCTTGTTATCGCGCGTCAGATTTTTTAACAGAAACTGACGTACATCGGCTTCGGGCACGTAGTTGGCCAAAAGAGAATCTGCTTCGTTGCGCGAATGAAGATTCGGTAATGAAATCGATTTGAGTCCTGCCAAAATCTGAGCGTGATGCACTGGATAATATTTAGGAACTATATCTACAACAATTAAATCGCTAACAAGTTCAGGGCGTTTAATCGCTAAATTCATAGCGGTTTTTCCACCCATAGAATGGCCAATAATGATCGGGTTTTCGATGGAATGCTCGGTGAGAAATTGTTCCATGTCTTCCGTAAGCAGGCGGTAGTTGAAATCATCACTCTGAGGCGATTGGCCATGATTGCGTTGGTCGATGGTATAAACGGTGAACTGCTCAGAAAAAACCTTGGATAATGAAAACCAGTTGTCCGATGAACCAAATAAGCCGTGAAGGATAATCAAGGGCTTGCCGGTACCTGCTTTGCGGAAGAATAAATTCATGCAGCAAGATAGGCAGGTAGCAGACATTGGGCAAAGAAATTATGATAAGCGCAAGGTGAAGCACTCCATTTAAAATCATTAAAGGCAATCAAATCATTGTGCTTACTTTTTTTGATATGAGGAGACCCTCACGCCCGAATTTTTTGAATACTCACTTTTAGGGATAAGGCTCCAAAGATCATGGCTAATTAATGGCCATTTCATAGCTATATTTGCGCTTTTATTTTCAAAATGGAATTAGTCAACAACCAGTATCAGATTCAGGGCTTAGACGTAGCAGATATCTGTAAAGAATTTGGAACTCCGCTTTACGTTTACGATGGTCACAAAATCATCAGCCAATTACAAAATCTTAAAAACGCTTTCTCCGAAAATCAGGTAAAAGTAAAATATGCAGCCAAAGCGCTGACCAATATTTCTATTCTGAAACTATTAAAGAAACACGGTGCCGGTGTAGATGTGGTTTCGTTACAAGAGGCGCACATTGCATTAGGTGCCGGATTCGCAGCCGATGAAATCATGTTCACACCCAACTGTGTGGACTTTGAAGAAATTGTGGCCGGTGTCGATTTAGGCCTAAACATCAATCTGGATAATCTTTCTGCTTTGGAAAAATTCGGAAAGAAGTACGGCAGTACATATCCATGTTGCATTCGGTTGAACCCACATATTCTGGCGGGGGGCAATTATAAAATTTCTACCGGGCACGGCAATTCAAAATTCGGTATCTCGGTGTATCAAATTCCACAAATCATGCAGTTGGTGGAACAATACAAAATCACCATCAATGGTTTACATATTCACACCGGCTCGGAGATAACAGAAACCGATGTCTTCCTGAAGATGGCTGAAATTCTTTTTGGCGTTGCACGCGATTTCCCTTCGTTGAAATTCATCGACTTCGGCAGTGGTTTCAAAGTAGCGTACAAGGAAGGTGACCTCGTTACCAACATTTATGACTTAGGATTGAAGCTGGGAAAAGCCTTCAAAGAATTTTACCATAGCTACGGAAAACAATTAGAGTTATGGATTGAACCGGGAAAATACCTGGTAAGTGAGGCCGGTTATTTGTTTGTCAATGCCAATGTAGTCAAAGCTACTCCATCCGTTACATTCGTGGGAGTCAACTCTGGGTTGAATCACCTCATTCGCCCGATGATGTACGATGCGTATCACCACATCATTAATACTTCAAACCCCACCGGCGACCAAAAAATTTATACAGTGGTGGGCAACATCTGCGAAACAGATACACTCGGGGCCGATCGCAAACTTAACGAAGTGCGTGAGGGCGACTTGTTGGTCTTGAAAAATGCAGGCGCGTATGGTTACTCCATGGCTTCGAACTACAACTCTCGTTTACGTCCGGCTGAAGTTTTGATCCTGAATGGCAAAGCGCAACTCATCCGCAAGCGCGATACACTTGATGATATTTTGAGAAATCAAGTGGCGCTGGATTTTGACTAGAAACAAGCAATAAACCGGGAACCACCATCATGGCCTCAGCACCACCATTCGATCTAATTGTTATTGGTGGCGGTGCAGCCGGATTTTTTGGGGCGATCAATGCCGCTCAATTAAATCCATCACTCAAAATTCTGATTCTCGAAAAATCGCCTAAACTACTTTCTAAAGTAAAAGTTTCCGGTGGTGGGCGTTGCAATGTAACGCATCACTGCTTTGAGCCCACCCCTTTGTCAAAACACTATCCGCGTGGGCAAAAAGAATTGAAAAATATTTTTCGCGCGTTCGATGCAAAAAGCACCGTGGCTTGGTTTGCTGAACTGGGCGTGCAGCTAAAAACCGAAGACGATGGACGAATGTTTCCGGTAACCAACGATTCCCAAACAATCGTCGACTGCTTTCTGACGGAAGCAAATCGCCATCGCATTCGCATTGAAGTGAGTTGTGGTGTTGAGCGTGTTGAAAAAACCGGCAATTATTTTTTGGTTTATACTCCGCATCAAACATTTCAAAGCACACATGTGCTGATTGCCACCGGCGGACATCCGCAGAAATCTTCATACGCTTGGATAGAGAAAATAAATCATACCATTACTCCGCTTATTCCATCGCTCTTTACTTTCAACGACACCGAAAAGAAGTTTACCGATTTGATGGGCGTTTCGGTTGGTGATGCGGAAGTAAAAATAGCGGGTACTAAATTTTCAGAACGCGGACCCGTGCTGATTACCCACTGGGGATTGAGCGGCCCGGCCGTTATCCGTTTGTCGGCGTGGACGGCTGAATACCTCCACGAAAAAAATTACACGTTCGTCGCATTGGTCAATTGGGCAGGAACCGTTTCTGAAGATGAACTGCGGTCGCTGTTTCAAAAGCATAAAGTAGAGCGTGGGAAGCAAAAAATTATGGGTCATCCCTTCTTTAACCTTTCGCAGCGTTTGTGGGAAAAGTTGGTGATGCTGGCAGAAATAAGCGACACCAAAATCTGGGCTGAGATTTCTGCCAAAGAAATGAATCGGCTGATTGAATTTTTGATCCGATGTCCATTTAAGATTAAAGGCAAGACAACGTTCAAAGAAGAGTTTGTTACCTGTGGAGGAGTGCCGCTATCGGAAATTGATTTAACTACCATGCAAAGCAAAAAAGTGCCCGGGTTATTTTTTGCAGGCGAGGTGCTTCACCTGGATGGCGAAACCGGCGGCTTCAACTTTCAGGCAGCATGGAGCACGGCTTTTCTGGCAGCTCGGTGCATTGCAAATTCTAGTGCTTTGGTAAACGAACCGTAAACGTACTTCCCTTTCCCAATTCTGATTTAACCGAAAGTGCGCCGTTTAATTTTGTAACGGCTTCCATGGTAATGTAGAGACCTAAGCCAGTACCTTCGGATTGTGTGGTGGCTCGGTAGAACATGGTGAAAATTTTCTCGTGATATTCTTTGGGTATACCAATACCATTATCCTCCACTTCAATCACAATTTCGTCAGCCGTTATGACCACACGAATTTCAATATATGGATCATCTTGTTGCAGAAAATGATACTTCACCGCGTTGCCAACCAGGTTTCCTAAAATGATTTTTAGCTGCGCATAATCCGACAAAAATATTTGGCTGCTTTTGGGTACGTAGCGCAAGGCGATTTCTTTTGCTCCGCTGTTGAATTTGATGTCGGCCGTAACATCCTGAATTAGCTTGTTGAAATCAATCATTTCAATTTTCAAGTCAGCCTTCGTGCTTCGGGCCAATTGCAAAATATCCGATATCACCGAATCCATTTTAGTGACACGACTTTCCACCAAATCAAAATAATACAAAGCAGAAGGGTCTTTCAGTTCCAACCGTGCCAGATTGGTCAACCCAAGCAGTGAAGCTATGGGTGCCCTTAAATCATGTGACGTGCTGTAGAAAAAACTGTCCATTTCTTTATTGGTTTTGGCGAGTTTGGTTCGTTCTTCTTCCAACAGCCAGATGGTCATTCCCAATCCGATACCCGACATCAATACCAGGTCGATAACACCAAAGTAACCCGGAAAAGGTTCTACGTTGTATCCGGTAATGAATGCAATCACGACAGAGAAATAAAACGCCTGCATACCTCCATACACCAGTAGCGAAACGGCCATAATCTTGATGCCAATGCCAGAGGACATTTTGCGAAATAAAAACACAGAGGTGATCAAAAAGCTAATGGCCACAATGAAATAGCGCAGCCCCACACGAATAAAATAGCGTTCGTTGGCAGCGCTCGGATCGCCTGAATACGAAATCGTAAGCGCCGTACTTGCCAACGCAATAGCTACCAATGCCATGGTCACTTTTTTCCAGTCAATAAATTCTTCACGCCTCAGTTGACGCACGCCTACAATCAACATATAGATTTGACCGTACGAAAAGACCAAGGTGAGCCAACTGATAATCAACCCCAGCGATGAATTATTGTGATGCCAACGATAGCCGGCCGTAAGCGCTATAAAAAAAAACATGGCCAAGCTGAATGATAACCACCCGGCTGACCACGCTAATAAAAATTGCTTTTTTAGAGATCGGCTAAAGTAATAGAAAGTGCCTGCCAGCGTCAATCCCACAATTGCTTGAGCAACGTAGGTGATAATTAACATGAGGAAGAAATTCTCTGACTTCACGATCTGGGGAAAAGATGCTTGTTTCAAAGTTACTTAAGAACTGTTGAAGCAAATGAAAAATACGCTTAAATTAAAATCTCAGGTGATAGGGACTTGGCAGCGATTTACCACATAAGCAGCAGGGGGTCCATCAGCTTCATCCGTTCGACTGATCAGTTTTTAAGCTTCATTTCCAAAACAACCGCTTCTTGCTTCGTGCTTTTAATAGTAAACCATACTAAAAGCCATGGAAGGCACCTCTTTGTAGAAGGTGTCTTTCCACTGTTGTGTTCCAACAGTCTTCTCTCCAAATTATCTGTTGAACCCTTGTAAAACGAGAGGTTCTGCTTGCTCTGTAAAATGTATGTGTAATACGGCATGGCTTGAAAACAAAAAACCCCAACAATATTGTCGGGGTTATGTGGTGACGGAGGGAAT
>VYKN01000008.1_pt1 | contig 160439 bp, 152 predicted proteins | sample 5114581 | NCBI WGS metagenome assembly VYKN01 (sample SAMN12291810, study PRJNA351875) | freshwater metagenome | isolation source: freshwater lake | place: USA: Michigan, Baker Lake | collected 2011-08-08
AGACGATACTTGACAAAATTGGAGTTGAAAGCATACTTGGATAACCTGACGTAACCAGGTGAGTGAGATGTTTGAATCGTATCGTCCCCTGCGGGAGACGATACTTGACTAGAAGCAAACTGTATGGCCACGCGCATCGCATCGAATCCCTAATCGTCTCGCATCGTCTCCTGTAAGGGACGATGCAAGTATGAAGTATGAGTTTAAATTGAATCGTATCGTCCCCTGCGGGAGTCGATACTTGACAAAAAAGTTTTAACTTAAAGTCCGCTGCCTTGCTAAAGAATAGAACTATAATTCGAGCACGCGTCACGCATCGTCTCCTAGAAGGGACGATGAATCACTTTTATAACAGAGCAATGCGATTTTTCATTTTACTTGTAATTTTACTCTTTGACCTTAACCGTCTAGTATCGTCTCCAGCAGGGGACGATACATCTAAAATCCTATTTCAGTGCAACTTTTAAACTCAAGTGATGCGTTTTTTTAGTCTACTAGTAATTTCACTTTTTGCCCTTGGTGCGTGCACTGCGCCACGACCCAATGCAGAAGACGCCAGCGCTTCTTCGCGTACCGAAAAAGAGCGGTATTTTAAAAATGTATTTCTTAAAAAATTCCAATCCTTAACGTTACCGTTAACTCTCATTCCGCTGCACACAGGAGAACGCCCTACCACAGACCCGCAATCGGCTGACACCTTGTTTCTGAAAAGCGTATATGTCACCTGTTATGGCCTCTTACCGGACACAACAGCGTATTATGGAATCATCTGGCAGGGCATCGCCGACTTTGATCCTCCGTTTCTGACCACTTTTACAAAATCCGGAGAGATCATTGATGAAGCAGGTTTATATGTGGGTCAGTGCGATGGCGGTGATTGCGATAAATCTTGTTCCGAAACGATCACCATCAACAGAAGCTACGAACTATTTTCTGTTGACACAGTCATGCTCAAGACGTGTGATTCAATCGGCACGATTTTGAAAAAATCTGTTTTTTATAAATCCGGGAAAGTGGATCGAAGTGGGCGAATACGTATGGAGGAAGTAGCAGAGGAAGAGATTGATGAGTTGCTGTAAGCGGCTGCTTCTCGCATCGAATCTATAATTGCCTCGCATCGTCTTCTGCAAGGGACGATGCAAAGCTGAGAATACGTTGAATCACATCGTCCCTTTGGAATACTATACTCGACAAAAAGCGAAGTGGGAGGATACGTACGGAAGAAGATAAATACCAATAATCACCCATTAAAGCCGCTCATTGACAAAGTTGAGCAAATCAATCATTTAACGAGTTTTTATAATCTTCGAAAATTCATAATAATTCGTCAGATTTTTGTTAAAATTCATAATCTTTTATATTTTCAAGTAAGGTAACGGTAGTACATAATTTGGAATTCATCGGGAGCTACCGGGCGTTTATCCCCAAACGTTTCATCCGCATTTGGATGCCAGGATCATTGTTTTATCATTTTACTATGAATCGGGTTTCCAAAATAATTGATTAGATTGATATACAAATAATTACATAAAAGATGAAAAAGATCGATACAGTTTGCATCGTTGATGATGACGATATCTACCAGTTCACCGTACGAATTTTGTTGGAAAGAACGAACATGGTGAATAAAGTGATTGTCTTTTCGGATGGACTGAAGGCAATCAATTTTCTGAAAGGAGAGATAGGTAATGCACAGGGCGTTCCCGACGTGTTACTGTTGGATATCAATATGCCCGTCATGAACGGATGGGAGTTTCTCGACGAATATCTCCTCATAAAACCCAAACTGCCAAAGTCGGTGGTCATTTATCTGGTCAGTTCTTCACTTGACGAGCGCGATATGTTAAAGGCAAAAAGTATTAGTGCTCTTTCTGGTTATTTGATCAAGCCAATTATCAGCGAGAACTTGGTGGAAAGCCTATCGGCAGTGATGAATTTAAGCGAGGTTTGAGCCGAGCCAAAGCCAGAAATCGATCAACACTGCACTTCCTGTCAGCAGTAGTGACTGCGTTTATTTGCGTTCTCTTAATTCCTGAAGGCCTTTGGTGAATGTTACCAGCGGAACATCCATGTGATCCAAGTGATTGAAAATTCTAATTTTCAGATTAAGTTCTTCTTTCTTCTTTTTTTGAAGTTCGCTGGCTAATCTTTTTACCGGGTTTACTTGCCAGGTAGAATCTTCTAATTCGCCTGCGCTCAGATATAAGCCTATACTTTTATGGTTTGCAAGAAGTTGGTCAGTTTGCTTTGTTAAATAAAAGTCGTTGTACCACAATGAGGGACTTGCTGAAATAAAGTTTTTGAAGACGCTCGATTGGTCCTTTGATTGTTGCAACATGCTGTACACCACAAAGTATCCGCCAAACGAATGCCCCAACAGCGTTCTGTCTGTTGGCTCGGTTCGAAAGTCGGAGTCAATTTTTGGTAATAATTCTTTAGTAATGTAATTGTAAAAATGTTCTCCTCCTCCGCTCGCATTCAGTTCGTCAGAAGGTAGCGCTGCGGGAAACAAATAATCTCTGGTTCGTAAGGAGTCCATCTCCTGAAATGATTTATACCCAATACCAACCACGATGAATGGTTCTAAAAGTCCTGCTTTTTCATATTGGTGCAGTATTCCCGACATCATGGGAAAGTAGAAATTGCCATCTATAAAAACCAGAGTGGAATATTTCTTATGGGGATTGGCTTCGTATTCTTTCGGAAGTTGCACGTCAATATAAAATGAATCATTTACAGATGCTGAATAGTGAGTGAAATGCAATGCATCGGTGTTCTTTTTGTATTCCGTTGTTGCACATGCCGTCAATACCCACACGATCCCAAGGAGAAGGATTTTTTGAATTTTCATTATTTCTATGTTTAGGGTAGGGATGCGCCGGTTGTAGAAATAGTTTTAGGTAGCGGAACCTCTATTCCACATATCCACCATTTCATGGCGTGTTTAAGTATAATGATTCTTCGGTTGTTACCAGTAATGTATCGTATCATGCTGAAGACAATCCTCGATAGGATATAACAACATTGGTCGGATTAGTTAAACATGCAATTGAATGTCAATGCAACGGCCTCCTTTTAATCATGCCGCCTTTGGTGTCTTTCACCGGGTTCATCACCACAAAAGCATTGGGCTCGATTTTTTCTATTTCAGTGGTGAGCTTGCTCAACTCCAACCGGGTAATGACGGTGTAAATGATTTCCGTGTCGCGCGTTTCACCACGCTTACCGTAGCCGCTCTTGCCGCTGTACACCGTTACGCCGCGGCCCATCACCTGAATGATCATCTGCCGGATTTCTTCGCTGTGCGATGACACAATCGTAACACCAATATATTCTTCAATGCCTTCCACAATAAAATCCAACGTCTTCGATGCCGCCAGATACGTAATCATCGAGTAGAGGGCAATCTCCACACCTAAGAAATGTGCGGCTGCTCCAAAGATGAATACGTTAATGGCAATGATGATGTCGCCGATGGTGGTGCCGAACTTTCGGCTCAGGTAGATTGCCAGCACTTCGGTGCCGTCAATCACAGCCCCGCCGCGAATTGCAAAGCCAATGCCGCCTCCCAGAAAGAAGCCGCCGAATATGGCTACTAGCAGATTGTCGTTAGTGACATTGGGAAATGAGATCGTGGCCAATACAAGAGAAAGTCCGGTAATGGCCAGCGCCGTTTTAATGGCAAACTGTTTGCCTACCACAAAGTAGGCCAGCACGACAAACGGAATATTCACTGCAATGATCAGCCAGTGCAACGGAATAGGAGTGAGTACAGAAATCAACAACGAAATGCCCGTGGCCCCGCCATCGATAAAGCGGTTGGTGAGCAAAAAACCTTTGAAGCCAAAGGCAGCCGAGAAGATTCCGATGGAGATGAGGATGATATCCTTCACTGTTCTTTTCAGCACAATGCGAAGTTCACGATACGCCTTGGCGAACGCGAAACTGGAATAGCGCTGGAGTGCTGTTGTGCGCTCTTTCTGGCGCAAAATGGTGCGCGCAATTATTTTTTTTAGGAACGCATTCATGTGAGTAAGATACGTTTTTTTTTTGGTGGATAGCAGGGTACTATTTCAATGAAACTACCTACTTTCAAACCCGCTGTTCGTCATAGGCCGAAGGCCCTATCAAATTTCAGATAAACCACGTTTGCAACTGCCTCAAGTGCTGTTAAACTTTGGTTACTCTTTATAGATCGGCAGATGTTGTGTCAATATGACAACAAAGCGCTCTTGACATATCGAAAAAAAATGTAAATTGTAATTGAATTAACTCAGTATGTCAACGATAGAATTGAGAAAGCGTCTTATTGATAAAATTCATAAGACAGAGAGTAACGAACTCTTGGAAGAGGCATATAGACTTCTTGACTTAGGGATCGAAGATAGTGACGAATATAAACTATCCATCAATCAAAAAGAGGCAATTGATGAAGCGCGCGGGCAAATAAAAGATGGGCGTTTTTTGGCTGATGATTTAGCAAACAAAGAGATAGATGAATGGCTAAATCAGTAATATGGTCTCTTCGTGCTCAAGATGACAGAAAGAAGATTTTAGACTATTGGCGACAACGAAACAAATCGAATACCTACAGTAAAAAGTTGAATCTCCTTTTTAAAGAAGCTGTAAATACCATTAGAGATTTCCCCCAAATGGGCCGTCAAACTGACGATAAAAATACAAGAATAAAAGTGGTAAGAGATTACTTGATAATTTATGAAGAGTCTGACAATTCAATTTACATCCTAACTATTTGGGATGCTAGGCAAGATCCGACCCAATTAGAGAAAATTATAAGATAACTACTTTTGCGATTCAATAGTTTCCGCAGAGCATGTAGAAAATCAATTAAACTAATTTTTGCAACCTGCCTAGGCAATCTGTTAAATCTAAGCTACTCTAACCCTTTGTATTTTTTTTGATGTTTCTCGGATAATTTCAGTCCTCATCCGGATGAGTTGAATGTAAACGCTTAGGTGCTAAAGCTCTTTGAAAAAAATATCTAGTTCTTTCTTCACGCTAAAGATTCGTATCAAATCATAAAATGGATACAGTTTATCTGCCGTGAAAAACATCAAAGGGCTAAATAATTTTAGGTTATCGGCGGCAGCGTAGTTGATTAAGTCTGTGTTATTCTGCCGGTCGTGATAGTAAAAAAATATTCTTGTTTCCAACACTTCTCCATTTAAGAAAATGTATTTGTAACGCAACACATAGCGCCATTTATCCGCAGGGAAATTTTTAAGGCTTTGTTCGTTGACTACGGTGAAGCGATTTTTCTTATCTTTTTTGATACTTTTCACGATGATTTCATTCAGCCAGTCGACCGTATTGCCAGCATAGGCTACGCCATAGGTGTCCCCAATTTCACTGCGATTGTTGGGAGTATTCGTTTCCACTATTTCGTTTTTTCGTTTTGCACATCGGTCTTTGTCGTGGGTGCGTTCGAATTCTTTGTTCAGCAGCGCCACGGTTTGATCGAACGAATTCAATTCGACCAGAATATTTTCTTTATTCAGATCGGCGGGGATTTCGATGGTTTGCCCAAAGAGGGTTGAGGTGATTAGTGTAAGCAGTAATAGTTTAATTTTCATGCTTTTTTTTTAGCTATACTCCACATTCAGTTAGATGTCATTATTCAGGGGCATTGTAATTTGGTCACTTGCCTTTTATCGTTATTCCCTTTGGATAGAACCATTATCTTGATGATCGTAATTTCTTTGCTTTTCATTCAATTTGATCAGTCTGGTTTGTTAGTACTCTCCGTGTTTCGGTTGCCAAAACATAAAATGAAATAGACCGATTGTTGAGCGCTCAACCTACTGCGCATTTTCAAATGACTCTATGGTAAGGTTTTTGGTATTCCCCCTTTGTATTCAATTTTAAACCGACAATCGTAAATATAGATTATTTGCTGGATTTTGGCCGTTGTCAGTGTCGCCAAAATATCAAGTTTATCTTTTACTAATCGCTAAAAATCACCTAATTGTATTGTTAAAGACAATGCAGTTGTGAATGAAAAATTAACAGACACTTATCTGGCGGAAATACGGAGCGAGGAAGTCCAAGAAATTGTCAACAGGGTTCCATCTTGGATTGTGCGATGGGGTACAATGCTCATATTTATAGTCTTTCTTGTTGCGCTGTTCATAAGTTGGTTTGTCAAATACCCAGATGTTCTTAAAGCAGAAGCGCTAATTACCACTACTCCAGTTCCGGTCAATTTAGTGGCACGGGTAGCTGGTAGACTAAAGTTATTGAAAGGCGACAAAGAAACTGTAAAAGAAGGTGATATTATTGCATGTATAGACGGTAACGTTAGTTTGAATGATTTGCAAAATCTAGAGTCAATTCTAGGCAATGATCTCATGGAAATTAAACCCGCTTCTTTTCAAAAACTTAACGTTGGTGAAATCCAAAATAGTCTTAGTCAACTTGGTACCGCATTGCAAGACTGGCAGGTTTTTCGTACTAGTGCATCCTTTAAGAACCAGATAGTCCAATTGGAGAAACAGAAGGAAACTGTTCTAAGGATTGGTTTAAATCAAACTGCTCAACTTAAATTACTTAAAAAAGAACTCAGTCTATCGAAAGAAAAATTTCTTACCGATTCTTTGCTCTATTTGCAAAAGGTAATTGCTCGTTTGGATTTTAATAATTCCCAAACATTGTTTTTACAGCAACAAAGAGCTTTCAAAACTGCTGAACGCGCCATTTTGGATAATAAACTGTTAATTAATCAGCTTGATAAACAAATTGAAGATTTACAAACGGATGAACGGAATAAAGGAACCCAACTTATTACGGAAGCAAGTAATCGACTTAATGAGTTGAAAGCTGAAATAAAAAGATGGAAGCAAAATTATCTATTTACTTCTCCGCTTAACGGACAAGTATCTTATTTGTCGTTTTTCTATGGCGATGAATATGTCCCCCTTGGTAAATCGTTGTTTACTATCGTGCCGGAGACTCAACAAGTTTTCGGGCAGGCTGAATTGGCAATTTCAAGGTCAGGTGAGGTAAAAACGGGTCAAGCAGTAAATATCAGATTGCAGAATTACCCATTTGAGAAATACGGTATGCTGACGGGTACCGTTGAGGCCATTTCCTTAATTCCTAATGATGGTAATTATCTAGTAAAAGTTAATCTCCCCAATGGATTGAGGACCTCACATAACACCGAGCTAAGGGTAACAGGACAATTGAAGGGAGAAATTGAAATTATAACTGAAGATTTACGTCTCCTAGAACGCATCTTTTATCAGTTCAGGAAACTTGTTCGGTTTGAATAATTTTAGGGTTTTTAGTTTCTCGTGCAATCAGTGATTTGTAGTGTTGATGTAAAAGGTCATAAATAACCATTTCCTGCATTCGTTGCTTTGAGCGTAAGAAGCGGTTAAGAAACATGTGTATATAACTTGCCACTAAGTCATTTAATTTTACAGATAGTTTATTTTCTTTTGATAGACTTAGAATTTCATTGGCGTATGAAGAAAGTGATTCTTTCCTGATTTTGAACAATTCCCATACTGTGTAAAAATCATGTTCTTCATCAAGATTTTCTTGAAACACAAAATCAATGACCGATCGGTATTCTCGATATTTACTACTTAGTTGCTTTTTACCCTCTTGATTGTCTATATGAAATTCACTAGCAAAGCTGGTGCTTAACCAATTCATTAATTCCCTTTTCATTGGGTTATCAAACTGGAATGCGTCTAAAAGGTCATGGACTCCTTTAATTGCAAATTGCCACCGCAGTTGATCACCCTCATCACCTTCAAGGAGTGACAGAATATTTATAGACCCTATGGAATCTATAAAAAAAATGGACTCTGAGTTGTTTATGTTTTCAGAGCCGTATCGCTCAATTTCTCGCTTATATATTTCGGTTTGAACATTTGAAATTAGATTTTCCTTTAGAAAGGGGGCGAGTGTCGTATTTAGTTTGTTGGTTACAGTTGCATAGAAGTTTTCTTCACCCTTAAAGCGTATTCTTAAATGATGGTCAGGATCGTAATATCGGATAAAAAAGAATTTGTCGATAGTACGTTCTCTTAGAAGCTCTGCAACTAAAGGCTTAATTACTTCCGCCAAAATCAAGTCCGCAGTTTTTACACCACAATATATTTTTACATAATGCCACTCACTACCAGGCAGGTATGTCCTTTGTTGTACTAGAATCTCTCGTTCAATTTGCTTTCGACTTCCATTTAGATGTTGGCTTTGTTTTACCTTTATTTCTTTGTGCCAGGGAATGATAATTTCGTTAGTAAATCCTCCTTCCGGCCCATTTACCGCTAAATTATTTTCATTAAAAAGACACTCCTGCAAAACAAGCGATTTGTACTTCTTTAAATCCTGAATTAGAATTTTCAAGCAATTCGCGTTACGAATATTTATCGGCAATTGATTATCGCCTTGAGTGATTGTAACATTTTCAGGTATATTCTTTTTTATAAAATAATTTATAACAATTTCTGTTAATGCATTATCATCGATGTCCTTTATAGCTGAAAGATCATTTAAGTTAAGAATCCATCGAGCTTTTGATAGTATGGTTTTTCCATAACGTACACGGGGTAGAAATTTAAATTCGCCTAAAACACCCCAGTTCCATGAAAGCCCGCCTTTAATACCCTGAAATTGTAAGTCACACAAAAAGTGGTAATGAGGAAGAGGATTCATTGAAAAGTTGTGTGCTGTCGTCAATCGAGGTATTACCTCTTTGTTGAACCGTTTAGAACGAAGAAATACTTTTCCGTTTTTAATTGAAACCATCAAGTCGCTAAGCGGTAGCGTATGATCTTCATCGACTGCTGCTCTTGTCAATATCGGTATTTCATAGTCTCGTAACACTGGGCGCATTAATATGTTTCCAAGCCTTGCCTGTGGAATGTGAAGTATCTCAGCAAAGATGCAATCGGGCCTGGTCGCCTCCTCTTTTCGAATGGCTTCTCGAGCATGATTAGTCAATTCATTGCTCATGTGGCAAAATCTGCCTAATAAATTTATTGCTGACGGGCCGGCAGTCGCCTCATGGTACACTAAAAAATTACCTTTATCTATTTCCTCACTTGAACTTGCTATTATGCTTCCTAATGTATAGATGGAATCAGGAAGGACGTCCTCACTACTTTCTTGATTTGTAAAGATCGAACGGATTTTTTCATCGGTAATTTCTATCTCGGTAAAATTCATTAGCAAAGCTTCCTGTAGTTTTGCCCACAAGAAACTGGACCAGTTAGTACTTTGGTGATTGATTGCCTGGCTTTTGTTTTCAACATTTACAAACAAGTTAGCTAATAATGGGGTACTATCAGAACTTGCGTGTGCATTTACCGGATAGCCAATTCCCGCTTCATTGTCGAGCATGGTCAGCAAGGGAATTTCCTGATCTTCATACCGTTTTATAAATGCCTCTTTAAAATCTCTTAAGTTTGTTTGCTCTGCGTACGGTGATATTTTACTCAGCAATTTTATAGCGTTGTGTAATTCCGTGATAACGACCTTATTGATAGTGCAGCTACTTGTGGGCTTTAGCATGTCACATTGAAACAACTTACCTGAGTCTAATTCAGGGAAAATTGATTTTGAGTCATCAAGGATATTTTTTAAGTGCTCAAAAGAGTTTCCTATGGCTAGATTCCTTGTGTCACCTAACTCATTGATAATTGAAAGCAGATTTTCTAAACTATTATTATCTTTAGAATGTTCCCCTATTTTTTCAATAATCTGGTTGTGATATTCTTTTCCTGTTACAAGGGGTTCTAGATCGGGCACTAGCAAGCAACCGGCGATCATTTCTTTAACAAAGGAGGTTGCTTCTTCCTTTGTAATCTCATCGGTTATCAATACTTCAACAACTTCGGAGATCGTAGCGCCGTTTCGAGCCCTTTTTAAAACTAGTTGAACATATTCTGAACTATCTACTATTGCTAAATGATGGGTTCTTGAGTACTTATCTACCCGGTATTCTATATATCGTAGTTTGCCTTGTATTGAATAAAGAGTGTTATTTGAAAACCATTTAATAGAATTTCTTATTTGCGGCTCTTGCAGTATCTTTTGAGCCACAGCGCTCATAAAATGCGTATCTAATCGGATATTTTTTTTGTAAAGTTCTTGCGAACAAAGACTAATAGCAGTCTTATCTGAGACTTTGCCAATAGAAATACCTGCAAAAAGACCGAAAGGTGTGCAGCGGTATGATGCTCTTAAATAAAACCTATAAACAGAAAGTAAAAGCTTTTCGCTTTCTTTGTCATTGAGATTGTGCTTTAAATATTTTTCAATTTCATCTACTAAAGAAGGCGAAGATAAAAATAATGCCTCTTTAAAGAGCGCACTTGTCAACAGGTTTTTAACATCAATCTCAAATAAATTTCTTAATGGGTATAGTGGTGTGCGGATAATGATAATCTCTGCTGGTGTAAATTCCATCACTCACTGTTGTTTATGGTATTAGAATTAGGCACTGCCAAATTGGATTATGTGAGCGTGCCATGCATTGCAAGGCAATTATACAATCGTTATAAAAGCGTCTTGCCTCAATCTCTCGATTAGAAATAAAGTATCCTTTTTAGAGTATTTGCTTGGTATTTCATTGATTTTACATTTATGCTTTTTCAAAATATACTCCACAATAGATCTCGCTTCCAATGGTAAAGGTATTTGTATCTCCGCTACTTCTACTATTATATCATCCTCAGAGTAGTGGATGCCATTAAAGCAACTTTCGTTTAAGCAAACAATAGTATTGCTGCTCAGTCTATTTCGATTTTGCAGAAATCCCTCCATTTTAAAGTTATTTCTTGTTTGTGTGGCTTGGTCTTTATTAAATGCCTCAACGACTTGAGACAAGAGTTTACCATTCAATTTATTTATCTTTACCAAGTATTGATACGCTCCTTTTGGGCTGAGTCTAGACGGTATAGATTTGCGAAACAAAATATTTGAATTGCTTAACTGCTTCTGGTGTGCCGTGATGATATCGTGCCAAGTAAATGAAATGATTGATATAGTTAGGTGACAAGAAATTTTGTCCTGAGCTTTTGCTTCGTGAATTATACCTCTGGGGATGTATAGTACTTCGCCTTTTTTAAGAAGAATCTTTTTCAGTGTATTTTTTCTAGGCTTAACACTTTTCGTAGAAAACGTCTGGTCTTCCATGGGAAGGGGATAGGGTGCGTCGTACAAACTCCATTGTTTCTCGCCGTCGATCTGAACAATAAAAACATCTTCTGTATCATAATGATGGAAAAAGCCCTGATTATTTTCTGGTGTCAGGTAAAGATTAACGAAGAGTCTTTTGACGTTTCCTAAATCTTTTTTAATTTGAAAACACAGATCACGTAACCATTGGTTGTGATTCTCAACACTCCTCAATACTATAGTACTTCCACGATTAAAAAAGAAATAGGCTTTTTGGATATTAATCGACCCATCTTCGAGGCAATATTGATATGGCATTATTTTCTGATCAACACTGGTCAATCTTAAATCGGCATTTGTAAGTCGAGAGTGACTAAGGATTTTTTCAAGGTCTTTAGTCGAAAATGGAAGGTCAGTCTTGGTATTCTCTTTATTAATAAAAATTTTCTTCTCCCAATGGTTATCAAGGAATAAATTCGTATTCCTAGAACCAATAAGAAACTTAAAACCTGTCTTCATTTGTAAGGAAATTACGGTTATGTCAAAGTAATACTTTCTAGGGCTCTACATTGATTACTTCTCAACCTTAAAAGCACAAGACCGATCCCACAGTATCCATTAAGCAAGCTACCATTTTCATTCCAGACATCGGATTCAAAATCATAGTTTGCCGAAATTACAGTTGACAGTTGATGAGGTTGAATTTTGTGAACATCGTACAACCAATATTCACTTGCTTCAAGCAACACTTTATTCTTTGTTTTATTGTAAGCTCGATAGTATAAGTAAGATAAGCCGAAAGTTCCATGACAAAACCCATTTTCAATAGATGACCTGTTTGACCTAATAAACGATGAGTCTAGTTTCCGTTTGGACGAATCAAGCAACAAATTGATGGCTTCCGATTCCAAGTTCTTGTCAGATAATACTTCGGATGCTTTTAAAAATGCCAACCCTATCCCTATATCACCGTAACACCAACTCAATTTACTGGCGGCTACAGTTAAAGAATTGCTTGGGTAATTTGATGATTGACCCTCTAACTTGCTTGACTTGATAAAAAGGATCAAGGATTTTATCATTGAGGCACAACTATCTTGGTGGATACCTTTTTCGTAAAGCCTACTCAAAAATGTGACAATACTTGGGAGACCGTGTGCCAAACCATAGTTGAGAAATCCGTTTGATCCATTCATTTTTTCTTCACCGAGAGAATCATACCAAGTAACTCCATCATTTGTTCTGCTTGATATAAGTAAAAGTTTTTCCAATATTAGCTCTAAAGCCATTTTATTGATGTCTCGTTCATCTTCTAAAAAATATATGCCCTTACCAATTAAGCCATAAAGAAGATCATAGGTTTTGTTCTCATAAAAATTATCATCGCTAAGGCTTTCAACCAAAAGCTTATCAAAATCATCCAAAACCTCCTCATCAGCTTTTGCTAATATTCCTGTACTGAGCAGATACTTAACGACCCAACCAACACCGGCAACACCATTTGCTAGTGTGAGTTCTGTATACTTATCATCCAATAGCTCAATAGATTTTTCAATCAACGCTATGGAAGATCGAGCATATTTATCGTTTTGGCGGAATCTATACATTTCGCAGTATAACAAAGAAAGTCCGCTAAGTCCAGCAAATAAACTGGGATGCTCAGGCAACAATGATCCTGCTTTACTAGCCAATCTGTCAATAAATGCTAAATCATTATCTGGTGCAATCATTTTTTCATGTATGTAGGCGATCTCATCACCCTTATGTAGAATATACCGTCAAAAATTTTATTCCATACTGCGCTGTTTTCAAAATAGTCAATACCTGCCATGTTAAACGGTTTATCATTTATTATTTCCCTCATTTTAACAAAAGCAAAATCATATTGCGTTTTAGCTAAAAATTGTTCGAATGAGGAAGCCGATCTCTTAATTGCATAGTTTGGAGAATCTTTTGCGTACCATTCACTGTATTGTCCTTCCGAGGATACGAAGCCTATGTTATAGACTTGATCAGGCAATAGTGAGTTTACTACATTTCCCATCGTTACAATTTTAGCTGGATCGAAGTGTTTCGTTTTTATAAAATGTTTATTTCCCTTTGCGATGTGAAAGCTAGCTGCCCAGACAATTACCTTTCTTCCTTTAAATTTATTGTTGACTAACCATACTAGATTTTCTGCCATTGCGCTGTCTCTAGCGGCAAATTTTGACATCCCCTTTAGATTAGACGGATTCCAAACACTACGCGCCTCTTTTTTAAGGCTTCTCAATTCTTGCGACCATAACTTAGCATCATAACTTTCTTTGATACCGGATAACTTGGATTGAACTGAGTCAATAACCTCATTAAAGAGATTGATTTCATTTATGGACGTTTCACTTTTAGTGTCAAACGCAATTAATCTTTTTAGAAGAGATATGAATTTCTGATATTTAATATCATCACGAATTTTTAAACTATTGTTTGTTATAAATGAAGTCAAGTCATTGACATAGTTTTTTCTTCCGTATGGCATCTCATGCTGACAATCAAAACCAGCTATATCTAAATTTAACCCCTTCGAGTTTCTTTCAATGATGTAATCAAAAAGTGGAGCAGTTTCAAGCGGCTTAGACCAAATTCCATAAATTTCACGCTTTGTGCTGTCTAATTTTTTCGACAATCCCTCGCTACTATTCCAGATTTTATCTATTTCATAAAAACTACTTTCAAAAGCGATAACATCGAATCCCAAATTTTCAACTAAGTACTTTATGATCTTAATTTTGGCTGTAAAAGTTGTTCCATGACCATGGGTCTGCTCTCCGAGCATAACAATTCTAGCTTTTCCTATCTGTTCGGCTATGGTCTGATAGCCAGAATATTCTGTAGTAGTAGGATCAATAGAAGCTATTTCATTTAAGTTTTTTGATATAACTTCATAACTAATTTGAGAATTTGCGGATATCGCGGAAAAAAGTATAAGAAGAATAAAGACGACTAGTTTTTTTTGATTACTTATAGATTTTCCGTTTGCGCCCATAAAAGAATTGATTTTTAATAGAAACTAAGTGCAACCAACTATTAGTGTTGGTTGCACAGGTATTAAATTCACATCAATTTTGTTGACAATTGGTATGGTAAGTGAGGTGAGCACTACTTTCATGAAGTCTAGAGCAGTCATTTACATGGCTGCAATTGTGTCCAATTGAAAGAAATCCTCCTTTTACATTGTTCATTTGTTGTTTGTCCAAAGAAGCTAATGTTTCCTTTTTCAAAGTGAGTTTTTGATTTAACTTTTTCATTTTTTTGTAATATTTTGGTTTATAAGCATAACACCACTTTGGTACTATGGCTTTGCTGATGTCGCGATCACCAACTTGGCAATGCTAAAGTATCGTTCAGGTGTCCAATGCCATTGGACTGTGAGAAAATATTTTTCTTGTACCAATTACTCCAAACTACGCTACCGCCCTTCACTTTGTCTTTCGATATATTACCAATCAATAAACCAAATTCAGTAGTGTAGAAATAAGTTCGCCTGTGTGGGCAGAAGCATATAGAAGCACCCAAATCCTTCATTTCGCGCAGATTTTCCATAAGCATACTTCGTGAAATCCCCAATTTACGAGCGAATTCATCTGAAGTTCCGGTAGCTTGCTTCCGTATCATTGTATCAATTCGTTTCAAGCGGTCAATAGATTTTAGCAGGCTCATAGAATTAGTATGTTTTTAATTTCCTAGTTCTAATTGATTTTTAACCAAGTTGTAATAAACGCCTTTATATTCAGCCAATTGTGCGTGTGTGCCCACTTCTTTAACCTTGCCATTGCTTAGAACCACAATTTGATCCGCATTCTTTACCGTGCTCAATCGGTGCGCAATCACTACTACTGTGCGTCCTTTAAAAAACTCATTCAGGTTGTCTATTATCTTTCTTTCATTTTCAGCATCTAGGGCAGAGGTGGCCTCATCAAGGAAAAAGAATTGAGGGTTTTTATAAATCGCACGAGCTATCAGTATTCGTTGCTTCTGCCCCTGGCTTAAGCCTATGCCATTACTACCAACTTTTGTACCGTAACCCAGCGGCAATGACTCTATAAAGTCTTTGATATTGGCAATGGACACGGCATGTAGCAACTTTTGCTTGTCTATAGTATTATCAGAAAGGGCTATGTTTTTTAAAATGGTATCCGCAAAAAGATAGCCATCTTGCAAAACCACTCCGCATTGTTTGCGCCAATTTGCTGATGAAACGCTAGCCAAGTCGGTTGAGCCTATATTTACGGAGCCATTTACGGGTTTATAGAATTTCAGAAGCAACTTCATTAGAGTTGTTTTACCACTGCCACTTGCGCCTACTATAGCCGTTACCTTTCCTTCTGGAATAAACAGGTCAATCGAATCCAGTACTTTTGGTGAGTGTGGTCCCTCATATTGAAAACTTACATTTCTGATATTTAGCGATTGGGAAGAATAAGGGAAATCATCCTCCAGAAATTGGTCCTGCTGAGAATCTTCGTTTTCAAGCTCATGAATTTCTGATATTCTCGATAAACTTAGTTTGGCATCTTGCAAGCTGCGTGTAAAGGTTATAAATTCATTTAAAGGCGCGTTTAGTTGGCCGATGATATATTGAACGGCTAACATCATACCCAGTGTCATCTGTCCTTCAATGACTGCCATGGCAGCAATGACTGTTATAAGGATATTTTTAAGTTCATTAATAAAAAGACTCCCTGCATCTTGAATTTGGCCAAGCTTTGTAGTTGAAATGGACAACTTAAATATTTTAGCCTGAATCCTTTCCCATTCCCAACGTTTAGTAGTCTCACAATTATTTATTTTAATATCAGGCATTCCATTGATTAGCTGAATTAGGCTGCTTTGATTCTGTGAAAATTGCTGAAACCGTTTATAGTCAAGTTCTGCTCGTTTTTTCATAAATAGTAAAGAGTAGACTATGTATAGACTGCTTAGCGAAATGAAAACTAGAAAGATGGTGGCATTGTAAAAAAGAAGGACTCCTCCAAAAACGATTAAGTTGAATAGAGAAAAAAGTATATTGAGTGTTGAGGTGCTGAGAAAACGTTCTATTCGATTATAATCTTCGATACGTTGTAATAAATCGCCTATCATTTTGCTGTCAAAAAATGACAGCGGAAGTTTAAACAGTTTCAAAAGAAAGTCAGAAATGATAGATATGTTTATTCGGGCACTAAGGTGAAGCAGAATCCACCTGCGAATAAACTCAACACTAGACCGGCTAATAAAAAGCATCAACTGCCCGGCCAATATGAGGTAAATAAAATTTATATTCCGTGTATTAATCCCTACATCAATAATAGATTGCGTGAGGAAAGGTAGCATGAGCTGAATCAAACTTGCTAGCATGAGACCCACGAACAATTGAAAGACAAGTCGTTTGTACTTCCTGACATAGCCAAATAAGCTTGAGAAACCAATTTTTGTTTCTGCGCTGATTGATTCCTGCGTGTAAAACGCAGGAGTGGGTTCCAAAAGCAATGCTAGCCCAGCCTTACTTCCATTAGATTCGGTAATAGTTAGCCAGCACTTTTCAAATTCCGATTTCTCGTAAACTAATAGTGACGAGCTAGGGTCTGCCACAAATACTTTACCTTTTTTTAGTGCGTGCACCACTACAAAATGGCTTTGATTCCAGTGAACAATGCAAGGCAGTTGTGCTTCGGTCAGAAGTTGTTCGTAAGTTAGCTTTACTCCCAGTGTATGGAAGCCGATTGCTTCGGCAGCGTCACTTATCCCAAGCATTGAAACTCCCTCACGTGACATATATGTCTTACTCCTAAGTTCATTCAGTGTAAATACCTTACCATAGTATTTAGAAATCATGCGCAGGCAAGTAGGGCCGCAGTCCATGGTATCATGCTGTCTATAGAAAGGAAATTTGCTGAGCAATGAGATTACTTTTTCAGGACTGCATGTTAGTCATGCTAGGCAAAAAAGTCAACCGTAAGTCTACGGTATTTAGAAAATTAATTTTGGCGTAAGAAGGATGTATTACATTAATGCTGATTGAATAATTAAACTAAGTTATGCTTTGAAACAAGGGCTATTAGCTGTTCTTTCTTTTCGACATTAAATTTTTGGTAAATTTTTTCGCGCATATCTTCCACCGTTCTTGGGCTTTTGCCAATCGTCTTACCGATCTCGGTGCTGCTTAACCCCTTCATAATGTGAGTTATCAGTTTCTTCTCTGATTCGCTGATTTCTGGAAGGCTAATTTTAGAATGTTCCGCTTTCGCATTCTTTGAAAGATACTTTTGTACAATTGCTGCTGAGCGATCTGTCATGTACACCCCACCGCTATGAACTATCCGTATTGCTTTAAACAATTCTTCATGGCGATCTTCTTTTCCAATGAAGCTTTTTACCCCTTGGATATTCATTTCTATAATGTTGTCTTCTTGATCATACTGTGAAAATGCTATGATTTTAACTGATGGATACCTTTCCTTCAAAATTAAAGATGCCTCAATACCATCCATAATGGGCATTCGTATATCCATTAATATTATGTCGGGTTGAACATCCTGCAACTTCACTAGTAAATCCTGTCCGTTGTCAGCTTCTAGAATGACTTCTAAATCTTTCTCTGTATGAATCATTCTCTTTATTGCTTCCCGAAAGCGTTTATGATCCTCGGCTATCCCTAACTTTATCATGTTTTGAGTTTTATTATTGAAACTTAGTTTGATAGGTAAGCTAGTGTTGGAGTAGAATGGGCTTGGGTCTCAGCGATGAAAGATCCTGCCACACTCTTGCTTTGCGCGCGGATGAGAATCTCTCCAGTTGCCATACAGTTGGAGATTGAAATTATTGGTCCGCCAAGTAGTCTATTTCGTTTTAATAACGAGTTCATTTTTTTTTCACATTAATCTAAGAGTCATGAGTCCAATTTTGTTTGCGGGTAGTTGTCGGCATAATGTCCTTTGTTAAATCTGTGTATTTTGTCCTAGAGCATTGCTGCTAGCGTGAGCATTTGCGTTCGATCGGGGCTTTTGAAACCGCGTCCTGCTTGTCCAGCCGAAGCGTTTCGCGGAGGCGGGTCCCCGACACCGAACGCATTAAAGATACGAAAACGTTGGATTACGCGTCAACCCGTATACGCACACAGTGATTTGCGGTCGAGCTCACGCATACATGCGTCTTAGCACTTCAGTCCCTAATTTCTTAAACGTCATGTTAAAAGTTTCAATTTTATAGTCAGTTGCAATAACTTCAAATATTTCGTCGTGAAACAGTAATGAAAAGTGCTTGAGATCCTTCCATTTCTCTTCCTGATAATGTTCATGAACTTTATGAATATTTTTCAATTCGGTCAACCAAGTTGAGTTTTCAATGATGTGAGCTGCATACCCCTTAAGTCCTTTGTTCCAAAGATGGAGCCCGCTAAATACTTCATCATTCGCAATTCCAAAACGAAAAGTATGCCCACTAAATTCAACCAGCGTTAATGGATATTGGGTCTCACTTCTGTTGTTGACCATATTCACATACGTCCCATCCCAATTCGAATCTGGCTCGTGAATTAAATAAATTAAGTAAGTCTTGTTTCCATTTGAAAACACTTGAGGCAGTGGTGCCCCGTGATCCCATGGTGGTGTCCACTGGATTACTCTTGCAAACTCCTTCGTGTTTGTTTTTATTTTATTTAATAGTCCCATTGCTTAGCAACAAGCGTAATAAGATAACAAAACTTTTTATCCCCGCCTGGCGCAAAAATATTATTGGCTTCAGCGGGATCGTCCAACATTTCGAATTAGTTGATTTTCCAAAATGGAATTATGAGAGGATCTTTTTCATAACTCCGTTTTATTTTAACAACATGCAATTTATTCTTCAAGTGAGATATGTCAATTACGGTTTGAATTCCTTTTTGTCCATTGATTCGATTTATGCCAATCCATTCCTGACAAAGATACACCGAATCATCAATGCTCAATTCGACGATTTTAGAGAAATATTTATTACCCATTTCTAACGAATCCACGCGCTTATCATCATTTCCATTATAAACCACAAAAACTTTTAATGCATTACCTGTAATTACGTCAGATTGAATAAATGATCCCCTTTGTTCGGTTTTCGTTTCGTCTTTTCTTTTATCTAAGTACCTGGTTTCGTCAGCTATAATCATTTCTGTTGCATTTTTATGGGAGTTGAACATCGTCTGATAATCATCCTCGTCACCCGTTAATAGAGCAACAACTAGAGTAATTGATAAAACCAAAATAGACGTTCTCCATTTACTCTTTACATTTGTAAAAATCATCTGTAAATTCGGTCGCCATAAAAAACCTAAGCTGATGGTATTCCAAAGTAGATAGATCGGGTAATAAAGTTTAGCTAAGAATTTAGAACGTCTTATTATTCCGTAAAAAAAAGTATCAATAAGAAATATCCAAAGCGATAAGTAAATAATACCCACAAAAATTCTCCATACTATATTAGTCAATTCAACCTTCATGAGTATGAAAACTACTAAACTAAGGGATAGACTTATCCCTACGAGAGCAATAACGAAAGTTACGGCCCATGAAAAGATTAGCCCACTAAATTTATCTGTAAATGCTATTCTTTGATCAATATTGTACTTGTTTGTAATCGATTGGAACGGTTCTGCTAATTTGAATTTTGCTGTATTTATTCCATTGGGATAATTCTTGCGAATTAGGACCAAACTCAACCAAAAGGCTCTGACCGATAAATGAATAGCAAAGTAAACGGCTAAAATACGAATTGCACCACCTACAAATAGTAACATTGAAAAACCGAAAAATGAATCGCCACCGAGTGTTGTGGACAGCGTGAGTAATGTAATGGATAATTGGTAGAGTGAATAGAAAGCACCTCCTGAAATCAGAATTTCTATCTCCCATGAATTGCTAAGAGAACTTTTATCCTCCTTCACGTCATTACTATTACTTTCCATATTCAATGTTATATAGAATGAGACTTGTTTCCATTGCTTCCACTATTCAACTAACTGCTGGCAATTAATCCAATATCGTAGCCAGCTTGATAAAGATAGATAAAGAACTACAGACTTCAATGACGCACAGGTCCACCCGCTTGTAATAAGCTTATGTTGGCGGCTGGGCATAGTCCGCCCTCAATCAATTACACCCTTGTCTTTTAGAAATTTTAAATAGTCCCACCCGTCTCTCATTCTATTCTGTCTTGCGCTTCTGTCGGGATGAAGTTTTAAGAATTCTTTATAATAGTACTCCTCGCACTCGATTGTCTGTATATAGTGCGCAATGAAATTTTTAAAAAAGTCCAACGAGAACAATTGATATTCAGGAAGATTATCGGGTAGCTTGTCGTTTAATAGTCTGTATGAATACAAATAGTTAAGTAAGTCAAACTTATGCTCTCCAATATCGCCTGACTCAAAACGGAAAATGCGTTTTGAATTGTCAACAAATTTAATAGTTGTCATAAAACTATAACCACCATGGCTGAGCGTGCGTTGTATATCACTGTGATTCTGACAAAACGTAAAGCTGTCAGTTTGAATTAAGATATTACCTTGAATTGGAATATATAGTCTATACTGACTGTCGTTAAAATATTGAAGGTGGATTTTTTCATCTGTGTAGAATTCTGAAATTTTGAATTCCCTTTTGTTGTCTATCAACCATTTGCTTAAAGTATCTAATCTACTTTTCTCAATAATCACTGGCTTCAGTGCTCTCCGTTTGTTGTCGACTTTAAAAAATGAAGTCTCAAGGTCTCCATGCTTGTTTCGCGTGAATTCAATTGAATATTTTGGCCGCCCTTGCTTGGTTGGAGGTTCGTCCGCCTCTTGAGTCTCAATTGTCAATGATTTAATTTGACAATTTGCAGTCAATGTTGTCGCTAATAATATTAAGGTGATGAGTCTTTTCATGGCTTGCCGCCAAAGTTTGTGTTTGCGCAGCGGTGCCGTTTCGAAGCCGCGTCTTGCTTGTCATACCTAAGCGTCCCGAGAAGTCTGTTCCCCGAAACCAAGCCGCGGAACGAAGATAACATTTATAGTTTAAACGTCATCGAGCTATTGCAGAAGAATTTTGTTAACGGTTTTGCCGATAAACTAAAAACTAATCTTTTTATGTTTCCAAAGTACAACTCCACCTATTACGAGTAGAACGCAAAAAGAAATTAGAACGAGCCCGAGTGTCTTGCTTGAGTCTCCACGCTCAAAAAAAGACTCGTTCTTCTTGTCTATAAATTGAATGAATCTATTCAAACCTTCGCTCGTTGTATTCTCTGTCTGGTAGTAAAATACAGTAATTGTGTCGCCAACGGTCAACTTGTCTATTTTCTCAAATTTGGGCTTAAAGTCCCCAGATTCTTTTCCTACGAAAATCTCAAAAGGGTATTCGTAACCGTCAACTTCTAGATACCTGTATTTTCCTATGTCTCTCGCTGGTAATTGTCCAAGTTTTTTGTCCAGATAGACAATTTGTCCAGTAGTTTTTTCGTATTCAATTTTCTCTTTTGAGTTCAGTTGAATGTAAACAATCATCAAGCCCGTCAACGAAATCGAAACAGCAATTATTCCTCTCAGATTTAATGGAACCGAAATCATATTTTTTTATCTATTCTTATTTTTACTCTCTTCCAAATGGCTAACCGTTAACGTTTGCCTTGCTGTTGGTGGGAACTTAATGCCTACGCTTTGTCCCACGCGCCAAGATAATTAAAGAACTACACACTTCAATTATGCAAAGTCGTGCTCGCTTTCAATGAGCTTTTGTTAGGTGCCGTTTTTCCTTTTCTTTTCGTTGTTAAAGTCCTTAACCACAATTTCTGTCGCACCGAATTTGTTTTTTAAGCTGTCACGAAATGACTGGATAAACAGTTTGTTTGGAGGCCGACTACGCCAACCATTGAACGCAAAGAAAGTAAAGTGAACATTTGTCGATTTATTAGATTCTGATATCTTAAATTTTAAAGTATGGTAATCAGGCCCGTAAAAACCCAGTGTGTCGTAAGTCTTGGAGGAGAAGCGGTGATATAGGTCAGATTCAAAAGACTGTCTAAAGATCAGTTGTCCGACTTTATAACGAATAGTTGTATCCGCATGCTCATTAGGAATAACAAAATTGCTGTCAATGGAAGCTCGATAGTTATAAAACCAAAAACCGCATGATTGAAAAAGAAAACCTATAGTAGCGAAGAACAAAATCTTTCTTGTCATGTGGCTCATGGGTTTTGTCTAAATAGCTCCAAATGTTTGTGTTTACTCAGTAGTGTGCTTTCCAAGTCGCGTTCTGCTTGTCCAGCCGAAGCGTTTCGCCATGGCGGGTCACCTACACCGAACTCACCAAAGATACGAAAACGTTGGATCACACGTCAGCCCCGTCTGGTGCAAATACATTTTTATTGGGCGTTTTTAAACTGTACTCTTATCACGTGAGATGAATTGACGTCAGTACCTCGAATTGTTGCAGGTATCCATCTTAAATATTTTGTTAGAATTTCTTTCTTTGCCAATTCCCATAGTTGGTCTTTGAAAACAATGTTCTCCGCTCTTCGCGAAATAAAGTCCAGCAGTTTGATGGTTGACACATTTCCTTTTTTGTCCACAGTGAATTGAATATCCATGAATGGTCTGTACATAGCGAACATTTTTTGTCCTTTAGATGTCCATTCATTTCGCTGCTCCTTGATTGGTAAATTCACTTCAACATCAATTCCATCCGGTCCGATTCTCTTATTTATAAATCTTGGCTCTTTGTCGCAGTCCCAAGAACAAATCGTGTCGTTTATGTGGTTGGCTAGAAATAGACTGTCAGCCCTTAGATGCAATCTGGTCTTAAAATTCATGCCGAATCTTTCAAACACTTTTTTGTCCATGTAGTCCTTGTAACATCCTTGCGTTTGATTTTCATACACAACGTCACTGCCAAATTCATAGTCAAACTTTAGTCCTTGTTTTTTAACCAAATCATTAAGCTCATTTTCGTATCTCAATGGCCATCCAAAAGATCCAGTCCAAACAACAAAACATAAGGTGTCTTTGGCTTGTTTCTCGGCTTTTTTAATTCCACTCGTACATAAAGTATCGTGTGCCCGAACGTGCTCGATATATTTAAATCTTTTTGTGATCTCTGCTGTATCGGCTCGAATTTCTCCGATCATGATGTTATAATTCTGTCCGCGTGTTGCGAATGATATTGTCAAAAGAATTAGCCCGAAGATTACTCTCAAATTAAAATGCCACATAATGCCAATGAATGAGCAGTTTAAACTTACCTCCAAAATTTATTAATCAAATTTAAATTGCTCATACACATTGTTGGCGGCTGGCCCAATTTGTCGTCACTCTATTTTAGTCCATACTTTTTCCTGATTCCTTCTCGTTGGTCGTGAAAAGTAACCACGCCCCATTCTTTGTCCAACTTGTCAATTAGATTTATTGCCTCTTGAGAGTCTAGTTTAATGCCTTTCTCTCTTAATTCTCTTATTTGCTTATTCAACTCTTCTAAGTACACTTCAAAATTTTGGTTGGGATATATCTCCAGAACTGTCGCTGGTTCATCACTTTCATTCCAAAAAGTATGAACGACTCCATGCGGCCTTAGATGCCAACCGCCCTCTTCAACATATGTCACTTGGTCGCCAACCAAAACGGCAACCTTACCTTTCATAACTCTCATTATCTCATCTAAATCCTTGTGTAAATGAGGTGCCGGCCCCATTGTTCTTGGTCGAAGAACTCTCTCCCAAGTGGAAAGTTGATTATTCGTTTCCTCAAATCTAAGTTTTGCTCCCGATGTAAAATCCTGTCCGCTCGGCTTAACATAGATTTCCTTTTGAGTTTTTTGGGCAACTTTGTTTGTTATTGCTCTTGATTGTTTGTCCTGCGCGGCTGCGTCAATTGAAAGTCCTTCCCCAACTATAATACCTGTCACGGTTGTCGAAATGAATTGTCGTCTTTTCATATGGCTTTATTTTGTCTTAATTATCCGATTGGGCTTGCCGGCAACGGTCAGCTTAGTGCTGGTGTGCAATTAAAAAACTTCGCCCTGTCCAACATGATAAAGTTAATTAAAGAATTACACACTTCAATGATGCACAGTCCCCGCCCGGTTGCATTAAGCTTTTTGTTGGCGGCTGGGCTTTTCGTCTGTTCAGCAGTCAAGCATTAAATTGTCCTAAGTGATGGTTGAGATGATAGACAACCAGGTTTGTCCATCGTGTTTTATCAATTTTGCCAAAATACGGGTGAAAAGGATAGTCAAAGTCGTCAGGTAATTTTGAGAAGTCCGTAATATGCTTCTTTAAAATTTGCTTATCGTTTTCTAAGTCTGTCGGTGTCGTTCCGTCACCTTCAACTTGTCCGAGCCCTTTTGGTGTTGGAACTGGACGTCCAGTTTTAGCTAAGTTGATAATCTCAAGCGGGTCAACAGTACCTTGATCAACTAACGTCTTTGTCCCCAAAGCAATGCGTAACTGGTCAGTGCAATGACAAATCATTTGATTAGCTGTCATAAGTCCAAATGATGCTTTATGATCATTAGTTAGTTTGTCAATACGTTGAAAAAGTATAGCAATTTGCTCTGCTGTCATTTCTCTTCAAATTTTTTGTCCCTTCTGTAATTCGTCTGTGAGGTGTCCGAGGCTTGCTCAAAACGTTTGTGTTTATGCTGTGGTGCCATATCGAAGCCGCGTCCTGCTTGTCCAGCCAAAGCGTTTCGTGAAGACGGATCCTACGAAACCAAACGTTGAACGAAGATAAAACTTTAATACAACTCGTCACGGTACCATTGCAGAAACATGCTATTGGGCACAGTACTTCACCTAATCTTTTAATGAAAACGCCAACAAGTCCTCGGATTTTACAGCGTGTCCGAATAGTCGGGCGGGAACCCAATTTCCAATGTCAATAATTACCTTTTCAATTCTTTTTCCAATTGTCCGTGGAAAACCGATTGAAAGAACTTGGCATTTTTCAATTTCTCCTTTTTGTCCGATTACCAAATAAATCCCAATGTCCTCATATTCATAAGGTGAAAAATCTAGATTCGAAAAATCTATTCTCTTCCGAATTTCTTTGTACAACTCTTTATATCCTTTTGATAGTCGGCTCTTGTGTCAGTCATTCCAAGTCTGTAAGTGTATTCAAAATCTATATATCGTTTTCTTTCTTCTAGTCCAAGTGCCTTAAATTTTTCAAACTCTTTTTCTACCTCTCCTTCTGCGTTCTTGAAAAAGTCCACCCCGAATTTGTTGGTAATTATTCTGTCCATTTCGTCACTATAACAGTCTTCGTTTTCCATCACGATACAACCTCCGTTGTAAGATTCAATTCCATACTTAACGATCATGTAACTCTCGTAAAACCTGTCCAGGTCCATGTCTCTTGTTGAAATACTTAGTCCATGGGAAATTGATCTTAGAATCCCGGCATTAGCGTCAGTTTGTGCTTGCTTAACTGCTTGATCGCAGGTCTCAAACATAGGTTCGTACCTTGTCATTGGTTGTCCAATGCCTAGTCCCCAAGTCAGGGTCAGAAGTGTCAATATGATAACTCTCATTTTTTTAAGCATTGTGCCCAACGGTCAGCTAAATGCTGGCGGGCAATAAAAAAACATCGCCCTGTCCAACGTGATAAAGATAACTAAACAACTACAAACTTCAATGATGCAAAGTCGTACCCGCTTGCAATAAGCTTTTGTTGTGTGTAGTTGGGTTTCGGCCGTTAATTAAATTTCGCTCCCAATTTTTTTCAGTCCGTTTAGGTTAATCATCGGTCAAAGAACCCAGTCAAATAAAGGATTGTCGCCATCGTGCCAAATATGTAAATAATCGTTAAAAGTGAACCAACCAAATTTGATGTTTTGCTTTCTCCGGCCCATTTATTCTCTAATTGCTCAATGGTCCTTACTCGTGAGTATCGGTGCCAATTCAATAAGTAAAACAGTCCCAAGACAACTAAGTCAATTAAAAAGCTTGTATGACTCTCTTTAACAGATTTAAGTCGTTCGAGAATAATCACTACTATATTAAACAGTAAGCATTGAGTAAATGTCAGTAAGGCGTTTGCTTGTCCGAATGATGGGAGTTGAAAATTTCCTCCAAAGGAGAAACCTTCATAAAACATAAAGAGTCGGTAAAAAATATAGTCAAATACTCTCAAGTCGATTTAAACCTTAATTATTCAAAATTTTCTTCTTTGTCGACTCTGTCTACGGAGCCGACCCAATGGCCCCCAACGTTTGTGTTTCTGCAGTGGTGCCTTTTCGAAGCCTCGTCCTGCTTATCCAGCCGAAGCGTTTCGTGAAGACGGATCCTACGAAAGTAAACGTTGAACGAAGATAAAACTTTAATACAACTCGTCACGGTACCATTGCAGAAACATGCTGTTGTGGGCTCTGGCGCGTGAACCGTTACCATTCGCTTGCGACTTGTCTCAAGTCGTCCGTTAGTTTTAACGACACGTTCGAGCCCAAGTAAATGAATTTATAATTCTAGGCCGAGCCAAGGTCCACGGTCAATTACTTGCTTCAAGTCGTCCAAACTCTCCGTTTAATGCAAAGCAAAGCGAGACAAAATTGTTCTCGTAAACAGAACGATCTCAAATAGTATTCTCAAACAAAAACCAAGCAATGGCCAGTAAAAAGAAGATAACTGCAATGCATTTTTGAACTAGTTCATTCTTACTAAAGATCCCAACAATAAACACTGTAAGGATAATTGGTCGAATTAATTGCGCTGAAATAGTTGTACTGATTTGTGCAAATAATAACGATATAATGATAGCATAAACTGTATTTAATGCACCTAAAACGTAAGCTGTCTTTCTTCCAGTAACAACAATTTGCTGCATATCAACAGTTTTGTCTTCACTTGCTTTTGGATGGAGTAATTCTGCTAATATTGTATAGCATAAGGGTGAAATAAGAGCATTAACAAAAGAAAGTTTTAGATCAAAACCAGTACCGATCGTTAAAAATTTACTTCTTTCAAATCCTGTCCAAAAATCATTAATAACAAAAATTAAAAGTCCCATAGAAAATGGAAAGTAAGGCCAATAGAATCTTAGGCGATTAGCATTTTTAATAATGACCGCGTAGGAAGTTATTATTCTAGTAAAAGCCATCCCAAGAACTAGTGAGATGAATATTTGAATGTACTCTATATAGTCCATAGTCTCCTTGTCTGTTCTCGTTAAATTTCTACTTCCGCTTTGGTTGGTCACTGTCCGCGGATATTTTTTTAGAGCCTGGCCCACAACATTTGTGTTTGCGCAGTAGCGGGCTTTCGAAGCCGCGTGCTGTTTGCCCAGCCAAAGCGTTTCGCGGAGGCGGGTCCCCGGCACAGAACGTTGAACGAAGATACAAACTTATAACAAGAAATCACCCCGTTATTGCAGCAAAAACTTTGTTGTGGACTGGGCGATTTGTCGACCGTTATCTATTTCTCCAGCCTCAGTCGGGTGTCGATTCGTTGTAAGTCAACCGTTACTTTAGCGCAGTTGCAAATGAGGTCAGACGAAAAGTCCTGCCCAATTTTTATTTTTGTGCACGCACAGGAAACAGATAGCAAGTTGTTCCAACGCTGAATGTGTTTATAAATGAGTTCTTGGCAAAAGAGAGTATAGTAGTCTGCAAAAGAGAACGCATACAAGGATAAATAAGTAAAAGGTCGGGAGGCAATAAACAAATACGATGTTATCAATTCCAAACAGCTTGAATGAGTTTAACAAAAGAGGAGTTAAAACAAAAATAAGGATACCGATCTGCATAAAAGGAGCTAGCTTAGTCGGAAAATATTTTCCTGTGGTTCTTTTCACTCTGATGAGATTTGCGATGTAATAAATTACACCAACCCAAAATGTAATAAAAGAAAGCCCTTGAAATATCTCGACATCTGAATATTTGCTTGCGGACATTAAAAGGGGGAGGATACAAAGACCTATTAAAACTAAGCCCACTTCAGTCGTAATGATGATTCTTACTTTATTGATTTCTAATTCAATCTCTGGAAGGTCAGGTCTACTAATTGCGTTGACTAAATTCGCAAAGCCAACAAGCACTCCAGCTATTTGAGCCATTGTTGTCAGATATGTTGGATATTCCATTTATTCTTAATTATTTATCTCCTAGGGATTGGACGCCAAGTCTCTCCGAAAGTCGTTATTCAAATTGTGAACCGTCTCAGCCTTGCCCACAACGTTCAGCTAATTGCTGGCGGGCAATTAAATAGCTTCGCCCTGTCCAACATGATAAAGATAAATAAAGAACTACACGCTTCAATGACGCATAGTCCCGCCCGCTTGCAATTAGCATTTGTTAGCGGCTGTTTTTTATCTCAACGGTCCCAAAGAGCGATATAAGAATCTCAAAATATCTCTCCTTGTCCTGATTAAATCTAAACTTGTTCTGGAACCATAGGAATCCTAATACAAGCGATTCAACAAATAAAAATGTTCCCGTAGTTAACCATGTTGCGTTGTCAGCCGAGATGATAAAGAAGTCAAGTAGACCAAAAACTATGAGTGTTAGAGTGACAATGTTTTTATAAATCCAAATCAATGAGAAGTCTACCGTCAAGTTTGTTGTTTGTCCGCTGCCATGAATTGTTCCCTTGAACTGAGTCGTGTTGTAGTCGAACCAAGAAAATCGTTTCAGTCTGTATAGTTTGAAAGACGTTTCGCTTATCTCGCCCATGAAGATGTACTTTGTAGGGTACATTACGATCGTAGTTTTCGCTAGGTTGTTCGAAATTACCCTGACGAAATCGTTCGAAGAAGTATTAAGAGAGATTCCGTACTTGTCTGCGATTTGTCCCATAAAAATTGCCGCTAACTAGTGTATTAAACCAACTCATGGCACATATACACCCAATTCCGATTGTATAAGTGCCACAGTGGCCGTTATTTTTCGTTTATAAATGTCTGCTTTTTTCATAGTTCATCAAAGGCACTCTTTACATTTCAGATGCTTTTTGTGCTTACCCAAAATTTCTTGTAAAGATCTTTTTCAAAATACACCGCAATGCGCTCTTCACCTCTGTGGGTAACAAGTTGTGCTTTCCATTCCATTATAAATTAAAATAATAAAAATTAACTCTTACGTCTGGTCGTAGTGCTCTGGGCAAGCGCGAGATATTCAGGCGCAAGCGGGCAAGGGATTGCAGTGGATCCCGACGATAAATGTCGGGATCAATCCCGATGATGAATATCAGGATTGTAACGAAAAGCCCGGTGGCCTTGCGCTAGCTTGGCCATGCCCCCATACAAAAAACCACTCAGTTCTACTGCCAGATGACCCATCAATGGAGCAACAATACCATTTCGTGTGAGCACCAAGTCATTTACATGACAAAAATCATCTTTTCAGCTAATTGCTATCATAACCCACCCCAAGCGCTAACTCTACTTTTATGACCGTAATCAGACCAACCCAATCTATGGAACTACAAAAAATTCAATACGACAACAAGATTGTCAAAGCCTTTATGATCGCCACCGTCATCTTTGGCATTGTAGGCATGACCGTCGGCTTGCTGGCTTCCATCCAGCTATTTTATCCTATTTTCAATTTTTCTGATGGTGTTGCGGGGCAGTATGTCTCCTTCGGACGCATTCGTCCGCTGCACACCAACGCAGTGATTTTTGCCTTCGTGGGCAACGCCATGTTTGCCGGGGTGTATTATTCCATGCAGCGTTTGTTGAAAGCGCGCATGTTCAACGATACCCTCAGTTGGGTTCACTTCTGGGGCTGGCAGCTCATCATTTTGGCAGCGGCCATCACATTGCCTCTCGGTATCACCACCTCCAAAGAATATGCGGAGCTCGAGTGGCCCATCGACATTGCCATTGCCTTGGTGTGGGTGGTGTTTGGTTGGAACATGATCGGCACCATCATCAAGCGCAGAGAAAAACACATGTATGTGGCCATCTGGTTTTACATCGCCACCTTCATCACCGTAGCTGTGTTGCACATCGTCAACTCGTTTGAAATGCCCGTTACGCTTTTCAAAAGCTACTCGTGGTATGCAGGTGTACAAGATGCCTTAGTGCAATTGTGGTACGGGCACAATGCGGTGGCGTTTTTCTTAACCACTCCATTCTTAGGTTTGATGTATTACTTCTTGCCAAAGGCGGCTAACCGCCCCGTGTATTCGTATCGTCTGTCGATTGTACACTTTTGGTCGCTGATCTTTATTTACATCTGGGCAGGTCCTCACCACTTATTATACACTGCCTTACCCGGATGGGCACAATCACTCGGTGTGGTTTTCTCCATCATGCTCATCGCGCCAAGCTGGGGCGGTATGCTGAATGGTTTGCTCACATTACGCGGTGCGTGGGACAAAGTGCGCGAAGAACCTGTATTGAAATTTATGGTGGTAGCCGTTACCGCCTACGGTATGGCCACACTCGAAGGGCCATTGCTCTCATTAAAAAATGTAAACGCCATTGCCCACTTTACCGACTGGATTGTAGCACACGTGCACGTGGGTGGTTTGGGTTGGAATGGCTTCCTCATCTTCGGTATCTTCTATTGGTTGGTACCTAAAATGTGGTCGACCAAATTATACTCTACACAATTGGCCAACATTCACTTTTGGTTGGGAACATTGGGTATCATCTTCTATGCACTTCCGATGTACACCGCTGGTGTGGTGCAAAGCCTGATGTGGAAAGAATTTACTCCCGATGGATTCCTCGCATACAGCAACTTCCTGGAAACCACTACGAAAATTTTGCCGCTGTACATGCTGCGCTCATTTGGTGGTCTGTTGTATTTGATTGGCGTGTTCATCATGGCGTACAACTTGATCAAAACCGCTTACGCGGGATCATTCATGGCCAACGAAGAAGTGGAAGTTGCACCGATGATCAAGGCTTCGAACGAAGGCGGTGGCTGGCACCATGCATTGGAAAGCAAGCCCGTGTTGTTTACTGCGTTGGCTCTCGTTGCCATTTTGATCGGTGGATTGATTGAGTTGGTTCCTACCTTCTTAATCAAGTCCAACATACCGACGATCGCTACGGTAAAACCATACACTCCACTGGAGTTACACGGTCGTGATATCTACATCCGCGAAGGTTGTGTGGGTTGCCACTCACAAATGGTGCGACCATTCCGCAGCGAAGTGCAACGCTACGATCCGAAAGCAGGTGAATACTCCAAAGCAGGTGAATATGTGTACGATCATCCATTCTTATGGGGAAGCAAACGCACGGGTCCGGATTTGCAGCGCGTAGGAGCGAAGTATGCCGATAGCTGGCACTTCCGCCACATGCTGGCTCCATCTGAAGTAAGTACTGGCTCCATCATGCCTGCGTACCCTTGGCTCTATGAGCAAGTGATTGATAAGTCGGCTACAGCCGGAAAAATTTCAGCGCTGCGCACCGTGGGCGTGCCCTACGAAGAAGGTTACGAATTGAAAGCAACTGAAGACTTGGAAGCGCAAGCAAACAAAATTGCAGCGAGCCTGAAAGCAGATGGCTACGAGATTCAAAGCGAAGCAGAGATCGTAGCATTGATTGCCTACCTGCAACGCCTCGGCACCGACATCAAAGTAAAAAGCGAAGTAGCAGAACAAAAATAGAAAGCCATGTACAAAAATATTTTGCAAAACATCGACAATATCCAGGTGTGGCCTGTGATCTCCTTTGTCATCTTCTTTCTCTTCTTCGCCCTGCTGCTGTGGTGGGTAATGACAGTAGATAAAAAGTACGTAGACGAGATGGGGCAGAAGCCTCTCAGCGATGGCGCATCCAATAACTCAACCGACAACTTAACTCGTTTGTTATGAAGAAGTTTTTTATAACCCTCTCTCTTCTGGTCTTGACACTGCCATTGGCTTTTGCGCAAGACGCAACCGCAGCAGCACCTGCCGCTACTTCATTTTTAGATGATCCATTGTTGCCATTTTACATGGTGGTCGCTTTCATTTTTATCATTGCCTTGCTGGTGCTGACGGTGGCCGCGTACATGTTGCGCGTGCTCAACATCATGACGCGGCAGGCCGAAAAAGAACGCGCCGAAAAATTGGGCATTGTGTTGAAAGAAACTCCTTCCATGCTGCAACGTCTGTGGGATCAATGGAACGCGCTCAAACCTCTGGAGAAAGAAGCGGACATCATGCTCGATCATAATTATGACGGCATCCGCGAACTGGACAACCACTTGCCCCCTTGGTGGAAATGGCTTTTCTATTTCACCATTGGCTTTGCAGCGGTGTACCTCATGGTGTTCGAGGTATTCAACACCTTACCAACCCAATTGCAAGAGTACGACAACGAAGTAGCGTATGCACAACAACAAGCGTTGAAGCGCCAAGCTTCTAATCCGGTAGCTGCCATTGATGAGAACAGTGTTGAAGCAACTACCGATGCGTTGGCCTTGGCGGATGGCAAACAAACATTCCTTACAACTTGTGCTTCATGTCATCGCAGAGATGGTGGCGGCGATATTGGTCCTAACCTGACCGATGAATACTGGTTGCATGGTGGCACGATTAAAGATGTGTTTAAAGTAGTGCGCCACGGAGTAGCCGGCACCAACATGATTGCGTGGGAAGGTGTGATCAGTCCCGAGAAAATGCGAAACGTAGCCAGTTATGTACTTACACTGCAAGGATCGAATCCGGCCAATCCGAAAAAGCCGCAAGGCGATTTGTTCATGCCGGAGAAAGAAAAATTGAAGACAGACAGTGTAGCGATCGATTCAGTTAAAACCCAAGCTGCTCTCTAGTAAATAGAAGTAACCCGGAGCGCTCTGAAAAAGAGCGTTCCACTTTTTGAAGGTTCCCCAACGAAAAAATGGCAAACGATTTTTATCACTTTGACGAAGAGTTCAGAAACTCCATCAGCACGGTAGATGCCAGCGGCAAACGCGTGTGGGTGTATGCCAAGAAGCCCGGCGGAATTTTTCACAACAAGCGTATTGTTGTTTCTACATTTTTGCTGTTGCTGTTTTTTAGTGGCCCTTTTATCAAGTGGCACGATCGGCCTTTTTTATTACTCAACATTTTCGAGCGCAAATTTATTTTGTTTGGCCATGTGTTTTGGCCACAGGACTTCTTTTTGCTGGCCATAACGGCCATCACTTTTTTTGTTTTCATCATTTTGTTTACCGTAGCCTTTGGGCGAGTGTGGTGTGGATGGGCGTGTCCGCAAACGCTGTTCATGGAAATGGTTTTCCGCAAAGTAGAATATTGGATTGAAGGCGATGCCAACGAGCAACGCCGATTGAACAACGCGGCATGGACTTCATCAAAGATATTTAAGAAGTCACTCAAGCATGTGATCTTTATTGTAATTGCTTTGCTGATTGCTCATGTGGCGATGGCGTACCTCATCGGCATTGATCAAGTGAAGGAAATTATTTCACAGCCGCCTACAGAACACCTTAGCGGGTTTATCGGTCTCGTTGTTTTTACATCGATATTCTATGGTGTGTTCTCCTGGTTTCGCGAGCAAGCATGTATTGTGGTTTGCCCGTATGGCCGATTGCAAAGTGTGTTATTGGTGAAAGATTCGATTGTGGTTGCCTACGACTGGCTGCGTGGTGAGAAGCGTGGTAAGTTGAAAAAGGATCAATCCAAAATTACGGAGAAGCAAGGCGACTGCATTGACTGTAAATTATGTGTGCACGTTTGCCCTACCGGTATTGACATTCGCAATGGTACGCAGTTGGAGTGTGTCAATTGCACGGCATGTATCGATGCGTGTGATGATGTGATGACGAAGATTGAAAAGCCAAAGGGATTGATTCGCTATTCGTCGTACAATGCCATCAAAGATGGAAAGCAAAAACTGTTTACGCCGCGCATCATTGGTTACTCTTTTGTGCTCACCGCTTTGTTGTGCTTATTGAGTTACTTCATCTTCACCCGTGCCGACATTGAAACGACGATTCTCAAAGCACCGGGAACACTCTACACCAAAACAGACGACGGCAAAATCACCAATTTGTACACGCTCGAGTTCATGAACAAAACATTCGAAGATATTAACCTCGATTTGAAAATAGAATCACCTGCTTCGGCTACGCTCAAAAAAATTGGTGATGAGAAAATTACCGTACCCAAAGAAGGAATTTTGAAAAGCATTGTGATGGTGAAGTTGCCCGAAGAAGCACTCGTCAACCGAAAGACCATTATTGAAGTAGGAATTTATAAAGCCGGAAAACGAATTGGCACGGCCAAAGCTAAATTTATAGGTCCGATAAAATCATTTAAAAAATAGAAGCTATGAAATGGGTTATCTTTTCTTTTATCGGGTTCGCGTTGTTTATAGGCACACTCGTTACCATTTGCGTTCGTCAGGATGTGAGTTTGGTATCTGCAAATTATTATCAGGATGAGTTGGTGCATCAGGCTAAGATGGCCAAGCAACAAAATATGCTCGACTTAAAAAGCGAACCAAGCTTGACGCTTTCACAGCAGCATATTAAAATTTCGTATCCCGCATTGAATGCATTAGAGCAAGGCGAAATTCGCTTAACCCGGCCATCGGATTCCCGATTGGATCAAAAGTTTACGTTGAGCAAAGAAACCGAACAGGATTTTGCTTTACAAGTATCAGAAAAAGGGCTCTATCGTGTCACCATGCAGTGGACCATGAATGGCAAGGAATATTATTTTGAAAAATTGATGGTGTTATGAATTGGGTTGTAACCGCTTTGATCATGGGGCTTGCCGGCAGTTTTCACTGTGTGGGCATGTGCAGCCCGCTGGTGATGGCGGCCACTACACATAACCCGTTTCTCCTTTCCAAAGTCATTTATAATTCCGGCCGGGTGCTGGTCTATGGAATATTAGGCGCACTAGCTGCTGCGGTTGGCAGCAGTTGGATTCAGGTAACGCAGCAAAACTATTTATCGCTCGCCATGGGTATCGTGTTTTTATTTCTGGGCCTCGGCGTGTTTAAAAAACTGAAAATTCCTTTCATCACCGGCGGAGTTTCACGGATTCTGTCACACTTCCGCAAGTGGTTTGGCTACTGGCTGCCGGCCCGCACCCACGCTTCCACGCTGGTATTGGGCATGTTGAATGGATTGTTACCCTGCGGACTTACCTACATGGCAGTGGCATCGTGTTTTATACTGCCAGGTGCGGCAGATGGCTTTTGGTTTATGATGGTATTTGGGTTAGGTACCTGGCCGGTGATGGTGGGCATTACCTGGATGGCAAACGGTTTTATGCGCAAGATTAGTTATCAGCGCGTTACCACTACCTTATTTTTACTAACCGGTATTTTATTGATTGGCAGAGTCTTCTGGACGCATCCGCATTCCTTGCATGCAGACATCCGCCAACCCGTGGCCGTTTGTAAGTAATTGAAAAAGTGAATTGACTTCGATGAAAGTATTCCACCCAAAAAATAAATGGGAAGACTGGAAAATAGCTTATTTTTACTAAGAACTTAAAACGAAACTTTTATTCTATATGAAAAAAATATTAGTCCCTACCGATTTCTCAAAGACTTCCATTACAGCCTATGAAACAGCCTTTGAGATTGCTAAGAAATCCGGCGCAACTATTTTTCTGTTGCATGTAGTAGAAGAGGCTACTCCCGATTCGTACCGCATCACTGGAGATTATGTAAAAGATGATTGGGAAGATCGTTTGTTCACATTCAAGTTGTTGGAAAAAGCAAAAGCTCAATTGGAGAAGTTGGTGAAAGACCCACGCTTCGATGCGGTGAAAGTAATTGGTGAGCTGCGCCTCGGAAATCCGTTCCATGGAATGAACGCCATCATTGCCGAACAAAAAGTGGATTTGGTAGTCATGGGCACACGCGGCCAAACCAATCTCGAAGCGATGGTAATCGGTACCAATACCGAGCGCGTTGTACGTCACTCGAAGTGCCCGATTCTAACAGTGCACAAGAAGCCGGCATCCAACGATTTCAAAAACATCGTCTATGCTACTGCCATGTCGAAAGATGAGGAAGTATTTTCACGCATTGTGAAACGCACACAACAATTGTATGACTCTACCATTCACTTGGTTCGCATCAATACTCCCGGCGACTTCCAACGTGATAAAGTGGTGAAAGAATACATGTCCAAGTTTGCCAAAAGCCTGCAACTCAAAAATTACACCATCAACGTGTACAATGATTTGAGCGAAGAGCAGGGCATCTTATATTTTGCCGATAGCATTGATGCCGATCTGATTGCCATGGCAACTCACGGCCGCACCGGTTTCGCACACGTGTTAGCTGGTAGTATCGCCGAAGATGTGGTAAGCAAGGCAAAACGCCCGGTACTCACATTTGTGGTGAAACACTAATTTCAGCTACGACTTTTTATTTAAGGGCAACTCTAAAACTCAAATTCACCCTTCTCTCTGTGGAGAAGGGAAAGGGATGAGAAAAGGATGAGAAAGGGATGAGGTGATAGAAAGAAGGTTTTTAGAGATGCCCTTAATAAAGCCCCTTCATTGGGGCTTTATTATTTTGGTGCAATTCCCTATAATTGGTTCTTGAAAAATTATTATTTCATCCTTCAAATCTCTATCCATGCGCGTGAGGCCGACATTAAACGAGCCTACCGCAGGCTAGCCTTGCTTTACCACCCCGACCGAAATTCTTCGATCGATGCCGCTGAAAAATTCAGAGAGATCAATGAAGCGTATGAGGCACTCACCGATCCGGTTAAAAAATTTCTCTACGACCAAATGCTGGCTAACGATACCACTCCAGAAGTTGTAGAAGAAAATTCGGCACCGGCCCACCGCGATCCGCGCTATCGCCCACGACCCAATTCAGCGCCGCTCCACCATCGGCCATCGGCCCGCAGGCAAATGTTGGATTTAATGGATCGCCATCTTTCCAAAGCTATCTTTATTTCGAAGGTGACATTGGTATGTTGCAGCGTGCTATTTCTCGACTACGTACTTCCTGTCAGTAAAAACAATGAGCGTGTACTGGGAATTTATACCATCGGTGGTAAGTACGGAAGTAGCTTCAAAATTGAAACCTCGAAAGGCAATTCATACCGCATGAGCAGCAATAGCCTTTCGTCTTTTACCGATGCAGCAGACATTAAGATATGTACTACTCCAATCTTGTCGGTTCCTAAACGAATAGAAACAGGTAATGGCTACAAACACAGGTTACCCATTTCGATCTATGGCAACTTTATTTTTTTTCCGATCATTTGGTTGATTACTTCTCTTTTGGGTGTCTTTTACAAGGAAATAGTAGAGCTTCAGTTTAATTTCGGCGTCGCTAACTTTCTACTGATATTTTTTAATTTGATCATCTTCTTAATTAGTAAATAAATTATGGCCAAGAAAAATGAGTGGAAAAACAGAGAAGGTGTTGTTTACTCCACCGACACAGATTTTCAGTTTCAAAACGCAGGTGGTGAGGAGGCTACCACGTTACCCCCGCAGCAACAAAACCTGAAAGTGTTGTTGGATAAAAGTGGCCGAGCTGGAAAACAGGTAACGCTCGTAACCGGATTTGTAGGCACCACCGACGATCTGGAAGCACTGGCTAAACTACTGAAGACAAAGTGTGGTACAGGCGGTTCCGCCAAAGAGGGCGAAATTCTAATTCAGGGAGATGTACGCACCAAAGTAGCAGACGTGCTTACCAAAGAGGGATACAAAGTGAAGAAAGTTGGCTGAGAAGGCTGAGATCAATTTTTCTTTAAGCCATTCACTAGCATATCCGAAAGCTGTTCGCCCAAATCTGTGGGTACCACATCACCTTCCGGATCGTACCACATCGGCATCCAGTTCAGCGAAGAGAACAGTGTCATCACCGCCAGCTTCTTATCGATATTAGCTTTAAACTCACCCATCCGAATACCATCTTCAATCATGGATTTGAAGCGGTTGATATAGTTGATTCTCAGCAAAAGAAAATCACGCAAGTAGGGTTGGCTTAAATGCCGATGCTCATTCATGAAAACAGCAGAAGCTGTCAGGTCTTTCGCCATCACTTGAATGTGACCGATGATTCCCTTTCTTAATTTTTCACTGGCAGTGAGTTTTTGCTTTTCTACTTCTTCAAGCGATTTGCGAAACTCATGCGCCATATCGAAGCAAAGGCTTTGTAAAATTTCTTCTTTCGATTTGATGTGAGAATATAAACTTGCGGCTTCGATACCCAGCTTTTGCGCCAGGTCGCGCATAGAAGAAGCAGCGTATCCTTTTTCTCTGAATAACTGTGCTGCACTTCTGATTACTTGTTCTTTTCTACTCAAATTGGCAACAGGCTCCATGGCGGTTTGTAAGAATACTACAACAAAGATAATTTATAATTAGCTTTGAAAGCATAAAGTTAACTAAAATGAATTTCAGCTCTCTAGGCGAGTTTTTCTACAAGCTCTATAACAGGTCTCTGATGCTAATGTTCATACCCATTGCAGCCTTTCTGGTGGTTTACTATTTTTTACTCGTCGGAAAGTTGACACCCATCATTCAAGACGAAACCGTGATACTCATTATCTTGATTGCTTTCCCTGTTATTGTCATCATTAACCTAACGATTGTTCACTTGGTGACTGCTTCCCGATTCAAAACTTTATGGGCCGAGCCTAGTCTCGGCATTCGCTTGGAGAAATATTTTTCGGTGGGTTTCATCCGACTGGCAGCACTCGCGTCTGATTCAGTAGTGATGGCGGCAGGACTGGCCTTTACGGGACATTCGTTTTTCACCATCTATTTTTCTGCACTTTTACTTTGGTTGTTCTTCGTATGGCCTACACCCAGGCGCGTCAGTAAAGACTTAAAGTTGAAAGGCGATGAATTAAAAATGGTGATCACCAAAGGAGAAGCTTTTCGCTAAGGCCTTCAACAAAAAAAAGTGGATACCGTTTGGCGATATCCACTTTCGTATAAAAGGTTTTTCTGATCTCAGAGGGTAATACCAAAACTAAAGGCATTCAATTGCGGCCCTTTGTCGGCTACGAACAGATCGTTCATATCGTAGTTGAAGAAGAAATCAGTGCCTCTGAAACCAAACTGGGCGCGTATTCCATATCGGATGTTGTTCAAAAAGAATGGATCGTGGTGGCGCTCTACTTTGTCATCGCCATCTACTTCATACACTTGTTTGGTGTAGCTGTCGATGCGATAGCCAACATAGGGGCCGGCACCCATGCGAAAGCCACGTGAATGGTTGCCGCTAAATAGTCCGGCCTTGCGGTTGTTTCCGGCAAAATCAATCATGGGAACTGCCGACAGGTTTACATACACTACAGTGAGTTTACTTTTATCAAATTTATTGGTGCGCAGGTCTTCGCTGAACGTTACTCCTACATCGTTTTTCGTCAGTAGGGTTTTGTCATTTTGGAATTTGAAGTTGTACCAGCTGATTCCGCCAGCCCATTCCAAAAAGAATTTGTTGCCTAGACGGGTGCGCTGTGTGGAGTTCAGTGCTACATACCAACTTCCCCAGGGCCGCACGGTGTAAATCTTATTAGCATCGGCGGGAAAGCTACCGCCCTCCAGATAGTTGTTGGTTCCCAAATCAATGTTAAAGGAGCTGTAGGTTCTTCTGCGATAGTTCTTTCTGTTGCTCGAAGAGTAAGAGTCGTAGCGATCGTTGTCACTGCTGGAGTCTTTGCTTCGATATTCCTTTTCGCGGTAGCGCGCACGGTCTGCTTCGGTAGGCCATTCCTCTGTGCTTGCCACCGTCTGGGTAGAGTCTTTGAGGTAATTGGCAGCCGGTGTTGCCAACTGGGTAGAATCGCGCTTGTCCAACTTGGCAATCATGTCATCCATCAGCGATTGAAAATTGTAATGCTTTAGTGTTTCCAGGTCTTTTTTATCTTGAATGGCAAAGATCACTTTGCTTGCTTCGCCTACTTTTATCACCACCGTATCGGCTTTCTTTTGGGCGTGCGCGAAAAGGGTAGAGGCGAGGAAGAATATAGAAATAAAGAATTGAGTTTTCATAGAGATGCTATTTTGTGGTGTTCTCTTTCTTGAGAATACCTTGTGAATAAAATGATTGAATGACGGCGAGATTATTTTTTCTTTGGTGATCTCAGTTGATGTTGTCTTTATTTTCTTTGTGATTGGCGGCAAATAGTTTGCTGGTCAGGTCAGAGATATCTAAGCCGCTTTCTCCGTTCTTTATGTCGCGGGCTTTGGTAATTAGCTTTTTAAAGCCTGAATTTTTCTCTTCCGTTCGCGCGATAACTTCCGGATTTACAGGAGCCAGCGTGTATTCCAACACGATCGGCTTTCCGGCAGGTTTCACCTCTGCTACCATGGGCACCGCGACCGTTTCTTCGTCTACTGTCACTGTTGCAACTGTTGTTTCAGCAGGTATCGTAACAGGTGTACTTTCGGTGGGTCTAGCCACTTGCGCTTGTGTTTCGGATGGCCTTCCGGGTTTCTTCTTCGCAGGCTTTACAGATGCGATGGACGGAGTTTGTTGAACAACCGTTGATACAGCAGGAGCAGCAACAGGAGCGGGAGTCACAACTCGTTCTGCAGGCGTTTCTTTCTGCTGGGCTGCGCGCTGGGTAGTAGTCTCATGGGCACCCGATTGCGACCCGTAGATGGCACTGATCAGACCCGCCACCAGCAGAATACCAGCCGCTATTCGCCACACGGCAAAAGAGTTATTTTTTTTTGCGAGACTTTTCTCCACCCGTAGCCATGCTTCGCCGGAGGGCACAGAAGCATGATGCTCTAGTTTGCTTTTGAAAAGCTCATCTAATCGGTTTTCCATATTCATTCATTTTTTGAGAAAGCTGAAGATCAGCCTCCAATAACTTCTTTTGTAACAGAGCGCGGGCCCGACTCAACTGCGACTTTGAGGTGTTCTCACTGATGCCCAACTGATCGGCAATTTCCTGATGCGAAAAGCCATCCACAGCATACAAGTTGAACACGATGCGGTATCCTGTTGGGAGAGAGGCAATCAGTTTCATCAGGTCTTCCGCCTCCATTTGGCTCTCAATTCGGTCGTAGTCCGGCTCGCGATCAGCCGCTTCAATGTCCGTTTCTAAATACATGTTTTTGTTCTTGCGCAAGTAGCTCAGCGACTCGTTCACCATTACCTTTCTGATCCAGCCTTCAAAGCTTCCCTCATTTTTGTACTGATCGATCCGTTCAAAAATTTTGGTAAAGGCCATCACCAGCACATCCTCGGCTTCCATCTTGTCTTTAATGTAGCGGCAGCAGAGCGTGTACATCTTGCCGGAGAAAAACGCATAGAGAGCATGCTGTGCTTCACGATTTTGTCGTTTGCAGCCTTCAATCCAATCTTTTTCTTTAGCCCGGTAAATGTGTAAAGTCATTTAAGCAAATTCAGTAACAAGATGCGTATACGCAGCCTGAGGTTGCATGGGTTTATAAACTTTCTTTGGAGGGTTATTTCCGCGATTAGTCGTAGGAGTATCGCTCCGAAGTAGCGAAATATTTGAGAATAGATTAAAATTCAGCCAATCGCTCCGCAGGAGCGCGATATTTGTAGAATAGGATTAACATATAGGCAATCTGCTCCGTAAGAGCGCAATATTTGTAGGATGAGATTTAATGATAGGCGATCGCTCCGTAGGAGCGAAATATTTGTAGAATAAGATTTAATGATAGGCGTATCGCTCCGTAGGAGCGAAATATTTGTGGATTTGATTTAAATTTAATTGTATTGGTATAGCTCAGTAAGAGCGAAATATTTGCAATAAATGTTTGTTAGCACTCACTTCTAAATCAAACCTTCACAAAAATCTTTCTCTTATACATCTGCCATAAAATCACCAAAAAGAAAAGAATGAGCGACACTGCAAATGCCAACGACGCATTCATCGGACTCAACCAACTCGCATACACATGTTGATAGATATACGACCACAACGAAATTTCATTTTCTCCATCCCCAATTTTTGTGCGAATCAAAAACTTGGCCAATAACCCTGATGCAACAAAAACAAAAATGGCGTTCATGCCATAATAAACAAATGGCATCGACCACCTTTTCACTCCCTGTACATCAATCAACCAATAGCAGGCTGCGAAAAACTGCATGGCGATACCACCCGCATACAACACATAGCTGCTCGTCCACAATGCTTTGTTAATCGGGAACACCATTTCCCAGGCAAGGCCCACCAAAATCAACAATACGCCGATAAAAAATAACCATGATACTCTCTCTGCAGGTTGTTCTACCTTCGAAAATAATTGACCTGCTAAAACACCTAACAATCCCGTGGCGATCGCTGGCACCGTGCTTAAAATTCCTTCCGGGTCCCACGTTTTGCTCTGCGACCACAAATGTCCATTTAGCAATAACCTATCCAACCACGAGCCTAAATTTGTTGCCGGTTCCAGATTCGCAAAACCCACACCCGGCACAGGAACCATCGTCATAAAAACGAAATAGCCTACCAACAAAATAATGACGATGCGCAGTTGCGCCAGCCAATTTGTTTTAAAATAAATCAATGAACAAAACAGAAAAACCATACTGATGCGCTGGAGTACCCCCGGTATGCGTACCGTTTCAAAATTGAATTTAGGAACTAAGGCGAGCAACATGCCCAACAAAAAAATGATCGCCGTTCTGCGAATGATCTTTAGCAGGTTGGTTTTTGAAAGACCCTCTGATAGTTTGGGTTGATATGCAAAATGAATGGACATTCCCACGATGAAAAGAAAAAATGGAAAGATCAAGTCTGTGGGCGTGCAGCCATGCCAGTGTGCATGCAGCAAGGGCGGATATACACTATCCCAACTTCCAGGGTTGTTCACCAAAATCATGGCGGCTGCGGTGATGCCTCTGAATACATCCAACGAGTAGAGACGCTGAACCATTTTTTAGAAGTTAAATTCCATCGAACAAGTTAACCGATTGTAAGTATTCCGGTATGATTGTTTTCCATCCCCACTTCTCTTCAATCAGCTGCGCGAAGGTGGTGGCACTTTCTATTTCACCGTGTGTGACGAAGGTAAGTTTGGGAGCTTTCTTGATCGAGCTTAGCCATTGAATCAGTTCACTTTGATCGGCATGCGCCGAGAGACCATGCACTTCGCGCACGTGGCAATTCACCGGAATATCTTCACCAAACATGCGGATGGTTTTTTCGCCTTCCAGAATGCGGCGACCGCGTGATCCCTCCGCTTGGTAACCTGCAAATAGAATTGTATCCGTGGTGCGTGGAAGACGATGGGAGAGGTGGTGCAGGATACGGCCACCCGTAGCCATGCCACTGGCAGAGATGATGATGACCGGCTTCTTGATTTCATTCAATGCTTTCGAACCCTCGCGGGTGTAGCAAAAATGAATTTGAGGTGAATCGAAAATACTGATCAGTTGCGAACCTTCCCGCCTCACTTTGATTTTGTGAATACCGGCATGCCGCTCGTACAAGTCGGTAACGTTGATAGCCATGGGACTATCGATGTAGATGGGCAGCAACGGAATCGCTTTTTCATCCATCAGTTTAGTCAGGTAGTAGATGAGGCTCTGTGTGCGTCCGAGAGCGAAAGCGGGAATCACCAATGCTCCATTGTGGTCGCAGGCTTCATTCACGATTTTCGTTAATTGCTCTTCCACATCTACCTGTGGGTTGAGACGGTTGCCATAGGTTGATTCGACAATTAAAACATCGGCATCGGTGGGTGCATCGGGTGCAAACATCACTGGGTCATCGTAACGACCCAGATCGCCCGAGAAGAGAATTTTCTTTTGTTCGCGTGTGCCTTGCAAATGAAATTCGGCGAAAGCCGAACCTAAGATATGTCCCGAATTATGAAACACCACCGATACATTTTCGCTGAGATGGATCGTCGTTTTCAGTGGGTGACTTTCAGAAAGTAACAACACCAGCTTCGCGTCATCGGTGGTAAAGAGCGGTTGCGGTTTTTCATGTTTCGAATAGCCCCGTTTAAATGCAAACAGAGCTTCTTCCTCTTGCAGTTTAGCAGCATCCATCAACATGATTTTCAACAAATCTTCAGTGGCTTGCGTGCAAATAATTTTTCCGGAGAATCCATCTTTTACCAGACGTGGCAGGTAGCCGATGTGGTCGATGTGCGCATGGGTGAGCACCACCACGTCGATGGTTGCCGGGTCAATGGGCAATTGATCCCAGTTCCGAAGGCGCAGTTCTTTTTGCCCTTGAAACAGGCCACAGTCGAGCAGAATATTTTGTGCGTCAACTTGCAGTAAATATTTTGAGCCGGTTACGCTACGAGCAGCGCCAAGGAATTTGATTTTTACATCCATGAATTTAGCCTTTCTTAAATGTAGAGAATTTCTACGGCTAAGAAAATTAACCCAAAAAAGTCATTAGACTTTTTTGCACTGCGTGCTGACGATTGAAAATGAACTAGTTCACATTGTTTCTTTAAAGTAAGATCTTCGTTCATTTTCAATGTCAGGGTTAACCCCGATAATCCTGACTCAATTATCAGGATTCATCGGCCCGGAGGGCAAAATTGTCAATCTTAATGACAATTTTGGGATTAAATAACTTTCAATTTGACCAATGATCAAAACAAAAGCGCCTCATCTCGATGTTGATATGAGGCGCAAATAAATTTTTTCTACAGATGCTAATCGCGTTTGATTACCTCAGGGTTGCCTTGGTACTTTACGGTGCTGACAACATCCGTATCTATTTCCACTGAGTTAGTTGCGTTTACGCGCGCGTTCCCCAATTCTTTGGCTTCCACTACCGCATTCTCGATTTCATACTTGCTGGCTTTTAACTGTGCCAGCTTCCGAACTTCAGCTTGTAAAAAATTCCCACTGCCATCTAACTGAAAAGACATAGGTCCCGACATTTCGATCATCAAGTTACGTGACTGGATGTCGGCCTCGCCACTCATGGCACCCAACAAAACGATATCCATTTCTTCTTCATCAAAATCACGAATGGTAAATTCACCGGCGCCTTTTATTTTTAGCTTGCGCAGATGCGGTAGCGTAATTTGAATTTTTACTTTGTCGTCCAGATCAACGCTATTCTCCCAGAATGATTGATTGCGTGAGCGATAGCGAATCTCCAAGGTTTCACCCGATACGGATACTTCGTATTTTCTTTTTTCACTTTCAGGGCCATCGAGCTGGATTGAAAACTCATCCGCCCGATAGACAGACAAATCAAAAATGCCCATCAATTCAATTTCGTTAAAGTCGTTGTAGCCATACTGATCTTTCAATTGAATGGATTTGCGTTCGGTTGGCTGGGTGCAATCTTGACATTCAAAACCTTTCTCGGTCATCTTCCATGTTTTATTGAAGTTTGAATCATAGTAGCCATAGTAATCTTTGTAATCATTGTTGATAAGGCGCCAAACGTATTCATCAATCACAAACAATTGGCCATAAGGGATGTATAACTCCATATCCAATCGTTGCGCACGGAATTTTGCATCTTTTTTAAACGAAAGGTTTGAGTCAAATGTCAGTGTGCTGTCTTGCTGAGTGACCTGATATTCTACCATCTGTGCATTTTCAGCTGCGTTTTTACGATTGAACCCTTGCGAACGAAAACGCTTTATCAACTTGATCTCTTTGCCTTCGTATCCTTTGATTTGTAGATCAGGAGTTGTATAATCTTCAAAGCCGGCATCATTAATTTTTAATACCAGCTTTTTGTCTTGCATATTGAAAACTTCCTCAGTTTTAAACTCGCCTTCTTCCTTAAAGGAGTAGACCATTTTAGGTACCGTGAAGCTCAGAACGAGAATAGAAACGAAGAACAATCCGGCCAACGACCAGCCCATAGCAGGTTTGAAGAATGACCTTTTTGCTAAAATGGAACTGCCAGAAAGAAGGATCACGAATGCGGGAATGAATGCTACAATGAATGCGGCTACCATACTCCAGATGGGGAATGTATTGCGGATGGCCTCCATCGGAAAATTCAAACCTTGAATTTCACCACCCCAGTAGTCAGGTAAAATGGAGGTGCCAAAGAAACCTAAAAATATACCGAACGTGATGATAATGGCGGCAAGCAACGAAAAGCCGGTGAAGAATATCGCAAGCCCGATCAGCACGCGAATCAGTTCGAAGAATAATTTCACAATCGGACCGACCACTTTGGCCAGCGCAGTAATTACGGTGGCAATCAACCGAAAGGGAAAAAGAACAATTTTGGCCAACGTGCTTTCTTCTTCCTCCTTCTCATTTAAATTCTTCTTTACGGTCGATTCGATATTCGAGAGTGTGACTGGCTCTCCCTGCATTTCCATTTTTTCGGTAATGCTATTGGCGGCTGGCAATGCTATCCATAAGACCACATAGAGAATAAAACCCAAACCTCCTACCACCGCTAAAATCACGAACAGCAAACGTACCACCGTTATGTCGGTGCCAAAGAAGGCGGCAATACCGCTGGCGACGCCACCTAATACCTTTTTTTCCGGATCACGATACATCTTCTTCACAGCAGGTTCATCCATCAAATCGGCAGAGGAAGGAAGAACGATCCACATAATGATGTAAACTAAGATCAGCCCACCATAGCTACCCAATACCAATAAGGCAAACAGCACGCGCGGCCACACCGGGTCGATGCTGAAGTAATGACCCAGACCGGCACAAACTCCCCCCAGAATCTTTCGTTTTTCATCGCGAAATAATTTTTTATGTGCCAGTGGAGGCACAGTTTGCGATGTATAAGCTTGTTGTTGGGAGGATTCATTTTTAAATGATTCACCACCGGTCTCCTGCTCTTCGGCGGCTTTGAAGTCGCTCACATTACCCATGGTAGCGATCAGGCCCTTCACATCTTCCAGTGTAATTACCTGCTTACCTTCATTAAGCTTGGACAAAAATATTTCGGCAATGCGTCCTTCAATGTCAGCTAAAATCTCGCTGCTGTCTTCAAACGAGCCAAAGTAGCTGTTGATCGAGTCCAGGTATTTGCGCAACGAATCATATCCGTCTTCTTCAATGTGAAAGATGATTCCGCTGATGTTGATACTGATGTTCTTTTTCATTTGGAATGAAATTTATAAAAATGGAGGTGGTAATTAAATTTTTACGAGCGATTTGCTGCGAACTATTTCGGTGGAGTGCACCACATCGTCCCAGGTTTCGGTCAGTCCCTTTAAAAAGGAAGTACCGGTTTCCGTTAACGTGTAGTATTTACGGGGTGGCCCCGATTTCGATTCTACCCATTTGTATTCCAGCAGCCCCGCATTCTTCAATCGGGTCAGAAGAGGGTAGAGGGTACCTTCTACCACAATCATTTTAGCTTCGGTCAGTTCATTCAACATATCCGAGGCATATACTTCACCACGGGCGATGATATGGAGTATGCAGAACTCCAAAATCCCCTTCCTCATTTGCACTTGCGCGTTTTCCAGATTCATACAGCACTTTTTTCAGCATGTCTTGCAACTATTACGCCAAAGGTACTATGCATGGCACAGTACCGCCTTAATATTCAAAAATAGTTTTCAAAACCGCATTTTCAGGGTATCTTGACGGTTTCTACTATAATATGATGCAGATTCGGTTGATGTTCGCCTTTCTATTAATGTCCATTTTTGTACAATCTTTTGGTCAGGACACACAATATTGGACATATCGGTATGGAACCAGAGCGGTTTTAATGGGTGGGCCGGCCGTTGGTGGTTTGGAAGACAATAGCTCGGTGATTTATAACCCTGCGTTGCTCAGCCGAGTGAGAAGCACATCCGTGTCGATTAACTCGAACATCTACCAAGTGGTAAACATCACAGCTAATGATGGTGCCGGATTTGGTAAAGATGTTACCAGCAATCAGTTTTCGGCTGTCCCTGTAACAGTTTCAGGTTTGATAAAAAAGAAAAGACCATCGCGCTGGACATTTGGCTATGCCATCATTGTGCCAACCGAGTTCACCTTCAAAGCTTCTGCGCGAGAAGAAGGAGACAAAGCCATTGCGAGTGATGTTGATAGCCCGGGTTTAGAAGCTTACGTGGGGCAATTCTCCATCAATACACGACTATCCGAAAATCAAGGAGCATTTGGGGTTGCATTCAAAATAAATGAGAAGTGGTCGGTAGGGCTAACCAATCAAGTTATTTATCGTGCGCACAACTATACAAAAAATGAATTGAGCCGAATGATTTTAAACGATGTAAAACCCAACACCAATCAGCTAATCAACACGCTGGTGAGCACCAATGAATCGCAAACCATCGAGTATACTAATTTGCGCTATGAACCGAAAGTAGGGTTTGCCTTTGCTTCGGGAAACTTGTCTTTAGGAATTGCTATCAATTTTCCGGCACTCAATCTTTCCGGAAGCGGAACGATGGCTCGGGATGTAGTAGCTACGAATCTAAATATTCAACCTGACCAAACAAAAGCTCGCGTGCCATTTAGTTTGGCCATCAACGATCGGCAAACTCAACTTGTCACTGTTTATAAAAAACCCCTTTCAATTTCAGCGGGGTTTACCTACAAAACCCTTAAAACCATTTTTGCAGCTTCCGCTGAATGGTTTGACAATGTTCCCATTTATAATATTATGTCACCTATTGGTGATCCTTTCAAGAGACCAACTACGGTAAACGTTGACAGCAAGAAGTTTTTAGAGCTAAATGCTTCCAATAAGTCGGTAACCAATTTAGCCATTGGTATTGAACATGCACTCAATGAAAAGGTAAGTATCAGCACCGGATTTCGAACCAATAATTCATTTTACGATCGGGTTTTTGATGACCGCATTTCTGAGCGAAACAAAAAGAATGTTAATAACAATCCGCTCAATTTAGATATCTCTTCGTGGAATATGTATCATGTAGTAATTGGAGGCACGTTCAAACAAGAGCGCAGAGATTTAAGTATTGGCCTTAATTTCAGTTGGGCCGATCAAGGTGCGATTAAACAATTTGCCAACTTTGATCAACCAACCGAAGCGACTTTCTTATTGGGTCAAAAGCAAAGCACGACCACGAGCTTTTTTTCGTATGGTATATTGCTTGGGTATACCTTCCGGATACGCTCAGGGGATATTTAATCAGGTTAATAGCGTAGGTGCTTCACCGTCATCCCTTTGTTGATCATCTGCTTGAGCGAATCAATGCCAATTTTTAAATGCAAGTCTACGTAGCTAGTCGTAACTACCTTATCACTGGCTTCGGTCTTCACTCCATCCGGTGTCATAGGTGAATCGGAAACCAACAACAATGCCCCTGCCGGAATCTCATTGTAAAAAGCGGTTGAAAAAATAGTCGCCGTTTCCATATCAATGGCTGCCGCACGAATTTTAATCAAGTAGTTTTTGAAATCCTCATCCCACTCCCACACACGGCGGTTGGTAGTGTATACGGTACCGCTCCAATAATCTTGGTTGTAATCGCGAATGGTGGTTGAAATCGCTTTTTGTAAAGCGAAGGCTGGTAATGATGGCACTTCGGGTGGAAAGTAGTCGTTCGAAGTACCTTCGCCACGAATGGCTGCTATCGGTAAGATCAAATCGCCAATATCATTTTTCGTTTTTAGTCCACCACATTTACCTAAGAACAAAACTGCTTTCGGCATGATCGCAGTTAAGCAATCCATAATGGTGGCGGCATTGGGGCTACCCATTCCAAAATTGATGATGGTAATTCCTTCGGCGGTTGCGCTGCGCATAGCTCGATCTTCACCATGCACCGGCACTTTGTGCCATTCGGCAAACTTCTTTACGTAGTTATCAAAATTGGTGAGAAGTATATAATGACCAAAGTCTTCCAGTTTTAATCCGGTGTAACGGGGCAACCAGTTTTCAACGATGTCTTTTTTGTTTTTCATTTTCCTTCGTATTTAGTGTTCAAATTTTTTAGCTGTACATTTCCATTCCATGCAAAAGCTCAACCTTCCGGAAATCAACGCAACGCTTAAGAAAGAATATGGCAAAGTATGGATTTTTGATATGATTCGGAAAAAGTATATCGTGCTGACTCCCGAAGAGTGGGTGCGTCAACATTTTATACATTACCTCATTCACGAACTCCACTATCCCCGCTCACTCTTTCGCATTGAAGGCAGCCTCACCTACAACACATTGCAAAAGCGATCCGACATTTTGATTTTTGATCGGGCCGGAAAACCGTGGATGCTGATCGAATGTAAATCAGCCGATATCCGGCTTTCGCAAAAAGCATTTAATCAGGTAGCCGTGTATAACATGACGGTCAATGCCAAATACATTGCGGTGACCAACGGCATGGTGCATTTCTGTTGCGAAGCGGCCACGCCGGGAAAAGAAGCTCTATTTCTGGAAACCTTCCCTGTATTTCAATAAGCCCTATTTCTATATCATCATACCCTTTGAAGAGCTAGGGGTGATTATTTCTTTTATTATTTGGAATAATTCTAAATAAGTGATTGTTTTGCTTATTCATAATAATTCTAAATAAACATGAAATTATTTTTAAGTGCCTGTATATCAATATATTTAGTTTCTTTTCTAACCCCGGAAGCGGCTGCGCAAACCGGAATGATTGAAGGTAAAATCCTAACAGTGGAGGGAAGTCCACTGGTATCTGTAAATATTTATCTGAAGGAAATAGGCGCTGGTACCGTCACCGACAATGACGGGAACTTCACAATTCAGAACATCGCTCCAGGCGCGTATACACTGGTTGCTTCGTTTGTTGGCTTTATCACTCTTGAAAACCGGGTAACTGTACACGGTAACCAAATTACTTCCATCCGCTGGCAAATGGTAGAGAGCACCCATGAGTTACAAGAAGTAACCATAGCCAATACTCGAACCCTCAATGAACAAGTGTCTGCTATTTCGAAATCCTATATCCGGGCATTCGATTTGCCTCAAAGTGTAATGACCATTTCAAAAGATGTGTTGGAACAGCAGCAGACCTTACGTTTATCGGATGCCCTGCGAAATGTGAATGGCTTGTATGTAATGGGCACGACGGGAGGCACACAAGAAGAACTCGCTGGCCGGGGCTTTGCCTACAACTCAAACAATACATTTAAAAACGGAGCACGCTTTAACAATGGAGTTTTGCCGGAGATGAGTTCACTGGAGCGCGTGGAGGTAATGAAAGGCAGCAATGCTATTTTGTTTGGGAATGTGGCTGCTGGCGGAGTCATCAACTTGGTAACGAAAAAACCTCTTTTTGAAAGGGGCGGAGAAGTTTCGTTTCGTGTCGGCAGTTATGGCTTCTACAAACCAAGCATTGATTTGTACGGGCCACTGGATACTAAAAATAAATTTGCCTACCGCATCAACACGACGTACGAAAGTGCCAATAGCTTTCGCGATGAAGTACGTTCCAAACGATTTTATATCAACCCTTCTTTTTTGGTGAAACTAAATGCGAAGACAGATGTGCTGGTGGAAGCCGACTATCTCGAAGACACCCGCACACTGGACTACGGAATTGGAGCGATCAATTATTCTATCCCCACCATTCCTCGAAACCGATTTTTAGGTGCAACATGGTCGTACTTTGCCGCAACGCAAAAAAGCCTTACCGCTACAATTAATCATCAGCTCAATGCAAATTGGAAATTACGCGTGATGGTAGCAGGACAAGATTATACCACCGATTTGTTTGGCACAACACGACCCAACGCCAATAATCAATTTATTAAGTCTGATGGAAAGTGGATCCGTGGGTTGCAGCGCAGTGAAGTTTCGGAAAACTACTTTGTGGCTCAAGCCGATTTAACAGGTCAGTTTAAAACCGGAAAAATTCAACACACGATTTTGATTGGCACCGATGCTGACGGATATAAAACAGAAACCACCGCCTATACTAATCTGGCAAAGTATGATTCCGTCAATGTATTTAATTTGGAAACGTTTAAGCAGCGAAATGATATTCCGGAATTAACTAAACGCACATTGACGAAAAGCCCCACACAACGAGTGGGTCTGTATGTGCAAGATTTAATTGCATTTACCACTCAACTGAAACTTTTGATCGGCGCCCGTTACAGTTACCTTGATCGTCAGAACGAAGTGTTTACCTATCCCACTTCCACTACAGCCGCTGCCACAGTGCTTACTAATAATTATGATGATGCAATCACACCTCGCTTCGGATTGATCTATCAACCGATTACATCAACTTCACTCTTTGCCAGTTATGCCAACTCATTTAATCTAAATTCCGGCATTGACATCAATAGCAATCCGTTGCCACCTTCGTTCATCGATCAATATGAAATAGGGGTGAAGAATGAATTGCTAAAAGGATTGCTCTCCGCTAACCTTACCGCGTATCAAATTGTGAATAGCAATTTTGCCCAGGCTGTCATCATTCCCGCTGGAAACCCAAACAGTATTCCTGCCAACGCACAAGAATTGGCCGGTGAAGTGACGAGTAAAGGAATTGAAATTGATGTGATGACGAAACCATTTCACGGGTTGTCGTTCATCACAGGCTACAGCTACAATGAAACACGCTATACACGCAGTACTATATTTATTGAAGGGTCTCTCTTGCGGTACAATCCGCAGCATACAGCTAACCTCAGTGTTTATTACCAGATGCCTTCACAATCGCGCTGGAGAAATTGGAGTGCAGGTGTTACGTTTTTCTATACGGGAGATCGGGTAGCAGGCCGCTCTACCCGTTTAACAATTCCCAATGACGCATTTCGATTAATGCCCATTCCAAATTTTACGCAGGTAGATGCAACACTGGCTTATGTCTATCAAAAAATATCTGTTCGATTCCGCGTTTCAAATTTATTTGATACCCTGAGTTATTATGTACATGATGACAATAGCGTAAACCCATTAGCCCCGCGAATGGCTTCGGCTACTTTTGGATTTAAGCTTTAACGATCTCAAAAAAAAAAGCCGCTAGAGAACTCTAGCGGCTTTTTAATGATGAGTATATTCAATTATCCTAAAAACTCTTTCACATCCGTATAAGAAAGATTAAAAGCATCGGATACTGCTTTGTAAACGATTTTGCCATTGATCACATTCAATCCTTTTTTCAAATCCTGATTTTCGCTGCAAGCCTTTTTCCAGCCTTGGGTGGCAAGTTTAATCGCATAAGGGAGAGTCGCATTCGTCAATGCCAACGTAGAAGTATAAGGCACAGCACCCGGCATGTTTGCAACGCAATAATGAACTACATCATCAATAATGTAAGTAGGATCTTCGTGGGTAGTAGGTCGGCACGTTTCAATGCAACCACCCTGATCGACGGCTACATCTACCAACACCGTGCCGGGACGCATGGTTTTTAGCATATCGCGTGTGATCAGCTTAGGTGCTTTTGCCCCAGGAACTAACACACCGCCAATAATCAAGTCGTGTGTTTTTACCAATTCTCTTAATACATAATCGTTCGATACCATCGTGTGAACATTTTTCGGCATCACGTCATCCAAATAGCGGAGGCGATTAATGTTTACATCGGTGATAATTACATCAGCACCCATTCCGGCTGCCATCTTTGCCGCATTGGTTCCTACTACACCGCCTCCTAAAATCAAAACTTTAGCTGGCATTACTCCAGGCACACCGCCCAATAAAATTCCACGGCCCTTCAATGGTTTCTCTAAATATTTAGCACCTTCTTGGATCGACATGCGTCCAGCTACCTCACTCATGGGCACCAACAAAGGCAAGCTGCCATCCAGACGCTCTACGGTTTCGTATGCCAAACAGACTGCACCGGTTTTCACCATCGCATGTGCCAAAGGCTCATACGATGCAAAGTGAAAATATGTAAATACTAATTGATCTTTCTTGATTAAGCCATACTCTTGTTCAATTGGCTCTTTTACTTTGATAATCATTTCAGCGATTGCAAAAACTTCTTCGGCAGTTGCTAAAACTTTTGCTCCGGCACCTTTGTATTCCTCATCACTGAATCCACTTCCTACTCCAGCTGAAGCTTGTACATAAACCGTATTACCTCTGCGGGTTAACTCTTGCGCACCGGCTGGGGTAAGCGCAACGCGATTTTCATTGTTTTTAATTTCTTTTGGAACTCCGATGATCATAAAGGTGGTATTAAAATGTTCTTTTTTAGTTTTTTCAAACGAGTGCGCAAATATAAAGGTATTTGCTGAATTAGGTGGTGAAACATCCTTGCCGGGATAAAGTTGTTCACTTTCAAGCGGATTTGTATCTTTTCGAATGGTTGATTCAAATGTACACGCATTTTACGGTTCGCTTCGCAGAGGGCTTTCCAACTATGAAAAATTCAAACCGCATTTGCGCTATTTATACAGTGCTTGGATCAAAGGATTTCAATTGTATTCGTTCGGCGAATTTCCGTTTGTTTACAAAACCAGTCGGGAGACAGATCGAATTTTAGTTGAAGTGTTTGAGATAACAAACAGAGAAACGCAGCAACAAATTGATGTATTAGAATTCGGTTATGGATACCATTTAGAACAGATTATTCTCGAAGGAATTCCGGTAAATATTTATTTGTTTAAAGAGAGGGCAAATTATCCATTGGTAAGCGGAGGTGATTGGGTTAAATTCTTTCGAGGTTAGAACCAATACCGCTATTTTATTTGGAGTTTTTTTTCTTCTTTGAACTCTGAAAGCTTTTTCTCTACTTTCGAATACTAACCGCACACGATTGAGCCAGACTAAAACAGACTTCCCGATGATTTCAGCAAAAAAAGCAGCTGAGATTTTGGCCGATTATCGTTTGGCTTGCGAGAGCCGCGAAGCCAGCTTACTCGGCAGAAAAGAGGTATTCATGGGCAAAGCCAAGTTTGGCATCTTTGGCGATGGCAAAGAGCTTGCTCAAATTGCCATGGCAAAAGTTTTTCGCAAAGGCGATCACCGTGCAGGTTATTACCGCGATCAGACGTTCATGTTAGCGATTGGTGAAATGACTCTTCACCACTACTTCGCCCAATTGTATGCGCACACCGATGTGGAAGCAGACCCAGCATCTGCCGGTCGTTTGATGAATGGTCACTTTGCCACACGCATGCTGGACGAAAAAGGCGAACTCAAAAAAATCGCCGAACTAAAGAACAGCAGCGCAGACATTTCACCTACTGCTGCGCAAATGCCACGCCTAGTTGGATTAGCGTATGCGTCTAAGCTATTTAGAAATAACGAAAGCCTACATCCGTTTTCAAACCTCAGCAATCAAGGAAACGAAATTGCCTTCGGCACCATCGGCAATGCATCTACCTCAGAAGGAATGTTTTTTGAGGCGATCAATGCTGCAGGCGTTTTGCAAGTGCCCATGCTCATTTCTGTATGGGACGATGAATATGGAATCTCTGTACCGAAAGAATACCAAACCACCAAAGGAAGCATTTCAAAAATTCTGGCCGGCTTCCAACGAAACAAGGATGGCAAAGGCTATGAGATTTTAACGGCTCGCGGATGGAACTACGATGAACTGTGCAGCGCTTACGAAAAAGCAGAAAAGTTTTGCCGCGAAGAACATGTGCCAGTATTGGTGCATGTTGTTGAAATGACACAGCCACAAGGTCACTCAACTTCCGGATCGCACGAGCGTTACAAATCAAAGGAGCGCCTGTCATGGGAAACAGAATTTGATTGCGTTCGCAAAATGCGGGAATGGATGATCGAGCAGGGCATTTCTTCTGCCGCCGAATTAGACGAACAGGAAAAGGCCGCCAAGGCCACTGCAAAAAAAATAAAAGATCAATCGTGGAAGCGATTCAACGAAGGTATTCAGCGCGATCAGCAAGAATTGGTTCTCCTTTTAGAGCAGGCCGTTGCCCAATACAGCGAATTAAAAACAGTTCTCGACATCTTAAATAAAACGATCAACCCACTTCGCTACGACGCCATCAAGGCTGCGAAAGCGGCATTGCGCTTTTTGATTGGAAAGGAATGCGTAGTAAAGGACAGACTGATCGAGTGGGTAAAACGAACGGCGGTTGAAAACGAAGACAGATACAGTTCTCACTTACACAGCCAATCCGAATGGTCGGCATTGAATGTATCAGCTGTTCCTCCGGTTTATTCCGATAACACCATGTTGGTAGACGGGCGCGAAGTATTGCGCGCGTGTTTTGCAGAAGCGCTGGAGCGTGATCCGCGTGTGTTGGCTTTTGGTGAAGATGTTGGCCGCATCGGCGATGTCAACCAGGGCTTTGCGGGGTTGCAAGAAAAGTTCGGAGAACTGCGCGTAACCGATACCGGTATTCGTGAATGTACCATCGTTGGTCAGGGGATTGGATTAGCATTGCGTGGGTTGCGACCCATCGCTGAAGTGCAATATTTGGATTACTTGCTGTACGCACTTCAAATATTAAGCGATGACTTAGCCAATTTGCAATACCGTACCAAGGGTGGACAGAAAGCACCGCTCATCGTTCGCACCCGCGGACATCGTCTGGAAGGTGTGTGGCATGCCGGTTCGCCGATGGGAATGATTTTACATAGTTTACGCGGCATGTTTGTGTTAGTGCCACGCAACATGGTGCAGGCCGCGGGTTTTTATAATACGCTCTTAAAGTCCGATGACCCTGCTTTGATTATTGAGTGCCTCAATGGCTACCGATTGAAAGAAAAATTACCTGATAATATTGGAGAATTTACCATTCCTCTGGGTGTTCCTGAAATCTTAAAAGAAGGAACCGACGTGACCATTGTTACCTATGGCTCAATGTGTAGGGTGGTAATGGAAGGTGTGGCTGAATTGGAAGAAAAAGGTATTTCGTGTGAAGTAATTGATGTGCAAACCCTATTGCCATTTGACCGCAATCACACCATTGTAGAGTCATTGAAAAAAACCAATCGCATTGTTTTTGCAGATGAAGATGTGCCAGGTGGGGCCACTGCTTTTATGATGCAACAAGTTCTGGAAGTACAACAAGGATATCAATATTTGGATTCAACGCCCCTCACTATTACCGGAAAAGAGCATCGTCCCGCTTATGGATCAGATGGAGATTATTTTTCGAAGCCTAACCCGGAGGAAGTTTTTGATAAGGTGTACGGACTACTACGAGAAGCATATCCCGAACGATTTCCGGAAGTCTATTAGTAGGGCTTTTATCGCCGGATAGAAGTTAAAGTAAATTCTTTCGAAGTAACTTCGTTGCTTTTATTGAGGGCTCGATCTTGAATACGAACTTTCAACTGCAATGTCTTGATGTTGAAGATATCAACAAATCCCTGTCCTTTGAGTGAATAGGTGATTTTACCATCCAACGGAGAGGTTCTTCCCAAATCTTTCGACAATATTGGAAAGCGACCATTGTAGAATGAAATGGCACAGTTTGGATATTTGAAATAAGTGGTAGGATCAAACTTGGTAAAAGTTTTACCGTCGGAGTTCTTGGTGTAAAAGTCGATGAAAATATTGTAATAATCCGGGTTGAATAGAACGAACACGGTGTCGGTAACTACGTTGTTGGCATTTCTTACAATTTCCCAATTGGTACAATTGTAGGGGGTTACAAAATTAAAATCGCTCAGAGGCTTGCTGGTTGCATCTAGTAAATTGATCTCAAATGATGGGTTTTTGCGTTTGAAGTCATAGTTAACAATTTGTGTTCCGTTTCCGGTGCGGTAATTGTATTTCGGTGCATATTTAAACACATCGCTGTCATCATCGCTTAAACCCAAATCACCGTCTCCATCTTTAAATTTTAATACGATTACAATTGAATCATTATCAGCAGATCTACCAAAGTACAATTCATTATCTATGAATTCGATCTGCGGCGTTTTGGGATATGTGGGTGTTTCAAAACAAGCGTTCATGCCCGCCATGAGCAATGCTGCACCGATAATGTTTCTGATCCACTTCATTTTCTAACTTTGTGTAAATATCCGTGTTTTGTCGTTCATCCAAAACTTCACCCGCCAAATATCGCAAGTTAACGAAGGCAACTTCGAAAATATTGCTTTGGAATTGTTCAAATACCAGTACGAACATACTGCCGTATACCGTCACTATGTAGATGCGCTGGGTGTGAAGATATCAAAGATACGGTCAATTGAGGAAATACCCTTTTTGCCTATTGAGTTTTTCAAAAACCACATTGTCATGTCTGGTCAGTGGCCTGTGGAGGCTACGTTTACAAGCAGTGGTACTTCCGGCCTCTTAACCAGCCGGCATGCTGTGTGGAGCCTTTCATTTTATTTGAATAATGCCCGCGTCATTTTTGAACGCTACTTTGGAGCATTGGGAAACTACCATTTTTTTGCTTTGCTGCCCTCGTATCTAGAGCGCGAGGGGTCCTCTCTCATTGCCATGATGGATTATTTTATCCGCGAAAGCCATTCTCCTTTTTCAGGATTTTATCTGAACAACTACCAGGATTTAGTCAATCAACTTGATAAGGCTAGGCAGTCGGGTCGCAAAATCATTTTATGGGGTGTTTCGTTTGCTTTGCTTGATCTGGCAGAAGGTTTTAACCTGAATCTGGAAGATGCGCTCGTGATTGAAACAGGAGGGATGAAGGGCAGAAGAAAAGAAATGATCCGCGAGGAGCTTCATGAGATGCTGTGCCGCCGCTTTCATGTTCGTCAAATAGGTTCTGAGTATGGGATGACCGAGCTTCTGTCGCAGGCTTATTCCTTTGGAAACGGAATTTATCAGGCTCCTCCCTGGATGAAAATCAGGGTGCGGGACATAAATGATCCCTTTAAAGCTGTTGAAAACGGAAAAACAGGTGGAATTAATGTAATTGATTTAGCCAATGCTCATTCATGCGCTTTTATTGAAACTCAGGATTTAGGAAAATGGGTGCAAGGAGGTTACTTTGAGGTACTTGGACGGATCGACAACAGCGATTTGCGTGGGTGTAATCTGCTTGTTGGATGAGCTTTTAATTCGCCAAACGGCATTTTAGAGCCGTTTAAATTTGTTTCGTTCGAAAAGATTAATATTTTTGACAGTCCAAAGCCACTATTTTATGAAAAGAATTTTAGCATTTTTAGTCCTTGTTTCTTTGTTGACTGCTTGCAGCCAATACACTTGCCCTACTTATAGTAAGAAGGATGTGAAGAAAGCTGTTCCTCAAAACAGAATCTAAAGATACTTCTTTACATCTGCTTCCATGATCATAGCATCGCTCATGATCACGAGCCGCTCTACAACATTACGTAGCTCACGTATATTTCCGGTCCAGTTATACGCTGCCAAGGAGTCTAGCGCCAAAGCATCTATATCCTTCTTCTTCGAGCCGGTTTCCTGAGCAATATCCCCTAAAAATTTACCGACTAATAAAGGAACATCGGAGATCCGATCATTCAAGGACGGTACTTTGATGATTATGACCGATAGCCGATGATAAAGATCCTCCCGAAATCTATTCTCGGCGATTTCCTTTCGTAAGTCTTTATTGGTAGCGGCCAGCACACGCACGTTAACTGTTACATCTTTTTCGGCGCCCACACGAGTGATCTTATTTTCCTGAAGCGCGCGCAATACTTTGGCCTGTGCGGAAAGTGTCATGTCTCCAATTTCATCTAAAAACAGCGTGCCTCCTTCGGCTTGTTCAAATTTTCCAATCCGCTGTTTAATGGCCGATGTAAATGCTCCCTTTTCATGACCAAACAATTCGCTTTCGATCAGGTCGGAAGGAATGGCCGCGCAATTCACTTCTACAAAATCGAAACGCGCCCGATTACTTTTTTCATGAATTTGTCGTGCCACCAGTTCTTTTCCCGAGCCATTGGGCCCTGTAATAAGCACACGGGCATCGGTGGGAGCTACTTTTTCAATCATGGTTTTGATCTCTTCCAATGCTGGTGATGTGCCGATCATATCGTATTTGGCGGATACTTTCTTTTTGAGCTGCCTGGCTTCTTTCACCAGATTGGTTTTATCCAATGCATTTCGTACCGTGATCAGCAGACGGTTTAAGTCTGGTGGCTTCTGTAAAAAATCGTATGCGCCCATTTTGGTGGCATCTACGGCCAACTCGGTTGTGCCGTGTGCCGAGATCATGACAAAGGTGGTAGCAATTCCTTTTTCTTTGGCTTTTTGTAAAACTTCCATGCCATCCATTTTTGGCATTTTAATGTCGCAGAGTGCTAGGTCAAAGTATTCGCTTTCTAGTTTGGCAAGGCCTTCGGCACCGTCTTTTGCTTCTTCTACCTGCAGGCCTAATTCTTTCTGATCTTTGAGAATATCTTTTAACACCGAGCGGATGCTCGCTTCATCTTCAATCAATAATACTTTGGGCATGGTCTATTGGTTCTTTTTTTGAATGCTAATCGCAGGGTTTGTTTCGTTAAAAAAGATGCAAGCCTATAAGCCGGGTTTTGTCAGGTTATTTTCATAACCGTCTTATCATTTATCTGTTCTCGGTTTCGCAACCGGAATCCATCAGCCTACCCAATCATACCAGTTTGCACTGCCAGCGAGCGACTGACCACTTGCGTGAGTATGACCTATTTGGCCTTTCAACCCGTAAGGTTTGCCCTGCGCACACCATCACTGGGGTGCCGGTGGGCTCTTACCCCACCTTTTCACTATCACCGCCCAAAGCCGCAGCAGCGGGTGGCTACTTGTTTTCTGTGGCACTGTCTGTTGCCACGCCTAGGCGTGGCACCTTCCCGTTAGGAAGTACGGCACTCTATGTTGCCCGGACTTTCCTCCTCTGCACTAGGCAGAAGCGATAAGACGGCTTGCATCTTTGCAAAGGTAAGCGGGAATTTAGATAAATGGGTGATTACTTGACTGACCAGCGGCGAATCTGAAAATCAAACAGACATTAATGTACGTCAGAGCCTGTCAACTTCATTTCGTATTGATCAGCCAGGTTTGCTACCTCCTGCAACATTTCTTTGATGGTGTTTTCAGATAAGTTATCCAACGATGCAACAGCTTCTATTTGAAGATAATTTTGGTTGATAACGAACCGGCAATAATTGAAAAACGCAGTTTGTTCCAGCAACATTTTGTAATCAATGCTGTTGTTTGGAGCACATACTTTGGAGTTGAGTGTCAGCAACTCGCGATTGTACAATTCATTTTTCTTGATGGTACCTAAAACGGTTTGAAAGCGTCCGCCCGAAACGGGAATGATGATGATCGATTGACTTTGATCGTACTGTGTAAACTGGCCACCAATTTGGTCAGCATAGGTCTTCATAATTCCTGATAAATCCATAAAGGCTCAATTATTTTTCTAATATACCAAACCTGTGCCTAACAACAAATTAGTTCTTCTTTGCTTTTTCTTCTTCGGTCTTTTGTTTTTGCTGATCCTTTTCGTCTTCCTCTTTTTCGGCTTGTTCGGCCAGTTCTCGGCGCCTGCGTTCGCGTGCAGAAGTAAGCAACTCTCGCCAGCTATTGAAATTTTGGGTGTGCATGAGGCTGAGGCCTGCGGTGATGGTGGCTTGTGTGCCCAGTGAGTTGGTCAGTTGATTGATGTTGGTTCGGTTAAACATCTTCACTTTGAATTTGCCATCGGCGGTCAGCAGATAGTCTACCGTCCAATCGCCGAGCATGTTGGTGACATCGGCGCGGGCATATTGATTATTCAGTGCGCCATCTCTTGTTACACGCAGACGCCCACCCAGAAACGAGTACGATAATCGCAATTGAAATGTGTTGAAGGCTTCCTGATCAAAATTGCCCAAATCGAAATCAATCTCCAGATTTTGGTCTACTTGTGTGAGCCAGTAGCTAAGTTGATTGGACAAGAGTTCGCTCACGCTGCTGGAAAGAGCACCGCCGGTAGAAAATGCGTCGGGTGAAGAAAACCTACGCAAGATGATAAGGCTGAACACCTGTTTTTGTAATTCTTGTTCGTCTAATTTGGCTCTGAACGCCTTGAATTCACTCAGTAAGGCTACTGACTTACCATCTACCGGAATCACATTGGGTAAATCGGTAGCGATGATGTCGAAGTTAATCTGGGGCGATAACATAGCACCATCTAATTTTAATAAAACTTCTACCGGATATTTTCTGCGCATTTGCGTAGTGGAGGCCAATGTTTGATCGGCAATGACCGGTGCAAAAGAGGTAAGCTGTTTGTAACTCGCCACCAGGGCGAGTTGTCCGGTGTAGGGGTCGCCATACCAGCTGATGCGGCTGCCTTTGTTGATGCTAAATTCTTTGTTGATTACATCGTATAAAGTGAAGTTGTAAAATCCACGTTCGAATTCAAAAGCACCAAACATCGTAAACTCGCCCTTGGTATCCAATTGCAAACGGATGTCGCCATTTCCATTTCCCCGAATAATATCACCTGATTTAATATCGAATATGATTTCGCAATACGCATCGGGTGTGATGTCCAGATTTAAATCCAACGTGATACCAGTTGGTTCGGCTTTGGGTTTGATTTTAGAGGCAATCTTTTTGAGTTGAGCCGAATCGCTCAAGTTAACAAAAGAGATAAAGTCTTTTTTCTCTACATTTTCTGTGCCGCCCATGGGTATGAATACACGGGTATTTTTTTCAGATCGGGCGGTCGCTGATATCTTCATGTTTTCGAAGGGCCCAAACATATTTAAGATGCCGGTGCCATACGCCTGACCGTAGAAGGAGGTGTTGTCTTTTGCAGAGGTATTCAGCAGTTGGAAATTTTTGAAATCAGCATCGAGATTGATTCGGAAGGCAGAATAGTTTTTGTGGGTGAGGTAGCCGGATAGCCTGCCTTTGTTGTTGAAAATATCGGTGAGAGTGATATCGTCAAAAATTACTTTGTTGGAGGTCATGCCCAGAGTACCATCGAATTGGTAGATGGTTTTTAAGTAGTCTACCATCATTTGCCCTTTTTGGATAACACCGGTTCCATTGATGATTGGTTTGTTGAAGCTGCCGGTTATTTTGTATTTACCGGACAGTGTGCCATCAATTTGTGAAAAGATGCCTCGCATAAATGGCTCAATAATTTTCAGATTTGTTTTTTCCAATGTGGCATCGAGATGAAGTGGTTCGGCTTCATTGGGGTCGAATAAACCAGCTACGGAAACTGTGCGCTGCCCGAGACGATCGATGGTAAAGTTGATGTCGAATTGTTTGGTGTTTCGGTTCCAGATGTTCGTTCCACTTAAATCGCCAATTAAAAAGTTATTGACTTTAAATTCGGAAACAGAAAAGTTATTTTGAAAATACGGGCTGTGGTACAAGTCGCGGGCAATTACCTCGCCATTCATTATGCCATTAAATTTTTCGCTGCTGATGGTATTTAGAATATCGAGATTGAAGTTTTTGATTTGCAGAGTAACCGTGGGCTCGCTTTTTTGCGACACTTCGCCATTGACTGCAATAGACTCAGAACCGTTCACCAGTTCCAGGTTGTGGATGCTCCATTCGGCCCCGTTGTTCAGTAAATAATTTTGGGGGTTGATGTGCCATTCTTTATCCAACACCCGTAAGCGTGTGGGTAAAATTTTGATTTTGGTGCTGTCATGCAAAAAATCAATCTCCGATTGCAACCGTAGCATGTTTGTGGTGCCTACCTGATCGGCATCTAATGTGAAATTAGCATGGCCTTTATTCCAGATCAATTCGGCGAACAAATCCTGTGATTGAAAGGAGTTTGAAAGTCGTTGTTTTTGTGAATTGACGGTGAGCATGGTGAGCACGTTCACACTGTCTCTGATTTTTGAACCGGAGAGCTCAATGTCGTTGCCAAAAAAATGTTTGCCTTCTACCGTAACAGAATCAATGGTGGTGAACGCTTGTAAAATGGAGGTGATTCCGTTGGTGAATTTACCTTTGATTTGCGTGCCCTTAGAAATTTGCACATCAACGTGAGCCAGATCAAAGATGGGATTAATGTTGTTTAGTTTGATTTTAAAATTCGCATCGTACTCTTGTACGCTTCGATCTTTTTTAGCGTAATAACTCTGAATATCGGCTTTGTTATTTTTTACATTCAGCATAAACTCTTTGAAGAGCTTTGAGAAGTCGTTGAACAATGTAGAGTAGTAATAACTTCCATTCAGTTCAACATCGGCCAACGAACTACGCACGTACAATTGCCGCTGATTATTATTGTGCTGCGAGTTGATATGCAGCGAGTCTAGTGCCAGTTCTTTATCGCGGTATTGCACTCGTGTTTCCCTAAAAACGGCATCCCCAAACAAACTATCGATTTGTAAACCTTTTGTGTCAATATCCAGATAGGTTGAAATGAAGAGTGGATCTTTGATAAAGCCCAGTTTATGAAAATTTGCCGTATCTAACTTTGCTTTTAGCTTTACCAAGTTAACGCCTTTACGCAAATCAACAGAACCCTTTACGTTGAATTGTAAGTTGGGATCATTGATCACTAATTCTCCATTAAATAGCTGACTGGCAAATCGGGCATTGGTTGATATGTTCGTGTAGTTGTATTTGCGAATGCCGAGTGACTGGATGTTTCCGCGCAAGAGAAAGTCGGCTGATTTTTCAGTTAATCCAGTTCCTTTGATTTGCCCATTCAGTGTTACCTTTTGAAAATTGGTAGTGTCTTTAAAATATTTGCCGAGGTCAAAATCGGTGAGTGCCAGATTTCCGCTGTAGTTTGATTTCTCAATTTCTTTTTGATTTACCTTTAAGTTGATGTCCGATTGAATGCGCCCGAGGCTTCCCATAAAATCGCCGTCCGCTACAAAATCGCTTACATATCCCGTAAAGGTTCCGGTTAAGCGAAATTGTCCTAATGGTTTGAGTAATTTGAAGTAGTTGTCGGGAAGTAGAAAGGCCAGATCGCGAATATCCACATTCCCTTTTTTAACAGCGAGTTCAATGAATGTATCTTTAATCGTGGGAAGGCCATCCATTTGCAGAGAGCCTTCAATATTTGTTTTGCCTAGCTGCACATTCATTTTGCGGTACATGAACCGAGATATTTTTCCGGTAAACTCACCCGAGATGAAAAGAGGCTCAGGCAAGGGAGATTGCCCATCATTAAACAATGCTAAGTCCAACGGGTCAATATGCGTTTCCTTTAGTTTTGCTTTGATGTTGACTTTGTTATTGAAATCACTGAGGTCTGCCTGACTTTTGTAAGTAAGGATAAGGGTGTCGGTAACATGGCTATGGGAGGTAGTTAAATTAAGTCCCAGAAATTCCATGGAGGTCTGTGATATGAGAAAATAAGTTCGAAGATCGACAATTTCAAGACCGCTACGTTGGTCTTTGGCTTGCAATGAGTTCAAGCGGAAATCGATCGTGTCACCAATTACCCGAAATGCTTCTAGATCAGCTTCTATATTTACTTTGAAGTGATGATAGTCAAAACCGTTTTTGATGGAATCGCTTTCTGTTTCATTCAAACTGAATTTGGAATTTTCCAGATCAATTTCGCCAATATGAATTTTGGGAGGGTTGCCGCCACCGGAAGATTTTCCACTGAGTCGATGAATGAAAACATCGATATTTAGATTTTTCAGTGTAGGTGTTTCATCGATGGTTTTCAAATGAACCTCTGCTCCCTTCATATCTACGCCATCAATGTTAATGTCATTGTTTTCCAGAAGGCTGCTCAATCGGAAATTGACGCTCATGCGGTTAATAGAGATCATGGTATCTTGCTCCGGATCAACGATGGAAAGACCTTCTAATTCCAGCCGGTCATACCAACGCAGATAGATTTTGTCAAACCGAATGGTAAAGCCTGAGACTTCTGAGAACTGTCGGGTATAGCGCCCAACCAACATTTTTTGCACGGCAGGCAATTGGAGCAGAAAGAAGGCGACGACCAAAAAGGTCAAGGTGAGGTAGGCCCCATAAAGAACAAACTTCCTGAGCCATGCAAACACACGGATTTTGATAACTTGCAGGTTCATTCTCAATACATGTCGCCTATTTTACTTGCCATTGAGTCTTCTTGCGATGAAACTTCGGCCTCCATCATTAAACATGGCAAGGTACTTAATAATGTTATAGCCTCACAAAGCATCCACCAGAAATACGGAGGGGTGGTGCCGGAGCTTGCTTCGCGGGCTCATCAACAAAACATTTTAATGGTAGTTAACGAATGCCTGAGCACATCGGGTATATCGAAGGATGAATTAAACGCCATCGCTTTTACGCGTGGGCCCGGCTTAATGGGTTCTTTGTTAGTAGGTGTTTCGTTTGCGAAGAGCATGGCTTGGTCATTGGGCTTACCACTGATAGAAGTGAACCACATGGAAGCGCACGTATTGGCTCATTTTATTGATGAGCCGCAGCCGTCTTTTCCATTTTTATGCTTGACGGTGAGTGGTGGACACACGCAGATAGTATTGGTGGAGGATTATCTACAGATGAAGGTAATTGGTGAAACACAAGATGATGCTGTTGGCGAAGCTTTTGATAAGGCGGCAAAGATGATGGGGCTACCTTATCCCGGTGGGCCGCTGATTGATCAATATGCAAAGTTGGGCAATTCGAATGCCTACAAATTTTCGGAGACCGTAATGCCGGGTTTGGATTTTTCATTTAGTGGAATAAAAACTTCACTCCTTTATTTTCTGCGAGATCAGAAGAAGCTGGATCCCCAATTTGTTGAAAATAATCTACATGATATTTGTGCCAGTTTGCAACGTAGTTTAGTAGAGATGCTATTGCAAAAGGTAAAGAAGGCAGCCAAGGAAACGGGTATTCAACAGGTGGCTATTGCCGGAGGTGTATCTGCGAATAGTGGATTGCGCTTGGCCTTGAAGAAAATGGCCGATGAGTTGGGCTGGACTATTTTTATTCCTGAGTTTCAATATTGTACAGATAATGCGGCCATGATTGCAATGGCCGCGCATTATAAATATTTGAAGAGCGAATTTAGTACTTTAGATGTTGCGCCTGTTGCTTATATGGCGATTGGCGATTAACAAACCTCCGCTAAGCCTCCGCTAAACCTCCGAGGTTTGTTAAACTTCGAAATAGAAACCTCGGAGGTTTAGCGGAAGAGGTTTAGCGGAAAAAAAATAAAAAAATGAAGTTGATATTTAAACCGGGCGATCAAAAAAAATATATCAAAGTGGTGCAGCCAGACGATGTGGCTAGATTTCATGGCGAAGTGTTACACGCTGTGTATTCTACTTTTTCGCTGGCGCGTGATTTTGAATGGTCATCCCGATTATTTTTTATTGAGATGAAAGAGGATGATGAAGAAGGGGTGGGTACGTTTTTAAGTATAGATCACAAAAGTCCGGCCTTTGCTGGTGAGGAGGTAATCATTACCGCTACAGTAGTAAAATTGGATAGAAATGAACTTACTTGCGCTATTGAAGCTCAAGTGGGTGCGCGCACGATTGCTACCGGCACCACCGGCCAGAAAATGTTGAAAAAAGAAAAATTAAATCAGTTGTTTACCCAACCGAAATGAAATCACGATTTACGAGCGATATTAACATCAAAAACAAACAGGCTTCTTTTCAATATGAGCTGCTCGAAAAATTTATTGCTGGCATCGCGTTGATGGGCACAGAGATCAAATCGATCCGCGAGGGAAAAGTAAATTTGCAAGATGGCTTTTGCTATTTTCACTCCGGACAAGTTTTTGCCAAAGGAATTAACATCACGCCTTATTCGCAGGGCACGCATTACAACCATGAAGCTGCTCGCGAACGAAAATTGTTGTTGAAAAAATCTGAAATTACCCGACTCGAGTCGAAAGTAGAGGAGAAGGGCTTAACACTTATTCCCATCCGTCTTTTTATTAATGAGCGCGGATTTGCTAAATTGGAGATTGCTTTGGCGCGAGGAAAGAAAATTCATGACAAACGCAACAGCATCAAGGAACGAGATGTGAAACGCGAATTGAGCAGAGTGAAAATACGATAGCATGGAAGGAACATTTGGTGTTTGCAGATTATCGGTGGTTAGTGTTCGGAAAGATCCGCAGGTGCTTTCATTGCAGGCATCGCAATTGCTTTTTGGTGATCATTATCAAGTAATTTGTGTTAGTGCTGACAAAAATTGGATTCAGATTCGCATCTATTTTGATCAAGTGGAAGGGTGGATTTCACTTGCACAGCATCATGCAATTGCACCCGAGTATTTTGATCAGATCAATACGGCAGATTTTAAAATTACAACCGATGTGTGTTCCACCATTCTCTACAAAAAAACTCCTCTTTCTATTTTGATGGGTAGTGTGGTACCGATTTCGCAATCAGAGTTGTTCAAGATGGAGGAGCAGTTTGCATTTAACGGAGAGTCGAAGAGTTTGGGGCAAAAACGCGAATTTGAGTTTTTGAAGGTGATTGCCATGAAATATTTAAATGCTCCAGAAATGATGGGCGGCAAAACTCCTTTTGGTATTGACGGAATCGGGCTTGTGCAAATGGTGCATCGCATTTGTGGATACACATTGGGGCACGCAGTGGATGTTTTACAGCGGCATGGAAGAAAAGTAGAGCATGAATTGGCTCGGCCTGGCGATGTTGTTTTTTTGGCTTCAGTTGATAACGCAGAAAAATCTGTTGGTTTTTTGATGGAGGATGGCAAAGTTTTGCATGTGGATGGTCGGGTACGATTGGATAGTTGGTTGAATGGAAGTGTGAGTGATGTGGAGACTAAGCAAGAATCGCATGTAGGGGAGTCATTCCGGCGCTATCTTAACGAATAGTGTTTTCTAATCGTAGCAGCGGCGACTTCTTTTACTGATCGAGAAGTAATTTCATATCTTTCTTATCGGATTAAAGTTTATCCATTCCATATAAGCCTTTTGCATTAACCACTATTTGGTTTTATCTTTTACCCTTGATTGGTGTAATTCGAAAGTCGATTACTCGATTTTAAAAACAATTGATCATGAATAGCCGGGTTCTTGTACTAAACCAGGACTATAGCCCACTGATGGTTTGTTCAGTGGAAAGGGCTTTTATTCTGGTTTATTTAAACAAAAGTGAAATGGTGAGGCCAGCCAATGGCCATCGCCTCAACACGATTACGCGAAGTTTCCCCATGCCTTCGGTTATTCGTTTGAATCGTTATGTCCATGCGCCGTACAAAGGCGTTAACCTCACCCGACAGAATATCTTCAAGCGCGACAACAACGAATGCCAGTATTGCGGCACGCGTAGAGATTTAACACTTGATCATGTCATCCCCAGTTCAAAGGGTGGCCCTCATAGCTGGACAAACCTGGTGACTGCATGCAAAAAATGCAATGCTAAAAAGGGAGATAACACGCCTGAGGAAGCCAACATGCCATTAAAGCGTAAACCGTACAAGCCGAGTTATGCACTCTTCTTACGCGATGTTACCGGCTTTAGTCACAATGAGTGGGACGAATTTCTGGAAGCGAAGGCGTCTGCTTAAAACTTCAGTGTAAATACCGTCTTCACATCCAACGCAGAGGCAACACTAAGTGAACCATTGTGCATTTGCATAATTTGTCGCGATAACGCCAATCCAATACCCGACCCAGTCTTTTTTGTGGTAAAGAACGGAACGAAAATCCGGTTGATCGCTTCAGGTATAATGCCGGGTCCGTTGTCGGTTACTTCAATGGTAATGGATTGCCCGTTGTACTTTCCGATCAACTCTATTTTGGGGTTCTCGGTTTGATACAATGCTTCCATGGCGTTTTTGATTAGATTGATCAACACCTGACCGATCATTTCTTCATCAATGTCGAGTGTGAGGTAATCCGATTCGCAGATGACTGTAAACTGAATGGGTGTCTTTTTAATTTCCGGACGCATGAGATGTGATGCACGTTCCAACAAATCTTTCAGCTTTACATTTTTAAGTTTTGGCTGCGGCAATGAAGTGTATTCGCGATACGCATCAATAAATTGAATCAACCCTTTGCTTCTGTTTTCGATGGTGGACAATCCTTCGCGCAGGTCTTCGGCTCCTTCCGATTTCAATTCATAGTTGTGTTCTTTCTTCACCATATCCTGATCTAAGATTTCGCGAAGTGTAGACGTAAGCGACGAGATGGGTGTGATGGAGTTCATGATCTCGTGCCGCAGCACGCGCGTCAGGTTTTGCCATGCTTCCAATTCTTGCTTTTGTAATTCCGTTTGAATGTTTTGAAGCGTCACCACCTTCACCGTATTTCCGCGAATGCGCAGCTCAGTGGCCTGAATGGTTAATAGAAATTCATTACCGACTTTATACAATGCGCTCTTGCCCGGTTCTGCCTGTTTCAGTGATTCGTAGAGATTAGGATTATGATCCGCTAATTCGTTGATGTTTTTTAAGTTGGTGTTGCCGATGTATTTCTTGGCATTAGCATTCATCAGTTGTACTTCGCCTTCTGCATCGAAAGAAATGATACCCGTGCGCACCTGTTGCACGATGGTGTTGAGATACTGCCAACTCTCTTCTTTTTCAGATCGCGCTTTTCGAAAAGCCTCCATCACCTCGTTGAAGGCGGTGTTCAATTCGCGAAAGCTTTTTCCCAGCTTGTTGTCGTTGGCAAAGCCGGAAATAAAGTCAGAGTATTTTACGGATTCAAGAAAGCGGGTGAGTTTGCGGTTGGTTTGTGATGTAAAACGATAGAGTTCGATCAACTGAAATACAATAATCAGTACGGTAAGCCCCGCAGCAAAAATCATATTCGGCCGCGAAAACATGTACATCACCAGCCCAATCGAAAGTGCCAGCAACACTACCCGAAACGCTACCCGAAAACGAAAATCATTGAAGGCCATTGGTTTAATTTGAAAATTTGAAAATGAATTAATTTGAAAATTTACTACAAGTTTTGAATTAAGTGCTTTCTCTTTTCTTTAATCTGAGATAATCTTCAAATTTCCAAATTGATCAATTTTCAAATTATTAAAGTCCATGCTTCTCTAACCTTCTATACAATGATGAGCGGGTGAGGCCGAGTTCGGAGGCGGCTTGGGTGATATTTCCATTGTATTTTTTCAACACCTTTCGAATCAATAGCTTTTCTACTTCATCCAGATTGTATTGATCTAAGTTCACGGATTGATCTGTTTCTTTCGGAGCCGAAGCCGTAAAATTAAAGTCTTCGGGTTGTAGCACAGTTGAGTTGCTTAGAATGATGGCACGCTCTAAAGAGTGCTGCAACTCGCGAATGTTGCCTGGCCACGGATGTTTGTTCATCCTCGCCATAGCGGCATCGCTGATTTTATTCACGTTCTTTCCATACTTCGCAGAATAATGTTTCAGAAAATGGTTGGCCAGTAATGGAATATCCTCGAGCCGATCGCGCAACGAAGGGATTTGAATTTCAATGGTGTTGATGCGGTACAACAAATCCTGGCGAAAGCGATTTTCTTTCACCATATCGTACAGCGGCATGTTGGTGGCGCAGATTAACCGGATGTCGATGTTGGTATCTTTGTTCGATCCTACACGACTCACTTTTCGGTTTTGCAAAACGGTGAGCAGCTTTGCCTGTAGCGGCATAGAAAGATTTCCGATTTCATCGAGAAAAAGAGTTCCGTTATTGGCCAATTCAAATCTGCCGGGCCGATCTTCTTTGGCATCGGTAAACGATCCTTTTTTATGCCCAAATAACTCACTTTCAAAAAGTGTTTCGGTGATGGAACCCAAGTCTACGCTCGCAAAAGTTTCGGCTTTCCTATTTGAGTTCCGATGAATGGCGCGTGCTATCAACTCTTTGCCAGTTCCGTTTTCGCCTAAGATCAAAACGTTGGCATCGGTAAGGGCCACGCGTTCGATGGTTTGAAAAATCCGTTGCATGCTTTGGCTTTGGCCGATGATGTCGCTGAATTTTTCGTTGATGGCCTGATTGATTTCCTGATTTTTAATTTTCAATGTTTCGATCTGATCGCGCGATTCGCGCAGGCGCATGGATGAATACAATGTTGCCAGCAATTTCTCATTCTCCCACGGTTTCAATACAAAGTCTGTAGCTCCTGCTTTAATGGCACGCACAGCCATTTGCACATCACCATACGCAGTGATTAAAACAACTACAGCCGACGGATCGATACTGAGAATTTTCTCCAGCCAATAGTAACCTTCGCTGCCGCTGCTCACATCTTTGGTGAAGTTCATGTCGAGCAAAATCACATCGTAGTCCTCCTGGTTCATGAGACCAGGAATTGCTTCCGGGTTTTTCTCAATGTCTACTTGTGCGAAGTGCCTTTTCAGATACATCTTGGCTGCCTTAAGCAGATCCTCGTTATCGTCTACAATTAGAATTTTTCCGTGCTTCGATTCTGACATACAAGTAATTTGATAATTCAATGAATTGGTAATTCAATCATGAGGGGCTGCCCATCTTACGATATTGGCTACCGGATTCACGCTGGAATTGCGAATTAGGCAACAATATTGATACCGAAAGGCGAATACCTCCTAAACAACCTGATTTAGCAAATTGAGCTGTTCAAAGGTATCAATAATCGTCCGCAATCGAACAATCAAGTTCAGATATGAACGGAAAAAATCGATAAATAGCGTGAATTTGGGCAAGTTGCCCTGTTACAGATGGTTGGCACGTTTGTTGGCAATGGGTAGCATGAACTTGAACATGCACCAATGGATAAACAGATTAAAAAGAAATTTTGGACACTGAAGCGAATAGCAACGTATGGCGGGGGTGCCGCTTTGGTCATTTTTATTGTCTACCAACTAGCTTTTGGCGACAGGCGATCGAAACTGGTTGTTGAGAAAGCTAAGATCACCATTTCGGAAGTGAAACGCGGCGAGTTCAAGGAGTTTATTCCACAAACCGGTACCGTCGAGCCGGCACGAACTGTTTTCTTAGATGCGATTGAAGGCGGTAACATTAAGCGTGTTATCCGTGAAAGTGGATCGATGGTGAAGAAAGGAGATATGATTATTGAGATTTCAAACCTCAACAGAGAAATTGCTGTACTCCAACAAGAATCTGATTTAGTACAAAGTATTAACCGATCTCGTGATACGCGGTTAGGTATTCTTCGAAATGATTTGGATCAGCGTCAGGCACTTGCTCAAATTGATAATCAACTTGCGATTTTTAGGCCACAGTATGAGCGACAAAAAGTTTTGCTTCAGAAGAAACTTATTGCAAAACAGGAATTTGAAAGAACAGAAGCTGATTATGTTTATAATGTGAATAGGAGAAAATTCACCTATGAAGCATATCAACGTGATTCCGCAGGCCGTGTGTTGGCGTTGAAAGACATCGATCTTTCTGAAAGTAGAATGAAGCAAAATTTAGTTTCAGTTAGAACAATTTTAGAGAACCTTAATATTAAAGCCCCTATTGACGGTCAATTGTCTACTCCCCATTGGGAAATAGGACAGGCAGTGAGCACAGCTCAACGACTAGGACAAGTAGATATCGTTGGAAGTTTTAAAGTGCGTGTACCCATTGACGAATTGTATTTGCCTAAAATTTCGGTAGGGCTTCCCTCTACCACCGACTTTGCCGGAAAGACATATCGTTTGGTTATTACGTATATTTATCCAACCATTCAGAACGGCCGTTTTGAAGTAGACATGAATTTTGATGGAGAAACGCCACAGGGTATTCGACGCGGACAATCGCTTCGTATGCGAATAGAGTTAGGTCAGGCATCCGAGGAATTGTTGTTGCCGGTGGGCGGGTTCTACAAAGATACGGGGGGTAACTGGGTATTTGTGCTGGATGGCGATGACAAAGCAGTGAAGCGCGATATTAAACTCGGAAGAAAGAACTCAGAGAACTTTGAAGTGCTGGAAGGGTTGCAACCAGGTGACCGTGTGATTACTTCTTCGTATGAGAATTTTGGCAATAACGAAGTCTTAATTTTGAAATAGTGCAACCTATTAATAAAATCTGCGTCTAACTTGAAACCAAATGAAAAAATCAAAGTATTCATTACAACTATTTGACTAACCAAAACATCCAACTAATAAATCACTTACGCATGATCAAATTAAAGAACCTCGAAAAAGTTTACACGACAGAAGAAGTGGAAACTACAGCATTGAATAACATCAATATGGAAATTAAAGATGGCGAGTTCGTTGCCATCATGGGTCCATCCGGTTGTGGTAAGTCTACCTTGCTGAACATTTTGGGATTGTTGGACAATCCATCCGGAGGTGAGTACTACTTTGGAGAGCATGAAGTAGCAAAATACTCAGAGCGCCAGCGTGCGCAATTACGCAAAGGTTCAATCGGCTTTGTGTTTCAGAGCTTTAATTTGATTGACGAGTTGACGGTGTTTGAAAACGTAGAGCTTCCGTTGCTTTACATGAAAGTGCCTTCAGACGAAAGAAAGAAACGAGTAGAAGAAGTGCTGGAGCGTATGAATATCATGCACCGCAGAAATCACTTCCCGCAACAATTGTCCGGTGGACAGCAACAACGCGTGGCGATTTCACGTGCCATCGTTGCTAAACCAAAAGTGATTTTGGCCGATGAGCCTACTGGTAACTTGGACTCTGCCAACGGAGAAGAAGTGATGAAATTACTTTCACAGTTGAATGAAGAGGGTACTACTATTTTGATGGTGACGCACTCACCTTACGATGCCAACTATGCACATCGCATCATTAACCTGTTTGACGGAAAAGTGGTGACAGAAAATATCAAGGAGCAATTCCATATATAATTCATAGGTTTAGGTTAATAGGTTAAGTTACGAAGCCCACCTTGCACAGGGTGGGCTTTTGTTTTTTGGTAGTAGGGGTTTTTAGCGGTTCGGTTGTCATTATCTATGATGACACGGATGAACAGTGGCCTGTTCATAAATGTACAGTAGACCAGAATTGCAAGCTCATGAAAACACATCATACAATGGGAAAATACGATTATGTCGCCCTTTAAATTTTGTTGGCATATTTATTGGCTTGATGCAACCTACGTATTCGTAAATCGGTCTTAGTAAAGTTAAACTTAGCCTTATGATCAAAAATTTCCTGTTAATCACCATTCGCAGCATGATGAAGAATAAGCTATACATCTTCATCAATATTTTCGGGATGGCGATTTCTATTGCCTGCTGCATTATTGGCTTTTTTAACTATGATCATAATGCGGGGTTTGATCACATGCATACAAATTCTTCCACGATCTATCGCGTAGGATCGGTGCGTGAGTTTCAAAATACCTTAACCGAGTTTGGTCACGCTCCTATTGCTTTAGGCTTGGCCATCAAACAAAATATTCCGGATGTAGATGAGATCGTTCGATTTTCACCCAGCGGCGGAAATTTTAGAGTTAACACCGACTTATTCAATAGCAACCTAACCTATGTAGACCCGGCATTTTTTAAGTTGTTTACATTTGAATTTATAGAAGGAAGCGGATCACTGCAAAATCGAAATGAAATTTGCATTAGCGATGAAATGGCCATTAAATACTTTGGCAAGGAGCAGGCGCTCGGTAAGCCGTTGACGCAGTTATTAGATAGCGGTAAAACCAAAGAGTATATCGTTTCCGGGGTTTTTAAAAAACAAGCCAGCAATTCAAGTTTCTCTGGACAGGCCTATTCACACTACGACAACGCATTTGAGTTTGCAGAGAAGGATTTCACGGAGAACAGTTGGAAGTATCGTAATAATTTATTTGTTCAAATCAAAGATCCCAGTCGCGTATCATCCATTCAAGATCAGCTTAAACAGTATGTATCGAATAACAATAAAATTCGCGAAGACTTTATCATTAAGTATTTTTTGGTAGAGCCCTTTGTTGGGATGGCGGTGCGTGATAGCTACGCTGACAAAAACGGAACATGGACACGGGATGGATCTCCTCTGGCGGCGGTGATTGGTATCGGTTTAATGGGCATATTCGTTTTGCTCATTGCCATTTTTAACTTAACCAATACAGCCATGGCGATTTCTTCTCGCAGGCTTAAAGAAATAGGCATACGAAAAGTAATGGGCAGTATGCGGAAAGATTTGATTGCACAGTTTATAGGAGAGACTACTGTGATTTGTTTTCTCTCCCTGCTCTTAGGAGTCTTCATCGCTGAGGCTTTTTTACTTCCGGCATTCAACAAACTCTGGCCAGACTTTAACATGGCGACAGACTATTTTGGTCGCCCTAATTTTATGCTATTCATGGTGGCCACCTTGGTATTCACCAGCTTGTTGGCAGGCAGTTATCCCGCATTTTACATCAGTCGATTTGAGCCCGCCAGCATCTTGAAAGGAACTCTCAAATTTGGAGGAACGAATCTATTCACACGTGTTTTACTTTGTTTGCAATTTGCTATTTCCCTGGCTGGGATTGTATGCAGTTTTGCGTTTACGGATAACGCTACTTTTCAGCGTAATTTTGATATGGGGTTTGATCGGAAAGGAGTCATCTTTACCAATGTAAATGGTCGTTCCGAATACGAGACCTATCGAAATGCACTTGCTGAGAATCCGGATATTATTTCGATAACGGGTACGCAAACCCACTTGTATGCATCCGGCTTTAATGATCCTATCAAACATGAAGATAAAGAAGTAGAAGTAGATATTTTAGACGTTAGCGCCGATTATCTGAAGGTGCTGGATATTGATCTGGTAGAAGGCCGAAATTTTGAGCCGGAGTCTGCGACCGATCGAAAAGAATCTGTCATCATTACCGAAGGCCTGGCGAAACAACTCAACATGACTCAACCCATTGGCAAGGAGATAATCTGGCTCGACACCGTGCGCTATTATGTAATCGGAGTGGTTGAAGATATTTATAATAACGGCTTATGGGAAAAAATGGAGCCGGTTATGTTTCGCTATGCAGACAAGAATAAAGTGAATCATATTTTGGTAAAGGCGGATGCATCCAAACTTACTTCAATCGATAAATTCATGGAAGAAAAGTGGAAAGCTATTTTTTCGGATAAACTCTATGATAGTGATTTGATGGATGATGAAATGATCGAAGCGGATACTGTAAATAAAAACCTCGTTAAGATGTTTACCTTTTTAGGGATTGTCGCGCTTTTACTTTCTGTAACAGGTTTGTTTACCCTTGTGTCGTTAAATATTATTAAAAAGATGAAGGAGATTGGTGTACGTAAAGTTTTGGGAGCATCTATTTGGAATATCACTTCTGTTATTAATCGAGAGTTTATACTTATCCTTCTTCTATCAAGCATACTCGGTGCAGCCCTTGGATGGTGGCTCTCTTCCCTATTTATGGAAAGTATCTGGGACTACTATCAAGGTGTGAGTGTAATATCCATGGTCCTCTCTGCAGGTATCTTGTTCGTGGCGTCCATTCTGTCCATCGGGTATAAAATTTATAAAACCACTCAGCTAAACCCATCTCATGTGTTGCGAGATGAATAGTTGAGCATCCTCAAAAAATAATTTTATATGATTAAGAACTACCTTCTGATTACGTTTCGAAACTTGATGAAGAATAAGCTCTTCATCTTAATTAATGTATTTGGTATGGGGCTGGCCATTGCGTGCTGCATCACCGCTTATTTGAATTGGGAGTATTCCGCCAACTGGGATAAGCAACATGTCAACGCGAATAAAATTTATCGCGTGCAGTTTTGGAGAGACTTTCAGGGAAAAAAAGGACGCTTTGGAATGGCGCCCATGCCACTCGCCAGCTACATTAAGCAAAATGTAAGCGAAGTAAGCAAAACAGTTCGCTACATGTCTTCCTATTGCGATATGCGCATCGGCGAAGAGGTTTTTGGTGATCAGATGGCCTATGCCGATTCTGCTTTTTTCGATTTGTTTACATTTCAACTCAAGCAGGGAGAATTCAGAAGCTTTCACGATAAGGGAAAAATATTTATCAGCGATAAAATTGCCAAAAAGTATTTTAATCGCGATGATGTAGTAGGGCAGTCACTCACTCAAATTATTCTGGGCAAAGATGGTGTGCGCAGACCCAAGGAATTTGAAATTGGTGGCGTATTTATAAAGCCACCTCAAAACAACAGTTTCGGATTTGATGTGATCACCCTCTTTGATAACTTCTGGGATGTCAATCTTGACCCTGATCTGTCAGAAACCAATTGGAAGCGGTGGGCGCATGTGTTGTTTTTGCAAGTAGAGAATCCAGATCATGTGGCGAGTATCAAAAAACAATTGCAGCAATACATCGAGCCACAAAACAAAGCACGTGAAGACTTTAAGATCAGTGAGTATTATTTGGAAAACTTTGCAGGAATGATGCAGCGCAATCGAGCTACTCCTCGCCTGGATAATGATTATTTAGGAGGCGGCATTCCCGATGAGGCAGTCACGGTGCCAGCAATCATGTCTGTGCTGTTGTTGCTTTTGGCGTGCTTCAATTTCACCAATACATCCATTGCGATTTCTGGCAAACGCCTAAAAGAAATTGGCATACGCAAAGTCATGGGCAGTATGCGAAAGCAACTGATCATTCAATTTTTAGGAGAGAATTTAATTCTTTGTTTTTTTGGATTATTAGCCGGGCTCTTGATGGCCGAATGGCTTGTGCCTGCCTACGACAACATGTGGACATGGCTGGATCTGAATTTGAGCTATACCGAGAATGCAGGCTTCCTCATTTTCCTTACGGTGCTTTTGTTGATTACTGCCCTCATCGCAGGATCGTATCCTTCTTTTTACATTACTTCTTTTGAGCCAGTAAGTATCTTAAAAGGAAAAGCTCGCTTTGGTGGTACCAATTGGTTTACACGAATCTTATTGTTTGGTCAGTTTGTGATTTCTTTATTGGCCATCATCATGGGCGTTTCTTTTTATCAGAACGGCGAGTATCAACGAAATTATGATTTGGGATATACAACCCACGGAGTAATTTCTGCCTGGGTAAATACAGAGAGTGGCTACAATACCTATCGCGATGCATTGGCATCGAACAAGGATATTCAACTGATTGCCGGCACACGTCATCACGTGGCAAATGCCAAATACAATGATCCCGTTAAATATGAATCCATCGAGCGCGAAGTTGATATTATGGATGTAGGTGAGGATTATTTTGATGTGATGAGTATGACCTTGCTGAGCGGACGAAAATTTCAAAAAGACTCAGAAACCGACCGAAAAGAATCTGTCATCGTGACTGAAGAATTTGTAAAGCAATTTAAATGGAAAGACAACCCAATAGGCAAACGTGTGGTGTGGATGGACACGGTGCAATTGTACGTGGTGGGTGTGATGAAGAATGTGTACACACAGGCGCTCTGGGGGCCGCTGCAGCCGTTGATGTTTCGATATACGCCTAAAGAAAAGTATCAGCAACTTCTGGTAAAAGTGGAGCCGACCAAGATGGCTACGGTGAGCGAATACATGGAAAAGAAGTGGAAAGAAGTTTTTCCGAATACGCTTTACAATGGTCAGTGGATTGATCAGGAGTTGCAGGAAACGAACGAGATCAATGCGAACGTTTCATTGATGTTTGGTTTTTTAGGATTCTTTGCTGCCTTGATGACCGGAATAGGTTTGTACACGTTGGTCTCGCTGAATATCGAAAAGAAGATGAAAGAGATTGGCGTGAGAAAAGTGTTGGGTGCATCGGTGGCCAATATTTCGGGGGTGATCAATTTTGAGTTTATCATCAATTTAGGATTTTCTATTCTGGTAGGAGGAACGTTTGGTTTTCTTGTCGCCAATTGGTTAATGGATACGATTTGGGAATATTATTTGAAGCTGAGTGCTATTACTTTACTTGCCTCAGTAGGTGTGCTGGTGTTGATCGCCGTTTCAGCGGTGGGATATAAAACAATTTCCACTGCCTCCATGAATCCAACAAAAACACTGCGCGATGAATAATCGTGTAAAAACAAAAGTTATAGTGTGACTGTAACCTTTGTTTTTGTTAAAGCGTCTAACTGACAAAACCAAAATCACATGATCAAAAACTACTTGGTTGTTGCACTGCGCAACATTCGGAAGCATTCTTTTTATTCAGCGGTTAACATTTTTGGATTAGCTACGGGTATTGCAGCATCACTTTTCATTCTTGTCTATATTGTAGATGAGCTGAGCTACGACAATTTTCATACGGATGCATCCAGCATGTACCGAATTGGCCTACACGGGAAAATTGGAGGGCAGGAATTAGAGACAGCCAGCTCATGTCCACCTCTCGCCAGTGCATTGGTAACAGAAATTCCCGGTGTGGAAGCCGCCACGCGCATCAATCGCCGCGATAACATGGTTTTTAAGAATGGAGATTTGGCATTTACAGAAGACAAAATCTTTTTTGCGGATTCCAATTTCTTTGAGTTTTTCGATTTTCAGCTTGTAGAAGGAAATCCTGCTACTGCGTTGAAAGAACCCAACAGCATTGTCTTGACTCCGGATTTAGCATCAAAATATTTTAAGGAGTCAGCGGTTGGTAAGTTGCTCACCATCGGCAATGAAAATAAATCCTATAAAGTAACAGGCATTGCAGCGGCACCACCCCATAATTCACATTTTACATTTGCTGCACTCATCTCTACCAGTTCAGAGAAAGAGTATTACAATTCACCGTATTGGTTGAATAACGGTTTGTATACGTACTTCAAAAAAAATGAGGCAACCCGAATAGAGGATATCAACTCCAAGTTGAACGCGATTACCGATAAATACATTGCACCCGAGGTAGAACAATTCTTGGGTAGTTCAATTGAAAAATTCAGGCAAACCGGAAACGAGTATGGGTATTACACCATGCCAATGCTGAATTCCAGATTACATTCTACCTGGAATGATGATATAGAAGCACAGGGAAATATCACCTACATTTATGTGTTTGGTGGAGTGGGTATTTTTATTTTGCTGATTGCGAGTATCAATTTCATGAACTTATCCACGGCACGATCTGCGGGACGTGCGAAAGAAGTGGGGCTTAGAAAAACACTCGGCTCCGTTCGCAATCAAATGATTGGTCAGTTTTTGGCCGAGTCAATGGTATATGCGCTGATTGCAACACTCATTGCCTTTTTGTTGGTTGTTCTGTTATTACCCAAGTTTAATTTGCTATCCGGCAAAGAACTGCCATTGATATCCTTGACCAATCCCCTGGTACTAGCGAGCGCAGCGCTGCTGACGATTGTGATTGGATTATTTGCCGGAAGTTATCCCGCTTTTTATCTCACCAGCTTTAGCGCGGTGGAAGTATTGAAAGGAAAAGTAAGAGCCGGACTGAAGAGCAAAGGAATACGCAGCGGCCTTGTGGTTTTTCAGTTTGTGCTGTCAATCATCTTAATTATTTGTACTACTACCGTTTATCAGCAAATCAGCTATTTGCAAGCGCGGAATGTAGGAATGGACAAACATAACGTAATGGTGATCAACAATGCCGGTCGTTTGGCAACGGGTCAGACAGCATTTAAAAATTCCCTCGCTACCAAAAATGGTATCGAAAAAATTAGTTTTACCAACAATGTTTTTCCGGGCGTGAACAATACAACTGCTTTTCGCAATGCTTTGACACGCAAAGATCATGTGTTAGGCACTTACTTTGCAGATTATGATCATGCCGATGTGTTGAAGTTGGAGCTGTTGCAGGGCCGTTATTTCTCCCGCGATTTTCCTTCTGACTCGAATGCAGTAGTGTTGAATGAAGCCGCGGTGCGCGAGTTGGGTTGGGATAAACCATTGCAAGAGAAATTGATTGTTTTTGGTGGCGATCAAAGCAAAGGTATTGTGACTGAGATACCGATGAATGTGGTAGGTGTTGTGAAGGACTTTAATTTTGAATCATACAAAGTGAAAGTACGCCCGATGGTCATTCGCTTAACAGATAAGTCGAACAACCTGTTGGTACGTTACTCTGGCTCTGCCGAAAATGTAGTGAAAGAGGCAACTGCGTTATGGAAGGAGTACGCGTCCGGTGATCCATTTGAATACGCATTCTTAGATCAAAATTTTGATGAACTGTTTCGCGAAGAACAACGGTTGGGTTCATTGTTCACTGTGTTCACCGTCTTAGCCATCTTCATAGCAAGTTTAGGTTTGTTTGCTTTGGCGGCTTTCACCGCCGAACAACGCACCAAAGAAATTGGAATTCGCAAGGCGATGGGTGCCAGCGTGAGTGGAATCACCACACTGCTGTCGAAAGAATTTACGCTGCTTGTGGTTATTTCAATTGTGCTTGCAGTTATTCCGGCATATCTGCTGCTCGATTATTGGTTGGGTCAATTTGCATATCGCGTAGAAATCTCCGTTGCCATATTTGCCATCAGTTCATTGGGTGCGTTATTTATAGCGTGGGTGACAGTTGGGTTTCAGGCATTCAAAGCGGCCTTGGCTAAACCTGTTGATTCGTTGCGAACAGAGTAAATAAATCGTGTAGAATTAACAAAGGTCAGTTGGATCATTCCGGTTGACCTTTTTTTTGCATGAAATATACAGGTGGTTAGTTGGAGTCTATTGGTAGCGAATAAATTATTCTGGCTCAAACTATATCTTTTCACCTTATAAACAGATAGTGGCAATCTAGCCGAACAAAAATTCTGATTAAAAAAATTGGCTGATAATTTTCTGCCAATGATTTTTCGCGAGGGCAATGAACGGCTTCGCAAGCAAATTAGACTTTGAAAAAATTAAACTTGGGATAGACTAAAATGATACAGCCTACCTTTCGCCGTTTTAGAAGATTGTGCTTCGAATTGCCCCACGCATTTGGCAGATGCCATAGCCGCACAAACACAGTACGACACCAAAGCAATGGCAAGCGCCAAATCCCTATATAATGAAGAAACAACGTATTTGATTTAAAAACATTTGGACTTAAATTGCAGCGATGTTCAAACGACTGCTTGTTTACCTTATTCTTTCCAGCATGATACTCCATTGTGCGGGCAGGTTGGGTCTTTTGGACAGTCTTTACCAACAAAGACATAGAATAGCCTATAATTTGGGCTTAATTGCAGAAATACCCATTGCCATTTGTAGCGGTGACTACGATTTAAGTAATAAGCTAAACTTTAAATCAGACGATCAGAAAGATGCAAATGTGCCAATCAGCTATCAGGCAAGCGAGATAATACTTTTTTTTGTTGCCGAAGATTTTCAGCAAATTCAAAAACCTGAAATTACTAGCCGCTTCTTTAATACTCAATACACAGACGTAGCGTATTGCAGTCCCGATCAGGCTATTTTCCAGCCGCCCAAAATATAGTTGTAGCACTTTTTTAGGTTCCGCATAGCGGACGAGTTTTCCTATTTACAACTATAATCTTACTAAAATCATGAAATCATTTTCATGGGCAATAATCTGCCTGTTATTTCCATTTTTCACGTATTCACAAATCAGCATTAAAGGTCGGGTTACCGATAAATCAACCAGTGAACCGGTTGCATATGCCAATGTAACGGTTTTAAATTCTTCCACTGGCACCAGCGCGGATGGCGATGGCAACTTTACACTCACTATCCAGAAAGGAACCTATCAGATTTTGTTCAGTGCGGTGGGCTACGCTTCCATTGTACAATCTGTAACAGTATCTGACACTTCAACAGAGATAAACATTGCGCTGGAAGATGCCACTCAAACGCTCAATGAGGTAATCGTTACTGCCAACAAGCGGGAAGAAGATATTGTAAAAGTCTCCACTTCTATTACTTCACTATCCGCTAAGAAGATTGAAGACACCCGAACTTGGGGACTTGGCGGACTGACTGCTTTAGTACCCAACTACACCTACCAAGAATTAGGCGTTCCCTTTCAACAAGTACAGTCTATTCGCGGTATACAGGTATTTAGCGAAAACCCCGCAGTATCAACCTACATAGACGATGTGAACAACATCGACATTTTAGCCAATGGGTTTGCATTTACCGACATTGAAAGAATAGAAGTTTTGCGTGGCCCGCAGGGTACTTTGTTTGGACGTAATGCGATGGGTGGAGTTATCAACATCATCACTAAAAAGCCTACGAACCGAACCACCGGATTTGCTGAAGTGGGCGTAGGTAATTTGGGTTTGCAACGCCATAGCTTGGGTTTCAAAACCCCCATTATCAAGGATAAATTATTCTTTGGCGTGAACGGGCTTTTCCAAACCCAAGACGGCTATTGGAAAAATGACACAACAGGCATTGGCGCAACGGATGGAAAGGCAAACGGTAAACTCGTGGGCGGAGAAAAAAATCTGTATGGTAATATGTTCTTACGATGGCTACCAAATTCACGCCTCAGTTTCACTTTAAATCTAAAAGGCCAACGCGATTGGAGTAACAATTCCGGCTTTTTTGTTTCGCAAGCAGACAGGGACTTGGCGCTTGCCAATCCTGACAAAATAGGTTTGAAAAGAGTGGGCGAACATGAACGCAATATTTTAAACACATCCTTAGTTGCCAAGTACTATGCTGGCAATTTCACACTAACATCTATTTCTGCGTACCAAACAATTGATTTGTCGTTTAAAGATATTGACTTCCCCGGCTTTTTTCATTCATTCTACAAAAGTGCCATTGGAGAAAAATTGCCACCGCAAGAAGTATTTAGTCAAGAGCTGCGGATCAACTCAAACTCGGAGAGTAAACTTCAGTATACAGCTGGATTCTATGGCTTCTCTCAAGTAGGTTATGAGCCATCTACCAACTTTGCTTTTGAGTTGGCTCCCAATGCGTATTCCATTTCCCGAAACAAGAGCAATAACTTTGGACTGGCAGGCTTTGGTGAAGTGAGTTATAAAGTTACAGAACAGCTGAAAGCCACCGCAGGGTTGCGCTACGACTATGAAAAGCGTGAAGCCACTTTTGGCGATGCTTCGTTTGTTGGTGGTTTGTTTACACAGCTTAAACCAGACACTACGGCAAGTGGCAATTACTCGGCTATCTCACCCAAGATTGCATTAAACTATGCGCTGAATGATCGCTCGAATATCTACATTACTTACTCCAGAGGTTTTCGTGCTGGTGGTGTAAATGCGCAAAAAGTTCCGGCCAATGTTCGTCAAACTTTTAATCCTGAATACTCCAATAACTATGAAATCGGTTATAAAACATTTTTAGCCAATAACAAATTGAGCATTGGAACATCTGCCTTTTTGATTCAATGGAATGATCTTCAATTCTTTAATTTGGTTGCTCCGTTTACCTATGCAAGAGAAAATGTAGGCGATGCTCTCTCTACAGGTTTTGAATTGGAAGTTTCAGCAATACCATTCAGAGGTTTGCAATTAGATGGAAGTTTGGGTGTGAATGAAACAATCACAAGAGAGTTTGACTTAAAACGTGTAAACTTTGCTACCGGTGTCGAAACGACTACGCCAATTGGTGGTAAGCGTCTTTCCAATGCACCCAGTCACACGTTATTCTTCGGTGCTCAATACGAATATGCCATGTCTAAAAAAATAAAAGCAATTGTTCGTGGGGAAGTTCGCAATTTGGGAAGTTACTATACCGATATTCAAAACAAAATTGAGCAGCCTAGCTATACACTGATCAATTCAAGGATTGGTTTGGTTTACGGCAATTACAGCTTTTTCTTTTGGGTACAAAACCTCAACAATGAAAGATATTTAGCTTTTGGAAATGCCGACAGCAGCCTTGGCAGACGCGTGAGAACGGCAGCACCAAGAACGTATGGTGTTACCATGAGCGTAAAATTTTAATCCCTTCCATGAGGAGTGTAAGTAACACTCCTCATTTAACATTATTTATTATGAAAAACCTACTAATCGTCTGCGGCTGCTTACTTATGGCAGCGTGTAACCAAGAGCATCAACACTCCGCCCCCGTTGCCATTGAAAAGTATTCGAAAGCCGATTCTTTAATAAAAGAACAACTGCCGGATACCATTACAAAGGAGAATCACTCGGCTATCATGGATTTTATTCTTGGTAAACCAAAACATACCATTAAAACCATTGGCATATTAGTGTATGACGGGGTGAATGATCTGGATATGATGGGGCCTCGCTATGTATTGGGTCAGGCCGGAGCCAAAGTACAATTGATTGCACTCCATCCTGGAAACATTAAAACTGTAATGGGTGTGCAAGTCATACCCGACAATGTAATTGATTCTGTAAAACAATTAGATATTTTGGTAATTCCCGGAGGTTTTACGGGAACGATTCAAGCCGTGTATGACGAACGGCTGCACGACTGGATTCGAAAAATCGATAAGGGCACGAGGTATACCGCTGGCGTTTGTTCCGGGGTTTGGGTACTCGGTGCAACAGGTTTATTAGAAGGTAAACGAGCTTCCACCAACTGGTATCGTGAAGAAGAATTTTTAAAAAAGTTCAAAGCCATTCCTGCCAATGAGCGATACACACACGATGGAAAGTATTGGACATCGGCCGGAGTTACTGCCGGCATGGACATGTCGTTGGCAATACTAAATGACAACTGGGGCGAGAAATATACACAAGGTGTAATGCTCGATATGGAATACGATCCTGCACCACCTATCTCAGGAGGCACGCCAGAAAAGACGGGCTTTCTGGTGGAGTGGATGATGAAGGCGATGTATGATGCTGGTGTGAATCCTTTGATGGATAGTTTGGAAACTAAGAAAAATGGTAAGCCATGACCAAAGCTTCTTTTCAACGCTACATCCGCAAAGCACATCGCTATCTGGGCGTGTCACTCGGCATTCAATTTTTATTCTGGACTTTAGGCGGACTGTATTTCAGTTGGACAAACATTGACGAAATACGGGGTGATGATCTACGCAGAAAAGAAACTCGTATAGATCCAAGGCAACTAAAAGCTTCACTTGCAGATGTATTGGCGGATGTTCAAGCCGATTCGGTAGTAAAAGTGAGTATGGTTACTATTTTAGGAAAGGCACATTATCAGGTCGTCATTTCAACGAATAAAAAAAGCAGAATTGTTTTGGCAGATGCACAATCTGGTTCCGTTCGCGGGCCACTGTCAGAATCAGAAGCCATTTTGGTTGCGAAAGAATCGCTTTTGATCCCGTCTGCGGTTGTTAAGACTGAGTTAATAACAGCAACCGATGGCCACCACGAATATCGGGAAAAACCGCTTCCTGCTTATGCGATAACATTTGATCAACCTGCGAATACGACCGTTTACGTTTCTGCTGAGTTGGGCAGTGTGCAGTCGTTCCGAAACAATCAATGGCGCATATTCGATTTTCTTTGGATGTTGCATGTGATGGATTTTGAAAACCGCGACAACATCAACAATTGGTTGCTCAGAGCATTTTCAGCCTTCGGATTAATTACTTTGCTTTCAGGTTTTACCCTTTTCTTTATTACTTCAAAAATAATAACAACTACAAAATGAAAAAGATCACATCTATTTTCTTATTGTCGGTTTGGTGTTTCTCGAGTTGCCAACAAAAAGAAAATGCCCAGCCGCAAACGCACAACGATTTGATGGATGCACTAGGCAAACCAACCAAAGAGATTAAAACCGTAGGCATCTTATTGTATGATGGGTACACCACATTAGATGCGATGGGGCCCTATCAAGTACTGAGTGAAATGATGGGTACTCAAGTATTTTTTGTTGCTAACCATGCCGGACTGGTTTCGAACATGAATGGCATGAAAGTAGATGTGACTCGATCATTTGCCGACACGGATAGTTTAGATGTATTGATTATACCCGGTGGTTTAAGAGAAACCTATCGGGCGGCTCAAGATACAGCCATCTTAAATTGGATAAGAAAGATAGATGCCACAACTATCTACACAGCCAGTGTGTGTACGGGGGCTTGGATATTGGAAGCCACCGGCTTGCTGAAAGATAGACAGGTAACTACGCACTGGTGGGGCAAAACATATTTAAAAGAAAAGGGAGTGAATGTGCAAGACAAGCGGTGGGTGCGTGATGGCAAGTATTGGACAAGCGCGGGTGTAACCGCCGGTATGGATATGTCGTTGGCAATGGTAGCCGACATTCGTGGAGAAAAATATGCCAAGACTGCCATGCTCGATTTAGAATATGATCCACAGCCACCCTTTGCCGGAGGCAGCGAGCACAACACAGATAAAGAAATTGTTGACATCATGCGCCAGATGTACGATATGGGAATGGACAAAATAGTAAATCCTACAACCCAACCTGCTTTGGTGTTGACATCCGATATTGATCCGGTGTGCCACATGTCCGTAGCAGCGGGCTATGCAGATACTACTCGCCATAAAGGCGATGTGTACGGTTTTTGTTCATACATGTGTAAAGAGTCTTTTGTAAAAGACGCTGAAAGATTTTTGAGCAAAAAATAGTGTTGTTAACAAAGTTTCAACCACTGCGCACACACATTGCCTGGCCACACTGACAGGTCACGGCCAAAGCCAATAAGTGTGCTCAGTGTAGTGTGAACGGTGCATTTTGAAAGTGCTGTGCTTCTTAGTTATTTTATCACGTGAGAGAAAGCACAGGTTTTAACTCCCGCCTGACACCAAACATAAGACGTTACTGGCGGTCTTGCCGAACAAAAATTCGGCTAAAAAAACGAACGACAATTTTCTACCAACGATTTTTCGCGGGGGTAATGAACTGCTTCGCAGACAATTTAGACTTTGAAAAAATTGAAACTTGGGATAGACTAAGAAATAGCACGACCAACACTTTATACTTTTTAGAAGATTATGCCTCGAATTCTCCCGCTCATTTGGCAGATGCCATAGCCCCACAAACGCAGTGCTACACCAAAGCAATGGCAAGAACCAAATCCCCACCGCACAAGAGAGATGTAAACCAATAAATTTGATCAATTTTCCGTATTTTAAGCGTTCAAAATCTTGGACTATAACTCAAGGGTGAAAAACGAAAAGCTGACGCGGAAACAAATCATTGACCGGCGACTAAACAAGCGGGTTGGAATGTTAGTTATTTGAAACTCAAATAAAATCATGGATAAAGAGAATGAGATAAAAATCTTTGAGGACAAACAGGTAAGAACCGTTTGGGACGAAGAGCAGGAAAAGTGGTACATCTCTATCATTGATGTTATTTCGGTTCTAACCGAACAAAGTAGTTATCAGGGAGCAAGAAACTACTGGAAAGTATTGAAACACAGACTTTTGAAAGAGGGGAATCAGTCGGTTACAAATTGTAACCAACTGAAAATGCAATCTTCTGATGGTAAATACTACCTCACCGATGTTGCCGATACCGAACAACTCTTCCGCCTCATTCAATCCATTCCATCACCAAAAGCAGAGCCCTTTAAACTTTGGTTGGCGCAAGTAGCTTCCGAAAGACTGGATGAAATGCAAGACCCTGAATTGTCTATTGACAGGGCGTTACAGCAATATCTAAACTTAGGCTACTCTGAAAACTGGATTAACCAACGGCTGAAAAGTATTGAGATACGAAAAGAACTTACCAACGAATGGAAGAAACGCGGACTGAAAGAAGGTGTTCAATTTGCAACACTCACCGACATCATCACCAAAGCATGGTCGGACAAAACCACGAAAGAATATAAAATCCTGAAAGGTTTGAAAAAGGAAAACCTTCGCGACAACATGACTAACACCGAACTGATTTTGAATATGCTGGCAGAAGCATCGGCTAAGGAAATTTCAGAAGCGGTTAAGCCCGATACTTTTGAGGGAAGTAAACAAGTGGCCAAACAAGGTGGCAATATTGCCAGGAACGCAAGAAAGGAATTAGAAGAGCGAACCGGCAAAAAGATAGTTACTTCGTTAAATGCTAAATCAGGTTTGCAACTGAAAGAAGGTGACAAGAAGAAACTAAAAAAGAGAAAAAAGTAATGCTACAAAATAGCGCAACATTAAAATCTCTCATTGATAAACTCTGGCAGAATTTCTGGGAAGGCGGTACTAAACGTAATTAGGCAATAGAAATTCTATTGTATCATTTAGCGAATGAAAATCAACAAGCGTAAATTGATCTGCTCTTCACCCAATCCATTAAACAAATGCTTCGATTTCACTCAATACTTTGCCTTTTAGTAGTTTTTCTTTTCTTACCCATTGCGGTTCATGCGCAAAAAATCACCGGTCAGATTCAAGATTCAAAAACATTAGAAGCCCTGCCATTTGCCAATGTGTTTATCAACAATTCTACCATGGGCGCGGTAACCAACACCAACGGCGAATTTGAACTAATCGTGAAGGAGCCCGGTCTTTATGAAGTAATTTTCTCGTTCGTGGGCTACGAGTCATATCGAAGGAAGATAACGGTAGGCGATCAGATGGTGGCGTTGGGTGTTATTAAGCTAGTGCCCGATGAAAAGCAGTTGAGTAGCGTTGAGGTGGTGAGTAAACGTGATAAGGAATGGGATAAGAAGCTGAAAAAATTTAAGAAGATATTTTTTGGTGAAGGTAAGCAAGGAAGTGCGTGTGTACTTGCCAATCCGTGGGTGTTAGAATTTAGCAACAGCAGCACCGGTCGGTTTGTGGCTACGGCCAGTGCTCCACTAGAATTTACAAACGATGCACTGGGATATAAGGTGATTTTTTATCTCAAAAACTTTTGGTCCGATGCCAATGGATATGCAATTGCCGGCGATACCCGATTTACCCCGCTCACGAGCAACAATGCCAAACAAATAGAAAAATGGGAGTTGAATCGCACTACAGCCTACTTGCATTCTTCGCATCATCTTTTCAAATCCATTTTACAAAAGCAAATGCGTGGTGAAGGCTTTACGTTGTACAGCCAAATCATAGGCGCAGAAAATCCATCCATTCGCTCATCCGTATTTTATTCAGAGATCGGAAAAAAAGTGAGCGTGTATGACACCATCGGCATTGTTCGACCGGATGCACAGAAAGGATACTATCGCATTACACTGAAAGGTCACCTCGAAGTGCACTACGATAAGATTCGGTCGGAGGTGCCGTTCTATGCTGATTTTACAGGGCCCGTTAGTTGGTTGGATGTAAGTCGGGGTTACGTCGTAGTCAACGAGAACGGTCACTTAAAAAATCCCACCGATGTGGTAGTGTCGGGAGCCATGAGTGCAAACCGAGTGGCACAAATGCTGCCGACAGATTACTCTCCTGGTCAGAAGTCAATGCAAGAGCTTGCGATTCAAATGCAATACTATCAGGAGCAGGTTTATGTGCACACCGATAAGTCTTATTATTATCCGGGCGAAACAATTTGGTGCAGAGGTTATCTGAATTATCATTTGCCGGCATGGCGCGATTCGCTGAGTCAAACAGTGTATGTAGAATTGATTGATCGGGCAACGCGACGATTCATCCAATCGAAGACAGTGCGTATTGACAGTGGATTTTTTACTACTGACTTCGCGCTGCCCGACACGCTGCCTGCGGCTACTTATCACATACGGGCGTACACCAAATTAAACCGCATGTTTGGCGATCGAACACTTTACACCAAGCCAGTGCCCGTGCTCGATTTAAAAGATCGTGTAAAACCAGAGCAAATCGAGTTGCCCACAACAGTTACAGAGGTGCGAGGTGAAACACAATTATCAGTGCAAACTGCTTCTAAAACCTATAAGCCACGTGAGGAAATTAAGCTTGATTTTTCTCTTCGTGATGATGAAGATAAACCCTTAGCTGCTACGGTGTCTGTAGCAGTAACTGATGCACTCCAGGTTATTCCAGTTCAGCCGACTCACACTATCATCACCGATTATCCACTGCGCGAATTGGATATGAGTAAAGTAGCCAAAGCCGATCGCTTTGAAATTGAACATGGGGTTCACTTTACCGGACGTTGTCTGGCACCTGATCTGTCCACACCTATTCAAACCATGCTGAATGTATTGCAACTCGATCGGCCTAATTTTACCATGGCACAAAGCGATCGACAGGGAAATTTTGCAGTCAACGGAATGGTGTTTTACGACACGGCCTCGTTTTACATTCACACGCCTACTAAACAAAAGATTGGGAAGATTGAATTAATCGAACGAAAACCGGCACCTATTGATTTTGATCCGATGCCAATTACATTCAACACTACCAAATCAGAATTGCCACAGCGCATCACACCACAAAGTGCGTTGTTGCAAGGCACCACCGTGTTGAATGAAGTGGAGGTGAAAGCAAAGAAGATTGTGGATCAGACAATCGATCGCGTTAAGCGACCTTATGGCCGTGTCGACTATGTGCTGAAGCGCAAAGATTTGAATCTGATGTATGGAAATTTATTGCAGACCTTGCCGGGTAAAGTACCGGGGTTGGTGGTTCGACAAGCTGATAACCCCGGAGGAATGGTGAACGGCGTCATGTCAAATGGAAACGGCCTCGAGTGGGTGGTGTACATTGCGAAAGGTGGAAACAGCAGTTCAATTTTAAATCCAAAGGAAGTATTAATTACTATCAATGATGTGGTAATAACGGGCAAGCCGGACCAGATTTTGTCGTCCATTAATCCACAAACTGTAGAATCCATTGAAGTTAAAACAGGTGTGAATGTGTTGTATGGTTCGCTGGGTGGAAACGGAGTCATTTCAATTTATACACGAAAAGACATTTCAGATGATCTCGTCAAGACAAGCAAAGGAGTATCCTCTACCAAAATCATGGGGTACTATACGCCACAAAAATTCCACCATCCTGATTATGCAAACCCGGAGACCGATAAAACCAGAGATGATTACCGCGCTACCGTTTATTGGAATCCGGAGGTGCGCATACCTGCAAAAACTGGAACTGCTTCCGTTTCTTTTTTCGCCGCTGCACTGCCGGGAAAATACCATGTGGTGGTAGAAGGGGTTGCGAAAAATGGGCAGCCCATTCGCTGCGTGTATGAATTTGAAGTGAAGGAAGAGAATTGAAGATTAAACCCTGACAATACTGACGGTACCGTCATTATTGTCAGTAAATTTACTCTTTGATTCCTTACAAATAATTTGGGTTGAACCAAAAACCAACCAATTGAGTTAGCCTACTACTAAACCAATAAAATATGACCACTCTACAAATTGCGTTACTGCAATGGGATGTTTTCAACAAACGCATGCTCAAAGTGCTTGAGAGCATCAGTGACGAAAAGTTTTTTTTACCTATTGTGCCCAATGGCAATTCACCATCGTGGTTATTAGGCCATCTGGCCGATACCGATGATATGCTCTTAGAGTTATTTGGAATTCGATCGCGGTTGTTTCCAGCCATGGGTAAAATTTATCACCATACACGGGGTACCAACCAAAGTGGCCATTTTTCACGTCAGGAATTATTGTTGCAATGGAAGCAGATTGTAGCGGAACTGGATGCGGCCTTTAAAAAGATGAATGAGCAAGATTGGCTTAGTAGGCACACGGCCGTATCGGAAGAAGACTTTGCCAAAGAGCCACACCGCAATAAGTTAAATGTGATGCTCAGCCGCGTCACACACAAAGCTTCACATTTGGGACAAATTGCGATGCAACATTAAACTAGATTTCTGCTAGTGCTATTGTTGAGTTTAATCGAAATGATGGCGTTTAATCGAAATGAGGGAGCACCGAAGTAACTTCAGCGCTAGATAAGTTTAATCGAACGAGTAAAGGTGTTGGACGGCAAGTTGCCTGTTCGTACTATCGTCTGAAACCACGAACGTTTCGCAACACCTTTTACAAACCCCATATTGTACCCCTCTCTTGCGGAGAGGGGTTTAACCAAACGCATCGTTACACCAAACGTGTCGGGGTGAGGTCACACCAGAACTTTTATTCGAGAGAGCACGGAAGCAACTTCCGCGCTAGAGAGATGAGCGGCTTAGCCGGCAAAAATAACTACTTAAAATTTTTTGCCTTTCCACTGTATCTTTCTGAGTAAACGCAGTTCTGGTTTTAGTTAAAAACAAGAATATGAATAAGACACTCCTGATCATCTTTTGTTTTGTTGTGATTTCATGCGTTAATGATCCCTTTCGGGTGGATAAAAAAGTACTGGTATCCATCGACGTGAAGTCCTACGACACAGGTGTAGCTGGGCAGGAGATATACCTAACCGGTTATCAATTGACCATTCAGGCAGATAAACTTACCAGAATTGTTTCAGCTGATCGATATCAGAACTTTGAATACGTTGGCGACCTTGTTTCCAAACGATTGGAACACAATTTAAAAGATGAACTTATTTCCGATACCCGCTATCAATATGATGATTTGGGACGAATCACGCGGATTGTAAGAAATGAATTGGGCGAGTTGCCAACCACCATCACCAATGAAACCCGTTATGAAAACAATCAGGTCATTAGCAATTGGAAGAATGCATGGGGGTATTTTACCAACTTTACCAGCAGGTATTCATTGAATGCTAACAATGAAGTAGAGAAGGAAGAATCTCTTTTTTCTGATGGCACTGTTTTCGATACGTATAGCTACACGTATTCCGGGGCGAACCTCAAAGACTGTTTCCGAAAAGGCAATGGTGATTTTTTATTCGATGCGGAAGACACAGTATCATTTGAATACACAAACACGCAGCGGAAAGTTTATTACAAAAAGTTTATGTTCGGCGCCCAATGGCGCCTCAATAGCCTCATCGAAAATTCAGTTAACTTTTTCAACGTAAGCTCTGATTTTTACCTTCTCTCACTAGACCCGGAAACCAGTGATAACTTAATCGCTCGCTATGGCACAGAGAAAGTAAAAGTCAACTACACGTATACTTTCGATGATCTCGGAGATGTTCGCACAGAAGTGCGTGAGAAAGTGTTTCCGGATGGACAGAAATACAAAACGGTTACCACCTATACTTATGCGTTTACACTTCGCTAATGCCGAGGAACTTTGGTCGCGTATTTTTCACGTGATCGACCCGATACAACCACTCATCAAAATTCTATCTCATTCGGCTAAATTGTATAGTTAGGCTTTTAGATTCTATCGGTAGATTGAGTTTCTAAATCTACCCTATGAGAAAGTTGCTCACCTTTGGCGCACTGATTTTTAGTTCGCTCTACCTCGTGGCTCAGTCCCCTGACTCGAAATTGTTTTCGTCACTCAAGTTTCGATTCATCGGGCCTGATGGCAACCGGATGATTGCAGTTGTAGGCGAACCGGGCAACCCCATGGTGGCCTACGCTGGTGCAGCCAGCGGCGGTATTTGGAAAACAGATGATATGGGCATCACCTGGAAATCGGTGTTTGACGACACCGAAGACTCTTCCATTGGCGCGTTAGCTGTTGCGCCCTCCAATCCCAAACAAGTGTGGGCGGGCACAGGCGAGACATTTTTAATTCGACCTGCCCATGCCGTGGGCAATGGAGTTTACAAATCCAGCAATGCCGGTAAAACATGGAAGCACCTCGGTTTAGAAAAGACCTTTCGCATCAGCCGCGTGATTGTTCACCCCACTGACACCAATACTGTTTACGTTGCATCGCTCGGCCACACGCACGGACCACAGCAGGAGCGAGGCGTATATAAAACGACCGATGGTGGTAAAACATGGGAGCGCGTATTTTTTGTTAATGAAAAAACCGGTTGTTCAGATTTGGCTATCGATCCGCAAAACCCCAACATTTTATATGCTGCGATGTGGCAAGTAGAAATAAAAACATGGCTTCTCAACAGCGGAGGTGAAGGCAGTGGCATCTATCGTACGAAAGATGGAGGCAAAACGTGGGAGCCACTGCGAAACGGAATTGAGAGCGGACCCACACACCCGGTAGGTAAAACGTCGGTGGATGTGGCCTTCTCCAACCCGAAAGTTGTGTATGCACTGGTGGAAGATAAAGAGCCGCGACTCTATCGCTCAGAAGACAGTGGAGATACCTGGAAGCTCATGCACAAACACCACGGCATGGGTCAGCGAGCTGGCTACTACACTCGCTTGCGCGTTTCTACCTCAGATGAAAATACCGTGTACACCATTTCAGTTGGGATTATGAAAACAACCGATGGTGGAAAAACTTTCGATAAGAAATTTAATCAATGGGCACCCGGTGGAGATAATCACGATATGTGGTTTGATCCAAAAGATGGCAAACGCATTATGTGTGCCCATGATGGTTGCCTCAACATGACCTTCAACGAAGGCAAAACCTGGAGCAACATCAATTTGCCCATTGCGCAGATGTATCATGTAGCGGTGGATAATCAAGTGCCGTATTATGTGTATTCCAACCGGCAAGATGGATGGAGCTACCGCGGGCCGAGTCGCTATTTAGGTGGATGGAATATTCCGCTCGGAGCGTGGCATGGTGTGGGCGGTTGCGAAAGTGGATTTGCACAACCCGATCCATTCGATAACTCGATTGTGTGGAGCGGATGCTATGATGGAGGTTTGGATGTATTTGATTTGAAAACCATGCATCCGCGTGATGTGCGTGTGTGGCCACAAACACAAATCGGATCAAAGCCGGCCGATGCGAAGTATCGCTGGCACTGGAATTTTCCGATGGTGTTATCGAAGCATGTGAAGGGACGTGTGTGGGTAGGCAGTCAGTTTGTACACGAGACTAACAACGTAGGGCAAAATTGGCAAGTGATTAGTCCTGATCTGACCACGAACGATAAGACGCATCAACAAAACTCAGGAGGCATAGCCAGTGATAACCTGATGACGTGGGATGGATGTACCTTGTATTCGATGGCCGAGTCGCCGGTGAAAGAAGGTGTGTTGTGGACGGGCAGTAATGACGGACAAGTAAACGTTACACAAGATGGCGGAAAAACATGGACGAATGTTTCGAAAAACATTCCGGGGTTCCCTGCCTGGGGCACCATTCACAATATCGATGCATCGAACTTTGATGCAGGAACGTGTTATCTCTCCGTTGATGCACATCATGTGAACGATTTTGGATCGTACGTTTTCAAAACCACCGATTACGGAAAAACATGGACACGGTTAACCATTGATTTGCCCGCATCTAACTCCAACTTTGTGAATCAGATTAAAGAAGATCCTGCGAAAGCGGGCTTGTTGTGGTTGGGTACTGATAAGTCGTTATACTTCTCTCCAAACGACGGTAAGAACTGGGTTCATCTGAAAAATAATTTACCACCGGTTCCAATTTATGGTATTGAGATTCAGCGGAATTTCCGGGACCTAGTTATCGGCACGTATGGCAGAGGAATTTATATCTTAGATGACATTACACCCATCCGCGAGTTTAGTGAAGAAGTGCAAAACAGCCAGGCGCATTTGTTTTCCATTCGACCTACCTATCGCTTTCAGGATGTGAATGGCATTAAAACAGAAAACAGTTTTGTAAATGGACAAAATCCACCGGATGGAGCCGCCATATCTTACTATCTGAAAGAAAAATCAAAAGACAGCGTGGAGTTGTTGGTTTACAATGCCGGAGGCGACTTGATTCAAAAGTTAAAAACGAAAAATCAACCCGGTCTGCAACGCGTGTGGTGGAACCTGCGCTTGCAAGAACACACCATGCCCAAGTTGCGCACAACGCCCCGAGGCAAAGAATGGGTAGAGTTGGATGAAAAAGGTGAGCGCAATTTGTTTATTCCTGATTTGGATATCGGGCCTGGACTAACACCACCCATGGTGCCGCCCGGAAATTATACCGTGGTATTGAAAGCGCATGGTAAAGAGTACAAGCAAGTTGTTTCCGTGCTGAAAGATCCGAACACCAAATCAACACCGGAGAGCATGCAACGACAATATGCGTTGGGTGTAAAATTGTACACCTCTGTGAAGACATCGTTGCAATTGATTGACGACATGGAAAAAATGCGCACCGTATTGTTGACAAAAAAGAGCGATAAAAAAGCAGCCGCTTTGGAGGAGAAGATCCATCAGCTCGAGGCTGTATTGTTTGACGTCAACCAAACCGGCGCACGCTGGGATATCTTCAGAAGTGGAGCGCAAGTGTTGGAGCGCTTTTTGGCCTTAGGTAAGGAGAGTCAGATTTTCAGTGCCGATGCACCACCCACCGATCAACAGGGGGAGGTGTACGAAATCACGGTGAAGCGGTTGGAAGAGGTGCAAAGCCAGTTTGAGCTGATTCGTAAAAACCCCGAAATCAAGCAAATTGAGAAGAAAAAGTAGTTCAATGTTAAGTTTTTTTAACCGCTTGGTAATATTGCGGTAACATTATACTTTCGTGTCCCAACATTTATCAAATCGTTATGGAAAAACTTATATTAAAAGGAAAGAAAGAAGTAAAAAACCTATTAGTCGACTCATTGCATCAAACCATTCAGGCATTGGGTATCTCAAAATCATCCAAGAAAGCCGATAAATTGGTAGAGCGCAGCGCGAAGAAATTAGCTGCCGTGGTGGCCGATCGCTTAAAGAAAGACAGAAAGAAATTAACGAAGGCAACTAAGAAAAGCGAGACTAAGAAAAAAGAATTGGTTAAGGCATAAACTTTAATCGAATCACTTCAAAAAAGCGTCAGGCACAACCTGACGCTTTTTTTATACCCTGAAAGTTACAAACACATTCAGAAGGACGTTGTTAAGGTAACATGTCGCAAATCACAAGTATCACATTTTTTAAGTTCCTCACCATCCCGGATAAATGGTGGGCATTTATGATGATGCAATTTGCCCACCGCGATCTGAAGAAAGTACAAGGTCAATCTTTTTACAAATTGATGGGCAGTGGCCGTGGACTGGGATTCAATGCGTTGCCGGACTGGTCTACCTACGCGTTACTGCAAGTGTGGGAAAACGAAGAGGCCGCCCGCTCGTTTTTTGAGACAAGCAAAACCATGGACGACTATCGCGCTCATTCCAATGAAGTGTGGACCCTCTTTTTGAAAAATGTTTCGGCGCACGGACAGTGGGATGGAAGTAACCCATTTCAACCGGAAGATGATTTGCCATCTACGGAGTTGATGGCTGTGTTGACCCGCGCTACCATTAAATGGCACAAGATAATTCCCTTTTGGAAATACGTGCCAACATCGCATCAGCCATTAAAAGAAAACGATGGACTCATCTACACAAAAGGGGTGGGAGAAGTGCCGATCGTTCAGATGGCCACCTTTAGCATCTGGAAAAATATAGAGAGCCTAAACCACTTTGCATACACCAGCAAAGAACATCGTGTGGCGATTCAGAAGACGCGTGAATTGAATTGGTACAAAGAAGAACTTTTCGCACGCTTTAAACCCTACAAGTCCATGGGCACATGGAATGGAAAAAATCCATTAGCGGAGTTTATAGGTGTCTGAAACTTATAGGTGTCTGACACTTTGGAAGTGTCTTGACACCTAATGGTGATAGTCTGACAATTTGAAAGTGTCTTGACGCCTAAATTTTTTTAAAAAGCGCCCGCATGAACGGCCAGCGCGGAAAAGAGTTGATGATTTTGAATTCTTGCCAGCGCGTAGTTTCTTCATCCAAAAAGGCTAAAATCTGATGCGCTTCATTTTTACCGTACATCGTTTCAAATAAACCAACGCCCAGTTCATTGTGGTGATACAGAACATCCAGAAAGAGCATGTCGTATTTGCGGAAGAGCGTATTCAAAACCCGATTGCCCGGAGGTCGGTTATTTTTAATGTTAGTGACTATACGCTGACTGTACCGCTCTGCATTCTTAAAGGAATACCCCGAAGCAGGCTTTACCCAACCACCCGCAGTGCCAATTTTGGTAACATGTTGATTACTGAATTGGTGAAAAGGAAAATCACTCATGGGGATGACACCTTTTTCTTGCGCCTCAATTCGGTAGTGATTCAAATGCAGAATTTGACTAATGTAGGTGCGGAGTAATTCATCGTATTGCGCATCTTCAACCAGCGATGGAGAGAAGAAAGTAAATTCGATCAATGCTTTTTTCTTATTGATGGGCAAGACGTAGGTAAAGCAGGTGGTGTTGGGTACAGTAATTCGAAAGTCCATCATCACAAAAGATTGATCATTGAAAACCTCTTCTTCTGTTTCAGTAACCCAACCTTTAAAGTGTTGAAGAAGTCTTGTGTAAGAATCTTTTGCTTGAAAGAATGCAGGTGGAATGATACTGTCGAATACATGCTTTGCGGAATAACTACCATGATCTGTTTCGATGGTGCTGATCTGAGCGGGTAAAATGTTTTTTACATCGGCTTGTACCCAAACAACGTTTTCCCTTTTACTTAATTCACTTTTGGTATAGTTATAGAAATCAAGTGATGCCAGCATCTTGTATCGATACGCACCCATATTTAATTGGAGCGATTGCTGTGAAGAGAAGAACTGTGCCTCATCCCAGATTTTTGTAGCGATTGCATCCCACTTTCCTTCTCCTTTTTCCCAGAAGCACCACGTTTTATCGTTTTCGTTTTTTTGTGATTTTTCGAGGAGGAGAATTTTTTTGTCGTCAAAGAATCCATCCCGCTGCATAGCCATGGCCAGATGCAGGCCTGCAGCGCCTGCTCCAACTATGGCATAATCATAAACGGTGGAATCCATAGAAGTAAATAAAAAATACGAGTTGGGCTGCGTAAATATGGCAAGAAAAAGTGAAATCACCTTTCACCTTTCGCTGGTGATAAAAGGCATGCAAGAACAGTGACACACCGAACCAGGCGATGTAATTGCGCAGCGGAGCAGCACCCTCGGCCCATACCCAAAAATCAAATGGTGGTGCAGAGGTTTCAATAAAATAATCCATGAATACCATGAGCAATGCGCCCATGATAATCTTTAGGTAGATGGGTTGAACCAATCGATCAGCGATGGCTGCTGTTGATAAGATCAACGTAGCCCACGTTACACCAATGAGCAACGGCACCCCGTCAATTTTAAAACCCAGATTGTTGCCATACGCATACGTTCCAAACAAGAAACCAAAATGTACACCTACCCACTCAATAAGTAAACTCACCAGATAGATGATAGCTACCGGAATTAGTTTTCGAACATTTTCAATCGGATAATACCACATCAGCAACCCTGCTGTAAGCAATAAATTGAAAGGCGTTTTGGTAATGAACCAATCTTGAAAACCAAGAGAGATGCCAATGATGGCCGATACTTGAAAGAGCCATACCACAAAAATGGCGAGCGCTTTCGCATTCATGCTTTTTTCTGTCAGGATAAATTCGTTCATGCTCGGGCAATTTGTTCGGTAGCAATTTTAGCCGATAAGAGACATAGCGGAATGCCACCACCCGGATGTACCGAGCCGCCGCAGAAGTAGAGGTTTTTAAATTGGCTGGAGAAATTCGGGTGTCGAAAGAATGCAGCAAACTTGGAATTGCTCGAGGTGCCGTAAAGTGAACCTTGATGCGACCGGGTTTGCCGCTCGATCAGAATCGGATCTAAAATTGATTCGGTGACAATGCATTTTTCAATATCGGTACTCAACACCTGGTTGATTTTTTTGATCACGCTTGCGCGCGCTTTGCGGATCAGCTGCGACCAATTCTGGCCTACATTGCCGGGTGCGTTGATCATCACAAACCAGTTTTCACAACCCGGAGGTGCATCGGCAGCTTCTTCTTTGCTGGTGATATGGATGTAAATGGTCGGATCGTCGTGTAGACTTTTGTGTTCGAATATTTCCTTAAACTCCTCCTGATAGTGATCGGAAAACAAAATATTATGTAAGTCGAGTTGCGGAAATACCTGATTGATGCCCCAATAAAAAATGAGTGCAGAACTGGAACGCTCTTGTTTCAGAATTTTTGAAGGTTGCATCGCAGACTTCAACAGAAGCTTGTAGGTAGAGAACACATCCATATTTGAAACCACCACATCGGCATCATAGCTACCCGATGATGTCGTTATTCCGGTTACACGGTTGTGTTGGTAATCAATGGAAGTAACGGCTTCGTTGAAATGAAATTTTACTCCCACCTTTTCAGCCAGACGAAACAGACTCTGCGAAATTTCATGCATACCACCCTGCGGGTGAAAGGTGCCGAAGTGCATTTCCAAATGTGGAATCATCGACATGATGCCTGGGGTAACATAAGGCGAGGAGCCATTGTAGGTGGCGTAGCGATTGAATAGTTGTACCAGCTTGGGATGTTTGAAGTAGCGTTGGTTTACTTCATTCAGCGTTTTGTCAATATCCAGTTTACCAGTTTGTAGTAATGATTTGAAGGTATTCCAACTGAAATACGTGCTCCACCGGTGAAGCGATTTGTTCAGAAATATATCGGCAGTGAGGTCGTACTTCTTTTGATTGCGATCGAGATAGTGTTGAACGGTGGCGGGTGCAATGGAGAATTTATCAGCTGCACGTTGAACAAATTCTTTTGTGTTGGCCGGAACCGAAAAAGTGGTGCCATCGCTCCAGAAATAATTGCACACAATTTCTTTTTGCGAATAGTTGAAGTGATCGCGGGAGTTGAGGCCATAAAGATGAAACAATTCATCTACCAGATGTGGCATAGTGAAAAGCGATGGGCCTAAATCAAACCGGAAACCATTTTGGTGAATGGCATGAAGTTTTCCACCGGCATAGCTATTGGCTTCGAAAACGATTACATCGTAACCCTTATGCTTCAAACGCAGGGCGCTGGCAATTCCGGCGATGCCGGCTCCAATCACTATGGCCTTCTTCATTCAAATTAAAAACTAGAAAAACGGTTGCTGCTTCACAGCGTTAAAACCTGAAAGAAAGAAAATTGTTTAAGGCTGAGATGAGAACACCCGCTGAGAAGTTTAGCGGGCAGCTTGTTATTGTGTTTCTTGTCTGTCTTTCTTCAAAACAAACTTTTTGGGCTCGAATTTCTTGGGAGCATACAAGAAACCAAATGCTTCGCAGTTTTCTTTTGAATGCTTGGCGTGATGGATGTAATGAGCGTGAATCATTCGCTGCAGGTAAGTGCTTCTTTTTTTCGGAATCCACTTGATGCGTTGATGCACAATAATGTCATGAAAAATCAGATAGAAAATTCCGTAACATAAAATGCCCAGCCCCACAGCAAAAAGATATGGGCTAGGATAAATTGAAGTAGAAACGACAAACAAAATGATCGATGGGATGCTGAATACGAGCGCGAAAAGATCGTTGCGTTCAAGCGCGTGGTTGTGTACCTGATGGTGCGAGCGATGCCATACCCACAGAAAGCCATGCATGACGTACTTGTGGGTAAACCAGGCTACGGCCTCCATAAACAGAAAAGTGCCGATGGTAATGAACGAACAGAGAAGGATAGTCAGGAAGTCCATTATTTTTTGAAGTACTGCTCTAAAACAGAATATCGATGCTCAAAAATACGATTTACCTCGCGTCCCACAAAGAGCACATGTGCCAGCCAACCGAGCGGACCCCAGCCGATTGCATAATTAACTTCGTCTGTCATTTCCACGCCACCAGGCACCTCTTTGAAGTGATGCTGGTGATGCCATAGCGCATACGGGCCAAAGCGCTGTTCGTCAATGAAATGAAACGGTTCTTTTACCTGTGTTATCTCCGTCACCCAATGCAATTTAATACCCGGCAACACATTTACATGGTAGCGAATCAATTGCCCGGCATAGGCCTTATCTCCTCCGGAAATGTAAAGTATTTTGAACCCCATGTGTTCGGGGGTGATTTTAGCAAGGTTTTTGGGCGTGGAAAAAAACTCCCATGCTTCTGCCAGACTGATGGGCAAAAACTGTTTCCGCGTCAGGTTATAAATCTTCATGCTTTTAGAACACGAAAATGAAGAAATGGTTTAGCCTTCTCATGCCCGACCTTCCCTTCGATAAGGTTTCTGTTGACAGCAAGAGTTCGAATTTTCGAAAAAAATTTGTACACCTGTTTTATGGAATCATGCAGGAATCAGAATCATCACTAAAAAAAGTATGATGAAACATGTACGAATGCAATTGATTGAAATAATGAGAGAGGTCACGCATCGAAAAGTGATTTTAATTTTGGTTTTGATTCTTAATGCTTCACAACTGATGGGTAGCCCGCAAATGCCAGATTACCTCATTGTAGGAAGGGATACAATACCAACGTATAACCTTCTTCTTGAAACGTATTTACAAAAGTTGGATACGAATGAATCTCAGCGACTTTTTGGTTTAGCTTTTCGAGACGGAGCCTCCTCAAATTGCTGGCGAGGCTATCAAGCTATTTATTTGTTACAACATGACAGCTTGTTTTTGGTTGACATCATCAATTGCAGGGCACTTCAAAATAAGAGTATTGATAAGACAGAGTCGTTAAAAAAAATGAAAGCCATCTTTGGTAGTTCCGTCCGACAAAATCGAGTATTCGTGAATTGGGTTTCTGGTATTATCAGCTATCCTATTAGCAATACGATTTTGAGATGGGATGGCGTGTTTTATACCATTTATGAAAAAGAGACTATTGCGCTTATCGACTATGGAAAAGTCAAGAGTATAAAGGAAGTAACAAACTATGAGGACGATCCGAAACGGATCAACCGAAAAGACAAGGACAAAATAGCAAAAATCTTATTCAAGAAATTGAAACGCATGAAATGGAAAAATTCAGAAGAATTTGATTGCTCAGAGAAATATTTAGTGACGATTGAAGCGAACGGTGCTGTTGGAAAAGTTCGTATGACTTATTCGGAAGAAGAGTTACAAAAGTATCATGATAAAGCAGAATGCGACTTTTGCCTCAACAAAATAAATACAGCTTTGAAAACTCTGAAGTTTGATATTATCAAAGACAAGGGAATTCCGATTGCTGAAGATATCTACATAGAAATTTGGATGGAGGAGAATGGTAAACTTGAAGATTGGACAGATTAAAAATGCTCTGCTTAATTATTCCTAAGGACATGTAATTTAATTCTCCTTATTTCAAACAGACGTTTGTTCTGCAGCACAAATGCCTGATTTTAAGGGATGCAGCTTAGTTGGTAGTGGTAACCTCTTTAGTGGCAGAAGCCGCTGATGTTACAGTGCCTTTTTTAGCATACACTCGGAAATAGTACTTCGTGTTTGCGGTTAGGCCGGTTACGTTGGTAGTTACTCCGGTAATTTCTTTTTTGTTATAACCCGTAACCGTTGTAGCAAAGGTGTTCGCTGTGGAAACGTCTAGTAGATACTTATCGGCTCCAGTTACTGCAGACCATGTGGCTGTAAAACCAGTGGCTGTAATAGCGGAAGCATCGCTCAGAGTAGGTGCTGCAATGGTGGTAGGTTTGGCTTCATCATCTTTGCAACTCGCCGCAGTAAATAATGTGGCACATACGAAAAGAAAAATTACCAGACGATGAGTGAGTGATTGACTTGTGTTTTTCATTTTAAGAATAGTTTAGTTTAATAACACCATAGACTCTGATTGGAAGACAAACGTTGGAATTGAATGGAATAAAAGTGAGATCGTATTTGACTGCCATCAATCAATCAATGATTGGGATTCACGGATAGACACACCATTAAGTGATTAAGTTGTCTCCTAAAAAAAATAACGTGCCAACCCCTTTTCGTTATATTATTTCTGTCGGATCAATCGTTATTTCAGATTTTCGTAGAGTCATTATAAAAGAAAATTAAAAATCGTGTAACAATCTGTCAGTGACTGCATCCAATGGGGAAATGAAATACTTGGTCTTAAAAAAGTTATCAAATGAAAACGAAAGCTATTCTGTTATTCTCTTTGGTGTTTTCGGTCCTTTTTGCCACCGCTCAATCTGCTTTCAAGGTTGACGTGAAGGGCACAGGTCAACCGGTTTTGTTGTTTCCCGGATTTGGTTGCCCGGGTGAAGTATGGAATGATGCAGTAAACGAGTTGTCTAAAAAATACCAATGCCACATTTTTACGTTTGCCGGATTTGGTAACGTGGCACCCATTGAAGGCCCTTGGTTAGCCACCATTCAGCAAGAAGCAATTACTTATGTGAAAAAGAATAAACTGAAAAAGGCAACACTGGTGGGGCACAGTTTAGGAGGAACACTCAGCTTATGGATGGCATCTGCCGAGCCCGATTTGTTTCGACAGGTGATTGCAGTGGACGCTTTGCCATGCTCGGCTGCATTAATGATTCCTAATTACAAAGGTGAACAGATAGCATACGATAATCCGCGCAGCAAAATGATGTTGCAGATGGATAGTGCTTCTTTCGCAGCTATGAACCAACAAACAGTGCCCTACATGTGCAAAAATGTGGAGAAGCAAAAACTGATTGTTCAATGGATGAATCAAGCAGATCGCAAAACATATGTGTATGGTTACATTGATATGCTTAACTTGGACTTGCGCGAAACGATTGCAAAAATTAAAGTGCCGGTAATTATCTTGGGTGCTGCGAATCCGGATCTCGCAACCGTAGAAAAGACGTACAAGGCGCAATACGCTCAATTACCAGGCGTGGTATTTTACTATGCAGAAAACTCCGCTCACTTTATTATGTTTGATCAGCCACAGTGGTTGTTGGAGAAACTACAAGAGAATCTGAAATAATTTTGAATGAGCAGGCGTCTGGCGGCTAATTGCGGAAAAAAACAGCCATCTGAAGCCTATTACCTGATCAGCTTACGGTGGTTATTGGAAAACCTAAATGAGAATTTAAAATAAAACAGCCGGTGGATAAGAAGGCGCACTTCAACGAATTGTTTACTCAGCACTACAAAAAAGTATTCCGGTTGTGCAAAGGATACTTTAGTGGCGATGAAGCGCTGGCTTCTGATTCTGCACAGGAGGTGTTTATCAGAATTTGGGAGGCGTTGGATTCCTTTCGGGGAGAATCAAGTGTGAGTACATGGATTTATCGCATTTCGGTAAATACATGCTTGTTGTATTTACGCAAGTCATCCACCCGAAAAGAAAAGTCCACTTCTGTCTTTCCGCCCATTCCTGCTGAAATATATTCCGGCGAGGAGGAAGAAAAATTAAATAAAATGTATGCGTGCATTCAGAAATTAGAAGAGAGAGATAAAATGATAACTCTGCTGATGTTGGAAGGAACAAGCTACTCTGAAATGGCTGAAGTAGTGGGCATCAGCGAAGAGACTCTACGTGTGCGAATACATCGTATCAAAAAGAACTTAACCCGTTGTGTACAACATGGAAGCATTTGATGAACTGCAAACGATCTGGAATAAGCAACCACAACCGCGGGTTGTTACTTCCTCCGCTCAATTAATGGAGAAGGGAGAGGCGCACATGAAAGAACTCCGAGCCGGCCACCGTGGTACCATTGCAATATTAACAGTTTTGATTGCCACATTGGTGGCCTACTTTATTTTTATAGGGGCGCATCTATTGAATGAGCTTACGTTGGGCTTGTCCATTATGATTGGAGTGATAATCGTGCGTGTGCTGTTGGAGTGGATGAGTGTTCGAAAATTCAATGCAATCCGGTATCATCATTCTGTTGTTGATTTCACGGAAAAAATGCGACACTACTATGCATGGCGAAAAAGAGTGCAACGAATTTTTATTCCTGTCATCTATATCAGCTACACCGTTGGATTCAGTCTGCTTTTGCCCACCTTTGAGGCAAACCTGTCGAGGGGCATGTTTTGGTATGTGGTGATCAGCGGCTATGGTTTCTTAACGGGTTTTGCGTTTTTAATGGTTCGCATTTTACGGCAAGAGCGACGACTTTTGGATTTTTTGACTTCGATGAATGAGGAGATGTAGTTGTACTATATTTACTAAACCCTCCGAGTTTTATTTTCGCGAGCATAGAAACCTCGGAGGGTTTAGAGAGGCTAAAAGCTATTTTGGAATTATCGAATTAGGCGTACTAATCTAATCGCTATGTTTTTTATATTTACTCACGCCTCCGTGGTTTCTTTTCGCGAGCGTAAAAACCTAGGAGACGTTAGAGAGGGAACAGAACTGTTTTCGAATTAACAGAAACCTATTTGATGCTAATGACACGTTTAATTCTGATCTGATCCTAAAAAAATGAAGAATCTTTATTATAATCCCGTCCGAGACGGTCGAATGAAGAACTTAGTTATTGGAATGTTAACTATCTTTATTTCTGTGACGTTTTTATTTTGGATGTCACGAAACCAAGTTGACAGAAGTGAAGTGGATAAAAGTCAAGCATTCTTAATTTTCGCACCGGCAATAGTATTGGTTGTGTTATTGTACTTCATTCCATTCGGACAAATTCTGGAATCGAGTAATGGAGAGCTATCACTGTATTACCGCCTGGGGTCAATTAAGTTTAATAAGAAGAATCTAGGTAGCCCTAAGGCCATCCTGTTAGAACAGAACGAATTTAAATATTACTGTATTCGAATTCAATTTGTAAGTGGCAATGTAAGCGAAATGGAGAAACATCCTACACTTGATTGGGCTCGTATTCGATTTAAGGAATACGAGACTCTGATTGATTGAAATGCTTCATTTTACTAACCCCTCCAAAGTTTCTTTTCGCGAGCGTAAAAACATCGGAGGGTTAGAGATTTTACTAAACTCTACGAGTTTTATTTTCGCAAGCATAGAAACCTCGTAGAGTTTAGAGTGGCATGTACATGTTCAGTTAAAATGATGGCTGAACTAAAAAAGTTAATGTCGATAAGGAGAATCTGTACTTTTCCATTAGACGAATCTATGCCAAACATATTTAAACAGAAATTCCCATTCAACTTGCATCACATGAAATCAATCGTGGTTTTTATTTTTGTTATTACGTTGGCAAGCTGCAATCAGAAACCAGCGCCTTCTCTTAGTTTCGACAATATCTCAAAACAGGATAGCATTCCTTCCAAAGTAATGTTGGATCAAAAAGTTTGGACGACCAAGAACTTGAATCGTATTGTTGAAAACTCGTTTTGCCCTGCGGATAGTTCAAACTGTAAATTGTACGGCCGCTTGTATACGTGGAAGGCGGCTATCGAAGGATGTCGCGCATTGGGTGATGGATGGCGGTTGCCTACGAATGAAGAATGGCAAAACATGGCGAAACAATACGGTGGTATTGTTGATGATTCAAACGATCAGGGAAAAGCTGCGTATATCAATCTTTCGGAAGGTGGCAGTGCCGGATTCAATGCATTATTAGCAGGTAATCGCCAGCCGGATGGTGACTATCAACGGCTGGGTGCCCATGGTTTTTATTGGACAGCAACTGAATCGGATAGTGCAGATGCATGGTTTTACAACTTTGCAAAGAACGCTACTTTGCTAAATCATCATACAGTTAGCAAACTCAGAGCCATTTCAGTGCGGTGTGTTAAGAAATTGGCAAATTCAGGAAATGATAATGATGGGGATGAGCATTTCGCCAGCATTTATGACACCCTAAGCAAAATAGATCTGCCTCTAACCTGGACCCCAGATGTATGGAGTGATTTGTACATGACGCATATTGACAAGTATGGAGTCAGACATGGTGATTTAATAACCGACCGCCCTTTTGGAATGCTCGTAGAAGAGGAAAATTATAAGGGTTTTATTTTTGTATCACCGGATGCTACAGGCTCTCCGGTGTTAATCACCTTTGATCCAAACGGTAAGCAGGTGGATGGATTGTGGTTGTTAGGTGATTGGGGAAATAATGATCCCAGCTTTGGCACAAGCGAGATTGTAACGATTGATAAAAACAGAGTTATTCACATGATCGATTCTGTAAGTATCTGGGATTTGGACGAAACGGGTGATCGAATTGAATCAACCAAGAAGACCACGGTTAGCAACGAATGGTATCAAATTCTAACGACAGGTGTCATTAAGAAGATTAAAAGTAATGATCCTTAATAAACGATTTAATTTATTTTGTGTTTATGTTCGATCAAGAGTTTTGCCGACATCTGGAATATGCAATCTCCGGTGCAACGGCTAGATCAGCTGATGTTGATTGGAGGCGTTGCTGGTGTGATGGCGTTTTGGTTCCGGAAGATGAACATTCTTATTCAGCGGAACAACTTCTGGAAACCAAAGAATTGATTACGCAAGCATGGATAGATGAAGGAAAAGAAGGAATGAGCGTGAGAGGTCAATATCTGTATGAAATGCAGATACTCTTTGGCGATCAGTCGCTCGAAAAGATGAGACACGGAGAACGAATGGAGGATTGTTTACTAACTGAAGGCGCTGATCATTGGATTTATCTGGATCGAGCAAAGCGATTTATTCAGGTTCGAATAGTATGATTACTAAAAAATAATTTGATAGATTGAGTAACTTGCTAGGAATAAATTTAAGCTAACCTTATGAAAGTAGTAAAATACGTCATAGCAGTTATCATAGGCTACGCCACTTTTGTCGTAAGCGCGCTTATGTTATTTAAATTCTCGGGAATCAAACCTCATGATGATCCTACCTTGGGTGTGATGTTATTGATTGTTGCCTTTGGATTAGTGTTTTCATTTTTAGGTGGTGTATTAGCGCAACTTATTTCGAATGCAGGAAACTTGTGGCCTAATTATATTCTTGCAACTATTTTGGCCGGGTTTGCAACCTTTTCACTGCTTCAATCTTCCGGCAATCATTATTCGCAAATCGCAGCTATATTTTTATTTTCCCCAGCCTCGCTAGTAGGCGGATGGGTTTTAGTTCGAAGAAAGATAGAACCGTAAGATGGCAGGTGATTATGAAGATTGACCACATTTTTATTTTTACTGATGATTATGGAAAAGTAGCCGATCTGCTCATTGACTTTGGATGGGTAGAAGGAAGTAGCCGAATACATACTGGTCAAGGAACAACCAATCGAAAATTTTATTTTGATAACTTTTTCTTCGAAGTACTTTGGGTGCACAATCAGGATGAACTATACAGTCCGTTAACCAAGCCAACTGGCCTTTGGAAAAGAGCCGATTACCAAAAGAACAACTCATCGCCTTTTGGACTTTGTCTAGTTAATACAGATGATACAGATGTACTTTTTGTTAATGCGTATAAGTATCAACCTATTTACTTTCCATCCGGTTTGGCGATGGATGTTATTCAACATGATAATAATCGCGGTTTGCCATGGACCTTCCGACTTCCATTTAAGGGGCAGCAAACGAATGCGTCAGAGCCTAAAGTCCATCCCAATGGAATTCGCCAGTTAACCAACACGCTTTTTGAGTATCAATCGCAAACTGAAAATTCCTTTGTTGATCAATTTAAGAAGGAAGAGTCAATACATTTTGAGTACTCCTCACGCAATTGGCTTACATTAACTTTTGATGATGGGAGAACAGGAAGAACAGCCCATTTTACTGAACTTCAGTTGACCATCATTTACTGATTTGCAATCATAACCAGCTCCATGTAACGTAGACTCGAGCCGGGCACAATTTTCTCCACATAGTTTTGTCACACCGGCAGAAATGCCACGTCTAATTGACAAAATAATTCAAAATGAAGCTTTTTTCACATTCTCGCACTTACATGGTCTTGGTCGGCATTGCCGTCATGTCCATGGCATTTCAAATTTTAACTCCTCATACTATGTCTAACCCTTCAAACACAACAGCTATGTCTACCATCGAACCCACCGTCGTTACCATTACCTATGTAAAAAAGCCGTGGTATGCCTGGCGCTCGCTCGTAATCAAAAAGTTTAAAGAATCTATTACGGAGTATGAAGCCATTCCGGGATTGCTTCAAAAGAATTATCATTTTACAGAAGACTATAAAAAGTTTGGAGGCATTTATCATTGGAGTACAGAAGCCGAAGCGCGTACGTGGTTTAACCCGAAATGGTTTGAGCGTGTGATAAAAACGTATGGCGAAGCAGGCGTAGTCGATTACTATCAGGTTATTCAATCCACTACCATTGCCAAGCATGAACTCACAGGCGATTATTGGTCGACATTGCAATTGGGTAAATCGCTTACCATTCCTGAATCCACATCGGGATTACTGCGCATAACACAAATCAAAAGCAAAGACCAATTGGGCACCATTGTTTTATGGAAATCTAAAGAAGAAGCCAAGCGCTACTTTAGTCAGCAAAAAGAAGCCGGACAGATTTCATATTTTGATACTCCGGTGTTGATCGATAAGCTAAAATAAGAAATTCGTAACGAATGTCGTTAAGTTAGGCTCGACTTGAAATCCTCTTTTGTGGAGAGGAGCGAGGTGGGGTATAAAATAGTGCTTAACCTAATGACATTCAATTCGTAACTTTAAATTTATGAATATATCAGATCCACAAGCTAATCAGGATGACAGTCAACTGGCCGAAGAGGCTGTGCTTGGAAATAAGAATTCTTTGGAGAATTTAATTCAACGCCACTATACATTTGTTTACAATGTAGCACTTAAACTGGTTGTTGATCCTTTGGATGCTGAAGACATTACCCAAGATGCACTCGTGAAAGTGATCACGCATTTATCACAATTCAAAGGTGCCAGTTCTTTTCGCACGTGGTTGTATCGCATTGTTGTGAATCATTTTTTGGATATGAAGCGCAGAAAGCTGGAAGATGTGTATGTGAAATTTTCTTCATTGGTTGGTAATACAGTCGCCCTCGAAAACATGAGTGAAGAAGAAACCATTGGCATCAGCGAAGAGGAAGTGGAAGAAACCCGATTGATGTGTACCACTGGCATGCTCATGTGCCTCACGCGCGACCAACGATTGATTTATATTTTAGGCGATGTGTTTGAGATCGATCATATTGCGGGAGCCGAGCTGCTTTCGATTTCGCCCGACAACTTTCGCCAGAGACTTTCACGAACCCGTAAGGAGTTGCATCAATTCATTCACAATCGCTGCGGACTGATCAATCCTGCCAACCCATGTCGTTGCCCGAAGAAGACACGTTTGTGGATAGACCAGGGTTTGGTGAACAAAGAGAAACTACAGTTCAACACGCGCTACACCCAGCGAGTTAAAGACGTAGCTAATGGATTTTGTGATGACGATGTGAAAGTGGCGCTGGAACTGAGAGAAAAGTTATATCAGAATCATCCGTATCAATCAGGAGCTCGTGAGAAACAATTTCTGGCCGATTTGATTACGCGACCAGAGCTGACGAAATACTTGAATTGGAATTGATTTTAATGTAGTAGTATTTTAGTGTCTTGGTGCCTTTGTGGCAAAAAAGAATTACTGATTCGTCACAATCCGCTGCGCCATTTTCGGAAAGATGAGCCCATGAAACGGCAACACGGAATACCAATACAGTCGTCCCCACAAACCGAGTGGACGATACGTGGCGGTCTGCATCAACACATGTTTATCACCACTTTGTTTTACTTTAAATTCAAGCCATGCTTCTCCCGGCAATTTCATTTCAGCATACAATAACAATCGACCATTGGGTTTGTCGGCCACCAACACGCGCCAGAAGTCGAGTGCATCGCCCGCCTTTAAATCGGTATCACTTCTCCGTCCTCGGCGCAGGCCCACACCACCCACCATTTTGTCCATCAACCCACGAATGCGCCACATCCAATTTCCAAAATACCATCCTCGGTTGCCACCTATACTCCAGATGTTTTCAACTACTTGCGCACGGTCGTTGGTAAACTCTATCTTACGGTGATCGGTGAATACACCATGCTCAGGAACAAACGTGTTGTTCAGAAAATGTTTATCCATTGTGCTGAGCGAAATGGAATCTTTCCAACTGGACACTACATTTTTCTGACTGATTTTATCAAAGGCGAGTTCCAAAGCTTCTTCATAGCTCAATAATCGCGTGGGTACGATCGTGCGAATTCGAAGATCTTGACAGATTACTTCATTTTTCATGCTGTTCACTAAACTACGTGCGAGCGAGTAAGTTGTGGATGTAACAAATACTAACCAAAGGGATGATAATTTTGGTGTAAGAACGGGCACCGTTATGATCCATCGCTTCAATCCGCGCATCCGAGCAAAGCCATAGAGCATCTGATTGTAGGTGAGAATCTCGGTGCCGCCGATGTCAAATATTTGGTTGTAGGTTTCGGGTTTGTGTAAAACACCGTGTAGGTATTCGATCACATTGCGGATGCCAATTGGCTGACAGCGTGTCTTCAACCACTTGGGTGCGATCATCACCGGAAGTTTCTCTACCAGATCACGAATGATTTCAAACGAAGCACTGCCGGAGCCGATAATGATGGCCGCACGCAAAACCGTGAGTGGAGCTTTGGCGGTTGCGAGTATGTCTTCTACATTTTTTCGTGACAGTAAATGATCAGACAAATCTTCGTCATTCACAATGCCACTCAGGTAAATGATTTGTTTGGCCCGCGTTAGATTGACGAGTGCTACAAAGTTTTTTGCTGATTCAGATTCTAGTGTTGTGAAATCCGGATTAGAAGAACTCATCGAATGAACGAGGTAATACGCGGCATCAATATCGTCTGGTAGTGAAGGAAGATCGTTCGCCTGATTTAAGTCACCTTCAATCACCGTTATATGGTGAAGAAAGTCTTCTGTAAAATCTTCCCAGTCAAATCTGCGCTGGTCACGCACGAGGCAAACCACCTGATGTCCTGCCGCTACCAAAACGGGCAATAACCTGCGGCCAATGTATCCGGTGGAGCCGGTGAGTAAGATTTTCATACGTGCGTTTGTTCATCTAACAACATATCCTTCCGATTGTTCAGGCAAAAAGCTCATTAATGTTTCAATACCTAGACAGAATATTTCTTTGTAAGTTAGAGCATAAATTATACGAACTATGCCTCGCACGATGGATATCATTATCGGAGAATCAAGATTTGCAGCCTTGCTCAGTGATAATTCAACCTCTGAGGCTTTTCGCAAACTGTTGCCCTTAACATTGAACATGATTGAGTTGAATCAAAACGAAAAATATGCTGAACTGCCGGTGTCATTACCTACGAACGCAAACAACCCAGGTACCATTCAGACGGGCGACATCCTGTTGTGGGGTGACAACACACTGGTGATTTTTTACAAAACATTTTCTACCTCCTACAGCTACACACGTATTGGAGCCATCGAACAACCGGCACAATTGGCCGAGGTACTTGGAAAGGGAAATGTAACTGTTAGTTTAGAGTAAATTAACAATGTCTTTAAGTTAATCCCAATTTATACCTCACCTCGTTCCTCTCCACAAGAGAGTAGTTCAGTCGAGCATAACTTATCGACATGGAGTAAATTAATCGGTGGAGAACAAGTCCGGCGCGTAGAGTTGCTTGGAACACTTTTTCCAATAAGCAAAGAAAGAGTTGTGATATCCCGTCACACGCGGGTAGATCCAATCACGATCATCTTTCTGTCCCGGATAATGCGTGAAGGCCGGATGTTCTTTGGAAATAAATTTCGGTGGGGTTGCCGAAGTGGAAGCACTAAGTTGTACGAGTTCCTCTACTTCACCCACATAAATTTGAATCGATGGAATATTTTTGCTCAATGCCAAAATGAAGTTCATCACTTTCTCACTCACCGGAAATTTTTCGAAGTGGTAGGGTTCTAATACTAAAACTCGATTTGCATCTTCCTCTTTTCTCCAGAGCGGATCCAGATTGTAGCTATTGTACAGCAAAGTAGGTTTTTGCCAATCAATTTGAATTTCCTGCTTTCGCGGAAGAGGAGTGATGCCTTGCCAGTGGATGGTTTCTGATAACTCCCTTGGAATTTTCAAAGAAGCAAGAAGCTCTGTAGGCGTATCTAAAAATGTGCCTTGTTGAAACGAGTTGGTAAACCGGTTGATGTTCTCCTGATTGCAATAATATTTTTTGGAAGAGAAAGCTCCGGACACCCATTGCCAACTGCACGTGTTGCTAGCGACATCGCCATCCAATAAGTGAAAATACATCCACTGTGCTGGCATGTGCCAATATGCTTTTCCAATGTTGCACATCAAACTGGCTACGTACATGCGCACGTGGTTGTGCAGGTAGCCGGTTTCGTACCACGCTTGAATGGCTTGATCAAGAGCTTGAATGCCGGTGCTCGCTTGAGCTACGGATGCTATAAGTTGCCGATGTGCTACATCCGACTGCGGTTGTTTTAAATCGTGCATGAGCAAGTTTCCTTTCGCTTGCCAGATGCGCTGAAAATATTCTCGCCAGGCGAGTTCTTGCAAAAACTTTTCAATAGTTGCAGGTGAGAACCTTTTGTTTAGAACGTGTTGTTGTACTTGCTTTATGCTAATGACTCCGCGCGAAATATAGGGCGAAAGATATGTAACCGCTCCGTTCAGAAAATTACGTGTTCGCCCGTACAAAAGTGGATCTGCCTGATCAATACGTGCCAGAATCGAAGAGTAGTCTGTCGGAAAATGCGGTGAGGATGAATTATTCACCGCTTGCTGATTTTGTTATAGGTAATCGCTCGTTGAAGGGTACACTTAAAGCGATCGACTTCTTCTGATCGTTTGGCTGCGTGTTTGGTATTACGTCCGTGGGTGCGCTTTCGCCACATGGCAAAGCTGCTGGATTTCATTTGCTGTCGCATCAGTACAATCACCTCTTTTTCGGTCAATCCAAATTGCATTTCAATGGCTTCGAAAGGTGTGCGGTCTTCCCACGCCATTTGAATGATTCGATCAATGTCTTCGGCAGTCAGTTCTATTTTTGTTTCACTTTTTGTTGGCATAATTGGAATCGGCCAAAATTAATAAAAAACTATTTAGCACTTTCGATACCGGTTAACTTTTGCGTTTCTCCATACAGCCGATGCATCACGATCACATGCGGCAAAGTAATCAACGACAATAAAATAAATGCTTCGGCAATATTGAACGTTCGGAAGTACAGATAGATTCCAAATGAGAATAAAGCCACTGCGCTGAATGGCACCAATGATTTAAGAAATCCGGTGAGTGTACCGTGAGCGTATTGTTTATAATAATTAGCCTGGTGTCGAAGGGACTGCAAGGAATGCCATAGACAAAATACAGTAATAAATCCGGCGAGTAGAGGTGTAAAAATATACCAAAGTGTAACCACTCCAAACTGTATGAGATAGTAACCGAAGTTTTTTCGTTCGAAAAAATAGAGACTAAGAATGTACAGCGCTGCGATTGCAATCATGACTTGAACCGGTCCACTCCAATACATGGTTTTGCTTTCTGGAAATGTAATGGGAGACAAGCTTGTGTTGTAGACCAACATCTCTGAAAAAATGGAAGTTGCTTCTTTCCAATGAATAAGTACGGGAAAAGCCAACACCCAAATTCCCCACAACCAGGAAGGCAAATAGGTGGCTGAATCATTTTCAAAGTTCGATTGACCAAAGTGATGAAATGAAACGATAAAGAAAAGTGTAAATGCTACTACAGGAATTTTCCACCAAAGAGCAAGGAAGAAAAAAATGGCACCCAAGTAGATAGCGATGAAATAAATACTGCCAGTTAATGATTTGTCTGAACGATACAAATGATCATTGGCTCCATGCGGTATTCCCACGGTACAAAGCATGATTCCACATATAATCGCTTGCAGCGAAAGACTCATCGGTACCAACGCGAATACCAGTGTCAATATGAGTTGAACAATAATCTGAATCCGAAATAAGGGAGAACAGACGTATAGCATTTTTGATGATTGAAGAATAACCAGTGATTGAACTCGCACTCGACTAAAAAGGAAGGGAGCCAACCGATGTGGCTTCCCTTCTGTATTCAAATTTTAATTATGCTTTTGCAGGCGCTTTGCTAGACACAGCAATGCTATACACAACCAAACCAAAACCTATTTTGTTAATAGCATCGGCAATGTTGTAAAACAAATCGACATTGGAAGCACTCCAACCCAGTCCTGTATTCAGCCATCCTCCAGGCATACACATATACCCAATCGGATAGACGGCCCATCCTACTAATACGAACCAAGCTAAAATTTGAATTCCGCGGATCACCACCGGATCACCTGAATTTTTTGCCAATTGAGCAACCTCACCAAACCAAGCGGTATATAAAATGTAGATATACCCAATGGTAGAAAGAACACCCCATAGCACACTATGTCCTGTCGATCCATCGGTGAAAGCTTCTCCAATGTATCCGGTCACTAACATCCAAACAGATGCAATGATCAGTTTCCAAAGCAATGAGATTTTTGCACCGGCTGCTTTTGTCAGTAAATAAAATTCAACGCACATCAAAGGTACAGTAAGTGTCCAGTCAATGTAACGAAGTGCAGTGGGTGTTTGTCCGGTTGCCAAATAGTAGTCGCGCATGTAGTAATAATGCACGGCTGCAATTCCGGTGATGAGTCCCGAAACAAGCAGCGACAATTTCCATTTTCCATCAACACTGCTTCTCTCCATAAAGAAGAAAACAGCCGATGCTAACATGGCCATGTAGCCGGTAAAGAATGTGAATGCAATCGGATCATCCACCGGGATTTTCACGATATCAGTTAATAGTGTTATCATAAAGTTTGTGTTTAAGGTTTTAAATTGATTATTCAACAAGAGTCGTTGACGCTTGTTTCAATCGGTTGAAAATATTTTTAAATACTTTTGAAGTGTTCATTGCTTCCGATAAATCGTGAGCATTGCTTAAACAAGAGTTGAAGAAAAGTATCACGTTGTTTGAAGACGCGCGTTTCGCACAAGAGATTAAAACATAGAATGAATGAAGTGTGTAGAAGACTGCACACATCGTGTAGAAGACGTTAAACAAAAGCAGAAATGTGTGCGAATACTGGTGTCGAGGGATTTTGCTTCATTTATCGTGTATACCTTAAACAATTCGAGACTTCTCATGTTGAAAGAGTAAACACCTACGATTAATAATGAGTCATGGTAGCTAGCAATAAACAGTTAGATGCACAACGGTCAGTTGGAGACACACAAGCGGAAGCGCTGATTGAAAAGATAATGACCAATCAACAGCAAGCGGAATTGTATGCGCTGTTAAAATTAGACACTGCAGAGATAGATCGACAACCTGAAACTGAAATAAAGAATTTTCTGCTCGCATCACAACCAAAACCGCTTTGGTATAATGAGAAGCGATTGCAGCGTGGTCAGTCGTTGTTCAAACATTATGCATTGGAGATGATGACGCTGCTGGGCGCGATGTCATTGCCTTATTGCTATGCTGCCTCTCCGGGAAACAAGGCGCTTTACTTGTCGGATAAAATGCGGAATGCACCCGGCAAGCGGTTGATGGACACAGCTTCGTTTGTGATTGCTGTGCTTACACCCGGATCATTCAGTGAAAACGGCAAAGGTCATATTCACATCAACAAAGTTCGATTGATTCATGCCTTGTCACGCTACTACATACAGAAACATCCCACTTGGACAATGGAGTGGGGAGTGCCCATCAATCAGGAAGACATGGCAGGCACGAACTTAGCATTCAGTTATGTTATTTTGTTGGGCATGCAGCTATCGGGCTATATTTTATCCGAGCGCGAAAAAGAAGATTTTATTTTCTTGTGGCGCTACATCGGTTATCAAATGTATGTAGACGAGGCGCTGCTACCTTCATCTTTTCTGGAAGCACGGCAGTTGGCGAATACCATACAACAAAGAAATTTTAAAAAGACGGACGAGGGCATTACGCTCACCCGCGAGTTATTGAATTATTATAAGCAAAGTGTACCACCTGATCAAGCCGATCTTGTGCCATCTCAAATTCGATTTTATTTAGGAAACGAAGTAGCCGAATACATTGGGATTCCCAGCGATCCGTTGCGCGATAAACTAGCGGCTTCTGCGTCTACCTTTAGGTCTATGCAAAATTTAATCTCCACTCCAACGGATAGCTACGCGAAAATGTTGGTACAGCACGAACTACTACGAAAGCGATTCGCGACTACAGATTAGACTTTAGGTAGCTTCTTTGGTTTTAAATCTGGTTTTGCATATTCGTAGCGGTCGATCAGTTGGGTCGTGTAGTAAGCATCTATTCCATTGCTACTAACAGAGCCCACCCGATCGAGTTGAAGAAAACCATCCGGCGACAAAATAGATTCATCTAATTGCACGTGCAGCAATCGGCCGATTACCAGAAATGTGTTGTTCACTTTTATGGGAATAATTTCTTCCAGTGTGAGCGCGTATTTGACTTTGCTTTCCTTGACGAACGGTGCCGGTGATGCATCTGAAAATTCAGGCGTGAGACCCAACGCATCAAACTCACTCACTTCTTCGGAATACTTCGCGCTTGTTTGATGAGCCTCATCCAGAAAAGAAGAATGTATGTGATTGATGGTATAATTTCCGGTAGCCTGAATGTTGGTGAGCGTGTGCGGTGCTGCTTGAACAGGTCGGTTGATAAATCCGATTAAAGCTGGATCAGATCCCAAATGAACAATGCTGCTGAAGATTGCGAGATTGGTTTGCCCTTTGGTATTTATGGTTCCAATCAGGCTTGCAGACTTGAACCCAGTGAGACTATTTATAAAATTGGCTCGGTAAAATCGCTCCCAGCTAGCGATGGTGGTAGTAGAAATGTGCTGCATACTTGATCAACTCGAAGCGACAAAATTGTTTTCGATTTTAAAAGGTTCTAATAAAAAATGGTGCCCCGTTTCCGGAAACACCATTTATAAGAGTTTGAAAAGAGTTATTTTGGAAGTACGACACCATCAATAACGTGTACAACTCCATTACTTCCCTTTAAATCGGCAGTTACTACATAAGCGCTTTTACCTGATTCATCAGTTAACTTCACTTTGTCTTTCTCCAAAGTCACAGTCAACTTACCACCGCTCACCGTAGTTACAACGGCTTTACCTTTTCCTGCTTTAACAGCGGCAACTACTGCTGCTGCATCGAGATTACCAGCCACTACGTGGTAAGTTAGTATTTTCACTAGTTGAGCTTTGTTCTCAGGTTTTAACAAATTTGTTACTGTACCTGCAGGAAGTTTGTCGAACGCGGCATTGGTTGGTGCGAACACAGTAAAAGGACCTGCACCCTTTAATGTAGCAACCAAATCAGCGGCCTTTACAGCAGCAACTAAAGTTGTGTGATCTGGTGAACTAATTGCGATGTCTACAACATCTTTTGTTTGACTGAAAGCTGAAAATGAACTTGTGATTACAAGTAAGCTAAAGAATATTTTTTTCATATTTTTTTGATTTAATTACATCTAGTAACACTCAGATGAATTGATTGTTTGAGTGATTAAAAGTTTTAAATATTTTTTTGAATAAACGTTCTTGAATAAATGATGTTAATATGCTCATTCAAAAAAATGAGAAAGGGTTGTTGGACGCTAATTAGACACAATCAAAAGAATTTATAGGACCTCATCCATACAATATTAATTAATCTGCTGATCGCATTTATTCTATTAATAGTTTGTTAATCTCTTAAGTTGAACAATTGAGCGATAACCTGCTTATAGAGTCTCAACTAAATAACATATTATGAATATTGTAGAAACAGCAGTCGATCATGGATCATTTATAACATTGGTAGCTGCGGTAACAGCTGCTGAGTTAGTAGAGACTTTATCGGGTAAAGGCCCGTTTACAGTTTTCGCACCTTTGGACGAAGCATTTGCTGCGTTGCCGGCTGGTACTGTAGAATCATTAATCGAGCCAGCTAATAAAGCGAAACTTCAAGGTATTCTTACATACCACGTAGTAGCTGGAAAAGTATTGTCAACTGATTTGACAGATGGTATGAAAGCTAAGACGGTGAATGGCGCTGAAATTACCATTCATTTGAAAGATGGTAAAGTTTTGATTAACGATGCTGAAGTAGTTGTTGCTGATGTAATCGCTGATAACGGTGTTATTCATGTCATCAATAAAGTGATCATGCCCTCGTAATCGAGTTGTGTTTTAGTAGGAAAGCTCCACGGAGGAGTTTTCCCATTAAATACATAGACAGAATGAGTTCCCCACGAATGCATTTGAAACTCTTCACGATCTCAATTCTCCAATTCCGTTAAAAACTTATCCGCAATCAGCAAGTGATTGTTTTGTTTTTCCTGCGGCATTTTATCAAACGTTTTTACGAGCATACCCAGGCGTGGATTTCTTAGGAAGAAGTCGCGGTGAATATGCATGAACCGCCAGAACAAGCCATCCCAAATCGGTTGCCAGTCTCCTTTTGGATAATCACTCATCTTCATTAAATAGTTGCTGCCGCTGATGTAGGGCTTCGTGGCCATCCAACCACCATCGGCAAACTGACTCATGCCATACACATTCGGCACCATCACCCAATCGTATGCATCGATAAATAATTCCATGAACCACCGATACACTTCATCCGGATCAAATTCGCAGAGCAACATAAAGTTTCCGAGCACCATCAGCCGCTCAATGTGATGGCAATAACCTGTTTCTAAAACTTTGCGAATGGTGCTGTCGATCGGGTCGATGCCCGTGGTTCCATTCCAAAACGAAGCAGGAATTTTGCGCGTAAACTTCCAATAGTTTTTCGTGCGTTCATAGGTGCCTTTGTGTTCATATACCCCACGAATAAATTCGCGCCAGCCGATTATCTGTCGAACAAAACCTTCCAATGAATTGAGTGGAATTTCTTTCTTATTAGCATACGCGATAGCTTGGTCAATTATTTGTAGAGGTGTAAGCAAACCTACATTCAGCATAGGCGTGAGCACACTGTGGTGTAAAATATTTTCAGAAGTCACCAAGGCGTCTTCATACTCACCAAACGATTCAAACCGTTTTTTCAAAAACTGCTGGAGCCATGTTTCGCTTTCGGAAGCTGTGGTAGGGTAAATGAACTGGTCATTGATTGATCCGTAGTTAGAAGCAAAATGTTTTTCCACATAGGCCGTTGCTTCTTTCCAATACATGTTGGCAGTAGGAAACAAAACTTCGGGCGCCTTTTTACCTTTTGGATACTTGAGACGATTCTCGGCATCAAACGACCATTTTCCACCCACAGGCTGTTGGTCACGATCGACCAAAATTTGAAAACGCTTGCGCTGTTGAATGTAAAAGTCGGTTTGAAAATATTTTTTCTTTCCGATGAAGTAGGAATCTACTTGTTCTTTGTTCAAGAGAAAAAGCGGAGATGGATATTGGGTAATTTCGATGCCGGTTTCTTTTGCGTGTTCGCGAATGCGTTTCTCTAACCAATAGTCGGTCACATCACAGTAATGTAATTCAGTAATCCCTTGCTTTCGCAGATGCGGAATCAGTAAACGTACATCGCAGATTTCTTGCGTAGCTTCAATATACTGTACATGAAACCCTTTCGCTTCTAGCGAATGCTGATAGGATTTCATGCTGGCGCGATGGAACACCAACTTCTGTTTGTGAAATCGGTACTGTTTGAAGAAGAGAAATTCTTCTACTAAAATGACAGGCAACTTTTTGGTAGCCGAGGGTAGTTCCTGAAAAAGTTGGTGCGGAAAAAGGAGGAGTGCTGTGGCCATCTTATGATTTTGATTTGTTCATGCGGCATTTGTCACTGCAATATTTTACTTCCTCCCACACTTTCTCCCATTTCTTGCGCCACGAAAAAGGTCGTCCGCAGACTGCACACGTTTTGGTAGGAAGGTGTTGCTTTTTATGCATAGCGGGTTGGTTAAATCCGTATGAGTTTCTTTTTCCGTAAGTCATCCAGCATCAGCACGTGGGTGTGATTGGTTTTGTATTGCTGCACGTCCATCACAAATAGCATGTGGTCACCCACATCGTGGTAGCTCAATACATTCAGTTCAACCCAACCCGCACAATTCGCCAACACTTTTTTGGATTGCCACTCCGTCAGTAATTTTTTCTTTTCTAAGTAATTTTCTTTCGAGTAGCTCTTGCCGCTTTTCTTGCCCAGTGTATTCACGAGTGTCCAATGATCTTTGCCCAACAATTGCAAAACCGCATGTGGGTGTTTGATTAAGTTCTGAAAAGTGTGAGTAAGATGATCGACAGCTACGATGTATCGCTTGGGCTTCATGCTCACAGCCGATACATAGGTGCAGATGTTCATATTCACAGTATCATTACTGTATGTAGCCAGACTATAAACCGGTAGGTTGATCAGATTCCAGGGCCGTTGCATCGCTACACTTTCAAACTCGACATACCACCATCGGCATGAAGTACTTGACCTGTAATCCAACTTGATTTTTCCGAAAGTAGAAATGCCGCAAGATTGGCGAGGTCTTCAGGCTTACCAATTTTTTTCAATGGATGCCGCTGTGCATTGGCTTCTTTTTTCTCATCGGTGCTGAGCAGTGCAGATGCTAAAGGTGTATCGGTGATGGAAGGTGCAATGCAGTTCACCCGCACTTTAGGAGCGAGTTCTGCAGCGAGTGCTTTGGTAAAACCTTCCACGGCTCCTTTCGAAGATGCTACCAATGAGTGAAAGTTAAATCCGGTTTGCACCGCTACGGTAGAAAACAACACGATGGACGGATTCGCAGCATTTTTTAATTTGGGTAAACATGCCTGAATCACTTTTACCGCACCCACCAATTGCAATTGATAGTCGGCCACAAAATCTTCGGGCTTAATTCGCGCAAAAGGTTTTAATACCACACTGCCGGGGCAATACACCACACCATCGAGTGTGTCAGGTAAAAAACTGAAGTCCGGATTTTCGTCCAGCACATTCAATGCTTGAACATGGGCGAAACCATCTGCGGAAGCGATGGAAGTTTTGTTATAGGTGCCATACACCTGATGTCCTTCGGCAATCAATTGTTTTGCCAACGCTTGACCGATGCCTGATGAGGAGCCGATAATTAGAATAGATGCCATGCAGTTAAAACCGCACGGCAGCTATTTTGTTTTTTCTTTTTTAAGAAAATTAACTAAAGGCGAAACAAGATCGTGAAGATCGCTACGGCTACACTTTAGCCAGTATGCGCCGAGTGTCTAGGTGGGTTAGCTGCTAGGTACTGTCACCCAACTTTTTACGCAAAGAATGACATCCTGCCTTCGCGGTAACTTGTTTAACTTGGGAAGTAGATGGCTTTAAAAACTCGCAGCGCTCTAAACCTACTTGTTTTTGTTTGGATTAAAGAGATTCTTGTAAAGGTTCAGAATTTAAAAACGAGCTTCCCCATTCGGAGAAGCTCGAAAAAAAAACTCAACCCCTCTTATCGCCCTATTGTCTTTGTGGTCACTACTCCATTGATGCTCACGGTAACTGTTTTGTTCGTGCAACTTCCATCACCAAAATCGATGATGACAGTATCGGTTTTGTAAACTGTGGAAACTGTTCCGCTGACAGGTGAGTGTCTTTCTTTTCCACAAGAAATGTCATCGGAAATTGGCTTCGTAATTGTGTTCGAGAAAAGTACAGTTCCGCTTCCAAGCGTAACAGATGTATTTCCTTCTGTCACAATCGTGCCACTCACTGGTTTATTATTAGAATCAAGTGTTACAGTAGAGGTTCGTTTTTTAGTACTTACCCAAGCTGTTATTGTTCCATCTGCCAACGTGATTTTGCCATTGCTTACACTGGAATTTGAAATGCGGACGCCTGTTGAGCTATCAAATGAATGTGTACGTGTTTTTGTTCCTTCAATCTGAATGCCATTTACTTTGTAGTTGTTAAAGTTAATTACTTCAGTGTGTAGACTGCTGTCGCCTGAACGAGTGATGATAATAGAGCCGGAGCGTGTAATAGTGTTATCGCCTTTTTTGTTAGTAACGCCAGTACCAAAATCAACCACCGTTTTTGTGATGGTGGCCAACAGCGAGTCCATTTTAGGAAACTGCCCTCCGCTAAAGCTGCAGCCTTCTGGCTTGCTGGTGGAAGATGGTTCTGATAGTATAACGACATCGCCATTAGCATTATAATGAGTGATGGTCGCTCCACCACCGCCATGCATTCGGAATCCACGGAAGTCGCCTGCACTTTCAGCATCGATAATGGCCAGAAGCGTATCATCCTTAGTAATGAAATTAGTGCCGTCTAATAAATGCCCTCTGCCGGGTCCACCCTTACCACCGCGACCAGTGATTGAATTGGCCGAACCGAGTGCACCGGAAGAACTGCCGGAAATAGTAAAGCTGCTGCCGCTGGCGAGCTGACCCGAGGCTTGCGCCAAATCGGTAAGATTGGAATCAGAACTTACGGTTAACTCATTTTTAGAACATGCCCAGATAAATGTGACCATCAAGGCAACCACCAACATACTCTTGAAATTTAACTTTTTCATACACTTGTTTAGTTTGTTTCCTCTTAGACGAACAAGGTGGTGCTGGGATTATTCAGCCATTTGTATGTGTAGCTACTTACATTCATTGTGTAGATCAATTGCTGGATTTTGTTATTAAACCCACGCTTTTATAGTGATTTAGTGCAAAAAGCGAATGACTAGCAGCTTGGATAGAGTAGGATTGCTTACCATATTTAGGCGGACTAATGTTTATTTTGGACCGGATTTGGGAATAATAACGCTATCGCTTAATATAGAAGTATGGAACCGGGCAAATTATATCATATTTACACCCATGCCAATGGGTTTGAAAACCTCTTTCGATCGCAAGAGAATTACCGGTATTTTCTGGCAAGATATGCTCAGTTCATTCCATCGATTGCAGATACGCTTACCTACTGCCTGATGCCCAATCATATTCATTTTTTGGTGCGCATAAAATCCGTTCAGCAGATCAGCGACTTTTATAATTTAGCTTCCCTAACTTCTAATTCCTCCGCGGTCTCGAATTCCTCCACGGTTTCGAATTCCTCGAGGTTTCTAATCGTCGGCATAAAAACCTCGGAGGAATAATCGAAACCGAAGGTTCTAATCTTCCGAATAAAAACCTCGAAGGTTTGGGAGTAAATCTTCCTCATAATAACCTCGGAGGAATAATCGAAACCGAAGGTTCTAATACTCCGCCTAATAACCGAATAGGAATGATCGACACAGGAATCGAAGAACTAGTTGCCAAGCGAATTTCAAAGCAATTCAGTAATCTCTTCAACGCTTATACAAAAGCCTTTAATAACATGTATGGAAGAATGGGAAGCCTTTTTATTCCCCGATTTAAACGCAAGCAAATTACAGACGATCACTACTTTACCAACGTTATCTGTTACATCCATCGCAACCCCATTCATCATGGATTTTCTAAAACACTTATGGAATGGCCCTGGAGTTCGTATAAGCCCATTCTTGAAAACAATAGTACTCTCATCAACGCAAGCGAAATAATCAATTGGTTTGGTGGTCGGGAACAATACATCGCCATTCACCAGCAATCACTGGATTCATTTCGAGATGGCGATTTTGATTGATGATGCTTGTATACTATTTACTCCTGCTTGTATTTTTTCAGGAACGATTCAGCAAACTTTTCACCGATGGGCAACGGGTGTGTGCCGATGAATAACTGTGCTTTTTGAAACGAGGTGATCTTTGCCAGCGGAATAATAAATGAATTGTGGATACGGCAGAAATCAGTGGATGGCAATCGTTGCTCTACCGCTTTCAAATTCATTCGCGTCAAGATGGGGCGCGCTTGTCCGCTTAGAAAAATTTTGATGTAATCTTTATAGCCTTCAATGTAATCAATATCGGTGGTGTCGATTTTTATCTCTTTATATTCAGAATGCACAAAAAGAAATTTTTTCTCCGCATTTGACTTCGAACGAAACAGAAATTGCTCTTTGGCCCGGTTGGCTGCCTTTTGCAACCGCTCAAAAGGGATGGGCTTCATCAAGTAATCGATTACCTCCAACTCAAATCCTTCCAGCGCATACTGATGATAGGCAGTGGTAAAGATAGCCATCGGAGGATGTGCCAGCGAGCGCAGAAACTGAATGCCGGTGACCTCCGGCATTTGTATATCTAAAAACAGAAGGTTAACTTCATTTTTTTCCATAAATGCCAAAGCTTGTGATGTCGATGAGCAGGTGCCTGCCAACTGTAAAAAAGGAATTTTGCTGATGTCATCACTGATCAGTTGCAGGGCGAATGGTTCATCATCAATCGCAAGACATTTTATACGAGCGTCCATGGGTCAGTTGAGTAATAATTCAAGTTGAAGAATGTACCTATCGTTGTGCGTTGTAATTTTTAAGTGATGTTTCTCAGGATAGTGAATGAGCAATCTTTTGCGAAGGTTTTGCATACCGATGCCCGAATTCTCTTTTTCCGGATTCTCATTCATCGGCTTGATTTTGTTTTCGGATTCAATAACCAAACGAAAATCGTCAACCCGAATCGATAACGAATTTTTTTGTCCTGCACTGAAATCGCCGTGTTTGAACAGGTTTTCGGCGATTGGCAAAAGCAAGAGTGGCACGATACTTTTTTCTTCGGTTATTCCGGTGATGTTAAAATCGATTGTGTCGTTTTCGGTTAACCTCATCTTTTGTAGTTCTACATAGCCTGCCAGATGTTCAAGTTCTTTGCTCAATTCTACTTTCTCGCTGGTTGTTTGATACAAGATGTAGCGCAGCAGTTGCGATAATTTTACAAGCGAGTCTTCAGCCTGATCTGATTTAGATCGTACCAGCCACCGTATGTTGTTGAGTGTGTTGAAAAGAAAGTGCGGACTGATCTGCAACTTCAACGCTGCCAATTCTGCATTCTGTCGCTCGAACTCTTGCTCGCGGGCGCGATCTTTTGTTCGGCTCCAGTCTTCCCACAAAAAAAGGCTAGTACTGAAAATAATGACTAAGGTAGTAAGGAGATAGCTTGAGAATAACGGACTCGCAAACATCATCGGTTTTACCCGACCCTGTTGCATATCCCTTGGGGGGCCATCCATGTGATGCATACCCCTATCCATCGAGTGAAAGGGAGGAGGCTCCCGGTTTTCCCATGGCAATGGCGGACCGTTGGGCTCTGATAAGTTATGATGAATTTGCCAGTTGATCAGACTAATTACAATGATAATGGCGACAGCAATTAATCCATAAAGTACTACTCCTTTTTTGAATAATATATGCGGCGCAAGATAGACAAGGTTAAAGTAGAATAGCCCAATCAAAATCGCATTTCGCAAAACCAGCGAGAGAAGATTACCGGGTTCTAAAAAAGCTTTGGCAAAATCGCCGGGAGGGGAAAGAAGCAGCGGAGCAAGGAAAAAGAAAATCCAAACAACGGTATGGAGTAGAATTCGGGTACCAAAACTTTTACCTGACTGCATAGCATGTAAAGCTACATTTTTGATTTCGAAATTGTTGGTAGGTGTAGCTAAATTCGCAGTATCAGTCGACTGAAAATTAAGAGCACCTCTAAAATCTCAATTTACCCTTCGCTCTGTGGAGAAGTGCAAAGGTTGAGGTGATAAAAGCAGGGCTTTTAGAGATGCCCTTAACCCAATGCTTCCTTGTAGACTTTCAATACGCGATCGCGTGCAATTTTATGATCAACGATTGGTTTCGGGTAGGAAGCAGTTTCCCATTCAGGTACCCAATGCTTAATATATTTAAAATCGGGGTCAAACTTTTCTGTTTGCAATTGTGGATTGAACACCCGGAAATACGGAGCCGCATCGCAGCCTGAGCTGGCAGCCCATTGCCAACCTCCATTGTTGGCCGCAAGGTCGAAGTCCAGTAATTTTTTTGCAAAGTAAGCCTCGCCCCATCGCCAGTCTATCAGCAGATGCTTTGTTAAAAAACTAGCTACAATCATACGAACACGGTTGTGCATAAAACCGGTTTGGTTGAGTTCGCGCATGCCGGCATCCACAATCGGGTAGCCGGTTCGTCCTTCGCACCACGCCGCAAATTCTTTTTCATTGTTGCGCCATTCGATTTTATCATAAGCAGGTTTAAATGCTTTTGTTTCTACCCGCGGAAAATGCCATAAGATCATATGATAAAAATCGCGCCAGATCAATTCATTCAACCATGTTTCATTTTTTTTCAATGCGATCTGCACCAGCTTGCGAATGCTCACCGTACCAAAGCGAAGATGAACACTTAGTTTGGTCGTGCCTGCAATGCCAGGAAAATTCCTCAACTGATCATATTTTTCAATGATCGATTGTTTCACTATACGCTCGGGAAAGGCAAATGCAGTATCCTGAAAACCGATATCAGATAGTGTAGGCATCGGTTGTGGTGAAACTTGTTTAAAGTGGCTATGCCATTTTTCGCTCGCCAAACTCTGATACGCTTGTTCGGTGAGCGCGGCTTTCCATTTGCGGCTGTACGGAGTAAAAATGGTGTAGGGCAATCCATCATCTTTCACCACTTCCGATTTTTCAAAGATCACCTGATCTTTAAACGTGTGAAAAACAACTCCTTTTTTCTCCAGTATTTCTTTCACTTGGCCGTCTCGCTTTTGTGCATAGGGCTCGTAATCGTGATTGGTATAAACCGCTTTGGGTTGAATGTTTTGGAAGAGTTCAATTGGATTGCCATGCAACACCAGCAAAGAACTTCCCCATTCGATTAATTGATGCTGGATGGTGGTGAGTGATTGATGAACGAAGTTTACCCGTAAATCATTTTTGTCTTCCAGCTTGTCAAGTATTTGGGTATCAAAAATAAAGATGGGTACTACATTATTATTTTCTTTGAGGGCGTGGTAAAGCCCGGCATTATCTTGCAAACGCAAATCGCGCCGAAACCAAAATACAGTTGTGTCGGATGTAATGACTGATAGGATAGAACGGTTCATCGTTTATTTCTTTAAAATGACACGAGGAGAAGTAATTCCATTTTTCAACTGTTCCGCCATGCGCAGCGCTCGCTCAATCCGCTTGTCGGTGGACTTCACTTGACTGACCAAATAAATCAAACCTCGTTGATTTCCTTCGGTGAGCGCGTGAAATAGCTGATCTGCTTTTCGATCGGTAGCCAGCACTTCGCTCAACTCCTCCGGCATGCCAAACTGATAGTCACTAGTGTCTTTGCGAAAGGTAACTGTCAGCGAATCTCCTTCCTTTAATTTCAATTTTTTACAAAGTGCCGATCCAATATTTACGTAGTAGGCTTCTTCTTTTTTGGAGAGGATGGCGCAATGAAAATCAACCTTTCCGTTGATGTTACCAATTACGCGACGGTTGCCGTCCTTCACCCATTTCCGTGCAGTCTTGACATCTAAGAGAATATAGTGCATGCCACCGGCAAACTTATTCAATAGAAATTTCACGTTACTGAGCAGGATTGTTTTTCTGATGCAGCGCTTCCAATTCTTTTTCCAATCGATCGATGGCTTCCATTTTTACTGCATAAAGCTTCAGATCGCCGGAGCGTTGAATGTGCATGGCTTCTTCCAGCAGTTTTTTACGTTGGTTGGTAAGCTCTTTGATCGGGTCTTTCTTGAATAGTGAGAACATAGCTTTTCGTTTCTGATGTAACAACCAAACCCGCAATATGTTATGATCAACCTGCTTCTGAGGATGCCTCAAATTGATAATAATATCGGGCAAAATAATAGTACCCCAGTAGCCAAAGGCCAATCAATTCCAGCCAATAGATTTTAAATAATACCAGCATGAAGGAGATCAGGAAAAAGCCAAGCATCCATTGCAGATATTTTTCATTGTCCAGTTTTTTAAACAAGTGGGTGTGGCAAAGCATCAAAAAGCCTATACCAAAAAGATAGATGCCCACCAAATCAATTGCATGAATATGGTTAATGGCAAGCATCACCATTTCCGGTAACAGCAGCAATGCGTAAATAATGGCCAGATAAAAAAAGCGTTTCTTCATAGACATCGGTAGCGTTCGCATGAAAAGCAAAAAACGCTCCTCCATTTTGCGAAGCTCAAAAACAACAACACTGTGCGAAGCCAAACCGAACAACAAGCCCAGGATGGCGACACGCACCTCGTAGTGATCAACAGGAATTTGTAGAAAGCCAAAAATGCAAAGCAAGGAAAATACTTTTGCGAAGAAAAAAACAGTGGGCAGCTGTGTGGTCAGGTGACCTAGGTAAAACAGAGGAAGTGGTTTGGGCCACCTCCAGTTTATACGGGGTAGTTCAAGTGCAAATCGGTGTTGATGCTGTGCTTGTAACCGGTAAACGATCCATCGGGCGGCGGCCAAATACAAAGCTGCTTGAAAAATAATAATGGAAGCGACAGATACATAGTTTTGCGTCTCAATGCCCAAAGCGATAATGAAAAAGGTATAGGCCAATACTGGTTGATGAAGAAGCAAAATCTGAATCAATGAAATCAGCAAGAGCCTGTTACGATTCAACAAGGCCAATTGAAAAACAAACTGGTTTTGGGGTTGCCGCAATTGTTCAGAAACAAATTGGATGCACTTTAGCGTGTAGAGTAACCAAACACCAAATACCATTAATTGAAAAATCACCGAGGTAAGTGTTGCATAAATCAATGATTGGTGATAGCTGATGATCTGGTTAGACTCAACAATACCAAACATCAGATAGAATACCACAAAAAGCAAACCGGCGTTGCGCTCGTAAAAGCGTGCCACCAATACTTTCCCCAGCACTTTGGTTACTGATAGCATATCGTATGATTTTCAACAAGCAGTTCGCGATGTATTAAGGAAGGAATATCAAATGCCTGATGCGACGTAAACAAAAAGTGAATGCCTTTGCGCGCGTATAATTCAATCACCTCATACAAAATGGGCACCGTATCCTTGTCGATGGTCACCAATGGTTCATCCAGTAAGATGTAAGCGGGGTGGCCAATAAAGGCCAGCACCAACGAAAGCTTTTTTACCATGCCGCTGGAATACGTTCCAATCGTTTGATGGATAAAAGAAGATATATTGAATTTTTTAACTAGAAAATCCACGTCTTCTTTTTTCATTTTTCGCACCTGAATAAAAAAAGCGATCAGGTCAGTGCCTGTTAAAAAAGGTGGATACAGTGGTTCCGCTTCAACATAGTGAATCAACCGGCGGTATTCGGTGGACTGTTTCCGTAAGTCGATTCCATTGACCGTACAATCTCCTTCAAAAGGGATCATACCGGCAATAACTTTCAATAGTGTAGACTTGCCGGAACCATTGTTGCCTTTAATCCAATAAAGGCCACTGTCAAACTGAAGGTGTTCGACCTGAATGATCAGGTTCGATCCGTATTCTTTCTTGAGATGATGAAGGATAAGCACAGAAAAATAAATTGGGTTTAAAGATATTAAATCTGTCACAATACGTAGCCGTCCGGGTAAGCTGCCAATTTTAAGGTTAAGGACACCTACAAAAACTCGATTTCACCCATCCCTCTGTGGAGAAGCGAAAGGGTTGAAGTGATAAAAAGAAAGTTTTTAGAGGTGTCATTAAGTTAATGTTACATGATTGCCAATTACTTGATATTATGAAAATTTTTAGTGATGAGATGTAAAGCCATTTTATTGTTTGTGACCAGATGGTTTTCAACCTACCATCTGCTCGCACAACAAACTTCAATAGCAAGTCAAAGTGCTCAATGGTTTTCTTTCGCGTCTACGGTAAAAATCAATCCTTGGCTTAATATTTATTCGGATGTGCATTTTCGATATGTAAAAGGCTTTGAGCTAATGCAAAATCAGTTTCGGCTTGCACCAGATTGGGTCATATCTAAACGGAGTATCATGACGCAGTTTACCTACAAAATTTGATTTCTCTAAAAAGAGCGATTAACCGTTCATAACGTTTTGTCGAATTATTAAGGTTTCGGGGCGAATAGGGTGTATCTTACACGAATTACCTATTTATCATTTATCAATTCATGGCATTTATTGACAATGTACTTCAAACTCCTTCCTATGGCTGGGCCAATGCGGAAGGTAAACTCATCACCCCATCACTCAAACAACTTTACGGAGAGGCATTTTCGCGCATCAACATTTTCAAATCGAAAAGAAACTGGATTCCGTTTATCAATTGGTTTATGGCCATTTGCATGTTGCCGTTTCTGTTTTTCTTTTTGTTCTCATACTTCTCGCTGCCGCTGCTGGGTGCTTTCCTTTTATATGCCATGATCATCATGAGCACGCATGGCACGATCTGGTTTCATCGCTACAGCACACACCGCGCTTACACCTTCAGCCACCCGATTTGGCGCTTCATCACTCAAAATTTAGTGCTGCGTACTTTCCCTGAAGAAATTTATGTGGTATCGCACCACGTGCATCATCTAAAATCAGATATGCCCGGCGATCCATACAACTCCAACGCCGGAATCATGTATTGCATGTTGTCGGATGTCAATCACCAAAACATTGCAAAAAATTTATCGGAAGAAGAATACAAAAAGGCATCGCACTTTTTGAATCACACGGGTGTGGTGATTAATTCATACGCGCAGTATTTGAAATGGGGCTCCATTGCTAATCCATTCTATACCGTTGGCCTTTGGATTCTAAATTGGTCGTTTTGGTATGGCATGTTTTTTCTGATTGGCGGACATGGTTTAGCATGTGCACTTTTTAGCGGCGCTCTTTTCTGGTTTGTATTGGTACGCGCCTTCAACTACACAGGGCATGGTGGAGGAAAAGTAAAACACATCGATGGCATCGACTTCGACCGAAGCAACATGTCCATCAATCAGACACGTCCCGGTTTGTTCTCCGGTGAGTGGCACAACAATCATCATCTCTATCCGGAAAGCGCACGTGCAGGTTTCTTACCGTATCAGATTGACTTGGCGTGGATTTACATTTGGACGATGAAGCGACTCGGTGCTGTTTCCAGCTACCGCGATTCAAAAGCGCATTTCTTAAAACGATTTTCGCTGAACAAAAGTGAAACAACGCTGATTACGAGCGAAGAGACAAGTGTTCTAAAATAAGTTTAAACCAGTAGGTGAATGCATCCGGGTTCGAACGAACCTGTTGATGCAATTCATCGAGGGTACAATACTTCCAATCTTCCACTTCATCGCGGTTTACCTGCGGGGCTCCATCATAAATGCCTTTGAATACATAATCCACTTCGTATTCAATCAGATTTTTATCCAGTGATGTGCGGTATGTAAACTTGTAATCAAAAGTAGGTTGCAACTCAATGCCCATTTCAAATTTTAATCTTCGCTTCACCGCAATGAAGATGTCTTCTTGCGGCACTGGATGGCTACAACAGGCATTGGTCCACAAGCCACCACTGTGATACTTAGTAGTCGCTCTTTTTTGAATGAGCATTTCACCCTTCGAGTTGAAAACTAAAATGGAAAAAGCACGATGCAGCAAACCTTTTTGGTGTGCCTCTAATTTTTCCATCGTCCCGATTTCTCGGTCGTTCTCATCTACTAGAATTACGTGTTCCATCAGATGAGGTTCAGTTGGTGTTTTACAATCGAATAGGCAAGAATGGAAATTTTTCTGCGGTTACGTACCCTAATCCGTTGCGTAAGCACGGTGTTGCAAGGCGTGGCTTTTATTTTTTCAAACAATGCTATGTAGTAGAGATACGCAACATACACACCCAGACGGGCGCACCGTGGCAATTGTTTAATGCCTTTGTAGCCTTCGGCAAAATCTGCCGCAATATCTTCTTCAATGGCGCGCTTGGCATCTTCATTAAAATGCGAAAGATCAATACCCGGAAAATAGTTGCGGCCCATTTGATTGTAATCGGCATTTAAGTCGCGCAGGAAATTGATTTTTTGAAACGCAGACCCAAGCTTCATGGCAAGTGGTTTCAATCGCTGATACATGGCATCATCTCCTTTGCAAAAAACACGCAACGTCATCAGTCCGACTACCTCTGCAGAGCCTAAAATGTATTCGCTGATTCCGGATTGATCGTAACTTGTTAGGTTCAAATCCATCTCCATGCTTTTCAGGAATTGATCGTAAAGACTTTGTTCAATACCAAACTGATGAACGGTTTTTTGAAAGCTGTTCAAAATTGGATTGAGGCTAATTTTTTCTGCAATGGCCTGATACGTTTCGGCCCGGAATCGTTGCAGCAACGTTGCCTTGTCATAATCATGAAACGTATCTACAATTTCATCAGCAAAGCGCACGAAACCATAAATGGAATAGATCGGATCGCGCATGTCTTTATCAAGGCAGCGTATGCCTAGAGAGAAAGAAGTGCTATAAGCCCGTGTAGTCAAACGGCTGCAACGAATACTTACCTGATCAAATAATTCTTTACTCATTCAACTTATACTTTAGTGCGACTTGGTGTTTCAAGTTCGATCTCGTTTTATTAATTCGCCAGCTACCACTTGTCCTGAAATCAACGAGGGTGGCACCCCCGGACCCGGTACGGTCAATTGACCCGTATAAAACAGATTGGGCAGGCTTTTGTTTAAGATTGAGGGCTTTAAATTGGCTGTTTGCATGATCGTATTCGCAAGTCCGTATGCATTTCCTTTGAATGCATGGTAGTCGCTCATAAAATCAGAATGTGCGTAACTTCTTTTGTAAACAATGTTATCTCTCCATGAATCTCCGGTTAATTTTTCGATGCGATCCATCATCAGATTAAAATACTTTTCACGTACTGTCTCGTCATCGTTCAATCCCGGAGCTACGGGCAATAATAGGAAAATATTTTCACAGCCTTCGGGTGCTACCTGATCGTCAGTCTTGGATGGAACCGAAACGTAAAATAATGGATCGGTGGGCCACTGCGGACTTTCATAAATCTCTTTGGCATGCTTACCGAAATCACGATCAAAGAAAAGATTGTGATGCAATAATCCTTTCACTCGCTTATTCACTCCCAGATAATAGATCAAACTGGAAGGAGCCATCACCCGCTTTTGCCAATAGTCTTCTGAGTAGCGTCTGTATTCGGCCGGCAATAGCTCTTGCTCTACATGATGATAATCGGCACCGGCTACTAAATAATCTAGCGCATGTTCTTTGCCGTTGGTTTGAATGCCTGATACTTTTTTATTTTGAACGATAATTTTTTCTACTTCACTGTTGAATGCAAACTTTACGCCGAGTTCTTTGGCAACCGCCACCATTCCTTCTACAATTTTGTGCATGCCGCCCTTCGGATACCAAGTGCCCAAGGAAACATCGGCATAGTTCATCAGCGTGTAGAGCGCGGGTGTTTTGTCGGCAGGTGCCCCCAAAAACAAAACAGGGAACTCCAGCAACTGAATCAGCCGCGGATCTTTGAAATGTTTTTTCACATACGCAGTTACCGATTCAAATACGTGAAGTTTAAATACACCTTTCACCAATTCCATATCCATTAACTCCATAATGGAAAGCCCCGGTTTGTATACCAGCTTGTTGATGCCTACTTCATATTTGAATTTACCTTCAGCCAAAAATTGTTTCAGTTGTGCACCACTTCCTTTTTCAATTTTTTCAAAGTAAGCACACAAAGCGTCTTCACCTGCCGGAATATCCCAAACATCGTCTTTACCAAAAAAAACACGATACGATGGATCTAACCGCTGAAGATTAAAAAAATCAGCAGGCTTTTTGCCGAACAAGGCAAAGTACTTTTCGAACACATCGGGCATCCAATACCAACTCGGCCCCATATCAAAGAGATACCCGTCGGCTTCAAATTTACGGGCACGTCCACCGGCGGACGAATTCTTTTCGTAAACGGTGACATCATAATTTTTCTGCGCCAGGCACGATGCTGCTGCAAGCCCTGCAAAACCAGAACCAATAACACCTACTTTTTTCATTTAAAAGTAGATAAATAATGAAAATATGTATTTGACGCAAGTAGGAGCTTCATAGGAGTTATATGGACATTCAATACTACCTATAAAACACAAAAATCCTTTCAGTGTTTGAAAGGATTTTTGGTGAAGAGGTTCAACAACGGGCTATTGGTAGCCGGTTAGTTTCTTTTGAATCTCTTTGCGAGCATGAAAAATTCTATTCTTTACTGTGCCAATCGGCAAATTGAGGTGCTCGGCGATTTCGTGGTATTTATACCCGGTGGTGTGCATTTTGAAAGGAATAAGCAATTCGTCTTTCACATCATTTACATTTCGCCACACTTCCTTAAACTCAATGCTGCCTTCGGGGCGGTTGAAGGTGTGTGTGTCCTCAACGTTTAAGTGGTACAGCTCTTTGGTGTTGTCAGTAGAGGTGCGCTCGCGTTTTGTTTTGCGATAGTTGTTGATGTACGTGTTGCGCATGATGGTGAACAACCAACCTTTCAAGTTGGTGTCTTCTCTGAATTTATTGCGGTAGGTGAGTGCCTTCAGAATAGTGTCCTGAACTAAGTCAAGAGACTCTTCCCGATCGCGCGTGAATCGGTGGGTGAAACCGCGCAACGTGGGGCGAAGGCTGGCAATTTCTTTATCAAATTCTAAGGCAGTCATATGTTTAGTTTTTGATTTTAATGTTTAAACAAAGTACACCCATAATGACAACAATTCAAAGTAAATGTTTAATAATTTATTTTAAAAATTAAACAAATTGAAAAGGACCAAAATGGACCATCAGGCCTACAAATGACCCCATCTGCAAACATACAAATGGGGTCGGCTCAAAATCGCAGGGAATAATGTAAGTATAACTAAACTAACTGACTCAATTCCAGAGCGTTGGAGAATGTTATAAAGTTAGCGGGTGCTGTAACCGTTGTCTTTTTAAGTGCATATCCGCTTGCTAAAATGCGGGCTCCAGCACAATCGGCGCTTAGCTTGTCCACATACTTTTGAATCTCGGATGCTCTGGGGTGTGTGGTAAAACAAGTAATCACCATGTCCGGTTGATGAACATCAAACACGGACTTCAAGGCTGTGTAAGGAACAGTCTGACCTAAATAGTAGATGCGTAAGCCCTTCTTTTTTGTGATGTAATAATAAAAAAGCAGCGACAATTCATGCAACTCATTCTCGGGTAAAAACAAAATTGCTTTGTTGGCATCTTTCGGCGCCAGCGGCAAGCCATCAATGGCCACTATCATTTTTTGACGAATGAGATGCGTAATAAAATGCTCTTGCGCCGGAGTAATGTTGTTGGTGAGCCAGAGAACACCAATTTTTTCAAGGAAAGGATAAATGATCTCCAGTATCATTTTCTCGAAGCCGAACTTGATGGTCAGTTGCCCAAGCATCTTTTCAAATTGCTCTTCGTCCATGTCAACAAGCGCCACAATCAATTGCTCAATGTAAATGTCAATGGAGTTTTGCTTCTCACTTAACTCTGAAACTTGTTGGTTAATTTCATCGAGGCTCAGTTTAATGATTCGTGAAATTTTTACACCGTTGTTATTAAGCACTGATACGTTGATGATCTTTTTCAGATCGTCGTCTGAATAATACCGAATATTGGTTTTGGTGCGCTGAGGCTCAATGAGTTGATGCCGTTTCTCCCAAATGCGAATCGTGTGGGCTTTGATTCCCGAAAGTCGCTCAAGTTCTTTAATAGAATATTTGCCCATCGTTTTATAACAAACTTTAAACAAAAACACCATAATTGGTAAATTGTTGGACTTTAATTTGGAATAAATGTTGGAGGCCGGTGTAGCGTGGTTTGAAAGCAAGGGATGGACTCCCTTTCCATTTCAATTAGAAACATGGCTGGCGTATGCCCGTGGAGAAAGTGGAATGGTCAATGCGCCTACCGGCAGTGGAAAAACCTATTCGTTGATCATTCCCATTGTTCTGGAATCTAAAAAAGATGCTAATCCACGTTCGAAGGGCCCGCGTGCCATCTGGATTACCCCCATTCGCGCTTTAGGCAAAGAGATTGAATATGCAGCTCAAGATGCGCTGGAAGGAATGAAGATACCCTGGCGCGTGGGTGTGCGTTCAGGCGATACCACTACTCGCGAGCGCGCCAAGCAACAAGAGTCGCCACCCGAAATTCTGATCACTACACCGGAAAGTCTTCACCTCTTTCTTTCCCGAAAGGATTACAAGAACTACTTCAAGAATTTAAAATGCATTGTAGTAGATGAATGGCATGAACTGATTGGCTCGAAACGCGGCGTGTTGATGGAGCTGGCACTATCGCGACTCAAAACCATTTCACCTGAATTAAAAATTTGGGGCATTTCCGCGACCATTGGCAACATGGAACAATCATTGGATGTGCTGATGGGCGATCGTGCCAACCGAACTATCACGGTAGTGAAGGCAGCCATCGAAAAGAAAATAGAAATCATTTCTGTGTTTCCAGACACTTTAGAGCGCATGCCTTGGGCCGGTCATCTTGGTATTCACTTGCTGGAAAAAACAATCCCGATCATCGAGCAAAGCAACAGTACTTTAATTTTTACCAATACGCGCTCATTTGCCGAAATCTGGTATCAAAAATTATTGGATGTGGCTCCGCAGCTGTCGGGTGTGTTGGCAATGCATCACGGTTCCATCAGTGCGAAAATTCGGGCATGGGTAGAAGACCAGTTGCACGAAGGAAAACTGAAAGCCGTGGTGTGCACTTCCAGCTTAGATTTGGGTGTGGATTTTCGTCCGGTAGAAACGATTATCCAAATAGGCAGCCCCAAAGGAGTAGCTCGATTTTTACAACGTGCCGGCCGAAGTGGGCACCAGCCAGGCGCAGTGAGTCGCATTTATTTTTTACCGACGAATTCGTTAGAGCTTGCCGAGGCATCCGCTTTGCGAGAAGCGATGAATCGTAAGATTGTCGAAGATCGGATTCCCTACATCCGATCGTTTGATGTGTTGATTCAATACCTGATTACATTGGCAGTTTCGGATGGCTTTCGTTCAGAAGAAATTTTTGAAGAAGTAAAAGGTACCTTTTGTTTTTCTTCCATCACCGATGATGAATGGCGCTGGTGTTTGAATTTCATCGCGACGGGTGGCTCGGCTCTTACTGCTTACGACGAATACCGTAAGGTGATGAATGATGGTGGTCTTTATCGGGTAGAGAACAAACAAATTGCGTACAAACATAGGTTATCCATTGGCACCATTGTGGGCGACACGCTCATGCACATCAAATATACCAGTGGCAAATACCTTGGCACGATTGAAGAATATTTTATTTCGCGTTTGCACGTGGGCGATGTGTTTTGGTTTGCGGGCAAAAGTTTGGAATTGGTACGCATCAAAGAAATGGAAGCCCACGTACGCCCATCCAAGCGCAAGTCGGGCAAGGTGCCGAGTTGGCAAGGCGGGCGAATGCCGCTCTCATCGCAGTTGAGTGAAATGATTCGGATTAAAATGGATGAAGCTGCAAATCATGCAGAGACGGATGAAGAGATGAAGTTTCTGCGACCGCTGATGGATTTGCAAAAACAGCGCTCACACCTGCCATCCAGAAACGAATTGCTGATCGAATACTTTCATAGTTCGGAAGGATACCATGTGGTGATCTATCCATTCGAAGGACGCAACGTACACGAAGGGCTCGGTGCGCTGGTCGCTTATCGCATTGCCAAGATCAAACCCATTACCTTTTCCATTGCCATGAATGATTACGGATTTGAGTTGTTGTCAGACCAACCCATTCCCATTGAAGAAGCAGTGGAAACGAACGTGTTGGGTAGTGAAAATTTATCGACTGATATTTTGGCGAGCATCAACTCTACTGAAATGGCGCGGCGCAAATTCAGAGATATTGCCGCCATTGCCGGATTGGTGTTTAAGGGCTTGCCCGGACGAAAAATAAAAGAGAAACACCTGCAGTCCTCGTCGCAGTTGTTCTTCAACGTATTCAACGAATACGAGTCGGACAACCTGTTGTTGTTGCAGGCGTATGAAGAAGTAATGGATTTTCAGTTGGAGGAGGCCCGCATGCGCATGGCACTGGAACGAATCGAACATCAAAAGATCATTATCACCCAGCCAGAAAAACCAACTCCATTTTCATTTCCCATTATTGTCGATCGCACACGCGAAAAATTAACTTCCGAAAAACTGGAAGACCGCATCAAAAAAATGATGGTAGAATATGGAGAAGATGAGTGAGATCGTGATGCCCCTTTGTGATCCTTCGGCCTTGGTGTCTTCGTGGCGAAGATTGATGCGCGAGATGCCACAATGGTTCAAAGACTCCCAGCGATCATTCTACGCATAAAGTTTTTAGAAAATAGCGCGGAAGATCAGAAACAAACCACCGCCCATAATCATCACCACCGGCAAGGTTAAAAACCAAGCGAGAAGAATATTCCGGATGGTATCGGGTTGCAAGTTCTTTACTCCTTTGTTGGCCACCATACTTCCGGCAATGCCCGAAGACAATACGTGGGTTGTACTTACCGGCCATCCAAAACTAGATGATAGACCAATGGTAAGTGAAGCTACCATTTCAGCGCTGGCGCCTTGAGCATAGGTTAAATGTTCTTTGCCAATTTTTTCACCCACTGTTTTTACAATTCGCTTCCAGCCGATAGTGGTACCAACGCCCAGCGAAACTGAAATCATAACAATCACCCAGGTAGGAGAGTAGTCAGTCACTTTGCGTACCTCTTTCAAACTGGCAGTGAGTTTTTCTTTATCTTTTTCACTCAAGCGCACTTCCTCCTTATCAATCATCGATTTGAGGTTGCGATCGATAATCATAATCTTCGTGCGTACTTCAAATCGTTCTTCTTTCGGTATCGAACCCGCACTGTTCACCAGAGCAAATTTGCTTTGAAGTTGATTAGTCATTCCAATTACCTGATGCAACTTTACACGATCTTCTTTCGAAAGTGTAGTGGAGTCGATGGTGGTTATCACTTGTTCAATCTGTGTAAGCGTAGCCGGAAGCTGTCGGGTATCTAAGTTATTATTAATCGCAAAATAAGTGGGTACAATTCCAATCAAGACTAACATCACCAAGCCAACACCTTTTTGCCCATCATTTGATCCATGAAAGTAACTCACGAGTGTACAGGTAAGGAATAAGATGCCTCGAATCCAAAATGGCGGTGGCGTGTTTTTCTTTGGTTCTTTAAATAGCGCATCTCCCGTTTCTGTTTTTCTAGTCGCTACCCTGATCAGATACATCAGTATAATGGTCACCGAAAAACCAAATAAAGGCGAAACCAACAAGGAGGCACCGATTTCTTGGGCTTTGCCCCAATTCACTGCTTCTCCAGTTGACTCGGGTAAAAAAGAATAAGCTAATCCTACACCTAAAATAGATCCGATTAGCGTGTGCGAACTAGAACAGGGAATACCCAAATACCATGTTATTAAGTTCCAGAAGATGGCGGTGAGTAATAAAGCTGCTACCATCGAAATGCTATGGGCTATATTTTGATCCACCAAGGTTTCAACGGGCAGCAAGTTCACAATGCCCATCGCTACCGTTATTCCTCCTGTAATAACCCCTAAGAAATTCCATGTGCCCGACCAAATTACTGCCACCCACGGCTTTAATGTATGGGTATAAATTACTGTGGCAACCGCATTAGCCGTATCATGAAAGCCATTTACAAACTCAAAGGCGCAAACTGCAGCCAAACAAAGAACTAACAAAATGGTGTACGAGGTCTCTAATTCAAACATGGATTATAGATAATGATTTCATTATTTTGAGGCCTCAAGTTGCCTCTTACTTTATTAATGTGCAACCAAAGGTAGAATCTCTTTTTTTACCCTATGTTACGGATATGTTACGCTTTTTAATTTGATGTTCACGATTTAAAACCCCGTTTTTTCAATGATAGTGCACCTTTTGCCGGATGGAGAAAGCATAACCTTATTGCCACAGCGGCTCTTGTACTTAAACCATCATCGTGCTTTAGTAGTAGCCGATGTGCACTTTGGGAAGATCAATCACTTCAGAAAAGCAGGAATTGCCGTTCCTGCGAAAGCCAATAATCGAAATGCCGCAGACTTGATTGATGCGATCAATCAGACAAAGCCGGAGCGGGTTGTTTTTTTGGGTGACTTATTTCACAGCACCTACAACGACGAATGGGAAACGGTAGGCCAGATCACCGATCACTTTCGGCAATGCGCTTTTGAATTGGTGGTGGGCAATCATGATATACTCAGCGATAACCAATACGCGCGGCATTCCATTCGCTGCATTCCGCAATTGGTATTGGGGCAATGGTTACTTACCCATGAGCCGCTTACGGATATTCCAGACGACTATTACAATCTGGCAGGGCATATCCATCCTGGCATTCGTCTACATGGCTCAGGAAGACAATCACTGATGTTGCCTTGCTTTTATTTTGGCAAACGACAAGGACTATTACCGGCATTTGGCGCATTTACAGGTTTAGCGAAAATTAAACCTCAAAAAGAAGATAAAGTGTTTGTATTGGCGGAAGGAAAAATTATTCTAGTGTAAGTTCAAAACAATCCCCAACCCCCAATCCTTACCTCCTCCGCTTTGCCTTCGGTCTACCACCGCCACCACCTCCTCCGGAGTTAAACATCAAACCAACCGAAAACTCTAGTCCGGTAAAATCGATTTTTGCATCGGGGAAATTCACACTTTCTTGTTGGGCTCCATTTAAGTTACTTCCAGTATAGTTTCCTTTAATCGGAAATTTCGCGCTTCCCATCAAATAATTCGTCTCCAGTGAAAGACTCACCTGACCAGTGATAGGTATAGTCAGTTCAACACCGGCATGTACACCAAAGCCGGGATTGTTTTCAAAACTTAAATTACCGTTGGCTACATCCCACTTTTTATACGAGCGAAAGGCACGATCGAAATTTCCGTAATTCAAATTCTGATCAAAACCATAAAAGAAAAAACCACCGCCCTTCACATCAAATTGTACTTGTTTTCCTTTGAGTTGAACGACCAGTTCTGCCGGAACAAAAATGGTAAAGTTCGGGCCGAGCAAAGAGTTTTTAGAATCAAAAGGAAGGTCCATTATCGCCAGACCCGACATGCGGTAAAGAGAGGCGCCCGTTTCGAAGGCTAGAAAGTTATTGATATTGAAACCTACTCCACGCAATGAAAACGGACTGATGGGCGTAGAAAATTCACCGTTGCGGGGAATAAAATAAGAGAAGGAGAGACCCACTTCTTGTGCCCGCAGGCCCGCGATCATGGCAACAGAAAGTAAGGTGGTAAAGAGGTATTTTCGAAACATACATCATTGGATTAGTGCCCCGAAGATAACAGATCAAAACGCAACCACTCATAAAAACCATGTTTCAATTTGATCATGAACTCGTACCTTAGTTACTCTAAAATTAATGCCGTTAAGTTAAGCTCTGCTGGCCTCCTCTCTTGTGGAGAGGAACGAGGTAAGGAGTAAAATAGTACTTAGCTTAGCGGCATGGACTCTAAATTGTAACCTATGCGTTTCCTTTCCTCTCTACTTTTCGTCATTGTATTGCTTACTGCATGTTCAGAAAAAAGAAAACCAGCCGATCTAATCATCAGCGGTGGCACCATTTATACCGTTGATGAAAAGCAACCAAAAGTAGAAGCTGTGGCGGTAACGGGCGATCGCATTGTCTACGCAGGCACTCTAAAAGGTGCTGAAGAATGGAAAGGTGAACAAACGCAAATGCTCGATTTGAAAGGCAAGGTGATGACGCCCGGCTGGATTGAAGGACATGGACATTTTATGGGACTTGGCTTCAATGAATTGGAGTTGGATTTAATGAATGTGAAGAGTTATGACGAGTTGGTGGAGAAAGTGAAAGAAGCGGTGGCGAATGCAAAACCCGGTCAATGGATTTTAGGTAGAGGATGGCACCAGGATAAGTGGGATCAAAAACCATCTAAAATGGTGAAGGGTTTTCAAACACACGAATTGCTTAGCGCAGCTTCACCCAATAATCCGGTCTTCTTGCGTCACGCTAGCGGTCACGCCGGTTTTGCCAATGCGAAGGCGATGCAACTGGCTGGTGTCAATCAACTTTCGGTAGAGAAGTTGTCCAAAGACATGAACGAAGGGGGTGAAATCATAAAAGATGAATTAGGAAACCCCACCGGAATTTTTAATGAACTCGCGCAGTCGTTGATCGCCAAATACATTCCCAAAGAATCAGAAGAAACGAATGCGAAGGCGTTGGAGTTGGCCATTCAGGCCAGCTTAAAAAATGGCATCACCAGCTTTCACGATGCCGGCGCCACGCGCAACAGCATTGAGTTGTTTAAGAAATTTAAACAAGAGGGCAAGTTGCAAACGCGCCTGTATGTGATGCTCACAGGCTTCGATCCTTCTTTGGTTTATGAATATTTTCGGATGGGGCCTGTCATCGACTCCACTGGTTTGCTTACCATTCGCTCTGTAAAATTGAATTGTGACGGAGCTCTGGGCTCTCGTGGAGCTTGGCTTCTTGAGCCTTACACCGATCGCACAGACTTCAGTGGCATGGCAACATTGTCCATGGATACAGTTGCTAAAATTTCTATAGAAGGATTGAAATATGGCTTTCAGATTTGCTCCCACGCCATCGGCGATCGCGCGAATCGTGAAATCTTAGATCGCTACGAAGCAGCTTTCAAAGGCAATCCGAAAAAAGCCAAAGACGTGCGCTTCCGCATTGAGCATGCGCAACACCTCGCACCCAGCGACATTCCGCGCTTCGGCCAGTTGGGTGTCATTCCGGCCATGCAAGCGATTCATCTTTCTTCCGACCGGCCTTGGGCCATCGAGCGGTTGGGAGAAAAGCGAATCAAAGAAGGCGCTTACATGTGGCAATCGCTGCTAAAGTCCGGAGCGAAAGTGGTCAATGGAACCGATGTGCCTGTAGAGCCCATCAATCCTATCGCCAGCTACTTTGCTTCCGTTACGCGCCAAACTTTAAAAGGCGAACCGGAAGGAGGCTATGAGCCGGCCGAGAAAATGACACGCGAACAAGCGTTGAAGTCGTATACGTTAGATGCTGCGTATGGCGCCTTTCAGGAAAAAATGCTCGGCTCGATTGAGGCAGGCAAACTGGCCGATTTCACCATACTATCACAAGATATCATGACGGTTCCGGATAATAAGATTTTATCAACTACTGTGGAGATGACCATCTTTGGAGGAAAGGTATTGTATGAGGCAAAAAAATAGGGATTACGCTTTCGCATAATCCCTACCTAGGTTAGGTTGTAGGTTTACGAATATTTGAAAAACTTGTGTGCGCGATCCATCAATAATTTACGGTCAGCCGTAATGGAAGGATCACTGTAAATACGAGATGAAAGCTCAGCCACTACACCTTTTTTGTACCCGAGCTTTTCAGCTACTTGTTCACAAAAATGAATCTCGCTTTTAAAAACCTGGCCATCACTCTTCATCAATTGAATCAGGTGATAGAGATTTTCAAATTTTTGATCTTCAGTAAGGGTATCCAAAGAGCTGATGGGGGTAGGCTTTTTTAACATTGCGTCTACTTCATCTTTGGGGATGCCGTTTGCTTTAGCAATCATGTGAATAACTTTGGCTTCCTTTTCAGCCACCGAGTTATCGCTGGCAGCCAAATTTATCAGAACATTTAGTTGATCTTTAATCATAAAATTAAATATTTGCTCAAAATTACTATTTGCTGTTATCGAAAGTTAGACAAAATTCAATTAATTATTACACTCAACTTAAAAATAATAGACTTTACTTCGCAGTTCGATGCAACCACTTCCTTCACCTCATGTCTTTATACCAACTTTCGGGTATTTGAATTGTCGATTTAAAGATTATAGTTTATGAAAAAGATAGTGTTCGTTTTTCTCGCACTCACTTTCGTCGGATCTCTGTTCGCGCAGGAATCGGAAGTGAGGAAAGTAGGATCGTTTCGGGGAATAAAATCCGCACAAGCCATTGATGTCTACTTAAAAAAAGGTGACAAAGAGGAAGTGCGGGTGGAGACCACAAGCGTTCGGTTATCAGAAGTAATTACAGAAGTATCGGGTAATGTGTTGCGCATTCATCTCGAAAAGAGCAGCTACCGCAAAGTGAGTGTGAAAGTTTACGTCACCTATGTAACGTTAGAAAAAATTTCAGCAAGCTCCGCTTCCAGCATTTTTTCAGACGGCACCATCAAGGCAAATTCAATGGAGATCAATGCCTCCAGTGCCGGATCAATTGAAATATCGATTGATGCGGATCGTGTAGAAGTGGACGCATCCAGCGCGGCCAATATTGACTTAGAAGGAAAAGCTAATGAACTTACGTTGGAAGTGAGCAGCGCTGGCGATATTGATGCGTATAATTTAGTAACGCAAAATGTGACTGCCAAAGCAAGCAGCGCCGGCAGTGCCAAGGTATCGGTATCGAAAGAATTGGATGCCCATGCGAGCAGCGCTGGAAGTATTCGTTATCGTGGAAACCCCACCCGAACCAATACCGGTTCCAGTAGCGGTGGGTCGGTAAAGAAATCGAATTAAAAAAATAGCTCTGAGTGATCAGAGCTATTTTTTTTGTCTTTTGTTTTTTGAAGAACTCAGTCGTTCTTCTTGTCGGTTGATCTCCCAGTTTAAAATGGCCAACGAAAAATTGCGTGTATAGTAGCCGGGTTGAGGTTCATTTTTCACCACAGCCTGATTCCAGATGAAGTCGCTCATATTGCTTAAATTTCCACATTAGACGTGAAAAGAGGGCTTTTAGTTTAATCGTCTTATTTTTTTAATATGAATGAATACAATGGTTGGCTCGGTTGGAACATGATTCTGATACTTGTTTTTACACGTTATATGGTGGTGGCAGGCCTTTTTTTCTTTGTCTATTATGTGTGGAAAAAGCGTGCGTGGTCATTTAAAAAAATTCAATTCCGCTTTCCGCAATCGATCGATTACTTGAGAGAGGTAGGTTATTCACTTCTCACCATTTTTGTTTTTGCAGGTATCGGCTACGTTTTGTTTTTCTCTCCGCTTCGCACTTACACCTTCATCTACACCGACATCGCCGAATATGGTTGGGTTTATTTTATAGGCAGCATAGGAGGAATGTTACTCTTGCATGACACATATTTTTATTGGACGCACCGGGCCATGCACCATCGCTCGGTGTATCGCTGGTTTCACAAAGTCCATCATTTGTCAACCAATCCGTCGCCATGGGCAGCATATGCTTTTCACCCACTGGAGGCTATCATCGAGGCTGGCATTGTGGTGGTCATAGTTTTTGTCATGCCCGCTCATCCATATGCAGTCAGTACTTTTTTGTTGTTGATGATGGTCTACAATGTGTACGGCCATTTAGGCTATGAACTGTATCCCCGTGGTTTTTCATCCTCAGCCATTGGCAAGTGGATCAACACATCGGTCAACCACAATCAGCATCACCAGTATTTTGTTGGCAACTATGGCTTGTACTTTTTGTGGTGGGATCGATGGATGGGCACCCTTCGCTCAGATTATGATTCGGCCTTTGAGCAAGTGAAGTCGAAAAAAGACTAGCCTAACTGACCCAACTTGGTTTTACGCACAAACACATGCGATAATGCATAGGCACTGCTGATGCCGATTATCATGCCGGCCAAGACATCAAACGGATAGTGAACACCCAAGTGTATGCGCGAGTAGCCAATCAACAAGGCCCAACTGTATGCAGGCAAAGCAACCTTCCACGACCGATACAACAATACCATTGCAGTGGCAGCTGCAAATGCTTCCGTGGTGTGCCCCGATGGAAACGAAAACCCGCCTCCTACACTCCACTGTGCAATGCGCGCATCCACTTCGTAAGGGCGCGGTTCAGATACTAACTTTTTAATAATGTAGGAGAGCAGACCTGCAACGCCAGCGCTGAGCCCCACAAATAGAAACGACAGACGTGTCTTTAGTTTTTCTGTTTTGAATTCGCCCCGCACAGCAATCAGAAATGGAATACCTAAACTGATCACCGTAATTGAATCCGACACAAATTGAAGAAGTTTCACCGCCGTTTCGTTGCCCGATGCTTGCAACCAAACGATGAAATCGAGTTGGGGAAGTTGCCAAACCACCGCCATGGAAATCAATAGCGCAAGAATGAGCAAAACATAAAAAAGTGGCTTAGGCGGCTGATTCATTTTTCAAATTTAAAGCGGGCAATATACATACGATTGAAATGTGCCAAAATCGCTGAATGCCATTTCGAAATTAACCGGATGTTATATTTAGATAATTATTTTTTGTAAAAATGGGTTTATTTTGAGGCTTTTATTAACAAAAATCGTCTATTTTTGAACCGAACTGATTAAAAAAACAACCACTATGTCACAATTACGATTCGAAGCCTTAAAAAAGCTAAATGACCGGGTTAAAATCCATGTTGATCCAGTTAGCCCAAATATTTCTCAGTTTTTTGGAGAGAATGTATTCGGGATGGAGCAAATGCGAGCTACCCTGGCTCCTGCGGTGTTTAAAAAAGTAAGCCACGCCATTAAAAACCATGAAAAAATTGATGAAGCTACTGCCGATGCAGTTGCCTCTGCAGCCAAATCATGGGCCATTGCGAAAGGTGCCACTCACTTTACACACTGGTTCCAACCAATGACGGGTGGAACAGCCGAAAAGCATGATTCATTCTTCGATGCACTTGCAGGCATCGAACGATTCAAAGGCAGCGAATTGGTTCAACAAGAGCCGGATGCATCTTCATTCCCAAGCGGAGGTATCCGTAGCACATTTGAGGCACGTGGGTATACTGCATGGGACCCAACTTCACCCATGTTTTTATATGGTAAAACGCTGAGTATTCCTACCATTTTCGTTTCGTACACAGGCGAGACATTGGATACAAAATCACCTTTATTAAAGGCTTTGAAAGCAGTCGATCAGGCTGCAACTCAGGTTTGCCAGCTTTTTGACAAGGATATCAACCACGTTGTCGCATCACTTGGTTCTGAGCAAGAATATTTTGCAGTAGATAAAGCATTAGCTAGCGCCCGCCCTGACTTAGTCATGGCAGGCCGCACTGTGTTTGGTCACTCACCCGCTCGTGGTCAGCAATTGGAAGATCACTATTTCGGCACCATCCCTTCACGCGTATATGATTTTATGCGCGACTTTGAAATAGAGTGCTGGAAGTTGGGTATTCCAGTTCGCACCCGTCACAACGAGGTAGCGCCAAGCCAGTTTGAAGTGGCTCCTTTATTTGAAGAAGTAAACGTAGCCAACGACCACAACCAATTGATGATGGATGTGATCAGCCGCGTAGGCGATAAACACGGTTTGAAAATCTTATTCCATGAAAAACCATTTGCTGGCTTGAACGGTAGCGGTAAGCACAACAACTGGTCGTTGATTACAGACACCGGAGTTAACTTGTATGCACCCACCAGCTCGGCGAAAGACAATTTGTTGTTCCTCACTTTCTTCATCACAACTATCAAGGCAGTACACGCACATGCTGATTTGTTGAGAGCAAGTATTGCAACAGCAGCGAACGATTTCCGCTTGGGCGCAAACGAAGCTCCTCCGGCCATCATGTCGGTTTTCATTGGCGCACAAATGACGGCTGTGTTGGATGAATTGGAGAAGAAAGGAAATGTAAAAATTGAGAAAGGCGATAACATGTACATGAAATTAGGTATCGATCAGATTCCTGAAATCATTTTAGATGCTACCGACCGTAACCGTACTTCACCTTTTGCCTTCACCGGAAATAAATTTGAATTCCGAGCAGTAGGTAGCAGTGACAACTGCGGTACGCCTATGACAGCGTTGAACCTGATCGTGGCTGACCAGTTGACGAAATTCTATGAAGTAGTTTCAAAAGCAATTGAAAATGGTGAAGAAAAACGCCTTGCGATTGTAAACGTGTTGCGTCAATACATCAAAGAATCTAAAGCAATTCGCTTTGAAGGCGATGGTTACTCTGATGAGTGGGTAGTGGAGGCTGAGAAGAGAGGATTGAACAACATCAAAAATATGCCACGCGCAATCGATGCGTATCTGTCCAAGAACTCGTTAGAGCTTTTTGAGAAATTTGGGGTGTTGAGTCACAAAGAAGTAGAGGCTCGCAACGAAATCAAGTTGGAAAGCTACATCAAGAAAGTACAGATCGAAGCACGTGTGATTGGCGACCTGGCCATGAACCACATCATTCCTACAGCCATTGCGTATCAAAACAAATTGATTACCAACGCCAACGGTTTGAAAGGATTGGGTGTTGATAACGCTGCGGTGGTACAAACTATCAAAGAAATTTCTGAGCACATTGAAGTGATCAAAAATGGCGTGCGTCAAATGGTTGAAGAGCGCAAGCGAATCAACAAACTGACAGACACACACAAGCGTGCCATTGCCTATTGCGATGATATCAAAGAAAAGTACTTCGATAAAATCAGAGATTCTGTGGACAAACTCGAATTGCTAGTTGACGATGAAGACTGGCCTTTAGTAAAATACAGAGAGCTTTTGTTCTTGAGATAATTACTTACTGTGAACAATCAGAGGCTTTCGGAAACGGAAGCCTCTTTTTTTGTGCTTTACTTTTTAGGAAGCTCATCGATCAATTTTAAAACTGCCTGGCGGATCAATTGTGGATGTGACCAAGGCACAAAATGATTCATGTCATCCACCAGCACCAATTCAATTTTAGCGTTTGTCATCATACGTTTGGCAAAATCTGCGTTGCCCGGATCGACCAACGAATCTTTCTTTCCTTGAATTACAATGGTTCTCGCTTTGATTTGTGGCCACAACGCAAGCATATCTTGCAACTCAGGCTTCAGATGATAAATTTCATCATTCGAAGCACGAAATGAACGGGGAAGAATCCAGCGCAAAAAAGGAGTAGCCAACGGCGCACGAAACCACGTCTCATTCGGTTCCAGATCGGGGTCGATTGAGCCAGCAACAATCACCAGCCCATCAACTAACTCCGGATAATCCATGGCCATGCGTGAGATCACCGGTCCGCCCATCGAGTGGCCAACCAAAATAATGGGCCGATTGTTTTTATACCTTTCTAGAATGGGCATCAGGAGCGCAGCTTGATTTTTCACGGATTTCTCCGCACGACCAAAGTTTGAATGGCCAAAGCCGGGTCGATCCACCGAAATAAGCTGTGCTTTCTTTAGCAAAGCCGTATCGCCCATAAAATCAATAAATGCGCTGAGCGATCCTGGCGAACCATGAACAAACACCACCAGCGGCAATTGAGCATCGCCCACATGCAAATAGTTGATAGTTTGATGTGCTTGGGTGTATTGATGAATCGTGCCTTTTTTCTCTTTCGTTTGAAAGAAAGTGTCGACTTCTTTTTTGCTCATGCGGAACTGCATACACGAATCCATGATCAGCAACAAAACCACAAATCCGGCCAAAGTAATGGCGAGTGATCGGTATACTTTTAAGCGCATGCTGTGCTACTTAACACGTAAAATCTTTTTGTATTCCGCAGAGTTGTGAAGCAAGTCGATCGATTTTTTTATTTCTACATCATTTTTGAAACGCGATTCAACGGCTCCTTTTTCCAGATAATAACGGGCAACAATTTCTTCTTCCAACAAGGTTTTGATTTGCTCTTTGTAAATGATCAGGTCATTCTTTTTGCTCTCCTTGATTTGGTTCTGCAGTTGCTCGATGGAATTTTTAAGGTCGTTGTAATATTTTTCCTGATGAGCCACTTCGGTCAGACTTTTTAAATTCTCTTCCATAGCGGTCTGATAGCTGTATGCTTTTCCTTTCATCCACGCAATAAATTCCGCGTATTCAGCATCAGTTAGATTAAACTTTTTAGGTTCGGCAATGCTGGTATGTTTAGCAGCATAGTGAGTGGCGTAGTCAAACAAGTGCCCTGAAATGAATAATGCCTGTGTAATGGCAGAGGCTTCTTGTGAATTCAACTTTACGTCCGGATCAATGCCACCACCATCATACACTTTTCGGTCGTTGGTAGTTCTGAATTCTTTTTTGATGGAATCGGGCACTACACCTGCGCTGCCGTCTTCGCGGCGATGCGTGTAGTCTAAAACCTGAATGCATCGTCCCGTAGGCGTGTAGTATTTTGCTGTGGTAATTTTTACCTGTGCATGATAGGAGAGAGGCCGACTCACCTGCACCAATCCTTTCCCAAAAGAACGTTCTCCTAAAATAACAGCACGATCGTAATCTTGTAATGTTCCGGCAACAATTTCAGAAGCAGAGGCACTACCCCGGTTGATCAGCACAGCCACGGGAATTTCCAGATCAACAGGTGGGTTGAGCGTTTCGTAGGTAATGTTGTTCTCGGGCAGCTTACCTTTCGTGTCCACCACTTTTGTTCCTTTCGGCAAAAACAGATTGCAGATATTCACCGCTTCAAAAAGCAATCCACCCGGATTGCCTCGTAAATCCAATACGATGGACTTGGCACCTTTTTCTTTCAGCGAGATCAACGCACTTTTTACTTCTTTGCCGGCTTCGCTGGTAAACTCTGTCAACTGAATGTAGCCGACATCGGCTGCAATCATCCCAAAGTAAGGCACATTGCTGATTTTTATTTTTTCACGTTTAAATTCCAGATCGATGGGTTGTTCTTTGCCAAACCGCTTCACAGTCAATTTCACCATAGTGCCCACCTGACCGCGCATTAAATGGTTCGCTTCATCTTGAGTTAACTTTGATAGTTCGATGCCGTCCATTTTGATGACTTCATCGCCAATGCGTAAACCGTTTTTGTAGGCAGGATAAGATTCATACACCATCGTAACCACGGTGCGGTTGTTATAGGTTCGGGTTAAGGCACCAATGCCACCGTACTGACCGGTATTCATCGTACGAAAATCTTCCACCTGATCTTCGGAGATGTAGTTCGTATACGGATCGAGCGAATTAAGCATGGCATCAATGCCGGTATGAACCATTTTAGTAGGACTCACTTCGTCTACATACAGGTTGTTAACCTCTTTGAAGAGCGAGGCGAAAATGTCCAAGTTTCTGGCGATTTCGAAATAGCGATCGACCGGAGCGGTAAATGAAAAGAATACCACTCCGCTTAACCCTATCAACACGATCCATGCTTTTCTTTTCATGATTTACACGATTAATATTAGGGCAACTCTAAAAACCCTTCTTTTTATCACCTCAACCCTTGCCCTTCTCCACAGAGAGAAGGGTGTATTGAGTTTTTAGAGTTGCCCATTATTCAAACCTAAAGATACATGAAGTTGTGAAATTGTGTGAATGAGTGTTAAGCGTTGTTGTATAGTTTGATGATCGGTTCGCGCCAGGCGCGAGAGGCATCTGAAATAACAAAATGAATAGTATCTGCAATTTCTTCTGCAGTTACCCAGTCTTCAAAGTGTGCATCGGGCATCGATTGTCGGTTGATTGGCGTATCGATCGTGCTGGGCACAATGACGGTGGCCGTTACATTTTTGCCTTTTGCTTCGGCATTGAGCAACGTGGCCAAATCAAAAATCAGAGATTTGCTGAGAGTATATGCGAGTGTATTTTTTCCTTGTTGGGCATCGAGTGCAGGACGAGCACCAACGAAGATGATTCGGCCGTGACCTTGTTGTAGCATTTGCTGAAAAATGGCTCTTGCAACGAAATATGCCGTGTAAAAGTTAAGATCAATCATTTTTTGCAGTGCGGCTTTATCGGTGTTGTGGATAGAGCCCATCGCGAAGCCACCAACAGTTAAAATAGCCGCATCGATGGTTTGATATTTTTCAATCAACGTTTTTACGAAAGCCTCTGCATCATACTCCTGACTTAAATCAATGCCAAATGAGTGGAAGTTTGTGCGATCACTTTTTTCTTCTTTGCCGGGTGAGGTCAAGGCAAAAACCTGATCGCCGCTCTGAAGAAATTTTTCTACACACGCTTTGCCCAGATTACCCTGAGCACCGGTTATTAAAATATTTTTAGCCATGATTTGGTAACGATTAAGCCGAGCGGTTGGTTCATCGCACAAATTACGAAATTCATGTGCTCAGTGTGAATTTGAAATGCTAAATTGACAAATCGATTAATTACTGAAAACTATGGCCGAGCTAAAAACAAAAAAAAACGAACTGAGTGTGGATGCTTTTTTGAAAAAAGTAGAAGACCCACAAAAACAAAAAGATGCATTTGCGATTTTGAAAATGATGGAGAAAGCAACGAAGGCCAAAGCCAAAATGTGGGGCTCCGCCATCATTGGTTTAGGCGATAAAGTTTTGAAATACGATAGTGGCAGGGAGTTGAATTGGTTTGTGATGGGTTTTTCACCACGCAAGCAAAATTTTGCGCTCTACATTTCGGGCGCAGTAGAAGACACCGCACTACTGAAGAAACTGGGAAAATATAAAACCGGAAAGGGATGTCTTTATATCAACAAATTAGAAGAGGTTGATTCTAAAGTGCTGGAAGCTATAATTAAACAAGGTGTAAGCAGGTGAAACTTTAATAATGCAACTAGAGGTAAAATTAAAAGATGTGCTACCGACTTTTGTAGCAATGCATCGCGACCTTACCCAAGCTTCTGCTACATTTAAAAAGCAACTTGAGGAATACACTGCTCGGAATTTACGCTATCAAAAGGCTACGAAAGAATTGGGATGGCGTGAAAAATATCTCGATGGGTTTTTAGGAGGGGATAAGGCTTCGGTTGAGAAACTTGAAAATGAGTATGTTGAACTAACTAATTTCCGCAAGTCACTTCTTGAGTTGGAGAAAAGAGTGAAGTCAATCGATGAGTCTTTTACTATTGAGATTATTCGTTTTCTATCGAAGGAATATCCTGAATACATCTCTTGCGAATCCGTCCTTCAACATCATCATATAATCGCAGATGCAAGTGCTCATTTTTACAATTCGTTATTAGAAGCAAAGAAAAAGATTTCAGATGCGCTTATGTTTACTTCTTGGAACAGTCTACTCAACCATTCCAAGGCATCTGCTTTGTTGCAAGAATTTTATGATCAGGTTGCAGCGTACAGTCAAAAAATAGAAGATTATCAATCGCATGTAAAATGCAATTTGTTGAATGGAAACCTTCAAGACTCGATTGATTTGACAACACAAGCTTCAGCAATGGGGACTTTGAATAGATTACTTATCAGATCGGACGAGATTTTAAATTATGCACACGAGCAGATTAATCTGATCAGCAAGAAAAGAGGTAGAATGATTGACCATGTAAAATCTTTGGTCTCCAACAATGCGAATTGAGTTTGCCCTCGCTCTATTTGAACCGTAAAGGTCTGCCACCGTTTGTTTTCGTGTTCTTCCGCGTATTTGAGTCTCTATCAACAAATGATCAGATCAATGCCTGATTTTGACCAATTAAAGCTATCTTTGCGGCCTCAAATCTTAAAAATCATTAGAATAGGGCATTTATGGAAGTTGAAAAAATCAGGAACATCGCAATTATTGCTCACGTTGACCACGGTAAAACCACTTTAGTTGATAAACTGCTGCATGCAGGCCATCTCTTCAAAGACCACGAGAACCCCGGCGAGTTGATCATGGATAGCAACGACTTGGAGCGCGAGAGGGGTATCACCATCCTTGCCAAAAACGTGTCGGTTCGCTACAAAGACTATAAAATCAATGTTATTGATACTCCTGGTCACAGTGACTTTGGCGGTGAAGTAGAACGCGTACTCAACATGGCCGATGGTTGCCTTTTGTTGGTCGATGCATTCGAAGGCCCAATGCCTCAAACCCGCTTTGTATTGCAAAAAGCACTGCAATTAGGCTTAAAGCCGATTGTAGTAATCAATAAAGTAGACAAAAAGAACTGTACGCCAGACGAGGTACACGAATCAGTATTTGATTTGATGTTTGCACTCGATGCCAGCGAAGATCAATTGGATTTCCCTACCTTCTACGGTTCGGCCAAACAAGGCTGGATGAGCGATGATTGGAAAAAACCAACTACTGATATCACTGCTTTGATCGAAGGGGTTATTAAATATATTCCTGCTCCAAAGATTGATGTAGGACCTACTCAATTAATGATCACATCATTAGAATATTCTTCATACATCGGTCGTGTGGCGATCGGACGTATTCAACGCGGTAATGTAAAAGCAGGTCAGTTTGTAGCCTTGGTAAAACGCGATACGGGAGCGATTGTAAAAACACGTATCAAAGAAGTGTACGTCTTCGAAGGTTTTGACAAAAAGAAAGTAGAAGAAGTAAAGGCCGGAGATATTTGCGCTTTGGTAGGTTTGGAAGGATTTGAAATCGGAGATACCGTTTCTGATTTGGAAAAACCAGAAGCATTGAAGTCCATCAAAATTGATGAGCCTACCATGAGCATGTTGTTTACCATCAACAACTCTCCATTCTATGGCAAAGAAGGTAAGTTTGTTACCTCCCGTCACATCAAAGATCGTTTGGATAAAGAATTAGAAAAGAACCTCGCATTGAAAGTAGGACAAACCGGTTCAGCCGATAGCTTCCTCGTTTTCGGACGCGGTGTATTGCACTTGTCGGTATTGATCGAAACCATGCGCAGAGAAGGATACGAATTGCAAATTGGTCAGCCTCAGGTAATCTTCAAGGAAATTGATGGCGTAAAGTGCGAGCCAATGGAAGAATTAACCATCGACTTACCAGAAATTGTTGCCGGAAAAGCAATTGAAACTGTTTCTCAACGCAAAGGTGAAATGACCAACATGGAACCAAAAGCAGACCGCATGATTTTGAAATTCATGATTCCTGCACGCGGTATTATTGGTTTGAGAAATTACTTGTTGAACGTAACTGCCGGTGAAGCCATTGTAACACACCGCTTCAAAGAATATCAACCGTACAAAGGCGAAATTCCTGGACGTATCAACGGATCACTTATTTGCATGGAACAAGGCGAAGCCATTCCATACAGCTTACACAACTTGCAAGACCGCGGTAAATTCTTTGTAGACCCGAGCGATGCCGTGTATGAGGGCCAAGTAGTAGGAGAGAACAACCGCAGCGGAGACTTGGTGATTAATATTACCAAAACAAAGAAGCTGACGAACATGCGTGCCACCGGATCGGAAGAAAAAATGACGATTCGTCCTGCTACCAAATTCTCATTGGAAGAGGCGTTGGAATATATTCAAGGAGATGAGTACGTGGAGGTAACACCTAAGTCGATTCGTTTGCGCAAAATTTATTTGAACGAAACGGATCGCAAGCGTTATGCCAACAAGGCTACGGCCACAGCATAACCGTTAATTGAATTTTAAACGTGTCACGTGTGACTCATTTTTTCAACAATAGAAACTTGACCAAGCTCCTCCTGAGTTTGGTCATTTTCTTTTTTACCCATACCAGTTCATCGGCACAAAATAATTCTGCCTCCGAAGCTGCGGCCGATACGCTGATGAGTCAGCAAAAGTTTGAGCAAGCCATTGAGTTGTATACTCAGATCATTCAAACCTCAGGCTTGAAAGAAAAGGAAGACTACAGCCCGCTTTACAAGCGCGCGTTTGCCTATTATTATTCCGGGCAGTTTGATAAAGCTCTCAAAGATTTGGATATTTTCATTCCTCAGTTTGCTCACGTAGCGCAAGCGTATATTCTACGCGCATTTATTTATACACAGACAGGCGAAGAGGAGTTATTGCTGGAGAATATTAACCGCGCCATCGAACTGCAATCTGATAATCTGGAATTGGTAAAATGGCGAGGCTCCATCTTGTTGCAAATAGGCAAGTATGAGCAAGCCAAAACCGATTTGCTGGCTGTACGAGGCGCGATGGACGATGCGGAATTAGAAACCAATTTAGCATTGGTTTACTATTCATTGGATCAGGTAGACAGTGCGTTTCAGAGCATTCATAAATCCATTGAATTAGACGCTACCTATGAGCCAACATACCTCTACGCAGGTTCTTTTTGTCTGGAGTTGGAACAATATCAACGAAGCATCGACTATTTGAATTTGGCACTGCTACTGAACAGCGAAAATACCAGCGCATGGTTTTACAAAGGCACCGCACTCGTTCAACTCACGCGCACAGACGAAGGTTGCCGCCTGCTGACGAAAGCCTTCAATGCAGGCGAAGATGATGCCGCCGACTACTTGAAAGAGTATTGCTACGAGGTGTATAAGTGAGATTGTTTTGTGCTTTGGAAGGTTTCCTTAATCCAATGGGTGATAAAAGGGGAGAGATGAACGTCGAGCAGAAGCGTCATGCCGCCACAAGTACAGGATGATTTACTTTAGAAGCAGCATAAATGAGACACGCCCGAATATCTTCCTCCTCCAGATCAGGAAGTTCTTCGGTAACAATCTGTTGTGGAGATAATCCAGAAGCCAATAATTCCAGCACATCAACCACTCTAATCTGCATTCCCCGAACACAGGGCTTTCCACCGCATATTTTGGTGTCTGATGTTATTCTGGCTAGAAGATTTGTTATCATTATTCAAAAATACAAAAAAATAGATGGAGACGTATACCTGAACATATCTTCGTCAGGTGTTTGGAATCACTATTTTTGTGGTGAAACAAAATGATTAAGCATTCCATTTAACCACTCCAAGGAAGATTGAGGTATTGGAAATGGGATTAACTTAATGATCTTGATTTTGATAAAAGCTAGCCGCGCAAATGAACCTCCAACTAATTCCTACAACTCTGCTAGAAGAGTACCACAGACAGGTACCGGCTTTGTTGCAGGAAAAATTCGATGCGTTGACGGATGCTGAAATCTCTACTGATACATTTAGTTTTTATACATCAATATCGGCAATTGCTTCGAGCCGTATTGAAGGAGAGCAAATGGAAATTGACAGCTTCATAAAACACAAAATGCTGAATATTGAATACCAGCCAGACCTTGTGCAAAAACCCAATGATTTATACAACGCTTACCTGTTCGCACAAAAAAACGAATTGACCAAGACCAATTTCCTTCAATCACATACTCTCATCTCCAGCCATTTATTACCAAAAAGTAAACAAGGCGTTTGTCGCATAGGCAACATGGTTGTCATGGAACACAAAACGGGTCGTATTCAATTCGAAGCCGCACCAGCAAATCGGGTAAAAGAACTTTTCGAGCTCCTTTGGAAAGATATTGAACAACTGAAAACCGAAACTCTTACCTACCCTGAGGCTTTTTATTTTGCTTCCTGCATTCACCTCACATTTGTCAACATTCACCCATTTGAGGATGGAAATGGACGAGCTGGCCGCTTGCTCGAGAAATGGTTCCTTTCTCAGAAATTAGGTATTCGCGCTTGGTACGTTCAGAGTGAGTTAAATTATTACAATCACGTAAATGATTATTACAAAAACCTGAACAGATTGGGCGTGATTTATGAGCAACTCGACTACACCAAAGCCTTGCCTTTTCTGCTCATGTTGCCCAACTCTATCGCTCAAGCCATAGATTAAAAATACTCTATTCCTACCCTCACACCCCTAGGTTTACTCCCTCCCGAATTAGTATTTTTGCGAATGGCAGATCAAATTCTCATCCTCGATTTCGGTTCTCAGTATACTCAACTCATCGCCCGCCGGGTACGCGAGCTAAACGTTTACTGCGAAATCCACCCCTACAACCACATTCCGGCCATTCACGGCAACATCAAAGGCATTATCCTTTCCGGTAGCCCCTGTTCCGTGCGCGATGCCGGCTCGCCCGATGTCGATCTGGCTCAATTCGGCAATTTGCCCGTGTTAGGCGTGTGTTATGGCGCTCAGCTGATTGCGCACAAAACCGGTGGCTCTGTGCTCCCGTCGCAAATCCGCGAATACGGACGCGCCACTCTTTCGTCAGTCGATCACCACAACGACCTCCTCAAAGAAATCGCGCTCGATTCACAAGTTTGGATGT